>Ga0137455_1000479_pt1 | contig 10911 bp, 13 predicted proteins | sample EasRivERMGT600_2_FD_102334 | JGI IMG/M metagenome (GOLD analysis project Ga0137455, IMG submission 102334) | Soil microbial communities from meander-bound floodplain in the East River, Colorado, USA - East River MetaG ERMGT600_2 | ecosystem: Environmental > Terrestrial > Soil > Floodplain ... | reverse complement strand
TCTCGCCAGCGAGCGGGACGGCGGCGCCGGCGGGCACGACGTTCGGGACCTCGTCCTCCGGCGGGTTCTTCTTGCGCCCCAGACGGATCTCGGACAGCGACAGGGACTTCGACGCGATCTCGCGCGCGAACGCCTTCTGCCGGTCGAGCTCCTCGCGGGCGTGTTGACGGCCCTCTCGGGCGACGTCGAGGAATCGCTCGCGGACCGCGGCGACCATGGTGCCGAGGGCTTCTGGCTTCGAGCGGCGCAGGGTGTTGATCGTGCGGCGGGTGACCGCGCCAGACCCAACCCGACGCAGGAGATCCTCGATCATCTGGGCGCGCGCGCGGCGTAGCGACGACGAGACGTGATCTCCACCGGCCTGGAGGGCCGACGTCACCATACCGAGCATGCAGACCTTCGACTCGAATGCCGACGGGGTCCGGCCATAGGCGGACGCGCGCGACTCGGGCATCGCGTAATCCGGCTCCCGAAGCATCGCCTCTAGGGAGAACCTCAGCGACAGCCCGCGCGCGGCGCGCTCGTCGTCGGGCGTCGTCTCCTTCTGCGCGGGCGCATTCCTGGCGGGCGGCTTCGCTCCGTTCGCGCCGTTGAAGCCTGGCGCCGCGTTCGCCGGGTTGAGCCGCTCCTGCTCCTCGATGATGTCCGTGAGTTCGTAGGCTTCGTCGGGCAGCCGGTAACCGAATTTCTCGGTGACCTGCTTCCGGAGTTCCGGGGTCAATGGCACGATCTTGGCCCCGACCGCCTTGGTCAGCGGGTCAAGCGTCTTGAAGTTCTCGACGCCAACGCGCGAGCACTGCAGCTCGGGGTAGCGCTTCACGCCGGAGAAATTCCAGTCCACGAGCTGCTGCACGAGCCCGGGGAGGTTCCCGATCCCGTGATTCTCGATCTCGCAGATCAGGTCCTTGGTTGCCTCGACGTACAGGTCCTCATCGTCGGACTGCTCCTCGCCGAGCGAGCGCGAGCCGGAGCTGGTCTCACCGAGCAGCCGCGACTTCGTCCCCATGCCATGGGCGATCTCTGAGTTCTCTCCGCTGATGACGCTTCGCATCCGGTCCACCGCAGTGGCGCCATCGCCGGACATGCCGGCGAACCCGAGCTCGACCTTTGAGCCGTCTGGCCCCATCGGGAACACGACGTACGATTCGGCGGGCGCCTGCCCGCGCATCGCCTTCACCGCCTCTTCGACCTTCGGAATGAACTTCGCGGGAAGGCTCGTCGGGTAGTGACCGACCGGCATGGGCGCGCCGGCCTTCTGGGCCCAGATCGCCGAGTAGCGAACCAGCGCGTCCTTCCGGTACCACGCGCCGTAGACGGACCGGATCTTCGGACGGCCCTCGAGGCGCGCGCCCTGGAGGTCCCAGGCGTACAGCGTGAGCTGTCTCGCCTTGATCGGGTCCTGGAGCTTGTAAGCCTCGGTCGCGCTGCGATATGTGCGCAGGACCTGCACGAGCTCGTCCGTGTCTGAGAGCTCCCAACCATGCGGGTCGACGCTGCGGGGCTCGAGGTACTGCAGGCGGTCGAATACGACCCTGCCGTCCACGACGCGCGTCGACTTGTTGAACAGCGCGAAGCCGCACTTCAGGCACTGGAGGATCTCTCCCAGACGCTGGGCCTTCCAAGAGGTCTGCGTCCAGTAATCCCGGCCGTACTTGTCTCCGCTCGTGCGTAGCAGATTGGCCGAGACGAACTCCGCGATCTCCTTGTCGATCGGCTTGTCGGAGGCGGCCTGGATCTCCCACTTCCCGGTGATGAGCGGGAGGACCACGGAGTCGAGACCCTCTTTCACCATGGGGTCCGATTCCATGCGATCGAAGACGTCCCATCGGGCATCCGGAGAGAGTTGCGTGAGGTACTCGTACTGGAACTGCCCGTAACCGAACGGCACGCCGGACGACGTGTCGCGCATCTTCACGCGGGTCTCGAGCGTTGAGATCTCGGACCGAAGCGTCTCGACCTGATCGGAGGTCGCGAGGTTGAAGACGCGCGCGACCGCCCTCTCTAGGACGTTCGCCATCTTACTCGGCGCTCTCTGGGAGATTGCACCATGGGCAACGCTTCGCGGTGGAGGCCATAAAGGCATCACGAACGTTTGCGAGCTCGGCCTGGCCTACGCCGGCGATGCGCATCTTCAGCGCATCCCAGAGCGAGAGACGCATCTTGACGTCGACGACGACCTGCACGGTTGCATCAGACGGCGCCATCAGAAGTCCATCGTGGCGAAGCCACCTTCGAACTGCGGCTCCGGCTCGTGCACGATGGTGGGCCCGCCGATTCCGGAGACCCTGGCCAGCTGCCAGATCATGTAGTCTGCTGCGTCCGAGGCGTGCGTGCGGTCAGGGTCCGACTTGTCGATCTGGATCTGGCCCTTCTTCCACGAGACGCGCTCCCAATCTTTCGTAAGCTCCTCGATGTGAGGCGCGATATGGATCGTCATGCCGCGGCCGGCCAGGTGGTAGTTCGTCTGGTCGACGCGGTCCTTCTGTCGCGGGTTCGCCTTCGGGACGTTGAACGTGAGCCAGCGGAATCGCGGCTCGAGCGTCTCGCGGAGGATCTGGTAGTCGTTCTGGCCAGACGTCGATCGCGCGGCGCCAGCGGCGTCGCCAGTCACGATGACCTCGCCCCTGTGGCGATTGCCCCACCTATAGACGAACTCCTCGGCGGCTTCGGCGGTCGTGCCGGATCGGCCGAGCGCGATCTCGTCGAGGTATCGGATCTCGGTCGTGGTCATCTGACCGATCTCCCACCGCATCGCGTCGACGTTAAAGTCGCAGGCGAGCATCAGGGGGAGGGACGGATCGTACCGGGGCACCTGCTCTTGGTGCTTCGCGCGGTCGAATGGCTTGTAGCATCGGCCGACGCGCAGCGGAACGAACTTCCCGCGGCCGTACGCGTCGAGCAGGGAGTCGTCGTAACCGTACAGGTCGACGAGGCGCTGCGGGTAGAAGCTGGCCAGCGACTTCGGCCACGCGCGGCCCCAGATCGTCCGGCGATCACCCTTCGGGTGCGAGAAGAGGTCGGCGAAGAAGTTGATCCCCTCGGGCGTGCCGCCGAGCTCGATCCTGCGCACCCTGGCCTTCGGGTGCCGCGCGCGCGCCGATCCGCGCTCGTAGGCCTCGCGCGAGATCTGCCCGGGCTCGTCGAACGTGACGTCGCCGAGGTTCGGGCCCGCGAGCCGCGCCGGGTTCTCGGCCGAGCGGATCCACGTGCGATCGCCCCACGGCCAGAGGAACGCCTGCCTCTGGCTTTCGTACTTGACCTTGATCCCGAGGTCTTCCCAGATCTTGGGCCACTCCTCGATGTGGATCATCCTGGCCATCGTGAATGTCGGAGTCACGAGCATCCCGTCGACGCCCGCGTTCACTCGCCGCAGGATGAGCTGCTTGATCGCGAGCGCGTACGACTTGCCGCAGCCGAGCGGTCCTACGATTGCGGTCTCGCCTGGTTCGAGGTCGCGCCAGAGCGCGCGTTGATGGGACAGCCCCTCGACGCGGAAGGCGACCTCCGGGACCGACAGGAGGCTACCCATCGCCCTCGACTCCGCGTCGGTCGAGGATGTCTCGGAGCGCGTCTTCGACCTGGACCTCGTCTGCGTCGCCGAAGACCAGCCGTATGTTCGGAGGCGGGGCGCTGGGGTTTCCGAGATGCTCGATGCGGGCCTGACGCTCGCGGAGCCGTCCGATCGTCTCGAGGTAGGAACGCACAATTCGGTCGTACGACTCGAACGTGACGCTCTTGCCGCCTCCACCGATCGAACTGGGGATGCCTCCGCGCTCGCTCTCCTCGTACTTTCGAATGAACCGGACGAGGTTGAGTTCTGCAAGTGCGATCTGCCGGTTGAGGTTGGTGGTGTCGACGAGGAAGGCTTCGAAATCCTCGCGGTCCTCCACGGATCGGATGGCCCGCGAGAAACGGAAGTTGGCGCATGGTGCGCCGCCGTTCTTGGGATCACCAGGAGCGCGAAGCTGATGGCCGCCGCTGTGAGCGCGGCACGTCGATGTATATGTCCCGTCCTCGCGCTTGTAGACCTTGGCCCGGCAGCGCTCCCCGGTCCGCTTGCTCTTCGCCGTGCAGGTCCGCGCATCACCCATTCACCCCGCCCGCCCGCTTCGCCTTCTTGCCGGTGAACTTCTCCCAGCGATCGACGATCACGTCGCAGTAGGCGGGGTCGAGCTCCATCAAGAGCGCTTTACGCCCCATCCTCTCCGCGGCGATCAACGTCGAGCCCGAGCCACCGAAGAGGTCCAGGACGCGTTCGCCGGGCTTGCTCGAGTAGAGCATCGCGCGCTCGGCCAGCTCGACGGGCTTTTCGGTCAAGTGAACCATCGACGGCGGCGAGACCTTCTTGACCGACCAGACGTCGGTGGCGTTGTTGATCTTGGGGTTGAACCAATGGGCGGCGCCTTTCTTCCACCCGTAGTAGCAGGACTCGTGGTCGCCCATGAAGTCCTTCCGAGTGAGGACGGGCCACCCCTTGACCCAGACGACGATCTGCCCGAAGCGGAGGTCAGTGGCCTCGAGTGCTCGCGGGTAATTGAAGACGTTGCTGTAGCCGGCCCAGATGTAGAACGCGCGCCCGGGCTCGAGCGCCTCGCGGATGTTCGTAAACCACGCCATGAGCAGGCCGTCGAACTTCTCGTCAGAGACGAAATCGTTTGCAAGCGGCCGATCCTTCGCGCGCATCTTCGTCGTGGTCGGCTTGGCCTTCGACGGGTGCCGCGCCAGGTCGAGGCTCTGATTCTTCTGCAGCTTTCGTTGATCTGGTGACGGCAGGCCTTTCGACGCCGAGGCGATCGAGTTGTTGGTCCGCGACTCGACCTTCACGTTGTACGGCGGGTCCGTGTTGACGAGATGCACCGGCTGGTTGCCCCGGAGATGTTCCACCAACTGAGGGCTCGAGCTGTCCCCGCAACAGAGCAGGTGGTCGCCGAGGGTGATCATGTCGCCGAGCTGCGTGATGGGCGTGTCCGGCGGCTCCGGGATGTCGTCGGGATCGGTGAGACCGTCGGTCGGGCCCGAACCGCGGATCATCTGATCGATCTCGACGTCGGTGAACCCGGTCATCGCGAGGTCTGCACCGGCGCGCTGTAGCTCCGCGATCATCGTTCCGAGCTGCCCTTCGTGCCATTCCCCAGAGATCCTGTTCAGGGCCAGATTCAGCTGGCGCTCGCTGGCGTCGTCGAGGTCGACGTAGACGACCGGGAGCGTGGTGATCCCCTCGAGCTCGGCGGCCTTGATCCGCTGGTGACGGCCGACCACGCGCTTCGTGCGGCTGTTCACCACGACCGGCTCCACGGCGCCCCACTGGCGCAAGGAGCGGCGAAGGGCCGCGAGGTCGTGGTCGCCTATGGTCCGGGGGTTGTAGGGCGCCCCCATCGCGGCCAAATCGGACGTGTCGACATTGACGACTTGCACGGTCAGGCGGCCCGCGGCGATGCACAGGCGATGGCGCTGTAAACACTGCGATTCACGGTCGAATTGAGTGGATGCGTCGCCGACGTCACGCCATGAATGGTGACGTCGAAAGGAGAACGACGATGGCCATACCGACCGACCTTTTCAAGCCGATCACGAAGGCAGAGCTGTTCGCGATGACGCCCAAAGAACTGGACGCGTACTGGATCGCCAGAAACCGCGCCCGCCGAGATGCGGGCCTCGATCACTACACCGTTCTGCGCGACACGACCCAGCCCGGGTGGCCGATCGTCGCGTCGATCGGTACGGAGGTCTGAATGCCGACCAGCGCAGTGCTCGACGACGTTGACGCCTTCCTCGCCCGAATGGACAAACGCGACATGGATCGCATCGACTAGAACCCCGTCGGGTTGCCGCCCGGCGTTTACGCGGAGGAGAACGAGATGACCGAGACCACCGAAACCCCAGGGACCGGCGACGCCGCTCCCACCGACCCCAGCCCGGCGACGCCCGTCGCGCCGGAGACGATCGCGGCCATCAAGGGCGCGAAGACCCAGCGGCACAAGTCGCTCGCGGAAGTGCTCGCCAACCAGCAGATCGGCTCGAAGAAGCCGGCCACGGAGGATCCGACCATGCCGAAGCAGACCAAGACCACCAAAGCCAAGAGCACAAAGCCGGCGCGCTCGCCGAAGATCGACCTCCGCACCTTCGCGATCCGCGTGACCCCGCAGGTCCAGGCCGCGATCCACAAGGCCGCGAAGGCCGCGGGGCTGTCCGGAACGGAGTGGGCGACGAACGCGCTCGTCAAGGCCGCCGCGAAGTAAGCCGGCGAGGCCCGCGAGCACGCCCGCCCCTCGGTCAACCGACCGGGGGGCCTTTTTTTGCGTGCGCGCCTTGCTCACGGCGCGAGACGGTAGACGCGAATGCTGTTACGTGGGTGAAACACCCACGGATGTTTCTGGCGGCTCCAGCACCGAACGCACGCGAGCGAGGGTCATCTCGAGCCGTCGCTCGAGCGTCTTCAGATCGGCCGCTGTGTGATCAAGCAGCAAACATCGCGCACGCTGGCAATTGCGGCAGTAGGGCGTTCTCGCGCTCCGCGGCGAATCGCAGCAGTAGCACCGGAGGCGAGGGGAGGGCGCTGGCGTGGTCAAGACGGCGGACCCGTGGGCGGTTCGTTGCGCTGTAGGTCGGCCCAAGCGGCGTTGAGGTCCGTCCGCGAAAAACAACCGGTCGAGCTACCCATGGGGGTTACTGGCGAATCGGGGGTCAACCGAGCGCCTCACGATCCGATCTCCTCGACCGTGATCTTGGCCCCGGTGTGCCCGCTCATCGGCGTGAATCTCTTTTCGGCATCAAGGCGCACGATGCGAGCGTCGTCCGCGATGACGCCCGCGGTCGTGAGAGCGTCCTCGGTGCTGCGGATGAGCTTCGAGAGGTCGGGCTTGCGGAACGGCCCAAGAGCCGCTTTGCGCTTCGACAGGCTCGTGGGTTGCGGCAGCCAGAACGTCACGCGCAGCAGGAGCGGGCCATCGAGAGGAGCCAACCCGCACGCCGAGGCTTGACCCGCCCGCGCTTCGTACGCCGCTCCGGCTACGGCTTCTCGCCACGGCTTGACCCTCTTGCTCGATTCGACCATGACGCCTTTCCCGACGAAGCGCTTGCTGCCCTGTGGCGCTGGATCGCCGATGACGACGAACGCGATCGAGCGTCCGCTCATGCCGTCTCGTCCTTCGACGGCGGGACCAGCTTGAATCGCTCCCGCCGCTCTGCGATCGCTTCGTGGTGACCGACGAGGCGCTTCTGATCCTCCGGTGCGCCGACTCTCGCGAAGTGTTCGTACCACTCGCGGAACTCTTTCTCGACCCACTTGTCCGCGTCGTCGCGCGTGCAGAACGCGACCCAGCCGCCCATGGCCTGGATCGTGGCGACGGAGATCGGGTCTTCGATCGGCGGCGTCCGGTACGAGCCGACGCTCGAGATCATGCGGACGGCCTGCGTGTAGGCCACCATCGCGTTGTCTCTCGACGTGATCGCGGCGCCTCCAGCCTGCTCCCGGATCTCGGCGGGCCGCGGCATGAACTTCGCCGTCCTCACGCACGCGGCCGCGCCCTTCTGAATCGCCTCGATCGAGAGATCCTTGAGCGCGTCGAAGTAGATCCCGATGACCACCTCGGACAGCTCGCGCTCGAAGGTCTCAGCGAGCGCCGTCAGGATCCCGGCGAATCGTGGCTTGTCAGATTCGATCATGTGGGGTTCTCCGTACCGGTCCGCTCGATCCAGCGTTTCGCTGCGGCGGCCGTGGCTTGGCCCTTGGGGGACAGGATCGACTCGCTCTTTCGCTTCGGGGAGCGCCCGTCGTTTTGCTCGCGGGCCATCCAGGCGTACAGGAACCTCGGCATGCCTCCTGCCGTTTTGCGCTTCTCGGGATTCGTCACGCACCAGGCCCGTGCCTTTGCCGTCTCGCCAGGTACGTCGAGTGCCGGGAACGCGCGAGCCAGGTCGAGCAGGAGCGTCGGAGGCGGCGCCCAGATATCGGGCCCCTTCCCGACGACTGGGAACGCCGCCGTCGGCGGCGTCGAGCGGCCGTCCTCGGACGGCTCGGCGCCCTCTGCTTCTTCCCCTGTCTGTCTCGTATCGTCTACGTACGTCTCGTCTACGTCTCGTGGCGCGCGTATCCCGCGGGATACGCGCGGTTTACGCGCATCATTCAATGGCGTCGTGTCGCGCTTTCTTCTAGCCTCGCGCTGTTGGTAGCCGTTCCGTTCGAGCCAGCCGTGCAAGTGCTCCCCACGAGTTTGCCCGCCACGAATATGCTTGATGTCGAGTAGCTTGACGGCGATGAGTGACGACCTCCAGAGGTTCGGATCCCCGGTCCATGCCGCCGCCTCGGACAGCACCTGGTCGGTCAGGCCCTCGGTTCTCCCGTTGGGCCTGTAAGCCGAGCACCAGAGCCACAGGCGGGTTAGGTGGCCGACAACTGCGACGCGGGTGGTTCCCAGCAACCCGGCCAGAGCGATCACCTTGGGGTGGTCGTGTACGCCGTGGTCGAGGCGGATCCAGTAGGCTCTGGGGCGAGGCATCGGGGGGTTTCCTCTGTGTCTGTAAGCCGGGGAATGGACACACGCCGGTCGCAGGCGTACTTCAGCGGACCGAAGCGAGAGCCGAACGCGATCACGACGCCGGGGTGTGTAGCAATCGCGCGCGCCTTGGGCGCAGACCCGTCGAGCAGAATGTCATCCTGCCGCACCGCGACGAGGAGCGATCGGTCTCCGCTCGCCCGTAGCTGTCGAAGTTCGCGGGCAAGGAGCGTGAGCGTCGGCCCCCACTTCGGATCGAACGGGCTGCGAAGGCGGGACTTCGTGAGCTCGCCGGGCCACGAGTCGAGCGGACGGCAGCGGAAGCCGAGTTGAGCGAGCACTACTCCCCGCTCCCTGCGCGTCGGCGGTCGGGGCCAAACGTGCAATAACCTTGGGGTGACTCGTGATGAAAGGTCGTCTTGGTTGAGTCCAGACACTCCTCGCCCTTCCGCCGCTCCTCCCGCTTCACCGGCTGCGCGAGGGCGAGGTCAAGGGCGGCCTTCGTGACGACAGGGTTTCCGTGGGCGTAATGGACCGGCAGCGCCTTCACCCTCTCGACCGTGGCAGCGAGCTTGGCCTTCTCGACCATCGCAACGCGCGCCAGTTCTTGAAGGTCCTTGTTCTTGGCGAGCAAGTCCGTGCGCTCGGCCTTCAGCGCCGCCACGTCGCGGTCGTCCCGCGCCTCACGCAGTTGAGCGGCGAGACACTTCATGCTCGAGTACCAGTGGTTGATCACGTCTTCCCACGAGTCACCCACGTGATTTCCCCTTCTCCGCGCCCCGCCGCTTGCGGGTGATGTTGGTACGAGCGGCCTCGACGATCATGGGTAGCCCACAGGCGAAGCACATAGGGAAGTCGTCGGCAGGCATCTCACCGGCGCGAATCGTTCGAGTCGCGTGGCAGCCTGGGCAACGGACACCGACGACGACTTCTATGACCCTCTCGTCCCTCTCCGCGCGGCTCGGCTTCGGCGTCACCTGGCTATCCCCACCGGCCTGGCTATCACCGTCTCGGTCCTATGGGTTGGCATGAACCGTCCGCACGTCGAACAGCGCGGCGGCCACCACGCGCCACCGTGGACGGTGCATTTCTCGTCAGGCTCAAGAGCCTGGGAATTGCACTGGCAATAGATAATCATGCAGCACTCGTGCTCCACGCGGCTCGGCTTCGGCGGGCGGGGGCGGCTAGGCATCTTTGTGCCCATCACACAGCGTCGCCCACAGGCCAAAGCCGAGCAGTCGGACCCACGCCTCGTGATACGACCCCGCGTACCGTTTCCATTCGTACCCGATGTGGATGAGTTGAATGTCGATCCAGTTGTACTCGCGCCAATTCCAAAGAGCCAACCAATTGCACTCCACTTGCAAATACAGCGCCCGCGCACCGAAGACTAAGACCAGGCTCCTTGGGCCGTGCTCGGGCCTTTCGATGTACACCCTTCGCGCGCTCATCGCTTCGCTCGGATGGCCGCGATCACGAGCCGCCACCGATCCGCTCGTTTCCGGTAGGCGTGTTCTCGATGCGCCGTACGCGAGCCTTCAGTTTCACGATCTCCGCTTCCAGGTCCGCGTAAGTCTTCCATTCACCACCCGAGCACATCACGTCGATGAACCGTCGGCAGTTCGCGAGCATCGCGGTCTTGTCGCCCACGGCGCGGTCCGGTACTGGCAACCCCGCGGCAGTGAAGATCCGGTCGATATCGAGCCAGCACACATCGTCGCCGCGCTGAGCGTGGACGTCACGCACGACGGCGAGCACGTTGTCGTGCTCCTCCCTCACCTCGGCGACGAGCGCGTCGATGGCGGCGACGACCGCCGCCTTGCACTCCCCGATGATGTTGAGGCCGTGGACACGCTTGGCGTCGGTATAACCATCGGCCTCGCGTGCGAACGAAGCGCACTCGGCGCTGTACTCGCGAATCGCCTCCTCCACCCTCTCGCGCGCTGTTCGGTTAGGCATCATCGCGGGCCTACGAGGACCGCGTCGGGCGTCTCGATGGTTCGGCCGATGGGCCGCCACAGGTGCAAGCAGCCTTCGTGGTGGTTTACGTACTCGCTGCGCTTGGGGTGAAACTGCGCGACCTCATCCTCCGGCCCCCAGAATAGATCCTTCACGGCGGCCATCTCCTCCCACGAAGGCGTCTTGTTTGGCCTACCAGGGATCGACACCGAGACGTGCTCCCATCCCTCGCCGTCTGACGCGATGGCGAACAGGTCGCGCATCGCCGGGCCGGGGAACATGAACGCGCCGTTGTTGCCGTACGTCGCATCGCTCCCGAGCTTCGGGTGCGACCGGATGCGGTACTGCTCAGGTACGCGGAAGCTCATCGCCTACTCCCCACGGCTCTTCAACCGTCAAGGCGACCGTCACGACTTCGCCCGGCCAACCTTGCGGCCGATTCGCCAGCGCGGCACCC
>Ga0137455_1000474_pt1 | contig 10944 bp, 9 predicted proteins | sample EasRivERMGT600_2_FD_102334 | JGI IMG/M metagenome (GOLD analysis project Ga0137455, IMG submission 102334) | Soil microbial communities from meander-bound floodplain in the East River, Colorado, USA - East River MetaG ERMGT600_2 | ecosystem: Environmental > Terrestrial > Soil > Floodplain ... | reverse complement strand
AGTCAGTTTTGCCGCCTTTGGCTGAATGCTGGCGGCTGAAAGCTGATAACTATCTATTCCGCCTTCGCGCCCGATTCCCTGATCACTTTCGCCCACCGCGGAATCTCGACGCGCATATAGTCCGTAAGCTGCTTCGGCTCGCCGCCGATGATATCCGACCCCAGCGCCATCAGCCGCTCTCGCATGTCGGCGGTCTGCAGGAGCTTGTTGAATTCGCTGTTGAGCCGCGCGATTACAGGCTTGGGCGTTCCCGCCGGCACCACGATGCCGTGCCAGGTGATCGCATCGAATCCCGGCACGCCCGCCTCGGCCACCGTCGGCAGACCGGGAAAGCTCGCCGAACGCTTTGCGGTGGTCACCGCGAGCGCGCGCAGTTTTCCTGCCTTGATGTGCGGCTGCACCGAGAGCGCGGTCGCGAACGTGAACTGGCATTCGCCCGAGAGCATCGCCAGCGCCGCCGGGCCGCCGCCCTTGAACGGAATGATGGTGTATTCGACACCCACCATCCGCTTGAACAGCTCGCCTGCGAGGTGCCCGGTCGTGCCGTTACCCGGGGAAGCGTAGTTGAGCTGTCCCGGTTTTGACTTGGCGAGCGCGACGAGATCCTTGACCGAGCCGGCTGTCACCGCGGGGTGGACCACCAGGATGTTGGGCTGCGATGCGATCAGCACGACCGGAGCGAAATCCTTCACCGGATCGAAGCCGAGCTTGGGATAGAGACTCACGTTGACGGCGAGGATGCCGTTGTTTCCGAGCAGCATGGTGTAACCGTTGGCGGCGCTGCGCGCGACGATCTCGGCGGCGATGTTCCCGCCCGCGCCCGGCCGGTTGTCTATCACCACCGGCTGTCCCAGATTTTCCGACAGCCGCGTGGCAATGGTGCGCGCCATGGTGTCGCTCGCACCGCCGGGCGCGAAGCCGAGCACGAAGCGGACGGGCCTGGTGGGATAGTCCGCTGCCGGGATTGCAGATGTCGAGAGCAGCAGGACTGCGGCCGCCGTCGAAACGCCCCAAACGGATCTGTGTGACATGGGCTACTCGCTCGCAGTATCTTGTTCGCGCAAGGCGTGGCGCGCGGAGCGGCAAGCTTAACAATGGCAGGGAGTGGTGACAACCACGTCACGCTTCTTTCCATCGTGACCCTGTGCTATTCTGCAATCGACAGCTCATCCGCGGCCATTCCGGGCCGCCGCCGTTCGAGTACTTCGAGGAGACACTCATGAAACAGCCGCAACGCATCCGTGGCGTGCTCTCTCCCGTCGTCACGCCGTTCGGGAAGGACCTGAGCCCCGATCCCGTGCGCTTCATCTCGCAATGCCGGTGGCTGCTGACGCAGAACTGCGGCCTGGCGGTGTTCGGCACCAACAGCGAGGCCAATTCGCTCTCGACCAATGAGCGCATCGCGCTGCTCGAAGCGCTGCTCGCCGCGGACGTCGATCCGTCGCGCATGATGCCCGGGACCGGCTGCTGCGCGCTGACCGACACGGTGCGGTTGACCGAGCACGCGGTCAAGGCCGGCTGCGCCGGCGTGCTGATGCTGCCGCCGTTCTACTACAAGGACGTCTCCGAGGACGGGCTCTACCGCAGCTTCTCGGAAGTGATCGAGCGCGTCGGCGATACGCGGCTTAGGGTCTACCTCTACCATATTCCTCCGGTTGCCGTGGTCGGCATCACCACCGGCCTCGTCGAGCGGTTGCTGAAGAAATATCCAACCGCCATCGCCGGCATGAAGGACAGCTCGGGCGACTGGAACAACACCCAGAAGTTCCTCGACGCGTTCGCGAAGGGCGGCTTCGACGTCTTCGCCGGCAGCGAATCGTTCCTGCTCGCCAACATGAAGAGCGGCGGCGCGGGCTGCATCTCGGCCACCGCCAACGTGAACCCCGCGGCGATCGACAGGCTCTACCGCGAGTGGAAGAAGTCCGACGCCGACCTGCAGCAGGAGGCGCTCAACGTCGTGCGCAAGACCGTCGGCCAGTACGTAATGATCCCTGCCCTCAAGGCGGCCGTCGCGCACTACTCGAAGGACCCGCAATGGGCGACGGTGCGCCCGCCGCTCACGGAGCTCACCGCGGTGCAGGCGAAGAACGTGATCGACGGCTTGAGGAAGCTCGGCTTCGACATGCCCGGCCTCGAGCAGGCGCAGGCGAAGGCGGCCTGACGCCGTTCGAAATCGTGATTCGTGAATCGTGATTTGTGATTCGACTCTTCACTAGCAGGGTCTGCTCCCGCTGCGCGGGAGGGAAGTTTGCGGTAAGCGGGTCGATTCACGACTCACGAATCACGACTCACGCAGTTGCAGGTTGCGAGCACGTGAAATGAGCTCGCAACCTGCGGGCGGCGCAGAGGATCCGACCTGCGCACCGCCGGATTTCAATACCCGCAAGCCGCGGCTGAAGCTTCCGCCCCGTTCATGCGACACCCACGCGCACATCATGGGACCCGCGGCGCGCTACGCCTATTCACCGGCGCGCGTCTACACCCCGCCCGACTGCCTGCTGCCCGACTACCTGAAGATGCTCGCGACGCTCGGGGTCGAGCGCGCGGTGCTGGTGCAGCCCAGCGTCTACGGCACCGACAACACGGTGATGCTGGACGCAATGAAAGCGGCTGGCAATCGGCTCCGCGGCGTCGCAGTCGTCGCCGACGGCATTTCCGAAGCGGAATTGAAGAGGCTCGACGCCGCCGGCGTGCGCGGCGTGCGCGTCAACATCGTGGATGTGAAGGACCGCAAACCGGGAACGCTGCCCATGGACTCGCTGAAGGAGCTCGCGCGGCGCGTCGCGCCGTTCGACTGGCACATGGAGTTCCTGATGCACGCGGACGAATTCCCCGATCTCGACCGCGCCTTCGCGGATTTCCCCGTTGATATCGTGCTCGGTCACCTGGGCTACATGAAGACCGACAAGGGACTCGGCAACGCCGGGTTTCGGGCGCTGCTCAACCTGATGAAGGCGGGGCGCGCGTGGGTCAAGCTGACCGGCCCGTCCCGCATCACCACGGCCCGCGGATTGCCGTACGCAGACGTCGTTCCCTACGCTCACGCGCTGCTTGAGACGAATCCCGAGCGCGTGATCTGGGGAACGGACTGGCCGCACGTCATCATCAAGACGCCGATGCCGAACGACGGCGACCTCGCCGATCTGCTCTCCGACTGGATCCCCGACGCGCGGCTGCGCGAGCAGGTGCTGGCGAAGAACCCCGAACGGCTCTACGGCTTCTAGCCCCAGCCCCGGGGGCCCTTCAAGCCAGCAGTAGTCCAATCGCCTCCAGCGCGAAGCGCGCGAACCCGCTTACCAGCAGCGCGACAGCGATCGACAACGATACTGCAAACATCGCCTCGCGGCGCCCGATCGTCTTCAGCATCACCGCGAAGGTCGAGATGCAGGGCAGATAGAACGTGAGGAACAGCACCAAGGTGAATATCTGGACCGCCCCTAAGTAACGGTCGATCTCGAAGGTGCCGAGCGCCTGGAAGATCATCAGCAACGACAGCTCCTTGCGCAGGATCCCGAAGAGCAGAGGCACCCCGAGCACGATTGGCAGTCCCAGCCACCACTGCGTCACCGGCATCAGCAGTGCGTTGATCGCGCGGTCCGCCCCGACGTGGTTCAGCAGCGCGAGCACGACGCTGCCGCCTACCAGGAGCGGCATGACGATAGTAAGGACGTCCCGCGTGCGCAGCCAGGTTTCCATCACCAGCGGCCGCCAGCGCGGCAGCGCGTAGGGCGGGATCTCCTGCACCTGTCCCGGGCCGCTGGTGGGATAGCGCCGCCGCAGCAGCTGTCCGAGGACCGCGATCACCAGCATCGCAACCAGGAACAGCGCGAGCACCCCCGCCGCGCCGAGGTATTTGCCGGCCAGTGCAAGAATGATCGCTGAGCGCGCCGAGCAGGGCACGAACATCACCAGCAGCGAAGCCACGACGCGCTCGTTGCCACGGCTGCGAGCGCCGATCTCCGAGATCGCAGGGACGTTGCATCCCAGCCCGAGCAGAAACGGCACCGCGACGTCGCCGTGCAGCCCCAGGCGGTGAAATCCCCGGTCCACCGCGAACGCGATGCGCGCCATGACGCCCACTTGCTCCAGCGCGACCAGCAGCAGCACGAGCGGGATCATGTACGGCACGACGATGCCGACGAGCCCGACCAGGCCGTCAACCACCGCGCGCCCGATCACGCCCGCCGTCGTTTGCGGCTGCCACGCGGACGCCCACTCCACGAGCCGGGCCGAGGTCATCGAGTCGAGCCACGCGCTCACGCCGAATACGACGAACAACACGGCAGCGAACACCGCGACGCTGCCGGCAATCCCCCAGCGCGGGCTCAGGAACAGCTCGTCGAGCCAGTAACGCCAGTTGCGGCGCTCGCGCACTCCGCCCGGCCGCGTGGCGGCTTCCGCGAGGATCGCCGCCCGATGGTGGCGATCCGCGTGAAGCTCATCGTGCAGCGGCCGCGGCAGCGCCCGGTCCGCCTCCGCCCGCAGCCGCAGGACCTCGGCCGACTGCCGCGGGAAATGCTGTCTCAGCTCTTCGAGGAAGTAGTGGTCGCCGTCCCCGATGCGCGCGACAAGCAAATGCAACGGCACGCGGAAGGCGGCGCGGACCTCCGGCGCGCGCAACACCTTCGACAGCGGACTCAGAGCGTCCAGGAGATGCCGGCTTGGCGGCAGCGGCAGTGGGCAGACGCCGCGCCGCACGGCGTCGACGGACGCGGCGAACAGCTCCTTGATGCCCTGCCCCATCACCGCCGCCGTGGGCACGACCGGCACGCCGAGGCGGCGGGCGAGCACCTTGCTGCCGATGTGCAGTCCCTTGTCGCGCGCCTCGTCCATCTTGTTGAGCGCGACGACCAGCGGGCGGCCCAGTTGCAGCAGCTCCAGGGTGAGCTCGAGGTGCCGTTCGAGCGCCGTCGCGTCGGTTACCTGGACGATGACATCCGGGGCCGCGAGCGGCACCGGTGGGCCCTGGGGCTCGTGCTCCGAAACCGGCGGCCGTTCGTCGCCCCACAGGAGATATTTGAGCGCTTCACGGTCTCCGGGCTCCGGGTCGCGCAACGAGCGCAAGCTCGGCAGATCGATCACGCGTGCCTGATCGAGCCCGATCTCGACAGCGCATTCGTCGTACGCGCGCCGGGTGCCGGCCAGCGCGCCGGTGCGTACCGCCGTGCTCTGAACCGCGCGGAAAAACGTGCTCTTGCCGCACCCGGGCAGCCCCACGAGCGCGATCCGCAGCTGCCGGTCCCCCCGGAAGAGCGGACCTCGCACCGGGATCGTGGCGGTCTTGACGGATCGCTTCATCGCAGCATGCGCCCGCCTGCACGGGCTCACGCCATGCTAGCGGCCGCCGCTACGCGCAATCGTGATCCAGATCAAGCTTTCGCGGCAAGCGACGACCCGCGCTGCCGCGAATGTGCCGTTGCGGCCGGCCGCGATGCCGCCGCTTGCGCGAGCCGGTGAGTTGCAACGGGGAGCACCGCTCCTCAGCGCAACAGTCCGATCTCGCGCATGTATTTGAGCACGCCGGGATGGATCAGGTCCCGGCTGGGCGCGGCAGCGAGGGTGTTCTCCAGCGTGGACTCCTTGGCCTGGTCGATGCGCTTTCCAAGCGCGGCTCCGCCCTTGTGCAGGGCGCGCGCAAGCCGGTAGGCGACATCATCCGGCAGCGAGGCGCGAGCCAGCACGAACGGCCACGAACCCACTGAATTGACCGGCCCGCTCTGGCCGGGATAGCTGCCGGCGGGCATGGTGGTCTGCTTGAGAAAAGAATGCTTCGTCATGATGCGCTTGATCTCGTCTGCGCTTGGTGCGATGAAGCGCGCGCCTGCCGGCCCCTTCGCGATCGCCATGAAAGGCGGCCAACCGACGCCGCCGCCCCACATCGCCGCAGCGCGACCGTCGAGCACCATCGGCGGGCCGTCACCCGCCTTCTCGAGCAGGATCGCCTCGAAGTCCTTCTTGAAGTCGAAACCGAGCCCGTCCATCACGTAGCGCGCCAGCACGATAAAGCCCGAAGTGCCCGCGCCCCACACGACGGGCTTGCCCTTGAGCTCGGAAATGCTGCGATAGGGGCTGTCGGCCTTCACCATGAACATGCCGGCCTGGGAATAGGTGGCGTTGATGATGCGCAGGCCCTTCGCCTTCGGCCCGCCGATGCCGGAGATCGCCTCGTAGGTGACCTCGCCGGTGACGAGCCCGAGGTCGAGATCACCGCGCTCGAGCCGTGGCGCGTTCTCGGTGCTGCCCTTGGTATTGATCGGCTCGATCGCGAGCGTCGGGTCGGTCGAGTTCAGGACCTCCGCGTACGGCCAGCCGTAGGCGGGAAAGCCGCCGCCTGGCGTCGCCGTGCCCAACACGATTCTCGTCTTCTGCTGTTCTTGTGCCATCGAAAAGTCTCCGACATTCGCAAATCAAAAAGAGTGACTCGTTGCTCGCTATTCACTGCTCGTGACTCGTCGATCGAGAAACGAGCAACGAGAGACGAGAGACGATGACTCAGGCCCGCTCGACTTCGACCAGGCAATCGTAGTACGTCGCCGCGCCGCCCATGTCGGCGAGGGCCTGGGACGTGAGGTCGTTCGCGTTGCGGCCGTCCGGCGAGAGCTTCCGCCACCAAACCGAGGGGGCGACGACGACGCCCGGCCGGGCACGGTCGGAGACCGCGGCCTTGAGGGTATAGGAACCGCGATCGTTGAAGACGCGTACGCGCTCGCCGTTGGCAATGCCGCGCGCGCGCGCGTCGTCGGGATGGATGTCGAGCCGCGGCTCCTTCTCGGAGGCGCGCGCAAACGGCAGGTTCGCGAAGCTCGAGTTGAGAAAATTGCGGCACGGCGGCGAGATGAATGCGAGCGGGTAGCGTTGCGCCAGCTCGGGCGCCGAGTCGACGTTCTCGCGCGGCGGCGTGTAGCAGGGCAGCGGATCGAGCCCCAGCTTGACCGCCGTTTCGCTGTAGAACTCGCATTTGCCGGAAGGCGTAGGGAACCCGCCTTCTGCAAACGGCGCAAAACTCTCGGGCACGGCGAGGCGCTGCCAGCCCTGTTCCTTCAACGAGTCCCACTCGATGCCGCGCATCCGCGGCGCGCCGGAGGCGAGCGCCTGGCGGCACAGGTCCTCGTCGGAATCGTCGAAGCACGCGTCGGTGAAGCCCATCCTCCTGGCGAGAAGGCGGAAGACCTCGCTGTTCGGCTTCGCTTCGCCGACCGGCGCGATCGCCTGGTTGTTCGCGACCACGTACAGGTGCCCGTACGATTTGTGCACGTCGAAGTGCTCGAGCTGCGTCGTGGCCGGCAGCACGATATCGGCATAGTCCGCCGTGTCGGTCAGGAAAATATCGTGGACGACCGCGAACAGATCCGGCCGCGAGAACCCTGCGATGACCTTGTTCGAGTCCGGGCAGACCGCGACCGGGTTGTTGTTGTAGACGTAGATCGCCTTCACCGGCGGCCGTGCCGCGGTCAGCGCGTCGCCCAGCGCGGACTGGTTGATCGTGCGGGGGCTTCCCCGGAGGAGATCGCGCCGCTCCAGCGTCTTGTGGTCGAGAGTGTAGAAATCCGCGGTGGAGAGCACGACGCCCCCCGCCGCGTCGCGCCATGCGCCGACCAGCGCCGGAAGGCAGGCGATCGTGCGAACCGCCATGCCGCCGCCGGCATGACGCTGCAGTCCGTAGTTCACCCGGATTGCCGCTGGCTTGATGGATGCGTAGTCGCGCGCGAGGTTGACGACCTCCTCCGCGCTGATGCCGCAGATGCGCGCGACCTTCTCCGGCGGGTACCCCCTGACGCGCTCCCTCAGCTCCTCGAAGCCCAGCGTGTAGCGCTCGACATAATCGCGGTCGATACGCGCCTCGCCGATGATGACGTGCATCATCCCCAGTGCGAGCGCGCCGTCGGTTCCCGGCAGCACGCGGATGTGCTGGTGGCACTTCTCAGCGGTCTGGCTGCGCCACGGATCGATCGCGACGAGCCTGGCGCCGCGGCGCTTCGCCTCCTGGCAGCGCGACCAGACGTGCAGGTTCGACACGACCGGGTTGGAGCCCCAGATGAGGATCAACTTCGCGTCGTCGTAGCGCTCGGGGTCCATCCCCACCGAGCCGCCGAGAGTGATCTTGACGCCGGCCTTGCCGGCGGAGGCGCAAAGCGTGCGGTCGAGGAGGCTCGCACCCAGGCGGTGGAAAAAGCGCCGGTCCATCGACATGTACTGGGCGAGCCCCATCGTTCCGGCGTAGCTGCAAGGCAGGATCTGCTGCGGGTCTTCGGCGGCCAGCGCCTGGAACCGCGCCGCGATCTCGTCGAGCGCCGCGTCCCAGGAGATGCGTTCGAAGCGCCCGCCGCCCGGCCCTTTCGCGCCGACGCGCCGCAGCGGATGCATGACGCGATCCTTCGAATAGGTGCGGTCGAGATATTTGGCGACCTTGGTGCACAACGTGCCGTCGGTGAACGGCATCGCGCCGCCGCGAACCTCTACGGCAACGCCATCCTCGACGGCGATTTCCATCGCACAGGTGTCGGGGCAGTCGTGCGGGCATGCCGCCTTCACGATGCGGCGGGTCGTCGTGCGGAGATCGTCGTTTCCCATGCAATTCCTTGGGGCAGGTCCCAGGGGGATTCTACGCCACACTCCCAGGAATCGAACGGGCCGTGGCGGTTGGTTCTTATTCTGCTTTGCTTGGTGTTCCTGACGGCTGTTCCGGGCTATAGCCGGACGCCGGTCGCCTCCTCCCGGTAGCGCACGATTTCGGTCTGATCGTGGCCGGCACCGATTTTTTCCGAAGCAGCCGTCCAGATCTCCAACACGCGCTCGGCGAGCGGCGCGAACGCGCCGACAGACTTCGCCGTTTCCATCGCGATCCTCACGTCCTTGGCGATATGATGTCGAGCGTCGCGTCCTTCGCAAACATGACACCGCCCATTACCGGCGCATCCGCCACCTCGATGCCGCGCGGCTTGAGCGCTTCGGCAAGCGAGCGCGTGGCGGCGGGATTGCAGGTGCTCATGTCTATCACGATCGCGCCTTTGGCGAGTCCGGCGGCGACACAGTTCTCCGAGCCTTCGCCGAGCACCACCTTGCGCACCACCTTGTCATCGGGAAGCATGGTGATCACTGCATCCGCCCCATGCGCGGCGTCGACCAGCGTGGCCGCTGCCTTGCCGCCATGCTGGGACACGAAGGCCTTCACCGCCTCGGGGCGGATGTCATAGACCGTGACGTCGTAGCCCTTACGCACCAGGTGGCCAGCCATGGGGTTGCCCATGTTGCCAATACCGATAAAGCCGATCTTTCTGATTGCGCTCATGGAAGGGAACCTCTACTGGGGCTTGCTCACCATATAGTGACGAATAAGGGTGACGATTAATGGTGACGAGATAAGGGTGACGAATAACGCTTATCGAGGTCTTGTTACCAGGCTTTAACCGTCACCCTTAATCGTCACCTGTATCTCGTCACCCGTACCTCGTCACTTGTTTACCACACCGCCCCACGGGCGGTGATGGGCCAGATCGCCTCGACCCGGCCGCCGCGCACGCAGACGTACTGGTCGTAGAGATTGACCGTCGGGTCGCAATGGCCGGGGATGAGCTTCAGCTTGTCGCCGACCGCCAGGCGGACGCCGCCGCTCAGTTTCAGCACGCCGTGCTCGTCGGAAGCTTTCACGTACTCGGCTCCTTCGAGTTCCGCCACCCGCGGCATGCCGGAGTCCACGCTGGAGGCCTTCAGGCCGGCGTCCACCACCGCCCGGCCCAGGGTCGGCCGGCTCATGGCGGTGGTCCACACGAACAAGCTGTGCTCGAAGCGCGGGATGCCGCTCTCGGTCCAGTCGTTCTTGCCGTAATCCACGTCCATGAAGATGTAGGAGCCGGCCTGGATCTCGTGATAGACACCGCTCACCGCCTCGTACATATAGGTACCGGTGCCGGCGCCGGTCACTCGCTCGCAGGCAATGCGCGCGTCCTCGAGCAGTTCCGTCGTCTCCTGCACGTGCGCGCACGCCGCCTCGATCGCGGCGCGCCGCTCCTCCACCTTGCGCAGGTGCTGCGCCGCGCCCTGGTAGGCCTGAAGTCCCGCAAACCGCAGGTTTCTCGAGCGCGAAATCGCTTGCGCCAGCCGGAGCGCCGGCTCGCCTGGCTCGACGCCGCAGCGGTTGGCGCCGACATTGACTTCGACCAGGACGTCGAGCTTCACGCCCGCCTCGCGCGCGGCCTCGTCGAGCGCCGTGACGTTGCCCGCATCGTCGGCGCATACCGCGATGCGCGCGCGTTTTGCGAGCGCGGCCAGGCGCTTCAACTTGGGCGCCCCCACCACCTCGTTCGCGATCAGCACATCGGGCACGCCGCCGTCCACCATCGCTTCCGCCTCGCTGACCTTCTGGCAGCAAACGCCAACCGCGCCGCGCTGGATCTGCCTCAGCGCGATCTCGGGGCACTTGTGGCTCTTCGCATGGGGGCGGATCCTGATCTCCTTGCCCTTGAGCGAGGCATCCATGCGATCCAGGTTGCGCTCGAACGCGTCGAGGTCGAGGATCAGCGCCGGCGTATCCACTTCCGACAGGGACATGCCGATCAGGGCGGGAACGTAAGCAGGCATCGGGGTTCTTTCGGGGAAAGGCGTCACGGGTGGGGCTTGACTGGTACTACGTGACTGATGAAGCGTCACCCCCTCACCCTAGCCCTCTCCCCAACTTGGGGCGAGGGAATAAAGTAGTCAAGTATGTAAACGATCTTGAATCACGCTTTATCAGTGACGCGTTATCAGTGGCGTCTTATCAGTCACGTTTTTTCAGGCTTGAAGCCCGGATCATAATAGCCGCCCTTGTTCTCGCCCGCAGGAATGCCGATGATGCCGTGAGTCATGTCCTTCACTGCGAAGAACACCACATCTTCATCCTGAGTCGCGATAGTGTAGTGGACGATATTCGCCGGGAAATATAGCAGCGTGCCGGGGCCGCAGATT
>Ga0137455_1000473_pt1 | contig 10982 bp, 6 predicted proteins | sample EasRivERMGT600_2_FD_102334 | JGI IMG/M metagenome (GOLD analysis project Ga0137455, IMG submission 102334) | Soil microbial communities from meander-bound floodplain in the East River, Colorado, USA - East River MetaG ERMGT600_2 | ecosystem: Environmental > Terrestrial > Soil > Floodplain ... | reverse complement strand
TTCTCGTGGACGTTGCCCCACGGACCCTGCACCCACACCCGGTTGGTCGAGAACTGGGCGGGGTTGAGCGGCCAGAACCAGTCGCAGTCGTAGATCGAGATGTTGAACTCGACGATGTCGCCGTCGGCGTCGGTGTAGTTGTAGCCGTCCGCCGCGACGTTGAAGCGCATCTCGACGGTGTAGCCCACGTCGTCCGGGCCGTCCTGATTGGCGACGCCGTTGACCACGGTCCGCGCGTCCCAGTTGGCGATCTGGGTCGGCGTCCGGGCGACGGTGGGCGGGTTGTTGCCCCAAGCGCCGATGAAACTCGGCTCCTTGCCCACGGCGCGCGGCGCGGGATCCTCGGGCCACCACCACGAATAGAAGTGCTCCATCGGCCCCGTGGGGCGGGATGAGGCGGTGTGGTTCGAGATCGACATCAGGAAGCCGTCGAAGCGATTGAACAGCTCGGCGCCGCCGACCGATTTGTCGGGCACGGTCACCGCCATGTAGAGCAGGTTGCCGTCGCGCAGGAACCGGATGGTGGCGTTGGTCGGGTCGTTGGGCAGCAGGCCGCCTTCGGGCTTCCAGCCGCTGCCCGGGTCGCCGCTGTTGATGCCGTACTGGACCACCCGCGACTCCGCCAGCTCCCAGGCGGGCTCGCTGAGCACCCCGTCGAGCGTGATCGCGCCGGGTGTGACGGCGCGGGCCCAGAAGACATCGGTGCGGGGTGGCTGGGCGTGGGACGGATGGGCGAGCGTGAGCGTCACGGCCGCGAGCAGCGTGAGTGCGATCGGGGTCTTCATGGTCGGGCCTCCGGCGCGATGAACCTGCCTGGTTGCGGACGCCTCGTCGATCGCGGGCGGGCTCGAGACGCCGGAAGGCGCGGCGAGCTCGCGGTTGAGGGACGAAGTACGCGCGGTGATTGGGAAGGGCGCCGCAGCGGTCGGCGCGAATCCTTGTTTCCGTACCGGTGAAAACGGTTACATTCCCGTGACCCCTTGTCAAGAGTTAGGCTACCGGCCGGGCGGCGCCCTGGTGGCCGCCCCGTTCGGCCGCCCCGCCTCGACGAGCCGCGGCCACACCGCGGAGCCTGGACATGGATCGATCCCGCTTCCCCGACGACTTTCTCTTCGGCGCCGCCACCTCCGCCTACCAGATCGAGGGCTCGCCGCTGGCCGACGGCGCCGGCATGAACATCTGGCACCGCTTCTGCCACACGCCGGGCCGCACCTGGCAGGGCCACACCGGCGACGTCGCCTGCGACCACTACCGCCGCTGGTCCGCCGACGTCGACCTGATGGCCGACCTCGGTCTGCAGTCCTACCGCTTCAGCCTCGCCTGGGCCCGGATCCTGCCGGAGGGCCGCGGCCGGCCGAACCCGAAGGGCCTCGACTTCTACTCGCGGCTGGTCGACCGCCTGCTGCAGCGCGGCATCGCGCCGATGGCGACGCTGTACCACTGGGACCTGCCCACCGCCCTCGACGACCGCGGCGGCTGGCTCAACCCCGACGTCGCGGAGTGGTTCGCCGACTACGCCGAGATCGCGTTTCGCGCGCTCGGCGACCGGGTGCCGCGCTGGGCGACGATCAACGAGCCCTGGGTCGTCACCGACGCGGGCTACCTCCACGGCGTCAACGCGCCCGGCCACAGCAACCTGTTCGAGACGCCGATCGCCAACCACCAGCTCATGCGCGCGCACGGCGCGGCGGTGGAGCGCTTCCGCGCCACCGCGCGGGGCGAGATCGGCCTGGTGGTCAACCTCGAGCCCAAGGATCCGGCGACGCAGGACCCGCGCGACCGCGCGGCGGCCGGCCGGGCCGACGCCTACAACAACCGTTATCACCTGGACGCCGTGTTCCACGGCCGCTATCCCGACGAGCTGCGCGAGGGCTTCGGCGACGCCTGGCCGGAGTTCCCCGCCGAGGACTTCGAGCGGATCCGGCTCCCGATCGACTTCGTGGGCGTGAACTACTACACGCGCAAGGTGGTCCGCCACGACGACACCGACTGGCCGCTCCGCACCGGGCGCGTCCGGCAGGAGCACGCCACCCACATGGAGACCGGCTGGGAGGTGCGGCCGGAGGCGCTCGGCCGCACGCTGCGCTGGGTGCGCGATCGCTACGGAGCGGTGCCGCTTTACGTCACCGAGAACGGCGCCTGCTTCTACGACCCGCCGGCGCCGGTGAACGGCCGGGTGGACGATCCCCTGCGCGTCTCTTATCTGCGCGACCACCTGCGCGAGGTGCGCGAGGCGATCCACGACGGCGTCGACGTGCGCGGCTATTACGCCTGGTCGGTGCTCGACAACCTCGAGTGGAGCCGCGGCTATTCGCTGCGCTTCGGGCTGGTGCACGTGGACTTCTCCAGCCAGCACCGCACCCCCAAGGCCAGCGCCGCGTTCTACCGCGACGTCATCCGCACCCGCGGCGCGGCGCTCGACGAGCCGCTGCCGGAACTGGTGGGCTGACGCGCCGCCCGTGAGCGAGGCACTCCGCGCGCTTCTGCTGATCCCGCTGGTACTGCTCCCTGCTGCGCTGGCCTGTTCCCGCCACGCCGGGCGCGGCCTGACGGGCGCCGAGCGACTCCTGGTCGGCCTGGCGCTCGCGCCGTGCGCGCTCGGGCTCGCGGGGGCGCTCGGGCTGGCGGCCGGAGCGCCGCTCCCGATCGCGCTCGCGATCGCCGAGGCCATCGCGATCGCCGCCGCCGTGTGGCCCAGGCGGCGCGCGGAGCAGGCGTCGGAGCGCAGCGACTTTCCCGGCGCATCGGTGTTGACCGTCACGGTCGCGCTGGCGCTGCTGATCGTCGCGGTGCCGCTGCTGCGCCCCTACATCCTGGTCTGGAGCGACGCCTGGTTCCACTCCGCCGCCGCGATCGAGGTCGCGCGCCACGGCATCCCGCCGCAGGATCCCGGCTACGCCGGCGTGCCCTTCTACTACCCCTGGTTCCATCACGTCGTGCTGGCCCTGCTCGCCGGTGCGGCGGGGGTCTCGGCCTTCCACGCGCAGGCCCTGTTCAACGCCTGGGCGGTGGTCGTGCTCGGCCTGGGCGCCGCGCTGCTCGCCGGGCGCTGCTTCGGACGCGCGGCCGCGAGCCTCGCGGCCCCGATCGCGATCCTCGGGCTCAACCCGCTGGGCTGGCTGCTCTGGCTGGTCCCGGCGCTGGTGGGCGAGACCCGCGGCTGGGGCTCGGTGCTGTCCGGGCTCGGCGACGCGAACGCGACGCTGTACTCGCTGAGCCGCGCCTTCGTGGGCCCGCTCGCCGTGCAGTTCCCCTACATCCACGCCTCGCTGCTCGACCGCTTCTGGACCGGCACGGCGCTCACCCCGGCGATCGCCCTCGCCGCGGCGCTGGCGTGGAGCACGGTCCGCGCGCTCGACGGCGGTGGGCGCGGCATCGGCGCCGCGCGCACGTTCCTGATCGCCGCCGCCCTGCTCGCGCTCCACCCGGCGTTCGGCGTGATGTCGGTCGCCGCCGTAGGCGGCGGCCTGCTTCTCGCCTCCCTCACGGCCGCGCGAGGCACGGCGCTGGTGCAGCTCGGCATCCTCACGGTGGCCGTCGCACTCGCCGTGCCCTGGGTGCGCGCCTGCTCACCTCCAGGCGCGAGCGCTTTGCCGGCGCCGGGCTTCTACGCGCCCAACGCCTGGTCGCTGGCGATCGCGATCGGGCCGTGGTGGCTGATCGCCGCGCCCGCGATCGCCGCCGCGCTGCGCGGCGGCGGACCCACGCTTCGCGTGGGTGCCCCGGCGCGATTCGCCGCCGGCGCACTGGCCGCCTCGGCGGTGCTGGCGCTGGGGCTGGTGATGACGCGCACCAACAGCGAGAAGATCGCCTACCTGGTCTGGGTCCTGGTCGCCCCGTTCGCGGCCGCCGGCCTGCAGCAATGGGGCGACCGCCTCCGCCTGTCGGCGCCATGGCGGCTGGCGTTGCTCGCGGCGTTGATCCTGCCGACCAGCCTGGCCTGCGCGTTCGGCTTCGTCGGCGATCCGCGGTCGCCGCGCTCGCTGCTCTTCGGGGACGCGGCCGACGACCGGCGCCCGATCGTGGCGACCGCGGAGGAGGCCGAGGCTCATCGCTTCCTCGACGGCCTCCCCGCCGACGTCGTGATCATCGAGAGCCCCCGTCCCACGATCAACGAGCCGGTCCCGGTGCTGGCGCGCCACCGCGTGTTCGCCGGCGCGCTCGAGACCTACCTCGAGAACCACTACGGACGCGATCCGGGGAGCGTGGCGGCGGCGCGGCCGCTGATGGAGGACCTCGCCCGCCGGCGCGGCATCCAGCGAACGCTGTTCGCGGGCGCCGCGCTCGACTCCGCGCAGCGCGGCTATCTCGACCGCTTCAGCGCCCCGCTGGTGCTGCTGTGGCGGCGGACCGAGCATCCGCCCGCGGCAGAGGCCGCGTTGGCGGCGCGTCCGGAATGGGCGCGCGCGTGGGAGAACGCGGCGCTCGCCGTCTACCGCTACCGGCCGGCGCCCTGAGTCAGGCGCACCGTGGCGGGGAGTCGGCGCACGGTCATCGCGCCGTCGTTCCCGATCCACGCCGGCTCGCCGTCGATCTTTGCGAATCTCAGCCCCGCCTCCAGTGGCAGCCGCAGCACGACGCCGCCGCGGGGCGTGCGGTCCAGCGCTTCGATCCGCACCTCGATCGCCCCCTCCCGCTGCCGCACCTGGTAGGTGAGCGCTCCGTAGTGGGTCGAGAGCCCGTGCACGCCCACCCCCTGCCACAGCCACTCGGCCGGCACGCCGGCGACGAGCACCAGCGTCGAGTCGGAGTCCCGCTCGTAGGCGAGCAGGTCGAGGATCGAGCGGATGCCGTCGGAGGCCACCCAGCCGTGGGGCATGTCGCCGAGGAAGCGCGGCTTCCTCTCCTCGCGGCCGACGACCTCCGCCCACTGCACCCAGCCGGCGGGGCGCTGCAGCCCCATCATCCATTTCAGGAAGCCGAGCGCCTCCTTGCGGCGGCCGAGCCGCACCAGCGAGCCCACGATCCGCAGCTCGTAGGGCGTGAGCGCGTCCCAGTCGTTCTTCGTGATCCGCTCGCGGTGGAACTCGAGCCACTTCTCGAAGGTGCGCGGGAGCGCGCCTTCGGGGAGGATCGCCTCGGCGCCCACCGGCGCGAGCGCGATGGTGGTGGACGTCGCGTCGAAATCGCCGAGGTCGGCGCAGCCCGGGATGTAGTCGATCTTGTGCCGCGCCATGGCGGCGCGGATCGAGGCGCCGAAGTCGCTCGCGAACTCGTCGGCGACGGCGCTCCAGCGGCGGCGCTCGTCGTCGCGGCCGAGCGCGCCGGCCAGGAACGCGGCGTCGCGGAAGCCGCGCAGCGCGAAGAAGTCATCCCAGTACGAGTGCATCGGCTTGGCCGAGTAGCCCTCGTGACTGATCGAGGGCGGCAGCAGGCCGTAGAACTCGCGCTTCGAGGCGGCCTCGTACTCCGCGGTGCGCCGCGTCTTGCGCAGCGAATCCTGGTAGCCGGCCGCGGCCGCGACCCGCGGCCACATGCGCTCGACCAGCGCGCGGTCCCCGGTGTGGCGGAAGTACTCGGCGACCAGGTAGATGAACTCGCCGTGGCTGTCGTGCTCGGGCACCGGGTCGGAGCCGCGGCGGTCCACGCAGCACGGCACCTTGCCGTCGTCGTACTGATAGGGCGCGAACCACTCGATGAAGTCGCGCACGACGTCGTCCTGGCCCAGCCGCAGCAGGGCGGTCGAGGTCAGCGCGCCGTCGCGGATCCACGAGCGGGCGTAGGCGCGCGTGCCGGGCTGGAGCGCCGGCCCGGCGCGGTCGACCAGGATCCAGCCGAGCTGGGCGCGCAGGGTGTGCACGATGGCGGTGTCGGGGACCGCGATCCGGACGGTGCCGAGCCGCCGCTCCCAGGCCGCTTCGGCCTCCGCCTGACGCTCGGCGGCCCAGGCGGGCGCCGCGGCCGAGGCGGGCAGGCGGTCGCCGGCGGCGCGGCCGAGGCCGGTCCCGAGCGGGATCAGCAGCACGATCTCGCGCTCCTCGCGCGGCCCGAGCCTCAGGTCGTAGGCGAAGGCTCCGGAGGCGGCCTCGAACGGATCCTCGACGCGACGCGCGGCCGGCAGCTTGCGCGCATGCAGGTGCTCGGCGATCTCGCCGCCGTCCCAGGCGCTCGCTCCCGCGCGCGAAGGCGGCGACAGGCTGACGACCTCGCGCTCGTCGTTGACGATGGCACGCCGCCCGTCGAACGCGATCGAGCGGATCCGCGCGGGGCCGCCGGTGACGTTGAGGAACTGCTGGACCGGGTTGACCTGGAAGGGCCGCAGGGCGAGAAACAGCGTCGTGGCCACGCTCTCGTCGCGGAGGTTGCTGATCCGGTAGCGCGCCACGATCGCGGACGAATCCGGCGGGCCGACCGCCACGGCCGTCACGCCCAGTGCGAGCGACCGCGACGTGGCCAGCACGTCGTTCGCCGGCCGCGCCCCCAGGACATCGGTGGTGCGGACCCACGGGATCGGGAGGTCTCCGCGAACGAGTCCATGCTCGCGACGGGCCTGCGATGACCCCGCCAGGAAGGGCTCGATCGAGAACGCGCCGGGGCCGACCTCGACCGTGCCGTCCTCGCCGATCAACCCCTCCTCCCGGCTGCCATCGACGCCGACGACCGTCCAGTAGGTCTGCTCCCGTCCCATGCCCGGCGCGGTGACGGCGGGCGGCTGGAGCGCGGCGAGCGCCTTGAAGAAGTCGGCCCGGCTCGCCCACTCGATCGGGCCGAGGGTGATCTCGCGCAGCGCGACGACGCCGGCCGCGTAGGTCACGCGCAGCCGCAGGTGCCGGGCCTCGCTCTCCGGCAGGAACAGCGCGTCGCGTCCGCCGTTCGAGCCCATCACCTCGCGCAGCGTCCGCCACGTTCGCCCGTCGTCCGAGGCGTCGACGATGTAGGAGCCGGCATGGCGGCCGGGCGCCCAGTCGATCAGCAGGCCCCCGAACTCGCGGGCGAGGCCGAGGTCGAGCGCGATCCAGGGCCGGCGATCGCGGGCCGCGCTGACCCAGGTCGTGGCGCTGTCGCCGTCGACGGCGCGCTCCGGACCCTGCCCGGCGGCGGCGAACGAGGCGGTCGCCCGCGGGGCGGGCGGCGCCGCCCCCGGCGGCGGCAGCGTCACCAGCTCGAGGTCGTCCACCCACACCGTGCCGGCGCCGCCGGTGCCGGCGGTGACCACGATCTCGACCGCCGCGACGCGGCGGAGCGTGCCGCCGCCGAGCGGTCCCCAGGCGTAGGCGATCTGGCGCTTCCTGATCCGCACCGGCTGCCAGTCCGCGGGCCAGGCGAGATCGCGCTTCACGTGCCACCAGACGTTCTCGCCGCTGGCGTCGACCAGCTTGAACTCGAGGTGGTTGACCGGCGCCTTGCCCTTGAGCCGGAAGGTGAAGGCGTAGTTGGCCGGCAGCGCGAGGTCGACGGCGCGCCGCGCGACGGCGTAGCCGCCGCCCTTCCGGAAGTCGAAGTCGAGGCGCATCGCGCCATGATCGGCGGCGAGCGTCAGCTCGACGCCGCTGGCCGGTTGTGGCGACCACGCCGCGACGTCGTCGAAGTCGTCGATCGGGACCGGCGCAGCCGCCGCGACCACGGACGACGTGGCGAGGACGAGAACCGCCGTGAGGATCACGATCCTCACGGATCAGCCCTTCACGCTGCCGGCCATGACGCCCTGGATGTAGGCGCGCTGCAGGATCAGGAACACGACGATCACCGGCAGCGTCGTGATCACCGAACCGGCCATCATCAGCTCGATGTCGAGCACGTGCTCGCCGGAGAGCCCCGCCAGCGCGACCGGCAGGGTGTAGAGGCGCTCGTCGCTCAGCACGATCAGCGGCCACATGAAGTCGTTCCATGCCGACAGGAAGGCGAACGCGCCCAGCGTGACCAGGATCGGCGCGATGACCGGCAGCACGACGGTGCGGAAGATCGCCAGCTCCCCCGCGCCGTCGAGGCGCGCCGCGTCGAGCAGGTCGTTGGGGATCGCCAGCGCGTACTGCCGCACCATGAACAGCCCGAAGATGCCGGCCATGCTCGGCACGATCACGCCCCAGTAGGTGTTCACCAGCCCGAGCTGCTTGAACATCAGGAACAGCGGCAGCATCCCGACCTGGAGCGGGATGAAGAGCCCGATCAGCAGCAGCGCGAACACCCGGTCGCGCCCGGGGAACGGCAGCTTGGCGAAGGCGTAGCCGGCCATGCCGTTGAGCGTGACCGAGAACAGCGTGGTCAGCACCGCGACGATCGCGCTGTTCCACAGGTGCCGCGTCACGTCGAGCCGCGTGAACAGCGCGACGTAGTGCTCGAGCGTGGGCGCCTTCGGCAGCAGCGGCGGCGGCAGCGACGCGGCCTCGCCCGGGCGCATGAAGGAGGCCGAGACCATCCACAGCAGCGGCGCCAGCGTCAGCGCCGCGAAGGCGATCAGCACCGCGTGGAGCGCGAGCGCGTGCAGGGCGCGGCGGCTCATCGGCGCTCCCGGGTGAGGCGGGTCTGAACCAGCGTGGCGACCAGCATCAGCGCGAAGAGCAGGAACGAGACCGCCGAGGCGACGCCGAGGCGCCACCACTTGAAGCCCTCCTCGTACATGAACATGACCACCGTGGTGGTGGCGCCGAGCGGGCCGCCCTGGGTCATGACGTAGGGCTCGGCGAACACCTGGAAGAAGCCGACCATGGTCATGATGGCGACGAAGAGGGTGGTGGGCGCGAGCATCGGCACGGTGACGGCGAGGAAGCGACGCCACGGGCCGGCGCCGTCGAGCTCGGCGGCCTCGTAGAGCTCCTCCGGGATGGTCTGGAGCCCGGCGATGAAGATCAGCATGTTGTAGCCGAAGTTCTTCCACACCGAGAGCAGGATGATCGCCGGCAGCGCCCAGTGCGGATCGCCCAGCCAGTCGATCGGCGGGATCCCGAGCAGCCCGAGCCCGTGGTTCAGCAGGCCGTAGCGCGGATGATAGAGGTAGCGCCAGGTGATCGCGACGGCGACCAGGGTGGTGACCACCGGCACGAAGTACACGGTGCGGAACAAGGTCTTCCAGCGCGTGAGCCGGTCGTTCACCAGCAGCGCCGCCACCAGCGACAGCGCCACCGAGAGCGGCCCGCCGACCACCACCAGCACCAGCGTGTTGCGCACCGCGTTCCAGAACGCAGGATCGGCGACGATCCGGGCGTAGTTCCGCAGGCCGATGAAGCGGGCGTTCTCCAGCGCGCCGATGGCGTAGATGTCGAAGTCGGTGAGGCTGAGCAGCAGCCCGAGCAGCGCCGGCACGAAGAAGAAGGCGCCGATGACCGCCAGCGCCGGGGTGACGAAGGCCCAGCCGGCCTGCGCCTGCCGCCGCTCGATGCCGCTCATCGCGCCCCGTCGACGCCGGCGGCGGCCGGCCGCCGCCGCGCGAGCATCCAGCGGCGCTTCTCGAGCAGCACGAACACCTCGCGGTCGAGCGCCGCCAGCGCCGCGTCGGGGGGCGTCGAGGTGCGCACCACCCGCTCGGCGGTGTCCTGGAGCTTGCGCGCGACCAGCTCCCACTCCGGCACCTTGGGACTCGGCACCACCCGGCCCAGCTGCTCGGCGAACGCCGCGAGCTGCGGGTCCCCGGCCAGCACGGGGTCGCGCCAGGCCTCGATCCGCCCCGGCAGGTCGCCGGTGAGCTGGTAGAAACGCACCTGCTGCTCGGGACGGAGCAGGAACTCGATCAGCTGCCACGCCGCCTCGGGGTGCCGGCTGCCGCGGAACACGACCAGGCTCGAGCCGCCCGCGAGCGAGACTCCGGGGCCGTCGGGGCCGGGCATCGGCGCGGTGGCCCAGTCGTCCTGGAGGTCCTCCGGCAGCCGGCGCCGGAACTCGCCCAGGTTCCACGGGCCGGTGATGACCATGGCGAAGTAGCCGCGGGCGAACTCCTGGTACATGTTCGAGATCTCGTTGTATCCGATCGGCGGCGCCAGCCCGCTGCGGAACAGATCGAGATAGAAGTCGAACGCGCGCCTGAACTCGGGCTCCGAGAACGCGCCGCGCGTGCCGCCGTCGCCGAGCAGCTGCGATCCGGCCTGGGCGCCGAGGATCTGCTCGGGCGCGAACTCGTTCGTCGGCAGGAAGATCGCGAAGCGGTCCGGGCCGACGACGCGTTTGATCGCCGCCATCGCGGCGCGCCACTCCACCCAGGTCTTGGGCATCCGCGCGTAGCCGGCCTGCGCCAGCAGGTCGCTTCGGTAGAACAGCACCCGGGTGTCGACGTACCAGGGCACGCCGCGGGCGATACCGTCGATGACGTTGGTCTCCCAGATACCGTCGAAGTAATGGTGGCGCGTGGTGTCGAGCGCGGTCGGCAGCGGGGCGATCGCGTCGAGCGCGGTGAACTCGGCGATCCAGGTGTTGCCGAGCTGCGCGATGTCGGGGGTCGAGCCGCCGACGTGCGCCGTGAGCAGCTTTTCGTGGGCGGCGGTCCACGGGATCTGCTGGACCTCGACGCGGATCCCGGGGTGCTCGCGCTCGAAGTCGCGCACCAGCTCCTGGACCACCTCCCCTTCGCGCCCCATCGCCCAGAACCGAAGCGTCACGCCGTCCCCGTCGTCGCCGGCGCCGCAGCCGGACAGGAGCAGGCCCAGCACGGCCGCCGCGAGCCCCGTGCGCCGGGTCATCGCGGCGCCCGGTCGAGCCAGCCGCCGGTGAAGCCGGCGGCGCGCAGCCCGCGCACGATGTGCGGGTTCTTCTTCATCGTGCTCCACACCAGCGAGTCGCGGTGGTTCGCGATCATGGCCACGATCGGCCCCTGGTCGATGCCGAGGTAGTCGTCGTCGAACCAGGCCACGCCGGGGACGATGTGCCCGTGCTGCACCCGGGTCGGTGTCGCCAGCGTGGGATTGAGCGCGTCGATGAAGCCGTACTCGCGATAGACGTGGTCGCCGTACCGCGCCCGCATCGCTGCGAGCATGGGAATCACCTCGTCGGGCGCGAAGACGATCGAGCCCCCGGCCGCGGTGGGCGAGATCGTGCCGTCGTCGCGCACGTTGCCG
>Ga0137455_1000471_pt1 | contig 10994 bp, 10 predicted proteins | sample EasRivERMGT600_2_FD_102334 | JGI IMG/M metagenome (GOLD analysis project Ga0137455, IMG submission 102334) | Soil microbial communities from meander-bound floodplain in the East River, Colorado, USA - East River MetaG ERMGT600_2 | ecosystem: Environmental > Terrestrial > Soil > Floodplain ... | reverse complement strand
TTGACGCCCTCGGGCGCGTCCGGTGTGCGCGCCAGCACCAGGTGCACGATGTTGTCCGTGAAATCATGCTCGCCGTAGGTAATGAAGATCTTCTGCCCCGTAATGCGGTAATGGTCGCCTTCACGCACTGCGCGCGTCTTCACCATGGCCAGGTCGGAACCCGCCTGAGGCTCGGTCAGGTTCATCGTCCCGGTCCATTCGCCGCTCGCCATCTTGGGCAGGAAAGTGCTGCGCAAGTGCTCGGAGCCGCAAAGCTCGATGGCGTGCAGCGCGCCCTGCGTGAGCATCGGGCAGAGCGAGAAGCTCATGTTCCCGCTGCACCACATCTCTTCGACGGGCGTCGCAACGACCCTGGGAAGTCCCTGCCCCCCCAATTTCGACGAGACCGGCAGCGCGCCCCAGCCGCCTTCGACGTACTGGCGGTAGGCTTCCTTGAATCCCTTGGGGGTCTTCACCGCGCCGTCCTTCCACTGCGAGCCTTCTGCGTCGCCCGTGTGGTTGAGTGGATCGAGCACCCCGTTCGCGAACTTGGCCGCCTCCTCCAGGATCGCGTCTACCGTGTCCGGCGTCGCCTCCGCGTAGCCCGGCAGTTTCGCCACCTGCGCGAGCCCGGCGAGCTCTTGCAGCACGAATCTCATGTCCTTCAGGGGTGCGACGTATGCGCTCATGGCTCGATCTCCACCGTACGGTGGGCCAACGGCCCACCAACTGGTGGGCCAAGGCCCACCCTACTTCTTTAGCTCGTCGATCAGCTGCGGCACCACCTGGAACAGGTCTCCCACGATGCCGTAGTCGGCCACCTGGAAGATCGGCGCCTCCTCGTCCTTGTTGATGGCGACGATGACCCGGCTGTCCTTCATGCCGGCGAGGTGCTGGATGGCCCCCGAAATGCCGACCGCCACGTAGAGATCCGGCGCCACGATCTTGCCGGTCTGGCCGACCTGCCAGTCGTTGGGCACGAAGCCCGCATCCACTGCGGCGCGCGAGGCGCCCATCGCGGCGTTGAGCTTGTCGGCGAGCGGCTCGAGCAGTTTGAAGTTTTCTCCCGAGCCCATGCCACGCCCGCCCGAAACCACGATGCGCGCGGAAGTCAGCTCCGGGCGCTCGGTCTTCTGCACTTCGCGGCCTACGAACGCCGACAGGCCGCTGTCGGCCGGGACCGCGACGCTCTCCACCGGCGCGTTGCCGCCCGTCGCGGCCACCGCGTCAAAGCCGGTGGTACGCACGGTGATGACCTTGATCGCGTCGCTCGACTTGACGGTGGCGAGCGCGTTGCCCGCATAGATCGGCCGTACGAAGGTATCGGCGGACTCCACCGCGACGATTTCGGAGATCTGCTGCACGTCGAGCAGCGCCGCGGCGCGCGGCATGACGTCCTTGCCGTTGGAGGTCGCCGGCGCCAGGATGTGCGTGTAGCCCTTGGCCAGCGCCACCACCAGGCTGGCCACGTTCTCCGCGAGAAACTCGCCCAGGTGCGCCGCGTCCGCGTGCAGCACCTTGGCGACCCCGGCGATCTGCGCGGCGGCCTTGGCCGCGCCGCCCCCATTGTGGCCCGCGACCAGGACGTGGATGTCGCCGCCGATTTTCTTCGCGGCGGCGACGGTGTTGAGCGTGGCCTTCTTGACCGACTGCTGGTCGTGCTCGGCGAGGACGAGGACGCTCATCAGATCACCTTCGCTTCATTGCGCAGCTTGTCGACCAGCGTCTTCGCGTCCGGCACCTTGACGCCGGCCTTGCGCTTGGCGGGCTCGACCACCTTGAGCGTGGCGAGGCGCGGCTTCACGTCCACGCCCAGCGCCTCGGGCTTGAGCGTCTCGAACGGCTTCTTCTTCGCCTTCATGATGTTCGGCAGCGTCACATAGCGCGGCTCGTTCAGGCGCAGGTCGGTGGTGATGATCGCGGGCAGTTTCATCGAGATGGTCTCCAGGCCGCCGTCCACCTCGCGGGTGACCTGCGCCTTGCCGTTCTCGATCTTCACTTTCGAGGCGAAGGTCGCCTGCGGCCAGCCCAGCAGCGCGGCGAGCATCTGCCCCGTCTGGTTGGCATCGTCGTCGATCGCCTGCTTGCCGAGGATCACGAGCTGCGGGCTCTCCTTGGCGCACACCGCCTTGAGCAGTTTCGCCACGGCGAGCGGCTGCAGCTCGGCATCGGTCTCGATGAGGATCGCGCGGTCGGCGCCGATGGCGAGCGCGGTGCGCAGGGTCTCCTGGCAGGACTGCAGGCCGGCGGACACGACGACGATTTCCGTGACCACGCCGGCTTCCCTGAGCCGCACCGCCTCCTCCACCGCGATCTCGTCGAAGGGGTTCATCGACATCTTGACGTTGGCGGTCTCGACGCCGGTGCCGTCCGCCTTGACGCGCACCTTGACGTTGTAATCGATCACACGCTTGACGCTGACCAGGACTTTCATTGGGCAAAGGAGAGGTTGGAGAGCGCAGGATTATAGCTTGCGTCCCTCTGGGGCCGGGGCGTTTGAAACGCGCGCAGGCGCGCAGCGCGCTCAAGATCGTCACGGCGGTCGTAAAACGGCCTGCTCGCGAGCGGAATGCCGAGCGCGTCCGCCTCCTCCACCAGGATCTGCAGGTACTCGGTCAGGTTGCGCGCGGTATGCGAGTTGACGTCGTGCAAGGTCACCACCACCGGCGTCACGCCTTCCATGGCGGGCAGCTTGCCGAGCGCGGCCTCGCGCTTCACCCGCGCCAGCTGCTCGCGCAGGTTGCTGCGCTTGCGCAGGCTGAAGTTGATCCACACGTTGCCGTCGAAGGCGTTCAGATCGGTGAGCAGCATCGCCAGACCGGCACGCTCGTAGCTCGCCACCGTGTCCTGGTCGTACCACCACATCGGCGGGCGCACGATGCCGGGCATCGTGCCGGTAATTGCCGCGATATCCGCCTTGGCGTGGGCGAGCGACTGCTCGAGCTCTCCGGGCGTCAACCGCACATGGACGACGTGTCCTTCCGGCGTGCCGGTGTGCACGCCGAGCAGGTGACCTTCGGCGTGCTCCCGCCGCAGCAGCGCGCGGCCGGCGTCGGTGCCGCCCGCGTTCCAAGCGCGCGTCTGCACGAAGAAGATCGCCTTGATTCCCGGCTGCACCGGGTTGGCCGCCAGCGTCTCCAGGACGCGGACGGTCGAGGGGCGGTCGTCGAACAGCGAAGACACGGCGGGCCCGTCGTCGAAGGTGAGGACAAAACGGATCGGCAGCGCAGGCGTGTGCATGCCGGGCAGGCCCGCGCATCCCGCCAGCAAGACCAGCACTGCCCCCCACGCCAGGACTCTCAACCCGACCCCGCGCGCTCCACGAGCGCGTCCAAAGCCAACGCGCCGCGGCCCCTTGCAAACAGCATGACGGGATTGACATCCACCGACGCAATCTTGCCATCGGATGCCAGCATCGCGTCGCCCAGGCTGACCGCCATGCGGGCAAAAGTCTCAGCGTCGAGCGCAGGTTCACCGCGCACCCCGAGCAACAGCGGCCCAATGCGCAACTGCGCCAGTCCGTCGAGCACCTCGTCTACGCCGAATGGCGGCAGCAACAGGCGGAAATCCTTCAGCGCCTCCAGGTAGATGCCGCCGTCGCCGATCATCACCACGGGGCCGAAGTGCGGGTCGAGGCGCGCGCCGAGCGCAAGCTCCCTGCGTCCGGCGGCCTGGCGCGCGACCAGCACGCCGTCCGGCGCGGGCAGGCGCGGCTTGAAGTCGCGGTACGCCTGCGCCACCTCGTCCTCGCTTTGCAGCCCGAGGCGCACCAGCCCCTGCTCCGTCTTGTGCGGCATGCTGCTCGAGCACGCCTTGACCACCACCTTCGGCCCTAGCGCGTGGAACGCCGCGCGCGCCTCGCCTTCGTCGCGGCACAGCCGGTGCTCGACCACGGCGATGCCCGCCTGCGCGAGCAGCGCAAGGCTCTCGTATTCGTTGAGAAAGCGATCCTTGCCCGCCGGCAGGGCCGGCGCTGCGCGCCCGCGTGCGGTTTGCAGTTTCCCGCGCAACTGCGCGCTGTGGCCCGAGAGCTGGCGCAATGCAAGCATCGCTTCGCGCTCGCGCGCAAACGCAGGCAGCCCGAGTTTCTCGAACTCGGCGCGCACTTCGGCCTGCGGTGCAGCCACCGCCACGCTCTTGCCATGTTCCGCGCGGAACTGCGCCGTGTCGCGCGCAAAACGCGGCACGTCATAGCCCGCCCCCGCCACCGGGATGGCGAGCAGCAAGAGGTCGCAGGCGTCCTCCTCGCCGAGGATCGTCATCGCGGAACCGAACAGGCCGCTATTGGTGAGCAGCGCGCCGGTGACGTCGAGCGGGTTGGAGGCCGTGGCGAATGCCGGCAGGACATTCTTCAACCTGGCTTGCGTGGATTCGGCAAATGCCGGCAGCTCGAGTCCGAGTTCCTCCGCCGCGTCCGCCGCCATGACGCAGCTCGCCCCCGAATTGCTCAAGGCGACGAAGCGCCGGCCTCGGGGCCGTCCGCCGTTGAGGTAGAGCTGGCCCGCCATCACGAGTTCCTGCGGGTCGGCGGCACGCCAGATGGCGTGCCTGGCGAAGAAGGCGTCGATGACGCGGTCTTCGCTCGCGAGCGCGCCAGTGTGCGAGGACGCCGCCTTCACTCCGCTCGCGGTGCGCCCGGCCTTCACCGCGACGATGGGGAGGTCCCGCGCGCGCGCGAACTCCGCGGCCTGCGCCAGCACGGCGGGTCGCTTGATCGCTTCCATGTAGAGCAGCACGAGCCGAACGCCCTCTTCCTTGACGATCTCCGCCGCGAGGTCCGCCACCGTGACATCGGCCTCGTTGCCGGTGGCGTGCACGTGGCGCACATCGAGGCCACGCTGGCGCGCGAGGATGTAGATCGCCTGCGAGCAGGCGCCGCTCTGGCTGACGATGGCGACCGGCCCGTCGCGGGCCTCCATCTCGTGGAAGATGGTGGAGAAATTGGCCACCGCGCCGGTGGCGAAATTCGCCAGCCCCTGGCAGTTGGGCCCCACCAGGCGCATCCCCGCGGCGCGCGCCGACGCCGCCATGCGTTCCTGCGCCGCTTTGCCTTCGGCCCCGATCTCGCCGAAGCCCGAGGTCATGACCACCGCCACCTTCACGCCCTTGCGCGCGCACTCCTCGACCGCGCGCACCGCCTCGTCGCCCGCCACCGCGATCACGGCGAGGTCGGGCGCCTCCGGCACCTCGCCGATGGACGCGTAGGCCTTGATCCCCTGCACCTCGGCGCGGCCGGGATTGATCGGGTAGATCGCGCCGCGGTAGCCATAACGCTTCATGTAGAGGATCGGGCGGCCGCCCACCTTGTGCGGGTTGTCCGAGGCACCGACGATGGCGATGGAACGCGGCTCGAGCGCCGCGCGCAGTGTCATGGCCGATAGCCGAAACTCGGCGGGCCTGGCGTGCGCAGCGGCGCGGCGAGATTGGCGAACTCGGTGAGGATCGCGCGCGTGTCGCGCGGGTCGATGATTTCCTCGACGAGGAACGACTCGGCGCTGCGGAACGGCGAGCGCAGTTTCTCCAGCCGCGCCTCGATCTGCGCCAGCTTTGCCTGCGGATCAGGCGCCGCTTCGAGTTCGGCCTTGTATGCCGCCTCCAGCCCGCCTGCGATCGGCAGCGAACCCCAGTCGCCCGAGGGCCAGGCGTAGCGCATGCCGTAGCGCGCCGGGTTCATGTGCGCGGCGCCGGCAACGCCATAGACCTTGCGCACGAGGATCGCGCACCAGGGCACGCTCGCCTGGTAGATCGCCTGCATCGCGCGCACGCCGTGGCGGATCGTGCCGGCCTCTTCCGCCTCGCGCCCGATGAGAAAGCCCGGCACGTCCACCAAATGCACCACCGGCAGGTGGAACGTCTGCGCGAGGTCGACGAAGCGGATCACCTTGTCGCAGGCATCCGCGGTCCACGCGCCGCCATAGTGGTAGGGGTCGCTCGCCATCACGGCGACCGGCCAGCCGTCCAGGCGCGCGAGACCCGTGATCACCGGCTTGCCCCAGCGCCGGCCGATTTCAAAGAATGTCCCCTCGTCCACCAGCGCTTGCACGATCGGGCGCATCTTGTAGACCTTCTTCGCATCGCGCGGGATGGCATCGATCAGCCATTCGGGCCGGCGCTTGGGGTCGTCACTGGGCTCGGTGCGCGCAGGCAGCTCGTGCACCGAGCTGGGCAGATACGAGAGGAACCGCCGCGCCATGGCGAAGGCCTCGGTTTCCGACGCGGCTTCATCGTCGATTGCGCCGTTCTGCGTGTGGATGTGGCTGCCGCCGAGCTCGTTCTTGTCCAGGATCTGCCCCACGCGCGCCACCACCGGCGGGCCCGCGACGAACATCTGCGCCGTGTCCTTGACGATGATGGAGTAATGGCTGGCGGCGACACGCGCGGCGCCCAGGCCCGCCACCGACCCCAGCGCGAGCGCCACCACCGGCACCTGCGACAGGTTATCCACGCAGAGTTGCCACATCGCGATGCTGGGCAGCAGCGTGCGGCCCTCGATCTCGATGCTCTTCACCGCGCCGCCACCGCCCGTGCCGTCCACCAGGCGCACCAGCGGGATGCGAAGGTCGAGCGCCATTCTCTCCACCGTCACAAGCTTGCCGCGGATCGCCGCGTCGGCGGCTCCGCCGCGCACGGTGAAATCGTCGCCGGCCACCGCCACCGGCCGCCCGTCGATGCGCGCGCGGCCCATCACCAGATTGGCCGGGATGAAGCCCGTCATGCTGCCCTCGGCGTCGTAGCTCGCCTTGCCGGCGATGCTGCCGATCTCGTGGAAGCTGCCGGGGTCAGTCAGCGCGTCCACGCGCTCGCGCACCGTGAGCTTGCCCAGGCCTTTGTGGCGCGCCACTTTCTCCGCGCCGCCCATCTGCGCCGCGAGGATCTTGCGCCGCGCGAGCTCCTCCATCTCCTCCTGCCAGCTCATTGCGCCTCCCGGCCGGATTCTTTCACAGGCGCGGCGACGCGGGACTCGTGCCGGGCGAGGAGCAGTGTGCTGGCGAGGATCACCACGCCCCCGATCACGGTTGCGCCAGCCGGCGCGGTGCCGAAGACGAGGATACCCAGGATCGCCGCCCACACCAGCTCCAGGAACTTCACCGGCTGCACCGCCGAAATGTCCACCACGCGGAAGGCGCGCACCATGCAGTAGTGCCCGCCCGCGCCGAGAAAACCGCACAGCACGAGCAGGGCCCACTGCACCGGCGAGGGGTTCGCCCAGTAGGCGAGCGCGAAGCCGACCAGCAGGACCGACACCCAGAGGTGCTGCCAGAGCACCACGACTTCCGAGCGGTCGTAGCGCATCAGCACCTTCGCAGTGAGAAACGAGCCCGCGAATACCGGCGCGGAAGCGAGCATCAGCAGCATGCCCGTGGAGATGCCCGCGAATCCCGCGCCTTCCCAGGGCTTCACCACCAGCACCACGCCGGCAAAGCCGATCAGCACCGCCGCCCAGCGCGCCCCCGTCATACGCTCCTTGAGGAACAGAACCGCCCCGAGGCAAATGAACAGCGGGCCGCTGAAGCCGATCGCCGTCAGCTCGGCGAGCGTCACCATCGGCAGCGCCGCGAACCAGAGGATCATGCCTCCCGCGTGGAAGCAGCCGCGCAGGAATTGCAGCGCCGGCGCCTTCGGCCAGAGCGCGCGCGTTCCCGAGCGCAGCGCGGGCCCGAGCATGACGAAGGCGCCGAGCAGATACCGCAGGAAGCCGACCAGCCAGGGATCGAGGTCCTGGGACAGCCACTTCATGATGGTATTCATCACCACGAAGATGAAGCCGGTGGCCGCCATCCACAGCATGCCGCGCACGACCGGAGCAGGATTGGAGATCATTTCGACTTCCGGCTCGATTGTTGCACAGGAGTTCTGCAATAATCGCCCCGCCCATGGGAACCGTCCACGTCAATTGTGAAATCGCGGGCAAGGTGCTGCGCATCGAGGCGCGCGCCGGCGCGCGCGTCGCCACCGATGACACGCTGCTGCTCATCGAGTGCATGAAGATGGAGATCCCGGTGCCCGCGCCCGCTGCAGGCGTGCTGGAGGCGCTGCACGTCGCCGAGGGAGACCAGGTGGAGGAAGGCCAGCATGTCGCCACCGTCCGGACCTGAGAAGCAGTATCTCGACAAGCTCGCCGCGGGGCATTTCGAAATTCAGAAGTGCGCCGGCTGCGGCAAGCACGTGTTCTATCCGCGCGTGCTGTGCCCGCATTGCGGCAGCGAGTACCTGGACTGGGTGGCGCCGAGCGGGCACGGCACTGTTTATTCGACCACCATCGTGCGGCGCAGGCCCGCGGACGGCGGGGACTACAACGTGTGCCTGGTGGACCTCGCCGAAGGCCCGCGCATGCTAAGCCGGGTCGCCATCCTCGCCCCAGACCAAGTAAGGATCGGCATGACGGTCACGGCGCGGATCACAGACGGCCTGGTCGAGTTCACGCCGGCATGAGGGGCTCGGTCGCCATCGCGGGCGTGGGACTTGCCGGTTGCGGCGAAGCGCCGGGCTGGAGCGAGATGGAGATCGCGGCAGCGGCCGCGCAGAACGCCCTGGCCGATGCCGGGCTCACGACGCGAGACGTGGACGGCCTGGCAATCGCCAGCACCAACATCTTCATGTCGGGGCTCGCGCTCGCCGAGCACCTCGGCATCCGGCCGAAGTTCACCGAATCCTCGATGGCCGGCGGCTCGTCCTTCGTGGGCCATCTGATTCCCGCCACGCTGGCGTTGAACGCGGGGCTGTGCGACGTGGTGCTCGTGGCCTACGGCTCCAACCAGCGCACCGGCGTAGGCCGCGCGGAGGCCGGCAAGGTCAAGATGGCGCTCGATCCGCAGGTGTTCGAGCATCCCTACAAGCCATTCAATCCGCCCACCGCGTACGCGCTCGCCGCCGCTCGCCACATGCACCAGTACGGCACGAAGCGCGAGCAGCTCGCGGAAATCGCCGTGGCGGCGCGCAAATGGGCGCAATTGAATCCGGAGGCGTTCTCGCGCGAGCCATTGACCGTGGAGGACGTGCTCAAGTCGAGGATGGTGTGCGATCCGCTCACCGTGCGCGATTGCTGCCTGGTGACCGACGGCGGCGGCGCCTGCGTGCTGGTGCGCTCCGAGCGCGCGAGGGACCTGCGAAAGAAGCCCGCTTACCTGCTCGGGGCGGGCGCCGCGCACTGGCACCGGCAGATTTCCTCCATGCCGGACCTCACCGTCACGGCGGCGACCGAGTCCGGGCGGCGCGCCTTCGAGATGGCGGGCCTCGGACCAAAGGATGTCGATGTCGTGGAGCTCTACGACGCCTTCACCATCAACACGCTGCTGTTTCTCGAGGACCTGGGGTTCTGCAACAAGGGCGAAGGCGGCGCGTTTGTCTCCGGCGGGCGCATCGCCCCCGGCGGCAAGCTGCCCGTGAACACCAACGGCGGGGGGCTTTCCTGCGTCCATCCCGGCATGTACGGGATGTTCCTGCTCGTGGAAGCGGTGCGACAATTGCGGGGCGAAGCCGGCGCGCGCCAGGTAAAGGACGCGCAGGTGGCCCTGGCGCATGGCAACGGCGGGGTGCTCTCCAGCCAGATCACCGCCCTGCTCGGAACGGAGGCGACGCTATGACCGATCTCTCGAACTTGAAGATTGCCTCGCTGCGCTCGAAAGTGACCGCGGCCGAGTGGCAGGCGCGCGTGGAGCTTGCCGCCTGCTACCGGCTGATCGCGCACTTCGGCATGAACGACCTGATCTACAACCATGCCACCGCGCGCGTGCCGGGCGAGGAAGGCCGCTTCCTCATCAACGCCTACGGCTATGCCTACGAGGAAGTCAGCGCCTCCAGCCTGGTGAAGATCGACTTCGAGGGCAAGGTGGTGCTCGACTCGGGCACCGGCTACGGCATCAACCAGGCGGGCTTCGTCATCCACAGCGCGGTGCATCGCGGCCGTGCCGACGTCGGCTGCGTGATCCATACGCACTCCCCGGCCGGCATGGCGGTGTCGGCACTGAAATGCGGCCTGCTGCCCCTCACGCAGAACGCGATGTTCTTTGGCGAGATCGCCTATCACGACTACGAGGGCCCGGCGATCGACCTCGACGAGCAAGAACGCCTGGTGCGCGACCTGGGCAAGGCTTCGGCGATGATCTTGCGCAACCACGGCCTGCTCACCGCGGGTCGCACCGTGTGCGAAGCCTTCGTCGTGCTGCATTGGCTGGAGCGCGCCTGCCAGGCGCAACTCATGGCGATGGCGTGCAACACGGAACTCAACGTTCCCGGCGCGGAGGTGATCCGCACCACCAACCAGCGCTACGCACCCGGGCGGCGGCGCAAGATCACCGAGCTGGAATGGCCGGCGCTCCTGCGCATGCTGGACCGGCGCGATCCCTCGTTTCGGGAGTAATGAAGCCCGCCGATCCTATTGACCAGGCCGCGCTGCCGGACAGCCGCGGCATCAACCTGTTCCACGCCGACCCGGCCTACGCCGGGCTGCTGCAGCACTACCTCGAGCCCAAGCTCTACGCGCACCTGTTGCCGCACTTCGAGCGGCTGGGCGCGCTCGCGGGCGACGAGCTGGATCGCCTGGCCGCCACCGCCGATCGCAATCCGCCCGTATTGCACCATCGCACGCGCTCGGGCGAGGACCGCCAGTGGATCGAGAAGCACGCGGCCTACCGCCGCCTGGAGGAGATCGCCTTCGGCGAGTACGGCCTCGCAGCGATGTCGCATCGCGGCGGCGTGCTGGCCTGGCCCGCGCCGCTGCCGCCGATCGCGAAATACGCCCTCACCTACCTGTACGTGCAGGCCGAGTTCGGCGCCTGCTGCCCGCTGTCGATGACGGACGCGCTCACGCGCACGCTCCGCAAGTTCGCCGACCCAGCGCTCGTGGCGCGCTACCTGCCGGGTCTCACGCAGCAGGACCTCGACGCGCTCACGCAAGGCGCGATGTTCATGACCGAACAGGGCGCAGGGTCGGACGTCGGCGCCACTGCCACGCGCGCGGTGCGCGAAGGCGATGCCTGGCGCCTCTACGGCGACAAGTGGTTCTGCTCGAACGC
>Ga0137455_1000467_pt1 | contig 11045 bp, 11 predicted proteins | sample EasRivERMGT600_2_FD_102334 | JGI IMG/M metagenome (GOLD analysis project Ga0137455, IMG submission 102334) | Soil microbial communities from meander-bound floodplain in the East River, Colorado, USA - East River MetaG ERMGT600_2 | ecosystem: Environmental > Terrestrial > Soil > Floodplain ... | reverse complement strand
GGGCCCGGCAAGTGTCCGCCCTTGATCACGACCGCGCCCGGCTTGAGCATCGCGATCCGCCTGGCCGCTTCGCGCATGTCGTCGCGCGTCCGGACCGTCATTTTCGCCAGCACCTCGGCTTCGGGAATGTTCGGCGTGACCACGCGCGCGAGACGCAGCAGCGTCCAGCGGACGGCGTGCACCGCTTCCTCGTCGAGCAGGTGATCACCGCTCTTGGCGACCATCACCGGATCGACGACGAGATTCGGCAGCTCGAGCGACTCGACCGCCGCCGCGACCGCCTCGACAATCGTCGAGTTGGCGAGCATGCCGGTCTTGACCGCGTCGCAGCCGAAGTCCGACACCACCGCCTCGATTTGAGCGGTGACGAAGTCATCGGGGACGATGTGGACGCCGTTGACGCCAAGGGTGTTCTGCGCGGTGAGCGCGGTGATCGCCGAGGTGCCGTAGACGCCGTGCGCGGCGAATGTCTTCAGATCGGCCTGGATTCCGGCGCCCCCGCCCGAGTCGGAACCTGCAATTGTCAGCGCGGTAGGCATACCCCTCGACTCCGCTCGGGGCAAGCCGGTAGAATTCAATCCCATGACATCACGACCTCCCGTGTCGCATGCATCGACGATTCTCGATCAGGTCAGCATGAGAGCCGCAACCGCCAACGCGTGGACCGGCGTGCAGATGCTGTCGGTCGGCTTCGTGACGGTGTTGACCGCCGCCGCGGCGCAGCTGAGCTTCCCGCTGCCGTTCACGCCGGTGCCCTTCACGATCCAACCGATGATCGTGCTGATCGGCGCGGCCGCGCTCGGTTCGCGCCTGGGCGCGCTCGCACAGATCTTTTATCTCATGCTCGGCGTCGCCGGCCTGCCGGTGTTTGCGTTCTCGCCCGAGCTGCCGCAGGGCATGGCGCGGCTGCTGGGTCCGACCGGCGGCTACTTGATCGCCTATCCGATCGCCGCGATGGGCATCGGCCTGTCGGTGATCTTCTTCGGCGGCGTCCTGTGGATCGCGCGCGCCGCGGGCATCGAGACGGCGCTGGCGACGGGTCTCTACCCCTTCATCGTCGTTGATGTGATCAAGGTCGTCGCCGCTGGCTTGGTATTGCCGACGGCCTGGAAATTTCTTCGGCACTGAAGCCATCGGCTCCCGGACGGGAAGTGATGCTTGTCGGGAAATGATTCTTGTCGGGAAATGATTCTTGTCGGGAAGTTGATTCTTGTCGGGATGGTGCTTGCCATCCTCTCCACCTCACCGCACGCACAGACGCAACGGCAGGGCGGCATCCACCGCCTGTTCCCGCCGTCCGATCTCGGACTGCTCGACGCGCCCGATCGCGATCTGTGGCAGCGGCCCGATCAGATCATGGATGCGATGGGGATCGCCGACGCGTCGATCGTCGCCGACATTGGCGCCGGCAGCGGCTGGTTCACGATCCGGCTGGCGCGCCGCGTCGGGCCGCGGGGCCTCGTCTACGCGGAAGACGTGCAGAAGGAAATGATCACCGCGCTGTCGCGCCGCGTCGGCCGCGAGGGGCTCAACAACGTGCAACCGGTGCTCGGCCTCAACAACGATCCGCGGCTGCCGGGAAAGGTCGACGCAGTCCTCGTCGTCGATGCGTATCACGAGATCGAAGATCGCGTGGCGATGCTGTCGAGCCTCGCGCGCGCGCTGAAGCCGCAAGGCAGGATCGGCGTCGTCGACTTCAAGCTGGATGGCACGGGCCCTGGCCCCTCAGCGGAAGAGCGCGTCAGTCCGGACGTCGTGGTGAAGGACGCGGAGAAGGCAGGGCTTCGGCTGATCCGCCAGGAGCCTTTTCTGCAGTACCAGTACTTCTTGATATTCGGGAAGTAGTTGCCAGTTACCAGTTGCCAACTACTCAGCGCGTAGCGCGAGCATCGGATCGATGCGCGTCGCTTGACGGGCAGGCAGCCACGTCGCGATCAACGCCACCAAGCCGAGTCCCGCCGTCACCGCCACATACGTGAGCGGATCGAACGGATTGACGCCGAACAGGAACGATGACAGCAGCCGCATCATCGCCGCGGCGCCGATCAGACCGATCGCCAATCCGGCGGCGGCGAGCGTCAGGCCGCGCGTGACGAAGATACGCTGCACCGATTCGCCCTGCGCGCCGAGCGCCATGCGAATGCCGACTTCGCGGCGGCGCTGCGACACGATGTAGGCGATCACGCCGTAAATGCCGACCAGCCCGAGCAGCAGCGTCACCGACGCCGCGATGCCGAGGATCACCAGCACGAACTGCGTCTGCGCCATCGACTCGTTGTAGACCTGCAGCATGGTTCGCACGCGTGCCAGCGGCAGGTTCGGATTGATGCTCCACACCGCCTGTTGCACTTCGCCGAGGAACCCGGGCTCCTGCAAGCGGGACGAGCGAACCACATATGCCAGCGAGCGCTGGACAAAGATGCCTCTGGGGTCGGCCTTGTCGCCGTTCAGCATCGCCCAGTACACAATCGTCGGCGCCGGTTTGGTCGCGCCGTCCTGGCGTTCGTTGCCGACCACACCGACGATCTCGTACCAGGGCGACTTCGTCGATCTCCGGATGCGTCTGCCCAAGGCCTTGGTGGGCTCTCCCCAGTACTCACGCGCGAGGTTCTCGCTGATGAGCGCGACGTTTGCCCACGTGTGGACGTCGTTCCACGTGATCCCACGTCCAGCGATTACGGAATTGCCCATCGTCGAGAAATAGCCATCAGCGATGTACTTGTGGCGGCGCAGCGGCGGGATGCCGGCGTCCAGCTGCGGAAAGTCCTCGACCCAGATCGGATCGTTGTTGTTGTTCCCGCCCATCGTGACCTCGGAGGTCACGCCGACCGACTCGACGCCGCCGATCGCTTCGAGCTTGCGTACGATCTGCTCGTGCGTGCGCGCCGTCTGCGCGGGGTCGTTGACGACCGCCGACGGGATCGAGATGCGCATCGTCAGGATCTTTTCGGGATTCTGGAAGCCCGGCGGCACATCGCGGATGGCGATGAACGTGCGCACCATCAACCCCGAAGCGACGAGCAGCACCGCCGCCAGCGCGACCTGCGCGACGACGAGCGTGTTACGTGCGCGGTGCCGTTCGCGGCCTTCGCTCGATCCGCGCGACGCATCCTACAACGCCGCCGCCATATGCGGCCGCGCGTACTTCAGGATCGGGATCGCGCCGAATAGCAGCCCGGCGACGAGCGAGACCCCGAGCGTGAAGAGCAGGACGATCGGATCGAGCGTGATCTCGTTGAGCCGCGGCAACTGCGCGGGCTGCAGGTAGAGGAGGAGCTGGATACCGCCATAGGCGAGCGCGATGCCCAGCACGCCTCCCATCAGCGCGACCAGCAACGATTCCGACATCAATTGCCACGCGACCCGTCGCGCTTCGGCGCCGAGCGCCATGCGGATGGCCAGCTCCTGCTGGCGCGCCTCGGCGCGCACCAGAAACAGGTTCGCGACGTTCGCGCACGCAACGAGCAGCACGAGCCCGACGGTGCCGAGGAGGATCCATAGCATGTTGCCGATGTCGCCGACGACGTCGGCGTCGAGCGGGCGCACCAGCGATCCGAACCGCGCGTCGTCAAACATCTTTTTCGTGAAGCCCGGCGGCAGCGGGAAGCGTTCGGTCAAGGACGGCAGGAGCCGTTCGACATCCGCATTGGCCTGCGCGATCGAGACACCAGGCTTGAGCCGCGCGATGCCCTGGTAGTTGAAGCCCGCCGCGTGAATCGTGGCGCGATCGATCTTCTGCGGATGAATGACGAGCGGATTGGCGCGCAGGAAGCGAAAATCCTCCGGCAGCACGCCGACCACTTCGCGGGCGGCGCCGTTGAACATCAGCGTCTGGCCGATCGCCGACGGGCTGCCGCCAAAGGCGCGCTGCCAGTATCGATAGGAAATGAGAACGACGTTGGGACCGTTCGGTAGGTCGTCTTCCTTGGTAAAGATGCGGCCGAGCGCCGGCTTGATGCCGAGCACCGGCAGCGTGCCGTCGCTGACGTACAGCACTTCCACCTGCTCAGGCTCGCCGCGGCCCGTGATCGTCGCCGTGCTGCTCTGCCAAAGTCCGATGTCCTCGAACGACTGGCCGTTCTCGCGAAGCATGTAATAGGTGCCGGCGGATTGCTGTAACGGCCCCTGCATCACGCCGGGCGCAACCAGCCACGCGCCGACCAGCGTCTCGGGATGCGCATACGGCAGCGGTTTGAGGATCACGCCGTTGACGACGCTGAAAATCAGCGCGTTGGCGCCGATGGCGGCGCCGACGGTGATGATTGCGGTCAGGGCAAACGCAGGAGACTTGAAAAGACGGCGAAGCGAATGTTTCACCTAGGGTGAGACGAAAGGGCCGTGGTGGAAGTTCGAATAAACTGAAGAAATGCTGCCAGGGTTTTTCGATTCGGTTGTGGCCCTTATCATCAAGACTTCAACGGACTTGCCGCCCGACGTGCGGGCGGCGATGAAGCACGCGGTCGAGACCGAAGACCAGTCATCCCGCGCCGGGCAGGCGCTCAACATCATCAGCCAGAACATCGATCAGGCCGCTGACATCGAGGGCGCGATTTGCCAGGACACCGGCATGCCCACGTTCGAGATCAAGGTCCCGGTTGGCGCGAATCAGATCTGGATGAAGAAGCAGATCAAGGACGCAATCGCCGAAGCGACGAAGCGCGGCAAGCTGCGTCCCAACTCGGTCGATTCCCTGACCGGCGAGAACAGCGGCAACAATCTCGGGCCCGGCACGCCGGTGATCCACATCGAGCAGTGGGAGCGCGACGACATCGAAGTGAAGCTGCTGCTGAAAGGCGGCGGCTGCGAGAACATGAACGCGCAGTATTCGCTGCCGGCGGAGCTCGCGCATCTCGGCCGCGCCGATCGCACGATCGAAGGCGTGCGCAAGGCCATTCTTCACGCGGTGTGGAACGCGCAAGGCAAGGGCTGCGCGCCCGGCGCGATCGGCGTATGCATCGGCGGCGATCGCACGAGCGGCTACGTCGAAGCGAAGCAGCAGTTGTTCCGCAGCCTCGACGACGTCAATCCGGATCCGCGGCTCGCCGATCTCGAAGCCGAGATCATGCGCACCGCGAACACGCTTGGCGTGGGGCCGATGGGCTTCGGCGGAAAGATCTCGCTGATCGGCTGCAAGGTCGGCGTGCAGAATCGCTTGCCGGCGAGCTTCTTTGTGTCGATCGCGTATGACTGCTGGGCCTATCGCCGTCTCGGCGTCACGCTCGACGGATCGACCGGCGCGATCACGCAGTGGCTCTATCGCGATCCGTCGGTGCCGACGATCCCGATGATGGACCAGGCCGGCTTCAAGCGGACCGGACGCGAAGTCGCGCTGCGCGCGCCGATCGACGAGGCGACGATCCGATCGTTGAAGGTCGGCGATGTCGTGCTGATCAGCGGTCCGGCTTACACGGGACGCGATGCGGTGCATCATCATCTCGCGAGCCACGCGCCGCCCGTCGATCTCAACGGCGGTGTGATCTATCACTGTGGTCCGGTCGTGGCGAAGCAGCCGGATGGCGGATGGAAAATCACGGCCGCGGGCCCGACGACGAGCATTCGCGAGGAGCCGTATCAGGCGGACATCATCGGGAAATACGGCGTACGCGCGGTGATCGGCAAGGGCGGTATGGGCGGGAAGACGCTCGCCGGGCTCAAGCAGCACGGCGCCGTGTATCTCAACGCTATCGGCGGGGCTGCCCAGTTCTACGCGCGCTGTATCGACCGGGTGGATGGCGTGTCGCTCCTGGAGTTTGGAACTCCCGAGGCGATGTGGCATCTACAACTAAGAGAGTTCCCTGCAATCGTGACCATGGACGCCCATGGAAACAGCCTGCACAAGGATTTGGAGCAGGAATCAGGCGAAAACCTGGAGAAACTCGCCCTCCTTCGCTAAGCTACGGAGGGCAAGCTGTTAGAATAAAGAAATCATGGAAACCCAAACGATTACTCCTGAAACGCCGGTTTTCACCGACACCCCTCTGATCAACGTGACCGAGGCGGCGGCGGGCAAGATCCGCGAGCTGCTGAACGAAGAAGGCAAGACCGAGAGCGGCCTGCGCGTGTTCGTGCAGGGCGGCGGCTGCTCGGGCTTTCAGTACGGCCTGATGATCGAGGAATCGGGCGGCGTCGGCGACCAGCAGTTCGAATCGAACGGCGTGCGCCTGTTCGTGGACCCGGTCAGCATCAGCTATCTGAAGGGCGCCGAGGTCGACTTCGTCGATACCATCACGGGCGGCGGGTTCACGATCAAGAACCCGAACGCGACCTCCACCTGCGGCTGCGGGTCATCGTTCTCGGCGTAAGAAGGAGACGTTCCAGGTCATGGCCACGAGCGCGGCCATTCCCGATCTCGATCGTCTCCGCCCTGCCGGTACCAAACGGTCCAGCAAGCGCGACCTGATCGTCAACGCGTTCCTCAAGCAGGAGGGACACCTCAGCGCCGACGATCTCGTCGATCTGATCAAACGCGAAGATCACCGGATCAGCCGCGCGACCGTTTACCGCACGCTGCAGTGGATGGAGGAAGCGGGCGTCGCCCGCAAGGTGGATTTCGGCGAAGGCCGGTTCCGCTTCGAGCATTCCTATCGCCATCCGCGGCACTTTCACCTGATCTGCAAGACCTGCAACCGCTCGTACGAATTCCTCAGCTCCGATATCGAAGCGCTCGTCGAAGAAGTCGCGGCGGCGCGCGGCTTCACGGCGCGGCAGAGCGTGGTGCAGATCTACGGCACGTGCGAATCGTGCACCACGGGCCGGGCGCCGGACGAGCCGGCCAATTCCGAATTGCTGTTTGCGCGTGACGCGCTGCGCATCGCGATCGCCACCGAGCGCAGCGGCATGGAGTTCTACGGGCGCGGCGTCAAGCTGGTGAAGGATCCGCGCGCGCGGGAGATCTTCCGCAAGCTGGCCACCGAGGAAGTGCATCACCTCAGGACGCTCGAGGATCGCTACCAGGAGCTGCTCAAGCAGGACCCGCAGCTCGAATCACGGCCGACGTTCCTGTTCTTCAAGGGCGCGGCCAACGGATTGTTTTCGACGGGCGCCGAGCAGCTGCGCCGCGACGGCGTCGACGATCTCGAGGCGTATCGCATCGGCATCCGCTGCGAGCGCGGCTCGCATCGCTTCTTCAAGCGTTACGGCGAACGATTCGAGGATTCCGAAGGGAAGCGCATCTTCCTGGAGTTCGCCGAGGAAGAGCGCGAGCATCTCGAGCTGCTGATTCGTGAGTACCGGCAGCTGGTGAAACGGCATCGCAGCGCAGACGACAAGCGACGGCTCAAGCCGTCGCTCTCCAAACGCACGAAGACCAAGGCTCGACGACAATCCGCCTGAAGGCGGACGCCGCAATATTTTGATCGATCTCCACATGCACACGACGGCGTCGGACGGGCGGCTGACGCCGGCCGAGCTCGTCGACCGCGCCGCGGCGGCGGGACTGACGACGATCAGCGTCACCGACCACGACACGATTGCGGCGCTTGCCGACGTGACGGCGGCGGCGAAGCGCAAGGGCATTCGCGTCATCCCGGGCATCGAGATCACCGCCATCGATCACGGCAAGGACGTGCACGTGCTCGGCTACCTGTTCGATCCGGCGAGCACGCCGCTGTCGGCGCTGCTCATGAGCCAGCGCGCGCTGCGCGTGATGCGCGTCAGGGAGATCGCCAGCACGCTCGCGTCGCTCAACCTGCCGGTGGACGTCAACAGCGTGCTGATCTCCTCCGCACAACGCCCCGGATCATCGATCGGCCGTCCGCAGCTCGCGCGCGAGCTGGTACGCGCGGGACATGTGGCGTCGGTGCAGGAAGCGTTCGACAAGTGGCTCGCGACCGGCCGCCCTGCGTACGTGCCGCGCACCGGCCCGAGTCCCGCTGACGTGATCGGCACGATTCACGAGGCCGGCGGCGTGGCGTCGTTCGCGCATCCCGCGGTGACGAATCGCGACGAGCTGATTCGCCCGCTCGTCGATAGAGGTCTCGATGCGCTCGAGGTCTACCACTCCGATCACCAGCCCGAGGACGTCATCGAATACAAGGGCCTGGCGACCCGTCTCGGCGTGCTCGTCACCGGCGGATCGGATTTTCACGGCGATGCGGACAAACCGGAGCCCTCCTCCGCTAAAGCTACGGAGGGCAGGCGCGTTTCCCGTTCCGTTCTCGGCGTGGTCACGCTGCCCGCGGCGGACTTCGCGGCGCTCGAAAAGTCCGCCTCCGCCAAGGCCACGGCGCGACAGGCTCGTGAGTAGTCTTCTCGAGATTCGCGGCCTGGTGAAGGACTACCAGGGTCTGCGGCCGCTGCGCATCCGCGAGTTGACGGTGACGCCGGGCACGATCATGTCGATCGCCGGGCTCGATGCGCTCGCGGCGGAAACGTTCGTGCACCTCGTCACCGGCGCGACGCTGCCCGACGAAGGCGAAGTGATCATGTTCGGCCAGGACACGCGCGCCATCACCGACGGCGAAGCCTGGCTGAAGTCGCTCGATCGCGTCGGGATGGTCACCGCTCGCGGCATCCTGATCGGGGCGTTCTCCGTGCTGCAGAACGTCGCGATGTCGTTCACGCTCGACGTCGATCCCGTCGATCCGCGCGTGGTCCCCCAGGCGGGCGCCCTGGCGCGCGATGTCGGCATCGATCCCGGGCTCTTCGATCTGCCGGCCGGCAAGGTGGCGCCGGACATCCAGATGCGCGTGCATCTCGCGCGCGCGCTCGCGCTCGGAGCGAAGCTGCTGATCGCGGAGCATCCCTCGGCAGCATTGCCGCGCGGCTCGGTCGCGGCGTTCGGCGCCGATCTCGCGAAGGCGGCGCAGTCGCGCGGGCTCGGATTGATCGCGGTCACGGCCGATGATGCGCTCGCGAAAGCGATCGGCGGTCAGCGCCTCGAGCTCGTGCCCGCCACCGGTGAGCTGCGCGCGCCGGGCCTGCTGAAGAAATTGTTCGGTTAAATTGTTGGCACCCCAGGCACCCTCAAGAATGAAACCGGCACTGATCCTTTTTGATATCGATGGCACCCTGCTTTTGAGTGGCCGGGCCGGACTTCGCGCCATGACGCGCGCCTTCGATCACACCTTCGGCATCACCGACGCGTTCAAGGGCGAGCACTTCGGCGGCCGCACCGATTCGTATCTCGTCTCGAAGGCGCTGCAGGCCGCAGGGCTGCCTGACACGCCGGAGCAGCATCACCGCTTCCGCGAGAACTACATCCCGCTGCTGGCCGAGGAGATTCAACATCCCGGCACCGGCCACAAGGGACTGATGCCCGGCGCCCGCGAACTGCTCGAGGCGCTCGGCGATCACGATCACCTCCACCTCGCGCTGCTCACCGGCAACTATCGCGACGCCGCCGAGATCAAGCTGCAGCATTTCGAGATCTGGGACTTCTTCGAGTGGGGCGCGTTTTCGGACGACGCGGCGGATCGCAATGCGCTGGTGCCGATCGCGCTCAGCCGCGCGGAGATCTATGACATTCCCGAAGAGGCGATCGAGCGCGTCATCGTGATCGGCGACACGCCGCACGACATCGAATGCGCCCGCGTCGCCGGCGCCCGATCGATCGCCGTGGCGACCGGCGGTTATACGGTCGAGCAGTTGAAGGAATTCGGGGCGGATGAAGTGCTGCCGGATCTTACGGACACCGAAGCTGTTCTCGCGTTGTTGGTGTAGCTGTGGTCCGCCTTCGCGGCTTCGCCGCTACGGCGGGACGCCAACCTCTTGGCTTGCCAACCGTTAGCGCGCAAGCGCGAAGGTTGGCGGAAGCGCCTGGGAGTCGAACCCAGCCTGCCCCGCAAGGGGGCAGCGACCGATTTTGAAGACCGGGAGGGCCACCGGGCCCCGTTCACTTCCGTTGCCGATCATATCAACTCAATCGGCCACACCGATCCAATAACCAAACAACCGCTGCGTTTCGAACAGCGTGAAGCGCAGCACGCTCCGGTTCGTCCACCAGCGATCGGTGTCCGCCTGATCATAGCGGCTGTAGCGCGTCACCACCGTCAGGCCGATCGGCGCCGTGCGCCGTGTCATCACGAGGCGCGCGCGGCGCGTGTGTTGCTTCGACGTCACGATGATCACGCTCGACCAGTGGTTGGCCGTGGCCGCTTCATACAGCGTGTCGGCTTCCTCCGCGGTGCTGTTGGCTTCATTGAAGATGGTGATCGCCGACTGCGGCACGCCGAGGCGGACCATCACCTCCACCTGCGCGTCGACTTCGCGCGGATAGGGGATGCCCTGCTGCATCAGGTGCACCTCGCCGTAATCCGACACCTGCCGCATCAGCGCAATCCGCGGCGCCCAGCCGGCCTTGTAGAGCTCGACCGCTTCGAGCGGCCGCTCGAAGCGCGTGCCGCCGAGGACAAAAATCGCATCGGTCTTCGCGAGCGGATCCTGGACGACCAGCCACGAGCCGAGGCCGCGCAGCAGGAAGAGGCTGACGAGGAGGATCGGCGCCAGGACGAAGGCGCTGCGACGAAGGAAGCGTTTCAATGTTGTTCAGGAGGGGAGACGAACATCCGGCCCCAGAGCCACGGGGCCGGAGATGGGAAGCTTAGTACAAATCAGAATTACCCTTCAATCAGTCGCACGTCTCCGGCGCGAGGACCTTTCTGCGATTCCTCGATCGCGAACTCGACCCGCTGGCCTTCCCGCAGCAGTTCGAACACCGCGCCACGCACCGAGCTGCGGTGAAAGAAATGCTCGAGGCCGGATTCATCACGAATGAACCCGAAGCCCTTGTCGATTAGGAGCCGTGCGATAGTCCCGGTCGGCATACTGTCCTCCGATGTCCCCGAGACCCGAAGGAAGCCGCCGTTTAAACTACTGGCAACGGTAGGGGTCGCGAAAACGCGGCAATAGTAGGCAGGTCAACAATGGGAAGTCAAGTTTACGAGCCGAAGGCCGCGAGCGTTTACACTACGGTTCGAACAGCCGCGGTGGATCTAAGATTTCGCGCGCATTTTTCATGATTTCAGGGATCGTCCTCGCCGCCGGCGCATCGTCCCGAATGGGCCAGGCCAAGGCCGCGCTGCCGCTCGGTCAAACGGGCGAAACCG
>Ga0137455_1000465_pt1 | contig 11060 bp, 6 predicted proteins | sample EasRivERMGT600_2_FD_102334 | JGI IMG/M metagenome (GOLD analysis project Ga0137455, IMG submission 102334) | Soil microbial communities from meander-bound floodplain in the East River, Colorado, USA - East River MetaG ERMGT600_2 | ecosystem: Environmental > Terrestrial > Soil > Floodplain ... | reverse complement strand
GCGGCGCAGGGACTCGAACCCCGGACACAGAGATTATGATTCTCCTGCTCTACCAGCTGAGCTACGCCGCCGAAGGGGAGGCCGTCCCGGACGGGACGGCGAGCGGCGACGTTAGGGGCGCGATTCCGGGCCTGTCAAGCGACGCACCGGGCTATCCCGCGGCTTTCTCCACCCGCTCGGCCTCGGTGCGCTCGGGCGCCGGCGGCGGCTCCTCGTCCTCGGCGCGCACGCGGAAGATGCGCGACAGCTCGCTGCGCAGCTCGCCCTCGTTGAGGTGCTGGCGGAGCTGGCCGCGGAAGGCGACCGAGATGCCGGCGCCCTCCTCGCTCACCACGACGACGGCGGCGTCGGATTCCTCCGACAGCCCGATCGCGGCGCGATGTCGCGTGCCGAGCGCCATCGCCGTCCGCGGGTTGGTCGAGAGCGGCAGGATGCACCCCGCGGCGACCACGCTCTCCTCGCGCAGGATCACGGCGCCGTCGTGCAGCGGCGAGCCGGGGCTGAACAGCGTCACCAGCAGCTCGGCCGAGATCTTCGCGTCGATCCGGGTGCCGGTCTCGACGAAGTTCCGGAGGCCCACGTTGCGCTCGATCACGATCAGGGCGCCGTGCCGCCGCTGCGCCAGCGTCTCCACGCCACGCACCACCTCACCGAGCACGCCGTAGCTCTCGCCGCGCAGGAAGGAGCGGAAATAGCGGGTGCGCCCGAACTGGGCGAGGGCGTGTCGCAACTCGGGCTGGAAGATGATCACGAAGGCGATGAGCCACACCGTCTTGAGGCTGTCGGCGATCCAGCGCACCGCGATCAGGTCGAACTCGCGGGCGGCGAGCCCGACGAGCACGATGACCAGCAGCCCGACGTACATCTGCGCCGAGCGCGTCCCCTTGACCAGGATCAGCAGGCGGTAGAACAGCACCGCCACGAGGAAGATGTCGAGGAGGTCGAGGAGGAGGAGGTCGTGGACCGGAGTCATGATCGGGATTGGCGCGCCGTGCCGCGTTCGACTGTATCAGAGAGCCCGGGGCCGGCCTACGGACGATCGCGGTGCGCTGCCGCGGGCGGCGACCGAACCGGAGCGCGCGGCGCGCAGCGCGGCGGCCACCCGGACGGCGCGAACGGTCGGTTCGACGTCGTGGGTGCGCACGACGGCGGCGCCCTCGAACACGGCGATCGCGGCCGCCGCGAGACCGCCCTCGAGACGCCGGTCGACCGGCTGGTCGAGTAGCGTCCCGAGGAAGCTCTTGCGCGAGACCCCGACCACCACCGGCCGGCCGAGCGCCGCGCAGGCCTCGAGGCGGGCGATCAGCTCGAGGTTGTGCTCGAGCCTCTTGCCGAAGCCGATCCCGGGGTCGACGGCGATGCGGGACTCCGCGATGCCGGCCGCCCGGGCGCTGCGCACCCGGCCCGACAACCAGTCCGCCACCTCGGCCGGTGCGTCCTCGTAGCGCGGGTCGCGCTGCATGTCGGCGGGGGTGCCGCGCATGTGCATGAGCACGACCCCCGCCCCCGCTCCGGCGACCGCTGCGGCCATGCCGGGGTCCCCGAGAGCGGTGACGTCGTTGACGACGTGGGCGCCGGCGGCGAGCGCCCGTGCCGCCACCTGGGCGCTCGACGTGTCGATCGAGAGGCAGGGGCCGGTGACGCCGGCCAGGGCCTCGAGCACGGGGGCGAGCCGCCGCCACTGCTCCTCGGCGGTCACCGGAGGGGCCCCCGGCCGCGTGCTCTCCGCGCCGAGGTCGACGAGGTCCGCGCCCTCGGCCGCGAGCCGCCGGGCGTGCTCGACCGCGGCGGCAGGATCGAGCCAGCGGCCGCCATCCGAGAAGGAATCGGGGGTGATATTGACGACTCCCATCACCAGCACGCGGCCGTCGAGGTCGAACGACCGGTCGCGGCATTGCCAGCGCATCGGGGCGCCTCCCGGCCGGGGCTGGGCCGAACCGCGGCCTTTACGTTGACGTTAACCCGCGTCGATGGTAGCACTTGCCGATCTTTTGCCGCATCTTCCGTAGCCATCTTGATGCGCGCGAGCCGCATGGCCTCTCGAGTTCCGTCTTCGCGCGCGCGACTCCGCAACCCGGCTGACCATGAACGGCACCACGGAGGTCGATTCCAGAATGCGTCGTCCATGCTTCGCGCTCCTCGTGCTGTCGTGCCTCGCCGCCGCCCCGGCCTCCGCGCAGATCACCGGGCGTCCCTTCGAGCTCTCGGCCCAGGCGGGCATCTACAAACCCGATGCACGCGACCGCATCGAGATGGGCCAGGCCTACGGCGGCTCGCTGGGGATGCGGTTCCAGTCCTGGCTGGTGCTCGAAGGCCACGCCCTGTTCGCGCCGTCCGAGAGCGAGATCGACGGCCGCGGGGTCAACTTCTCCCTCTACGGGGCCGACCTCCGCTTCAACCTGCAGCCGGCCGACGGGCGGTTCGTGCCGTTCCTCGTCACCGGCGTGGGCTATGGCGTCAGCCACGACGAGTCGCTGGAGCCGGTGAAGCTCGAGCGCGGCTCCCCGAGCCTCGGCCTCGGCTTCCTGGTGAATGTCCTCGGGCCGCGAAGCTACCTGCGATTCCAGGCCCGTGACGTCTTCTTCCGCGGCCGGGATTCCCACGAGTTCGCCAACAACTTCGCCGTCACCGCCGGCCTCCACTACCTCTGGGGCGGCAGGGAGAAGGACATCGATCTCGACGGCGTGCGCGACTGGCTCGACCGCTGCCCGGCCACGCCGATCGGGGCCACGGTCGACGCCAACGGCTGCCCGCTCGACGCCGACGCCGACAGCGTGTTCGACGGCATCGACCAGTGCGCCGACACGCCGCGCGGCGCCACCGTCGACGCGCACGGCTGCACCAGCGACGCCGACAACGACAGGGTGCCGGACGGCATCGACCAGTGTGCCGACACGCCGGGGGGTGTCAGCGTCGACTCCCTGGGTTGTCCCAACGACGAGGACCGCGACGGCGTCATCAGGGGCGTGGACGCCTGCGAGGGGACGCCGGTCGGATGCCGGGTCGACGCGCGCGGCTGCCCGACGGACGCGGACGGCGACGGCGTCTGCGACGGCATCGACCGCTGCGCCGACACCCCGGCCGGGGCCCGCGTCGACTCGCTCGGCTGCCCGCTCGAGATCATTCAACTCGAGAACGAGCTGCTGGAGACGGGCATGATCCGGGCCTACGACGTGAGGTTCACGTCCGGCATGGAGATCGCGCCCGAGAGCGTGCCGGTGCTGGAGACCGTGGGCCAGGCGCTCGTCCGCTTGCCTGAGCTCAAGATCGAGATCCGCGGCCACACCGACGAGCAGGGTGCCGCGGCCGCCAACCAACGCTTCAGCGAGGCGCGGGCGCGCAAGGTGCTCGACCACCTGACCACACGATTCCCGAACCTGTCCCGGGACCGGTTCACGGTGAAGGGCTTCGGCGAGTCGCGGCCGATCGCGCCCAACACCTCGGAGGCCGGCCGCTCGCGGAACCGCCGGGTCGAGTTCGTGGTGACCAATCGCGACGTGCTGAGGCGCGAGATCGAGCGCCGCCGGATCGAACGCCGCCCGCCGTCGCCGCCGCCGGGGGATGAGATCCGGCTGCCGGAACCGGCGCCGCCCGACACCACGCGCCGCTGAACCGCGCCGGCGCGCGGCCCAAAAACGAGTGCGGGGCGTCTTGCGACGCCCCGCTCGTTTTTGGGTGTGCGGCCCCGGTCGGGCCGCGTCACCCGGGGTTGGCCATCCGTGGGATCAGCGTGACGGATCGGCTCACCACATCGACAGCGCCGGGCAGACCTCCATGATCAGCGCGAGGATGAGAAAGAGGGAGGCTTTGCGACGCATGGTGATCTGGTGGAGAGCAAGCCCGAGGCCAGTCGCGATCCATCGAGGCCAGCCGCGATCCATTGAAGTTACGGCCGCGTTCGTTGCAGGCCGCCACGAAAACCAAGCCGGGTCGGAGTGCCACCGGCCGCCGATCTGCAAACGCGGCGCGCAGAATGCACGCCGCGGGCGCGCTCAGGTGCGCTGCTTCTTCTTCTCGGCGGCGGGGAAGAGCACGTTGTTGAGGATCAGCCGGTAGCCCGGCGAGTGCCGGTACTTGGCGAGATCGGTGGGCGGGTCGCCCACCATGTGCTGATAGTCCTCGGGGTCGTGGCCGCCGAAGAAGGTGAACGTGCCGCGGCCGAACTGCCCGTGCAGGTACTTGACCTCGTCGGTGCCTTCGACCTCGCCGAGCACGAGCACGTGACTCTTGAGCTTGGAGCGGCGGAACCCGGTGGTCTGCCCGAGGAACTCGGGCACCGCGTTGACGTGGTTCTGGATCAGCATCGTCGGCACCGGGTCGTTCTTCGCCGAGAAGTCGAACAGGCCGAACAGCACGTTGGGGCCGCGCAGCGAGGCCTCCTGGGTCACGTCGATGTCGGAGAAGCGGTAGAGGAAGGGGTCCATCTCGAGCCGGAAGTCCTTGAAGGCCATGGTGCGGGCCGTGTCGAGCTTGCGGTTGGCCAGCGGATCCGGCGGGTCTCCGTCGTAGACGACGTCGACGATGTCGAGGCCCTCGGCGGCGAGCGCGAGGTCGTAGGTGTCGGTCGCCGAGCACATCCCGAACATGAACCCGCCGCGATCGACGTAGGCCTTGATCGAGCCCGCCACCGCCGACTTGAGGTGCGTGACCTTGGCGAAACCGAGCTTCGCCGCCATCGCCTTCTGCACCGCCTCCTCCTCCTGATACCAGGCGAAGGTGTGGTAGGCGGCGTAGAACTTGCCGTGCTGCGCGGTGAAGTCCTCGTGGTGGAGATGGAGCCAGTCGTACTTCGACAGCTCGCCCTTCAGCACCTCCTCGTCCCACAGCTTGATGTAGGGGATGTCGGCGTACTCGAGCGCCAGCGTGACCGCGTCGTCCCAGGGCGGCGTGTTGGGCGGGATGTAGACGGCCACCTTCGGAGCCTTCTCGAGGGCGACCGACTCCATGTTCTCGTCGGCGATGCGCGCGCGGATCGAGGCCTCGCCGGCGCCGCCGACGTGCTCGAACGAGACCCCGCGCACGTTGGCCTCACGCTCGGTCGCGGGATCGTCGACCAGCAGGAACGAGCCGCCCCGATAGTTGAGCAGCCAGTCGGCGCGCTGGCCGCGGGCCAGCACCCAGTAGGTCAGCCCGTAGGCCTTGAGGTGATCGGTCTGCCGCCCGTCCATCGGGATCAGCAGCTTGGCGTCCACCGGCGCAGGCGCCATGGCGGCGGCGCCGAGGGCGAGGCCGAACGCCAGCAGCGGCGCGATCGGCCAGGCTTCGACGATCTCGGCGTAGGAGCGCTCGCGCGGCTTCGCAACCTCCGGGCGCCGGCCGCGGGGGAGCCGGACTCCGCGCGCGAGGCCGCGCAGCATCAGCATCGTCGCCGCCATCGCGACCAGCGTGACCATCGCCACCAGCGCGGCGCCGGCGAGGCTCGCGATCACCACGCCGGGTCCGCGCCAGCCCCGAGCCACGCCGCGCTGCACTGGACCCCCGATCCGCATCATCCGTCCCTCAGAAGCGCCGCTCGCGGCGCATCGTCTCGACCATGCGCCGCACCTCGGGCGCGTTCCACGCCCGCGGGTAGCGCGCCAGGCACTCCTCGTACTGGGCCATCGCCTTGGCGTCGTCCTTGTACCAGATCCGATACGTGTCGCCCGCCCGCTGGCGCGCCAGCGGCGCGAGCCGATCCTCCGGCGCCTTCTCCGCCACGGCCAGCAGCGGCTCCAGCGCGGCGCGTCCGTCGCCGGTCGCCTCGCGCAGCGTCGCCAGCTCGAGCGCTCCGTACGCCCACAGCGGACCCCGCTCGAGGCCCCGGTAGAGGGAATCGGCCAGCGACAGCGCCCGCTTCGGCTCGCCGCGCCAGCGCTCCCACGCGATGCGTCCGACCAGCGGCAGGGCGCTGCGCGGCTCGGCATCCTCGAGCAGGTAGATGCGCTCCAGGGCGGCTCCGGTCCGGACGCCGTGAGGATCGGCCGCCACCCGCTGGTACCAGGCCAGCGCCGAGTCGGCGCGGCCGGAGAAGAAGAGGGCCTCGGCATAGTGGAACGCGCCGTCGGCCGAGCGCTGGGCCACGGCCTCGAGGGCCGCCACCGCCTTGTCGTCGGCCGCGTCGCGCAGCTCGGAGAGCGCCCGCTCGAGGGCGACCTCGGGGCTGGTGTCGAGCCCGAGGTGGGCGATCAACGCCCGCGCCTCGGAGGTCTTGCCCGCCTGCCGCAGGGCGCGGGCCACGGTCAGCGCCAGATCGGAGCCCCAGCGATCCGCTGGCACGTCGTGGAGCTGGCGTGCGATGCGGCTCGCCGCGTCGCCCTCGATCCCGCGCCGGGTCGCGATCTGCCAGGCCCGGCGCGCCGCCGGGAGCCGATAGGCCGGCTCGCGCGTCGTGTCGCCCGCCAGCGAGAGCAGCGCCTCGTAGGCGCCCAGCGAATCGGCGGCCGTGGCAGCCGTCAGGCGCTCCTCCGCGAAGGTCCAGCGGAGCGGCGTCCCCGGCAGGCCGCGGTCGGCGTTCTCGAGCAGCCGCATGGCGGCGGCGGTGTCCCCGGCCCGCCATTCGAGCCGCGCGGCGACCCTGGCCAGGTCGGGGCGGTCGGGCCGGCGCTCCGCCGTGCGCCGCATGGTTTCGCGGACGCCCTTCGGGTCGATCGTGGCCAGTCGGGTCACGGTGGCTCCTGCCCACTCGGCCAGCGCCGGCGCGGCGACCCAGGCCTCGAGCACCACCTGGGCGGCGTCACGCGGGCGCTCCATCCGCTCGAGCGCGAGCGCCAGCTCCGGGGCCAGCAGGACCGAGTCGCGGGTCGCGGAGCGCTCGCTGCGCGCCAGGCTCTCGAGCGGCTTCCACGCCGAGCGATCGATGTGGACTCCCGCGAGCTCGGCGAGCACGAGCGGGTGGTGCGGCACGTCCGCCAGCAGCGACTCCAGCGCGGCGCGCGCCGCCTCGTGCCGCCCAGCCTGCCGTTGAGTGCGCGCCCGGGACAGACGGTCGGCCTGCTCCGGGGTCAGCGGTGTCGTGGCCCGGCGGGCCGCGGCCGGGCCGGGACTGACGAGCAGCGGGGCCGCGCCGGGGCGCTGCTGGCCGTTCTGCGCGAGCGCGACCGGCGCCGCCGCCATCGCGAGCACCATCAGGGTCGCCCGCCACGCCCCCGCGGCTCGGGCACGCGGCGCCGACCCCCGGGGCATCAGCGTCGCGCCCCGTTGAGCGAGCGGAGGTAGGCCTCGACGAGGGCGCGGTACTGCGCCGGGTAACGGTCGGCTTCGGCCTTCAGCAGATCGTGTCGCAGCCGGTCGTTCTCGCGCAGCATCTCGCGGGGCAGCTCGGGCGGGCTCTCGCGGACCACGTCCTCACCCGGCTTGGACTCCCGCTGGGGGTCGAAGTCGCGACGATTGATCGAGCGCTGCGCGTCGAGCAGCCGCGACATGATCCGGTTCTGCTTCTCTTCGAGCGTGCCGTCGGTGGACCCGTCGCGCAGGATCTCCTCGACGTCCTGCATCTCGCGCTCGACCTGGTCGAGCTTGCCGAGCAGCTCGCGGCGCTCCTCCTCCGAGCGGCGGATCTCCTCCAGCTCCTGACGGATCCGCGCCTGCTCCTGGGCCATGCGCTCGAGCTCCTGGCGGTCGCCGGAGGACATGCTCATCTGCCGGCTCAGACGCTGGGCGAGCGACTGGCTCTCGCGGTTGAGCTGGCTCTGGCGCTGTCCGACGTTGCCAAGACGGCGGGGATTGGGGTTCGACTTGCCGCCGGGCTTGCCCTGGCCGGGGTTCTCGCACATCGCGCCCTCGGCGGACCGCAGCTCGAGCACGGCCTCGTTGAGCGACTCGCTCCCCACCCGGCCGGCCTGCTCGCCGCGGGCGCGGTTGCCCGAGGCCAGGTCGCGGCCCGACTGGGAGAGGCCGTTGATCGCGCGGCCGAGCGCCTCGGCGAGCGAAGGCGTGATGAAGGGCGACTGCTTCGCCAGGTTGAAGAGCGAGTCGGCGACGCGCGAGGTGCCCTCGGAGAGATCGGTCTGGCGGTCCCCCTTGTCGCGCGCGGTCGCGTCCGACGCCATGTTCCGCTCGGCCGCGCGCTGGAGCGAGACCAGGTCCTGGGCCGCCCGCCGCACCGCGGCGAGATCGGCGCCGTCCTGCTCCTGCTGCATCTGCTCCGAGACCGCGCCCAGCCGCTCGGCGGCCTTCTGCAGGCTCTCGCTCGCTTTGCGGCCGGACTGCCCGGCCTTCGAGCGCTTCTGCTGCTTCGCGGACTCGGCCGCCTCCCGCTGCTGCGGCGCCGCACCCTCGGACATCTCGTCCGCCGCCGATTCCATGTCCTGCTTGGCATCGGACTGGGGATCGGTGGACGACATCTCCTCGGCCAGCTGCCGCACTTCCTCGGCCAGCTGGTCGCTCTCGCGGGCCGCTTCCTGCTGCCGCTCGGCGAGCGCCTCGTCCTTCGCCTCCTGGCGCGGGGCGTCTTCGCGTGAAGTGTCCTCGCGGTTCGGCGACTCCTTCGACTCGTGCTCGCGGTTGAGCTCGTCCTGCTGGGCCTTCAACTCCTCCGCCCGCTGCGCCAGCGACTGGAGCTTCTCCTCCTCGCGCAGCTTCTTGAGCAGCTCGATGGTCCGCTCGAGGTTGCTGAGCATCTCCTGATTCTCTTCGCGCCACTTCGGCAGCTCCTGGTCGAGCTGGCTCCGGTCCAGCTTCTCGAGCGCGTCCTGCATCTTCTTCATCGCGTCCTTGAATTCCTTCGACTCGATCTGCTTCATCAGCTCGCTCATCTCGCGCAGCTTGCGCGTGAGCTGCTCGTCGAAGGCCTGGCGCTCGGCCGCCTCCTCGACGCTCTGGCGCATCTGCTCGGTGGCCTCGCTGACCTGATCGGCAATCTTCTGCTGGCGATCGAGCGCGCGCTCCAACTCCTGGCTGCGCTCGAACGCCTGCGGGCTCTGGGCGGCGTTGGGCCGCGGCGGTTGCTGTCGCGCCATCTTGTCGAGCGTCTTCTGCAGCTCTCGGGCCTGATCGGCGGCGCGCTCCAGCGTGGTCTGGACGTCGGCCTGGTCCTGGTCCACGCGCTCGTAGAGGTCGGCTAGCGACGGGAAGCGCAGCTCGAAGACCGGGCTGACGGCGCGGCCACGGCCGGAGACGGCGTTGTCGTCGAACAGCTCGAAGCGGAAGGTCGCGGTCTCGCCCGGCAGCAGGCCGAGCGGGGAGGCGTCCCAGCGGCTCTCGACGCGGGCCTCGCGCGGCCGCGAGCCGAAACGGCCCAGCGGCAGGTCCACCCACGGCGCGGCGGGGTCCTTGCGGAACTGCAGCCTGAGCTCGGAGAGCCCGAGATCGTCCTGCGCCAGCACGTCGACCGGGATCTGCTGGCCGGCGGGCAGGTCGACATCGCCTTCCGGGATGCGCACTGCGAGCAGCGGCGGCGCGTCCGCGATCGCCGTGATCCGGTACGGGTAGCGGCCCTCGCCCGGCGCCGCGCCGCTGCGGTCGGAGACGGCGTGGAGTCGGTATTCGCCGTCGTCCTGGATCGGCACCTCGCCGCGCCAGCGCCGCGGCGTGATCTCCGTCCAGCGGCTCGTGCGCCGGCCCGGCAGCTCGGCCTCGAGCATCTCGAGGTCGCGGTCGAAGGTCACGGTGAGACGAGCGCGCGTGCCGCGCAGCGCGACCAGGTCGCCGCGGGCGGCCGCGCCGCGCTGCACCGGGAGTCGGGCGTAGGCCGGCGCGTGATACTCGACCTCGAACCCGACCGGTGCCGGCTCGCCGGAGAGTGCGATGCGATAGCGCGGGCTCTCCACGTCGGCGACCCGGACCCGATAGTCCTCGGGTCGCGTCAGCTGAGTGAGGTCGAAGCGCCACACCCGCGCCCCCTCCTCGGCGCCCTCGGCGACGGCGGTCACTCCGGGGCCCTCGCGCATCAGCCGCGGCGCCTGCGTGGCGCCCCAGACCCGGGCGCGCACCGCCAGCGAGGCGCCGGGCGTCAGCGTGACCGAGCCGGGCTCGACCGCGAGCCGCACCGGCGGCGCGGCGGAGCCGGGATTCCACAACGTGGCCCACGACCGCGACACCCGGGCCGGCCACAGGAACGCGCCGAGCACGAGCACGAGAGCCGCCAGCACCATGGCCAGCGCCGGACGCGCGGGCGCGACCGGCGGCCGCAGGCGGGCGAGCGGCACGTCGGCGAGCCGGCGTCGCGTCTCCTCGTCGAGCGCCTCGGCCAGCGCCGGCGAGGTGTGCGCGGCGGGCCGGCGCCGCAGGTCGATGGCGTTGCGGAGCCACGAGCGCACCGCCGGGAAGCGCTCCTCGACGTGCTCGAGATAAGCCTCGAGCCCGAAGCGGGCGCGGGCGAAGCGGCTCGCCGCGGCCAGCGCCAGCGCCAGGCAGGCGGCGAGCACGAGCAGCAGGCGGGTCCAGGCGCCGCCGACCCCGGGGAGGAACGCGGTGCCGATCAGGACGGAGGCGGCGATGACCGCGGCGGCAGCGGCTGCGGCACGCAGGGCGTGACGCACGAGCAGCGACCGCGTGTGAGCGCGATGCTGGCGCTGGAGCGGGTGGGCGAGAGTCGGATCGGGCGCGCGTTCGGTCATATCCTGCTCGGTTGCGGCCCGAAGTGGTGCGGCGGCTAGTGCGTCAGCGCGTATTGCACGATGTTCAGGGCCATGCGGAGGGCGGCCTCTCGCTTCTCGGGAGGATCGTGATGCACGTCCTCGTCCTCGAGACCGTCTCCCAGATCGGTGTCGTGCGTATAGAGTACCGCCAGCCTTCCGTCGTGAACAATGGCGAAGGCCTTCGGCGGGCCCCCACTGTGTTCATGAATCTTCGGCAATCCCTGGGGGAAATCGTAAAGGGCGTGAAAAATCGGATGAGCGAAGGGGAGCTCGACGAACTCCGCCTCGGGGTACACCCGCTTCATCTCGCGCCGGAGCGAGGCGTCGAAACCGAAGTCGTCGTCCACCCACAGGAACCCGCCGGCGTCGAGCCAGCGACGCAGGTTCGTCACCTCGGTCGGCGTGAGCTTGATGTTGCCGTGCCCGCAGGCGAAGACGAACGGATGCTGGAACAGCGTGGCGGCTCCGGGCTCGACCACCGCCTCCTGGTCGCCCGAGACCGGG
>Ga0137455_1000463_pt1 | contig 11077 bp, 8 predicted proteins | sample EasRivERMGT600_2_FD_102334 | JGI IMG/M metagenome (GOLD analysis project Ga0137455, IMG submission 102334) | Soil microbial communities from meander-bound floodplain in the East River, Colorado, USA - East River MetaG ERMGT600_2 | ecosystem: Environmental > Terrestrial > Soil > Floodplain ... | reverse complement strand
GGCCCTGGTCTCTCCGTTGCGCTCGCGACCCTCGGACAGATCTGCGTGCGCGTCGGCAATCTCGATCGCGCCGATACCGTCCTCCACCGCGCGCTCGATGTCCGCAGCGCGATGCAGTTCCACGAGACCACCGGCGCCGTCTACGACACGCTGGCGCAGATGTCGCTGATGCGCGGCGACTACGAGAACGCCGCGGAGTACCTGCGGCAGGCGGCCGAGGCCTATGGCGCCTACGGCCGGAACACGAGCCGCTGGTATGAGTGGTCGCTGCGGGTGATCAGCGCGCGGCTCGCGACGCGGCGCGGCAAGCCCGACGAAGCGCTCGCGATCGCGGACGAGATCGCCAAGTCGACCAACGCGCCGCCCGCGGAAACGATTGAAGCGGAGTTGATCGCCGGCGAGGCGCTGCTGTCCGCCGGTCGTGTCGAAGATGCCGAACATCGGTTGACGCAGGTGGAATCGCGTCTCGATCCGCGCACCACGCCCGGCGCGTGGGGCGAGTTCCTGCGATTGCGCGGCGATCTCCGCGCCCGCCAGACACGCACGACCGAGGCGTATCACGACATCGCGCAGAGCTCGAGCGTCTTCGAGCTGGTCGGCGAGCGCTATCAGGCGGCGGTGAGCCAGCTCGCGCTGGCGCGACTGGCCGCAAAGGCCGGCGCCAAGTCCACCGCGGATCGTCACTATCAATACGCCGTGCAAGTCTTCCAGGCGCTTGGCGCAACGCGCGATCTCGAACAAGTACAAGTCGCGATGGCGGCGGCGCAATCGCCGGGCACCGGTGAGTACGTCGGCTCGCCGGCCGACGCGGATGACGCGCTCGTTCGCCGCCTCGTCGATGCCGCGGTGCTGCCCGATCTCCTCGCGCGCGAGCTCGCCGCCACACTACTCGAAGCGGTGAATGCCGATGCCGCCGCGGTGTTTGCGGAATTGCCGGGCGGCGATGTGCGATTGATCGCGTTTTCCGGCGCTGATGCCGACGGCTCCCGCACGATCGCCCGCCTCGCGATCCAGGGCGGCGCCTACGGAGCCGGCGTGTTGATCGTCGAACCGATTGGTCGTGAGCCCGACGGTCTACGCCACGCCGTGCTCGCGACGGCGCGGCCACTCGGCCACCCGCAGATCCGCCGCGTGCGCATGATGGCCGCCGTCGCGCGGCAAGGCTTCGATCTCTGTGGCGTCCGCGACCGGCCGACGGCCGCCGTCGATGCGACGGGCGAACGCCCGCTCGAGCCGCTGCTGCCGGGATTCCTCTGCGCCAGCGCCGCGATGACCCGCGTCGTCGATCAGATCCAGCGCCTGCAGGGCAACGACCTCACCGTGCTGATCACCGGTGAAAGCGGCACCGGCAAGGAGCTCATCGCCCGCGCGATTCACGTCGGATCGTCGCGCAACTCGGCGACCTTCCTGCCCTACAACTGCACCACGACGACGCGCGAGCTCGCGGACAGCCAGTTGTTCGGCCATCGCCGCGGATCGTTCACCGGCGCCGTCTCCGATCAACCCGGACTGATTCGCACCGCCGTCGGCGGCACGCTCTTCCTCGATGAAGTCGGCGACCTGCCGCTCGATGTGCAACCCAAGCTGCTGCGCTTCCTCGAGCAGGGCGAGATCATGCCGGTCGGCGAGAATCGTCCGCAGCCGGTTGACGTGCGCGTCCTGGCCGCGACCAACGCCGACCTCGAACAACGCGTCGCCGAAGGCAAGTTCCGTGAAGATCTCTACTACCGCCTGAGCGTGATCCGCATCCACGTGCCGCCCCTCCGCCAGCGGCGCGAAGAGATTCCGCACCTCTCGACGTTCTTCCTGCGTGAAGCATCGGAGCGCCTCAGCAAGCCGGACATGCAGCTCGGCTCCGACGTCCTCGACCTCTTCGCCCAGTATTGGTGGCCGGGCAACGTGCGGCAGTTAAAAAACGAGCTACAGCGCGCGGTGGCCATGGCGCCGGCAGGAGGCAAGATTGGCCCCGAGCACCTCTCGGCGGATCTCACGGCGGTAGCGCCCGCGACGGTTTCGTCCGGCCCCTCCCGCGTCGCGCTGCGCGGCGGACAGACGCTGGCCTCGGTTGTCGATGAAATCGAGCGCGATCTCATCAAGGAAATGATGACCCGCCATCGCGGCAACATCTCCGAAACCGCGCGGGCACTCGGGCTGACGCGCCGCGGCCTCTACTTGAAGCTTCGTAGACTGGGCTTGGAGAACAGTCTAGAAACGTGATCTCTAGTGCATAAGTGTGATTACTAAGTAGTCAGTTGGTGCTATGTGTGGATACCTGCTAACCACCCACCCACAGCCTAGAATCGTCCAGAAAGTCCGCTCGAGCCAGCTGGATGCGCACTTCGGCGGCCCGCCAACACCGTGCAAGTGCGTTACGCAGATTCGGCCCGGAAATTGGAGTGTGATCCAGCGTTGCACCCATGTTCGACAGTACTAACCCTGGAGCTCGCCGTGGCTGAACAATGGAACCGTGCAAGACCTGTGAAGCGATCGTCAGAACGTGTGGCGGTCACTGTGCCTGCACGCATCACGTGGAAGGATGCCTCAGGTGCGGTCCGTTTCGCGTCGGTGACGACTCGAAATATCAGTGAGGCCGGAGTGTTCGTGGAATGCGAGGCGGGCGCCGCCATCCCGCTCTATCGGCTCGTCCACCTGCAGGTTGAACGCTCGTTCGGGGGGAGTGTCCAGCTGCCGGCCATGCTTCGCGAAGGCCGGGTTCTTTCCGCGGTGTGGCGCGTGGCGCCGTGCCGCCGTTCGACCGGCACGCCGTCGGGTTACGCGCTGCGCTTCCTGGTGGATCCACAGGCAGGTGCGGTGCGGGTTGCCTCGACGACGGTCGAAGCGCTGGCGGTCTAATCGATGGTTGCTGCGTACCTCTTGCTCTTACTGGCCGTCGCGTTTCTTCTGCCAGTATCGCGCAAGCCCCTGCCATAGCTGATCGAACGGCGCGGCCAGCTCCGCCGCCCGCGCTTCGTGTTCCGGTAAGGCCTTCCTGACGTCCTGGCGCATCCGCTCGGTGAATCGCCTGGACAACTCTTCGTCTGAGCCGCCCGCAGCGATCATTTCACGCGACGTCTCGGCGGCCGTGGCCACGGTCGTTCGGAATCGCGCCAGGTGCGCGCGCCCCGGAAAGACCGGACCGAAATGCGTGAGGAAGAGCGAAACCGGCTGCCACGCGTCGATCGTGTTAAGGCTCTGCTGCCAGGCTTCGATGTCGATGTCGGGTGGCGGCGTCGGCGCGATCAGATAGTCGCTGACGCGAACCCCGGCGGTGTCGCCGACATAGACCATACCCGCGTGCTCGTCAAGATAACTGACGTGATGCTTCGCATGGCCGGGCGTGTACGCGACCCTGATCGCCCTGCCCGCAAGCTCGAGACGTTCGCCGCCCTTTAACACCGAGACGTTGGCGGCCGGCACCGGTTGAAACGCGCCCCACACCGCATCCATTCGATCGCCCCAGAGGCGCGTCGCGCTCGCCAGCAGCCTGGCCGGATCGATCATGTGCGGGGCGCCGCGTTCATGAACGTAAACGCCGACACCGGGCACGCGCTCGGCGATCGTGCCGGTGGCGCCGGCGTGATCGAGGTGGATATGCGTCAACAGCACCGTGCGCACGTCGCGCAGCGTGAGGCCGCGATCGCGCAGTCCGCTCTCGAGCACGGGCAGGCAGGACGTCGGGCCCGGATCGATCAGCGTGACGCCGTCGGCGCCCTGCAGGATCGCGGTCGCGATCACGCGCGGGCTGCCGCGGAACTGAAGATCGATGAAGTCGGCGCTCAATCGTGAAACGACAGCATCCTGATCGTCTCGGCGTAGCGTCCGTCGGGTGTCGCCGGCAGGAAGACCTTGCAGTCGTCAAGATCGCCGCCGTAGACGTGGAGCGTGACCGACGCCCTGGCCGGACGCGCGTTGGCGAGGACGTGATGATCGGTCGGCGGAATCAGGCAGCCGGCGGAGCCGGTGCCGGCCAGCAACGATCCGATTGGCGTCACGCGGTAGTAGCCATCGGTTTCCTGCTGCACGAGATACTGCGTCACCGCGATCTCGCCATCGACCACGCCTTCGACGCACCACAGGCCGCCATGATCGTGGACGGCGGTGCCTTGTCCCGGTCCCCACGTCATCACGATCGCGGAGTAACGCCCCCGCGGATCGCGATGCAACAAGCGCCGCGCGTACGCATCGGGACGCGGTTGCATGAAGCCGGCGGGCAGCGACAGTCGCCTGCCGCCCAGGATCGCCTCGAGATCAGCCTTCACCGCGGCGGTGATCGCTTGGGGCGATCCCGCCTCCACCGATCGATCGAGCCGGGCGATCAGTTCCGCCAGGCCCGGACACGCAGAATCCGTTCTGATCATTTCTTGAGATTCGTCTCGAACAGTTTCAGGATGCGCTTGTATTCGTCGGCCCAGCTCGTCGCTTCGACGAAGCCGTGATCCTCGACCGGGTACGGCGCGATTTCCCAGTTCTCTTTCCGTAATTCTATCAGCCGCTGCACGAGCCGGATCGAATCCTGAAAGTGCACGTTGGTATCGACCATGCCGTGCGCGATCAGCAACGGCGACTTCAGGCCTTCGGCAAAGTAGATTGGCGAGCTCTTCCGATACGCCTCGGAATCCGATTGCGGCTCATTGAGGATGTTCGACGTGTAGCCGTGGTTGTAGTGGGCCCAGTCGGTCACCGGCCGCAGCGCCGCGCCCGCCGCGAACGTGTCGGGCGACGTGAAGAGCGCCATCAACGTGATGAAGCCGCCGTAGCTGCCGCCATACACGCCGATCCGTCCGGCATTCACCTTCTGCGCCTTCACCAGATACGCGGCGCCATCGACCACGTCGTTCAGATCGTGGCCGCCCATCCAGCGATAGATCGCCGTGCGCCAGTCGCGCCCGTAACCGGCACTGGCGCGATAGTCGGGATCGAGCACCACGTATCCCTTCGACGCGAGCAGGTGATGGAACATGTACTCGCGGTAGTAACTCGACCAGTACTTGTGCGCGTTCTGCGCGTAGCCGGCGCCATGGACGAACACCACGGCCGGCGCCTTCGGATCGCGTTTGGCGCCGACCATCTCGGGCGTAAACAGGCGCGCGTAGACGTCCTTGCCGTCGCGCGACTTGTAGGTAATGAGCTGCGGCTCGACCCAGTTGTAGGTGAGCCACTCCGGCCTCGTGCTTGTGGTCACTCTCTTCGGCGCTTCGAGAGTGTGTTCCGAGATCACCAAGGCCGGGTTGGTCACCAGGAATACTTCCGGTGGTCGATTCGAGGTCGACGACACCATGCCAAACATCATGTTGTCTGGTGAAATCGTACCGTCGTGCGCGCCGGTTTGCGTCGTCAGCTTCCTGCGGCTACCGCCATCAACGCTCATCGCATATACGTGCCGCTCCCCGGGATGCACCTCGGTCGATCGGAAATAGAACGTCCTGCCGTCCGCCGACAACTCAACGTTGTCGATCTCGAATGTGCCGCTCGTCAATTGCTTCTTCACCGGCGCGGCCGCCGTCGCATCGACCGCGTAGAGATGCATCCAACCGTCATGTTCGGCAAGGAACCACAGGCGCTTGCCGTCGGGGAGCCATCCCTGCCCGCCGTCGCGCACCCATGCATCGTCCTTGATGTGATCGAGGACGTTGCTCTTGCCCGTCGCCGGATCGATCACCGCAAGCCAGCGCTCGGTGTTGTCGGCCGCGCGCACCGACGACACCGCGATGCGGCCATCGGGCGACAGGATCGGATTGCCCCAGCGCACATCGCGTTTCGGTGCCGGATCCGGCTTCGCCGCCGGACGCGGCTCATCGCCAAAGGGCGGCTTCGGAATCGCGACCGGATCGCTCACGCCGTCGAGTCCCGCCCACACCGCTTCGCCGCTTTCGAGATTGAGCATCGCGATGCGACGCCGATCCTGCGCGTCACCCACGAACGTGCGGGCCTGGATCTCTTCGGTGAAAGAGGATTCGCTGACGAAACGCGGCACTTGCGCGGTGCGCGACTGCGCGCGATCGTTGACAACGAGAAACGCGAACTTGCCGTCGCCCGACAGCGCCGCATCGGCGATGTTCTGGCGCTCCGACAATTCGAACCTGGGCAACGCGCGCGTGCGATCGAGATCTTCGCGGCGCTTGCGGCGCGCGGCCTCCTGCTCGACCCAATCAATAATCCTGGGCTCTTCTTCCTTCAGGAACTTCTGGCTGTCGGTCACCCGCGGATCGGTCCGCCGCGCGGACACATCGGTGAGCTGAACAACGCTGCCGCCGGCGACGCTCTCGACCGGCACGATGAACAGGTTATTGTCGCGCACGAACGTCACGTGCGATTCATTGCGCGCCCAGCGCGGGCTCGATTCGTTGCCGGTGGTCCGCGTGACGTCGATGCGCTGGTGAGCGACCGTGTCGATGATCACGATGTCACCGCGATCGACGCCGATGATGCGGCGCTTCTTGGCGTCCCATTGGCCGTTGGCTGGAGGCGCCATGCGCCGCTCGGCCTCGCTCAGCCGCCGCGGCGATCCACCGTCCCGCCCCACAACCCAGGTCGAGGGCTGATCGTCCTTCGGGATGAGCCACTCGAAGAACAGCTCCTTCGAATCGCCCGACCAGCGCAGGTTGTTCGGCGGGTTGCCGACCAGCTCGGGGCCGCGCATGATGCTGTCGACAGTGAGCGGAAACGCCTTCGCGCCGTTCTGCTCCCGCGCCGACCCGGTCGTCGCCATCAGTCCGAGCGCACACAGAGTGAGAAGTCGCTTTTTCATAGGGGTCGATAGGCTGCAAACAACAGTTGGTCGCGGACCTTCCCGTCCTTGATCGCGCTCCGGCGGAGGTGGCCTTCGCGCACGTAGCCGGCCTTTTCGAGCACGCGCACCGAGGCGGCGTGATCGGCAAAGGGTAACGCATAGAGACGCGTGATATCGAATCGCTTGAATGCCTCAGCCGTGACGGCTTTCAACGCCTCGGTCGCAATGCCTCTCCCCCACATCGCTTCGCCGAGCCAGTAGCCGATCTCGGCCGAGACGCGCTCGACGTCGGTGTGCAGCTCGATCCCGATGCCGCCAATCGCTTCCCCATTCACCTCGATCGCCCAGACCGTCGGCGACGGCTGCTTGGCGATCCATCCGAGGAAGGTGCGCGCCTGCTCCATCTCGTACGGAAACGGAAAGCGATCGCGGAGGTGCATCGAGACATGGCGGTTGTTGGCATGGCGCTGCAGAGAATCAGCGTCGGTCTCCGCCCACGGGCGAATGGTACACAGCGATAACGGAAGGCGCACTACTCAGATCGTGTCACGAGCTCGGGCGGGCCCGCCATCCCAAGATTCGCCCGCAGGACACGATTCCCGCCGGTTGCGCGGGCTTCGCGTAGCGCGTGCCGCGCCGCCTTGATGAGATCGAGCTCTTCCCAGGCCGATTCCCGCTGCGGGACGGCGGTCGCGGTCGCCACCGATGCGGTGACGAAAGTGGAAGGTGCGTCCTTGGCGGACGGCATCTGCAAGCCTTCGATGGACTCGCGGACCTGCTCGGAAACGTTGAACGCCCCTGGCCCATCCGTCGATGCAAGCACCAGCGCAAACTCGTCGCGATGGTAGCGCGCCACCAGGTCGCCGGGCCGGCCGACGATGCCGGCGAGCGCGCGGCCGACCTGCTTGAGCACTTCATCGCCGGCCTTGCGGCCGTATTCGCGGTTGTAGGCGCGGAAGTGATCGATGTCGATGAAGACGAGCGTCAGCGGCAGGCCGTCGCGCCGCGCCCGGCGCCATTCACGCTCGAGGAATTCGAGGAACTGTTCGTGGTTGGCGACGGCGGTCAGCGCATCCTCCGTGCTGAGTCGCTGCAGCTGGATGCGCGCCGATTCCAGCTCGGTGGTGCGAGCTTCGAGCGTGCGCTCGAGCTCCGCGGCCCGCACGTAGAGGCGCTGCCGGCTGACATACGCCCACACGCCGAATGTCGCCAACGCGCCGACCAAAGCCGCAATGATCGGCAGCCAGTCCTGCACTCGTCCCTCCACCGGTGTACGCCTACTCTAACGGTAGGGCATTCTACCTCGGCCTTCACGCGCGCGAGGGTATGATCGCTGGCCGAGGAGATGGTGATGAAGCGTGCAGTCTTTTTTGCGATGTGCCTGGGCGCGGCGGCGTGCATGAAACCGGCGGAGCCGAATGCTGCGACGAAGGCTGTCGAATCCGGGCTCGATCCCGAGTCGTTCGACAAAGAGGTGCGGCCCCAGGACGATCTATTCCGTCACGTCAACGGCAGCTGGCTGGCCCGGACCGAGATTCCCGCCGACAAGGCCTCATACGGCGCGTTCGATATCCTGTTCGACAAGGCGCAGGCCGACCTGCGAACCATCGTCGAAGAAGCCGCGCAGTCGACGACCAGGACTCCGGGTTCCGAAGCCCAGAAGATCGGCGACTTCTACGAGAGCTTCATGAACGAGCAACGTGCCGAGCAACTCGGCATCACACCGCTCAAGCCGGAGCTCGATGCCATCGACGTCATCAAGACCAAGACCGACCTGGCGCGCCACTTCGCCCGCTTCTTCAAGCTGAATCTGATCAATCCGATCGTCGGGTACGTGGACGGTGACGCGCAGCAACCGACCAACGACATTCTCTACGTCTTCCAGGGTGGTCTCGGCCTTCCCGATCGCGACTACTACATCAAGAACGACGACAAGCTGAAGGAGTATCGCGAAAAATACGTCGGCTTTGTCGGCAACATCCTCGGCCAGGCCGGCGACGCCAACGCAAGCAAATCGGCACGGGAGATCTTCGTCCTCGAGACGCGGCTGGCCCGCGCGCATTGGACCAACGTCGAGAGCCGCGACGCGGTGAAGACCTACAACAAGGTCACCGTCGCCGATCTTGCGAAGCAGTTCCCGGGCTTCGATTGGGACGCGTGGACGAAGGAGTTAGGCGTCAACGGCGTGCCTGCCGTGGTGGTGAGTCAGCCGAGTTACCTGAAGGCGCTCGCCGCCACCGTCAACGAGCTGCCCGTCGCTGCGTGGAAGCCGTACCTGAAAGCATCGCTGCTGAATGGCTTCGCCCCGTATCTCAACAAGTCGATCGTCGACGCCGAGTTCGGGTTCTACAACACGACCCTGCGCGGCGTGAAAGAACAGCAGCCGCGATGGAAGCGCGGCGTCAACACCGTGAACGGCAACCTCGGCGAGATGCTCGGCAAGCTCTATGTCGAGCGTCATTTCAAGCCGGAAGCCAAGGCGCGCATGGAAGGCCTCGTCGCCAACCTGCGTGAAGCGTATCGCCTCGGCATCGACAAGCTCGAATGGATGGGGCCCGAGACGAAGAAGCAGGCGCAGGAAAAGCTCGCGAAGTTCACGCCGAAGATTGGCTACCCGAATAAGTGGCGCGATTACTCGAAGCTCGAGATCAAGAAGGACGATCTCGTCGGCAACATGATTCGCGCCTTCGAGCACGAGAACAACTATCAGCTGGGCAAGGCCGGCAAGCCGATCGATCCCGAGCAGTGGGGGATGACGCCGCAGACCATCAACGCGTACTACAATCCCGTCCGCAACGAGATCGTCTTCCCCGCCGCCATCCTGCAGCCGCCGTTCTTCAACCTCGACGCCGAGGATGCGGTCAACTATGGCGGCATCGGCGCCGTGATCGGGCACGAGATGGGACACGGCTTTGACGACCAGGGCCGCCGCTACGATGCGACCGGGGCGCTGCGCGACTGGTGGACGAAGGCCGATGAAGCGGAATATATGAAGCGCGCCAAGGTGCTCGTCGATCAGTTCAACGAGTTCGAGCCGCTCCCCGGGTTGCACGTCAACGGCGAGCTGACGCTCGGCGAGAACCTCGCCGACCTGACCGGCCTCGTGATTTCGCATCAGGCCTACCAGCTGTCGCTCAAGGGCAAGGACGCGCCGACGATCGACGGCATCACCGCCGATCAGCGCTTCTACATGGGATGGTCGCAGTCGTGGAAGGCGAAGGAGCGCGACGAGTCATTGCGCCAGCAGGTGCTGACCAACGTGCATTCGCCGGAGATGTACCGCGCCAACGGTCCGATTCGAAATATTCCGGAGTTCTACGCGGCGTTTGGCGTGAAGGAGGGAGATAAGCACTATCTCCCTCCCGATCGCCGCGTCAAGATCTGGTAGCTAAAACGTGCTCGATCTGAACGTATCGCAGGCGTTGATGTCGCCGGTCTGCAGGCCCTGACGGAGCCAGCGCGCGCGCTGTTGCGACGTGCCGTGCGTGAAGCTGTCGGGCGACACGCGCCCCTGCGTCAGGCGATCGTCGCCGATCGCCGCCGCAGCGCTAATACCCTCATCGACATCGCCTGGGTCGAGCAGTTCCTTCTTGTTGGCGTGGTGTCCCCACACGCCGGCCAGACAATCCGCCTGTAGCTCGAGCTGCACCGAAAGCGCATTCGCGCCCGCCCGGCTGCTGCCGCCCTGCTGTGCTTCCTGCACCTGCCGGTTGATGCCGAGCAAGGTCTGGACATGATGACCGATTTCGTGCGCGACGACGTAGGCCTGCGCGAAATCACCGGGCGCGCCAAATCGCCGATCGAGCTCACGGAAGAACGAGAGATCGAGATACACCTTCTGATCGCCCGGGCAATAAAACGGTCCGCTCGCTGCCGAGGCCGAGCCGCACGCCGATCGCACGGAATCCTCGAACAACACCAGCTCCGGCTCGCGATATTGACGGCCCGCCGCGGCGAAGACCCGCGACCATGTTTCTTCGGTCGAGGCCAGCACGACGGCAACGAATTCGGCCTGCGGATCGTTTGCCGGCGCGCCGGTCGGGGCGGATTGGGTCTGCGTTGGCGACGCCTGCTCCACCACGTCGAGCAGCGCGAGTGGATTCACGCCGGTCAGGCACGAAACCGCGAGGACGATAAGCAGCATGCCGATGCCACCACCGCCGATAGTCCCGACGCTCATGCCGCGCCGGTCCTCAATGTTGGTACTGCGACGCCCACCTTCCCATCTCATGGCATGACACTATGCCAAAACCGCGCCAGCGGAGAGCGGATTCGGCGGGTCTGGTATTGCTGAGTCGACTGATCCAGAATCACCCTCGAACCCCCTCAATGAAGACCCTGTGGTGC
>Ga0137455_1000462_pt1 | contig 11082 bp, 7 predicted proteins | sample EasRivERMGT600_2_FD_102334 | JGI IMG/M metagenome (GOLD analysis project Ga0137455, IMG submission 102334) | Soil microbial communities from meander-bound floodplain in the East River, Colorado, USA - East River MetaG ERMGT600_2 | ecosystem: Environmental > Terrestrial > Soil > Floodplain ... | reverse complement strand
GGCCGGGTCGTCCACGGCGCCCGCCTTGGTGTTGACCATGATCCGCGCCCGCTCCTCCGGGTCGTCGATGTCGAGGAAGGCCTCCGGAGCGTACTCGCCCTGGCCCCACACCCGCCCCTTCCCGGTGATGCGGTCGACGCGATAGATCACCTTGGTGCCGAAGATGTTGGTCCCCGAGAACCCGATGTCCAGCTTGTGCGCGCCGACCCGGAACCAGCGATTCACCCGCAGGTCGACCGTGCTCTGGAAGGTCGCGTTCTGGGAATAGTCCTCGCCAAAGGATACGACTTCGCCGTTCTCGAGCCGGCTCGGCGTGAAGGCGCGCCCCGAAGTCCCCTGGATGTAGAGGTTGAGCCCGGCGTGGCGCAGCCAGGAGAGACCCTGCGGCGTCTGCTGGTCGTAGCGGAGGTCGAAGTTGGCGGCCAGCTTGTGGGGGCGATTCCAGCGCACGAAGGTCTCGGAGAGCCGGGTCTCGGCGGCGTCGCCGCCGCTCTCCTCGACCACCTTCTGCTGGTTGGGGTCGCTGCTCTTGCCCTTGGTCTGCTGGAACGAGTAGGAGAGCTTGCCCGACCAGAAGGCGCTGCGGCGCTTCTCCAGCTCGACCTCGAATCCCTTGGCGCGCGCGAAGTGGCCGTTCAGGTAGACGAAGAACGGAACGATGCTGGTGCCCTGGGTGGGCGTGAAGGAGGTGGCCGACGGGTAGTCGTAGATGTCCTTGACGAAGAAGGTCGCGTTGACGGCGGCGGTCGGCATGAACTGATGCTTGCCACCCACCTCGTAGTTGACCGAGATCTGGGGATTGAGGTTGGGGTTGCCGAGCAGCGGGAACGACTCGCTCGAGACCGATGTCAGCTTGGAGTAGACGTAGCGATACGAAGGGATCTGGGTGAACTGCCCGTAGTTGAAGAAGAAGCTGCTGTTCTCGGTGATCGGGTGAGCCACGATGATGCGCGGCGAGAGCACCATCTTGTAGCGACGCCCGAAGAACGAGTTGGTGTCGTGGAAGAACTCCTCGCGGGTCTCGGGCGTCACGTTGTGGTTGGCGGTGTCGGCGAGGGCCGCCTCGGCCTCGCGCCCGGCGAACCAGTAGTCCCCGCGCACGCCGATGTTGGCGGTGAAGCCCTCGTACTCGAGCCGGTCGCGCAGATAGATGTTGCCCACCCAGGGATGGACGCGCCAGAGGTCGTGGGAATCGCCGAGCCCGTCGGGATCGAAGACCCACGGCTTCTCGATGGTGATGTACTGGACGGTCTGGAACTCGTGCTCGAGGCCGACCTCGATCTCGTGGCGGCGCATGCGCTGGACCATGCTCCACTTGAGTCCGTAGGTCAGCGTGCGACGGTCCTGCCAGACCTCGTCGTCGCCGGTGTCGAGGAAGTAATCGTCGCGCCGCGTGTCGAGGGTGTCGGGGAACGCGCCGAGGTCGTCGGGCTCCTCGTACTCGGGCCACTCCTCACCGAGCACGTCGCGGTGCTGGGCGAAGAAGTAGCGCGAGAGCTGGAACTCCGTGAACCCGGTGGTGGACAGCGTGCGCCGCCAAAACAGCGACATCTGGTTGTTGTCCTCGAAGATGGTCGGCGAATGATCGATCCGCCGCGACCATTGCCACGGATAGGCCGGCTCGCCGGCGTCGCCCGAGGTGGTGATGAAGGTGCGGCTGAAGCCCTGGTCGATCTCGATCCGCTTCGAGAAGTTGAAGTTCATCCGGTCGCGGTTGTTGGGGTTCCAGGTCAGCCCGTAGCGCGCCGCCCAGCGGTTGTCCTCGGACGGCGCCCAGAAGTCGCCGTAGGTGAAGCTGTTCCCGAAGAAGGAGTCCTCGTACCCCGAGACCAGGCGCACGCCGCTCGGCACCGTCGTGATCGCGGGGAAGCGGGTCTCGTACGCCGAAGCCGAGAGGTCGAGGATCGAGCTCATCGTACCCGGCACGCGGACGCCGAACACCTTGAGCAGCGGCTTCCAGATCGGATCCGGGCCGCCGAGCACCATCTGCAGCTGGCGCAGCCCGTAGCGGCCCGTGCCCATGGTGAAGCCGCCGGCCAGACGATCGCCGCCCTCGCGCAGGTTGACCTCGACCACGCCCGACAGCGCGTTGCCGTAGCGCACGTCGTAGGCGCCGGTCGCGACGTTGACCTCGGCCACCGAGCGCGCGTTGAGCGACCCCGCCGTCGACTGCCCGGTCACCAGGTCGCGATTGGCGACGCCGTTGACGACGAACATGGTCTCGTCCGCGCGCCCGCCGCGGACGTGGATCTGGTCGTTCTCGACGCTGATCCCGGCCTGCTGCTGGAGGACGTCGCCGATGGTCTGGACCGGGAGGTTGCGGATCTCCGCCGCGGTCGCGCTGCGCACCGTGGCGCCCTGACGGACCTCGACCAGCCGGCGCTCGGCGGTGACCTCGACGGTCTTCTCCTCGCGGACGACGATGTCCTCGAGGATGAAGTTCGCCTCGACCGTCCTGCCCGGCGCCACCACCACGCCGGGCCGGGTCTCGGGCCTGTAACCGAGGAACTGGACCCGCACCTCGTAGGTGCCCGGGGGCACGCCGCTGACCTGGTAGCGGCCCTCGGAGTCGGTCAGGCCGCCCTTCTGGGCCCCCAGGACGGTGACCGTGGCGAAGGGCAGCGCGTGCCCGGTGCGCTTGTCGGAGACCCGTCCACCGATCCCCCCGCGGTCCTGCGCAACAGCGGGAGCCGCCGTCAGCAGTAGGAGCAGGGCCAGGAGGGGCAGGTCGTGGAGGCGGGGCGGCATGGTTCCCGGGGTCTGTCGTCCGATCGAGCGGGGTCGGATAACGTAACCAGAAGCCTTCCGCCGATCAAAGTGAATTGCCGGAAAGGGCATCTCTAGTCGATGTCCGACTTGACGACCAGGAACTTGCCGCGCTGGACCCGGCCCGAGTCGAGGTCCTCCACGGCATAGAGGTAGAGCCCGGTGGCGATCGCCTGACCCTGATCGGTGATCAGGTTCCAGGCGAAGCTCGAGCCCGGCAGCACCGGCGGCGGAGTGTCGAGATCCTGTCGCGGATCGTAGAGGCCCCGCGCGCTCTGCCCCCGGTAGGCGGCGCCGTCGAACCGGGTCTGGAACACGCGGTCGCCGCTCAGCGTGAAGACGCTCAGCACCGCCCGCTCCGGCAGGCCGGCGAACCAAAGGTAGTGGTCGCGCACGGGGGCCCCCTGATCCCAGCGTGCTTCGACCCGGTAGGGATTCGGGAACACCACCACCTGGGAGCGCTCCTCGGCGCGCGGCATGGGCACGACCTGGAACTTGTTCTGCGAGAGGCCGCTCTCGAGACTGGCGACGCGGTCGTCGCCGATGTCGTAGCTGGTCACGCCGCCGTAATAGCTGAAGCCGTCCTTGAGCGAGCCGACGCGATAGCGATAGCGGTAGGTCACGCCGTCGACCACCCGCGGGGTGGCGAGCCGCACGGCGTCGAGGCCGGTGTTGAAGCCCACCGAGTCGACCAGGTCGAACTGGGCGACCCGGTTGGGGCTCTGGCGGTCGAGCCCGAGGTAGAGGCGGTAGCCCTCGAAGTCCTTCTGGTCCGGGGCCGGGCTGGTGGGGTCGCGTGCCTGCTCGGGCGAGTCGTCCCAATACAGGTCGACGGCGTTCGCCGCGGCCTCCACCAGCAGGCGCGGGGACGGCGGCGGCGCCGGCAGGTCGTAGCCGATGTCGGCGGCGAATTGGGCGAAGTCGGCGTTGCGCATGAACGACTCCTCGTCCTCACCGGCGACGAAGGCGAAATCCACGACCACGCTGTCGCCGGGCAGCACGTCGGGCAGCGGACCCACCGACACCAGGCCGATCGGCGAGCACGACTGTCCGGGCACGCAGGGACGCGTGTCCATGCGCCGGCCGTCGGTCAGCAGCGCGTAGCGCTCGCGGTCCTCGTCGCGGGTGTTGTCGCCGACGATGAACGGCCACCAGTGGAAGCCGACCCTGCGATCATCCACCGGGCCGGGCGTGACGCTCAGCAGCTTGACCCCGGCCCAGGGGGGCACCAGGTGGACGTTGCAACCCTCCGGCAGCGGCGGGCTCGAGCAGAAGTGCTCGCGGTAGAGCCGGCGGGTCGAGTCGTAGTCGACGTAGGTCTGGTAGTACCACGAGCCGGGGCCCGAGGCGCCCGACGGCGGCCAGGTCGGGTAGGCGCCCTTGTTCCCGCTCACCAGCTGGGCGTAGAGGCCGACCGCCATGCCGCGCAGCGGCGGCCCCTGGTTGCGGATGATGAAGCGCACGAACTGGATCGCATCCGCCGCCGGCAGCGAGAAGCCCAGCACGCGCTGCTCCACCAGGATCGAGATCGGCGTGTGGCGCTCGGCCTGATTGCCGCTGGGCGGGCGCGCGGGCTGGTCGGAGTACGAGCACACCAGGTCCTCGTCGGAGACGGCGTCCGGCGAGTAGTAGCGGCTGTTGAGGATGCGCGAGCTCACCGCGATGCCGGTCCCCGCCGGGGTGAACTCGGTCTCGGCCTGCGCGCTCGAGCCCTGCACGTTGTCGACGATCGCCGACGAGACCCCGAGGAACAGGCCGGTGTCTCCGATCGCCGTCGCCCCCACCCACAGGCCGCCGCGCGACATGTGCTCGAGCGCCGAGCCGAGCGGGAACTCGAACGAAGGCGAGCGCGAGGTGAAGTTGTTGCCGAAGAACCCGTAGTTGGAGATCGTCAGGCCGAGACGATTGACGGTGGTGATGCGCACCGCGTAGCGGATCGAGTCCGGGGTCTGGGCCGCGGCGGGCGCGGCCAGCGTGACGGCCAGCGCGAGCGCGCCGGCCGCGACGCGCGCGGCGCGGTCACAGGCTCGTGACACGCCGGTCGTACTCTTCCGGGAACTCCTCCATGAAGATCCGGTCGATCTCGAGGTTGATCTCGCGCAGCACCCGCGCCTTCTCCTTGTAGGGCAGGAACGAGCTCTTGAAGCCGTTGATGACGACGCGCTTGATCTCGTAGGGGCCGAGCCGGAAGGCGCGGGCCGCGAGCGCGATCTCCTGCGACACCGTGGTGGCCGAGATCAGCCGGCTGTCGGTGTTGAGCGTCACCCGCAGCCCTTCGCGGAAGTAGAAGCCGAACGGGTGGGCCTTGAGGCTCGGCACCGTCCGCGTCTGCACGTTGGACGAGAGGCAGACCTCGAGCGGGATGCGATGGTCGTTGACGTAGCGCATCAGGTCGGGGTTCTCGCGCAGCCGGGTCCCATGGCCGATGCGGTGGGCGCCACAGTAGTGGAGCGCCTGACCGATGCTGGCGGCGCCGAACGCCTCGCCGGCGTGCACCGTCGAGTTGATGTTGCTCTTGAGGATCAGCTGGAACGCCGCGCGATGGGCCTTGGCCGGGTAGTCCTTCTCCTGGCCGGCGAGGTCGAAGGCCAGCACGCCCCGCCCCTTGTACGCCACCGCCAGCTCGGCCAGCGTCAGCGAGTGCCGGGGATCCATCGAGCGGATGCCGCAGATGATGACGCCGGTGGAGATGCCGCGCTCGCGGCCGGCGTCGGCCAGGCCCTGGATCACGGCCTCGACGATGGTCTCGTAGGGCAGCCGGCGCTTGCGATGGAGGATCGGCGAATAGCGCACCTCGAGGTGGCGCACGTTCTCGGCCGCCGCATCCTCGGCCAGCTCGAAGGCCACGCGATAGAGGGCGTGGCGCTCCTGCATGACGCTGAGCGTGAGGTCGAAGATCTTGAGGTAGTCGCCGAGGTTGCGGGTGCGCTTGCCGGCCTGCAGGTGGCGGGTCAGCGCGGGCAGCTTGCGGGTCGGCAGCCGCACGCCCTGCGCGTCGGCCAGCTCGAGCATGGTGCGCGGGCGCAGGCAGCCGTCGAGGTGGCAGTGGATGTCGGTCTTCGGCAACCGCCGGATGAGTCGCTCGGAGAGCCTCATCCGCCGGCGCCCGCGGCGCCCCGCTCGAGATCCATGATCTTGCGCACGCGGCGCTCGTGGCGGCCGCCTTCGAAGGCCGTGGTCAGGAACAGCCGCACCATGCGCGCGGCCGCGCCGCGATGCACCACGAGGGCGCCGAGGGCGAGCACGTTGGCGTCGTTGTGTCGCCGCGCGTTGAGCACGGTCGCGTCGTCGTGGCACAGGGCGCAGCGCACGCCGGCGACCTTGTTGGCGGCCATCGTCGAGCCGATCCCGGCGGCGTCGACGACGATGCCCCGCGAGCAACGGCCGGAGGCGACCTCGCGCGCCACCGCCGCGGCCAGGTCGGGGTAGTCGACGGCCTCGCGGGAGTGGGTGCCGCAGTCCTGGACCGCCCAGCCCAGGTCCTCCTCGAGCAGCCGGGCCAGCACGCGCTTCAGCTCGTAGCCGCCGTGATCGGAGCCGATCGCGACGCGACGCTCGTCGGGGACCTGGCGGGGCGCGGGGGCCCTCGTCGCGGCCGCGGGAGCCGCCTCGGGCCCGAGCGCGCGGTCGACCGCCTCACGCACCAGCCTGCGCACCTCGGACTCGGGAACCTGCATGCGATCGGAGTCTAGGGAGCCGTCAGAACACGGTCAAGAATGAGCGCCGAGCAGGAGCCGATGATGCACGCCGCGATTGGAGCCGGTAGACTCCTCCGCTCGCGCCGTCGCCACCGTTCCACCTGACTCGAGCCACCGAGGGCCCCACGTGCGTCGCTTCGCCGCCATCGTCGCCCTGATCTCCCTGGCCGGCCTGCCGCCGGTGACCCGGGCGGACACGCCCGGGGCGGGCGCGGCCGAGCTGCTGGCCGACAGCACGGTGATCGACCGCTGGACGCTCGACAATGGGCTTCGCGTCCAGACCCGCCACGTCCCACGCTCCGCCGGGGTCTCGATCACGGTGGGCTACGCGATCGGCAGCGACCAGGACCCGGCCGACCGCGAGGGCCTGGCCCAGCTCCTCGGCTTCATCGCCTTCACCGGGCCGGCCGGTGAGGTCCCCGAGCGCACGCTCGACGAGATGGACAGCCAGCGGCCGCTGGGCTGGAGCTTCCCGGTCACGCGGCGGACCACGCTGCTCAGCGAGGTCGCCACGGTGCAGCAGTTCCCGGGTGTGCTCAGCCAGGTGGCCGAGCGCATGCGCGGCGTCCGCGTCACCCCCGACGGTCTGCGCGAGGCGGTCCGGCAGGTGCAGCGCGAGGTGGGCGAGCAGCTCTTCGGCGGCCCCGAACAGTCGCTCCACTTCCAGGTTCGCGAGGTCGCCCTCGGCCACACCGACGAGGCGCTGCTGCGGCGCGCGGCGGCCAAGGGGCTGGAGAAGCTCACGCCGCGCGAAGTGGAGGGGCACCTCAGGCGGCTGTACGTGCCCGCCAACGCGTTCCTGAGCATCGCCGGCAACCTCGAACAGATCGACGTCCGCCGGCTCGTCGACGGCCTGTTCGCCGATCTCCCCGCCGGCTCACCGCAGGCCCCGCCGGGCGCGAGCCCGCGTCTGAGTCCGGGCAGCCGCCTCGTGGTCCGCACCGGCCTGCCGGGCCCGGCGGGCGTCATCGCGGTGATCGCCCCGGCCGTGACCGACACGCTCCATCCCTCGTTCTTCCTGGCCACCCTGCTGATGGGCACTCACATGGGTCAGATCTGGCGCCGCGCCTCGGACAGCGCGCCGCCGCGCTTCGCCTTCGCCGTGCTCGACGAGCCCGACCTGGCGCGCTTCTACCCGCTGGTGCGCCCGGAGGAAACCAGCCCCGAGGTGCTCGCCGATCGCATGAACGAGGCCGTGGAGACGCTGCGGGCCAAGGTGATGACCAAGGAGGTCTGGGCCGACATCCGCTCGCGCACCACCTGGCAGATCGGCGGTCCGATGCCGCCCACGGTGCTCGCCACCGTGCGCCAGAGCCCGATCCTGCTGCTCAACCTCTCGCGCTCGGCGGCGGCGCGGAACCTGTTCCAGGGCGAGGCGTTCTGGGCGGAGTACCGCCGCCGCTTCGAGGAGCTGCCGCCCGGCACCAGCCGCTGGTACCCCTGGTTCACCTCACCCGACCAGCAGGTGCGTCTGCTCTACTCGCCGAAGCGCTAGCTCACGCGCGCGTGGCGCGCGGCCAGGTCCTCGAGCTTGAGCGCGAGATCGACGTCGCGGCGGCTGATGCCGCTGACGTCGTGCGTGACCAGATCGATCCGCACCGTGTGGTAGACGTTGAACCATTCCGGGTGATGGTCCATCTGCTGGACCACCAGCGCGGCGCTCGACATGAAGCCCCACGCCTCGATGAAGTCCATGAACTTGTACTCGCGGTGCAGCTTCCCGCCCACCACGCTCCATCCCGCCAGTCGACTCAACGCCAGCTTGATCTCTTCGTCGTTCAGCTTTCGCGGCGATTCCGCCATCGGCGCCTCCTTTGAAGTCACCCGGACAGGATGCTACCGTGCCGCGAGCGTGACGCAACGCATTCTCATCGGGATCGCCGGTGGCACCGGGTCCGGCAAGACCCTGGTCGCACGTAACATCGTGCGCGACCTCGGCTCGGACCGGGTCGTCGTCATCGATCAGGATTCCTACTACAAGAACCTGGACGACATCCCGTTCCGCGACCGCGAGGCCCGCAACTTCGACCATCCCGAGGCCTTCGACCAGGATCTGCTGCGCCGCCACATCCGCGACCTGCTCGACGGCCACCCGATCGAGCAGCCGATCTACGACTACGCCGAGCACCGGCGGCTGCCCGAGACCCGCCACGTCGGTGACCACCTGGTCATCGTGCTCGAAGGCATCCTGATCTTCGTCGACGCCGAACTGCGGAGCATGATGGACATCAAGCTCTTCGTCGACGCCGATCCCGACATCCGCTTCATCCGCCGGCTGCGCCGGGACCTGGTCGAGCGCGGCCGCTCGGTCGACAGCATCATCCGCCAGTACGAGGAGAGCGTGCGGCCGATGCACCTCCAGTTCGTCGACCCCTCCAAGCGCCACGCCGATCTCATCATCCCCGAGGGCGGGCACAACCAGGTGGCGATCGACTTGGTGAAGACCAAGATCCGGGCCCTGCTGCGCGAGCGCGGCGTGGAGAGCGTCGCGGCGGTCTGAGCCGCGCGATGGCCGACTTCTCCGCCTGGCTGCCGCAGTCGGTGCTGTCGCTGCGCCATTACGACCGGCAGACCTTTCTCGCCGACCTGCTCGCGGGCGTCACCGTCGGGCTCGTCGCCCTGCCGCTGGCCATGGCCTTCGCGATCTCCTCGGGGGTGCCGCCGCAGGCGGGGCTGGCATGCGCGGTCGTCGCCGGCTTCTCCATCTCGGCGCTCGGCGGCACGCGACTGGGCATCGGCGGGCCGACCGGGGCGTTCGTCGTGGTGGTGTCGGGCATCGTCGCCCAGCACGGCTTCGACGGTCTGCTCATGTGCACGTTCATGGCCGGCCTCATCCTGGTCGTCATGGGTGCGACCGGCCTCGGCACCGCCGTGGACTATCTGCCGCGCCCGGTCCTGGTCGGCTTCACCAACGGCATCGCGGTGTTGATCGCCAGCTCCCAGATCCGCGACTTCTTCGGACTGCGGATCGTCCACCCCTCCGGGGTGTTCCTGCCGCGCCTGCTCGAGAACGTTCGCGCGTTGCCCACGCTCTCGCCTGCGGCCACCGCCCTCGGCGCCGCGGCGCTGGTGGTCGTGGTCGTCTTCAACCGCTTCGTCCGCCGCGTGCCCGGCGTCGTCGCCGCCTTGCTGCTCGGCACCGCCGCGGCGTGGGTGCTCGGCCTCGCAGTCGAGACCGTCGGCACGCGCTTCGGCGACCTGCCGGCCGGGCTGCCGCGCCCGACCTGGCTCGCCTTCCGCCCCGACCTGATCCATCCGCTGCTCGCGCCCGCACTGACTGTCGCGTTGCTGGGGGCCGTCGAGTCGTTGATGTCGGCCTCGGTCGCCGACCGCATGACCGGCGGCAAGCACAATCCCAACGTCGAGCTGGTGGCGCAGGGAATCGCCAACCTGGTCTCGCCGCTGTTACGCGGCCTGCCCGCCACCGGCGCGATCGCGCGGACGGCGACCAACATCCGCGCCGGGGGCCGCACGCCGGTGGCGGGGATGATCCATGCGCTCACGCTGCTCGGAGTCCTGGTGTTCGCCGCGCCGCTCGCCCGACACGTGCCGCTGGCCGTGCTCGCCGCGATCCTGCTGGTCGTGGCCTGGAACATGGGCGAGTGGCGCGAGATCCCCGAGCTGCTCCGGCTGTCGAAGGCCGACGTCGCGGTCTGGCTCGTCACCTTCGGGCTGACGGTCTTTGCCGACCTCACCGTGGCGGTCGAAGCCGGAATGATCCTCGCCGGGCTGCTCTTCATCCGCCGCATCGCCGAGACCACGACCATCAGCGAGATCACCGGGCTCGAGATCGAGCGCGACCGGGTCCACGTGCTCCAGGGCAGGGTCATCCCGGACTACGCCGCGGTCTTCCGCATCCACGGCCCGTTCCTCTTCGGGGCCAGCGAGAAGATCGAGGAGATCCTCGACCGCATCGACCGGCTGCCGCCGATCGTCATCCTGCGGCTGCGCAACATGACCGCGATCGACACCACCGGGCTACGCGCGCTCGACGACCTGTCAGGGCGGCTCCACGCCACCGGCCGCACGCTGATCATGTGCGGCGCGCGCCCGCAGCCGGCGCGGCTGATCCGGCGCGCCGGCATCGCGGGCCGGGTCGGGCCCCGCAACGTGTGCGCCCACGTCCAGGAGGCGCTCGATCGGGCCCGCGAGATCCACGAGCAGGGGCCGGCGGCCGCCGGCTGGAGCCCGTCCCCGGCGTCGCCCTGACCCGGCGCTCGCGTTGACACTGGCACGGCGCGCTCGTTAGCGTTCGGCGCCCATGTCCGAGCCCACCCTGCCCTTTCCGACAACCGGCTGGATCGAAGTCATCGTCGGCAGCATGTACAGCGGCAAGACCGAGGAGCTGATCCGGCGCCTGCGGCGCGCGCAGATCGCCCGCCAGCGGGTGGAGATCTTCAAGCCGGCGATCGACGACCGCTACGCGCGCGACGCGATCGTCTCGCACAGCGAGCTGCGCATCCCCTCGCGAGCCGTGCGCAACGCCAACGAGGTGCTGCGCTACGCGCACGAGGCCCAGGTCATCGGCATCGACGAGGGCCAGTTCCTGGGCAAGGATCTGGTCCGCGTCTGCGAGCGGCTGGCGCGCAAGGGCAAGCGCGTGATCGTCGCCGGCCTC
>Ga0137455_1000458_pt1 | contig 11118 bp, 10 predicted proteins | sample EasRivERMGT600_2_FD_102334 | JGI IMG/M metagenome (GOLD analysis project Ga0137455, IMG submission 102334) | Soil microbial communities from meander-bound floodplain in the East River, Colorado, USA - East River MetaG ERMGT600_2 | ecosystem: Environmental > Terrestrial > Soil > Floodplain ... | reverse complement strand
TGTTCGCCGCCGTGCAGAGCTACAAGCCGGCGCTCGAGTTGTTCAACCAGGTCGATGCCGACGTCATCACCTTCGAATCCTGCAGCGCCGGCGGAATGGATCTCGAGGCGTTCGGCAAGATCATCGCCGACAAGAAGATCGCCATCGGCGTCATCGACCACCACACGCTCCAGGTCGAGCGGCCGGAGGAAATCGCCGATCACATTCGCCGGGCGCTGAAGCATATTCCGGCGGAGCGCCTGGTCATCAGCTCGGATTGCGGCATGGGGCGCGAAGGCATGAGCCGGCGCCACGCCTTCTACAAGATTGTGGCGCTGGTGCAGGGGACCAACATCGTGCGGCGCGAGCTTGGGCTGCCGGAAGCGCAGTGCCTGGCTGCCGACGAGCGCTATTCGCTGGTCGTGCCGCCCAAGTGAGCCGCCTTGCGGTTCCAGTGGGATCGGCTGTCGAGAGCGCACACCGATCAGGAGAGCCATCATAAAAAAAGAGTTGGAAGAGCGCCTCGTCATCCGCGAGCTGGTCGAGAACTGGGCGCTCTGGCGCGATGCCATGATGTGGGACCGGTTCCGCACGGTCTGGCACCCGGAAGGGCAGATGTGGGCCACCTGGTTCCAGGGTTCCTACGAGGAATTCATCCGGGTGAACAAGGAGGGTTACGCGCGCGGAGTGCGCATCCATCACATGCTCGGCGGGTCCTCGATCGACATCAGGGGCAAGCGCGCCATCGCACAAACCAAGATGACGATCTCGCAGCGCGCGCCGGTCGAGGGCGTCGTGTGCGACGTCGTCTGTACGGGCCGTTTCTACGACTTCCTGGAGAAGCGCAAGGCTCGCTGGGGCCTGGTGCTGCGCAGGCTCTTTTACGAGAAGGACAGGCTCGATCCGGTCGATCCCGCGGCGACCCTCGAGCTCGACGCCGAATTGCTCGCGCGCTTTCCCGTCGGCTACCGCCACCTCGCCTATCTGCAAACCAAGATCGGCTACAAAGTGAAGGACGACATGCCGGGCCTCGACGGGCCGCAAGCCGAAGCGCTTTATGCACGCGGCGCGGCATGGCTGAAGGGCAAGCCACTCTGATCCGAAAGGGGAGAAGACATGTCGTTCGCCGACAAATTCAATCTGTTGAACGAGTTCAACATCCTGCGCATCATCTGCGGGGCGTTCTTGATTCCACATATTTACGCCAAGTTCTACGTGCCCGAGGCGCTCGGCTTTTTCGTTGCGGCCAAGTTCAAGCCACCGAAGTTTTGGCTTTACGTCTCGTGCGTCATCGAGATTGTGCTTGCGATCGGCTTGATTCTCGGCGTCTACACGACGTACGTCGGCTGGATCGCGGCGATCCATCTCGGCGTCGCCGCTGTCGCCGTCTATCGCGTGACCGGCGGCAAGTGGCTCTGGAACATAGGCGGATACGAGTATTGCCTCTTCTGGGCGATCTGCTGCGCCGTCGTGGCGATGCACGGATGACCACCGGGCCCGCGGCGCAGACACCGGCAACGGACGACTCCGGAGTGAAAACATGATCAACGCGGCCATCGTCGGACTCGGCTGGTGGGGCAAGACGCTGGTGGAATCGGCGCAGGGGAGCGACGCCATCCGCTTTGTGGGAGCCGCAACGCGGACAGTTTCACCCGAGGTCAAGTCGTTCGCCGACACCCACAAACTGCGGCTCGCCGAGAGCTTCGAGGCGCTGCTGGCCGATCCGAAGATCGACGCCGTGGTGCTCGCCACGCCGCATTCCCTTCACGCGCAACAGGTGATCGCGGCAGCGGGCAGGGGAAAGCACGTTTTCTGCGAAAAGCCGTTCACGCTCACCAAGAAGGACGCCGATGCGGCGGTGGCCGCCGCGCGCAAAGCCGGCGTCACGCTCGGCCTTGGTTACAATCGCCGCTTCCATCCGGAAATGGCGAAGCTGCGCGAACGCATCCGTTCGGGCGGCCTCGGCGCCATCATGCATGTCGAAGCGACGATGACCTTTCCCAATGCCTTGCTGCTCAAGCCCACGCAGTGGCGCGCGCACAGGAGCGAGACGCCCTGCGGCGGCCTCACGCCGATGGGCGTCCACGCCGTCGACGCCATGATCGATCTGTGCGGCGCGATCGACCGGGTGTTTTGCCAGAGCTTCCGCCGTGCCGTCGAGATCGATGCCGACGACACCACGTCGATCCTGTTCCGCATGAAGGACGGGATGTCGGGCTATCTCGGAACCATGACGGCGACCGGGCCCGGGTTCAGTTTCCAGGTGTTCGGCTCCAAGGGCTGGGTGCGGCTCGAAGGCATGACCCACGTCGCCGGCGCCTCCTCGGAAGAACGGCGCATGCGTCTGTTCGGCGCCTGCAAGTTTCAGCCGGCCAAGGGCGAGGCCGAAGTCTGGCAGGCGGCCAGAGAGGACGTCGGCCGCGCCTCGCTCGAGGCGTTCGCCCGGGCCGCCGAAGGCGGTCCGGCTTATCTCATCCCGGTGGAGCAGATGATCCACGGCGCCGCGGTCACCGAAGCGATCGTGCGTTCGGCCTCGAGCGGAAAGCTCGAGAACGTCGCCTGAGGTATTCGTAACCGTCCTCGAGCAAGCGAAAATATGGATCTCGGCAACGGTCTGGGTCATCTGACCTATTCGACTCTCGTCCACCCCGGCGATACCTGGGAGGAAATGTGGACGAGCCTCGTCACCTACGTTCCCAGGGTGAAAGCCCGCGTCGCTCCTCGCGTGCCGTTCGGCGTGTCGCTGCGGCTGTCGGCGAAATCGGCGGAGACCCTTGCCAACAGTCGCGCCGAACGCGACAAGCTCAAGAAGTTTCTCGCCGACAACGACATGTACCTCTATACCGTGAACGCCTTTCCGTACGGGCCGTTCAAGAACCAGATCGTCAAGGAGCAGGTCTACGAGCCCGACTGGCGCTCCGAGGAGCGCGCGCGCTACACCATCAACGTCGCCGACGTGCTCGCCGATGTGGTGCCCGAGGGAATTTCGCCGTCGATCCAGAGCGCACCGCTCGGCTTCAAGCCGCGCGTGACCGGCCCCGACGTGATTGCGAGCTACACCGAGCACGTGTTGCGCGTGGCCGCCCACCTGGTCGCGCTCGCCGAGCGCACCGGGCGGACCGTAACGCTCGCGCTCGAGCCGGAGCCTTATTGCTTTCTCGAGACCACCGACGAGACGGTGGCTTATTTTACGAACCACCTCTATTCGGGAGCCGCCGCGACGAGGCTCGCGAAGCTCGCCGGCATTCCGATCTCGGAAGCGCACGTCGCGCTACGCCGGCACGTTGGCGTGGTCTTCGACATCTGCCATCAGGCGGTCGTATACGAGAACATCGCCGAATCGCTGCAAAAGCTCGTCGATGCCGGGATTCCGATCTTCAAGCTGCAGGAAGCGGCGGCGATGCGGGTTCCGGAGGTCACGCAGAAGATCGTCGATACGCTCGCGCGTTATGCCAAGACGATCTACCTCACCCAGACGGTGGAGAGGAAGGAGGGCAAGCTCACGCGCTTCCTCAACCTGGAGGACGCTTTCAAGGCCTGGCACGCGAACCCCGGGCCGCGCGAATGGCGCACCCACTTTCACGTTCCGGTCTTTCTCGACAATCTGGGGGAATTGGGCACGACGCGTTTTGCGATCGAGGATGCGCTCAAGTTCCACAAGGCGAACCCGCTCTCGCGGCAGCTCGAAATCGAAACCTATACCTGGGACGTGCTGCCCGAGCATCTGAAGACCGGCGACATCGTCGATTACGTCACGCGCGAGATCGAATGGGTTCGCGGCCAGCTCGCTTCCTGAAGGAAAAACCATGAAGGTCGGATTCATCGGCGCCGGGCGGATGGGCCAGGCGATGGCCCGCCGCCTTATCGAGGCGGGCCACGATCTCGCCGTTTTCAATCGCACTCCCGGGAAGATCGGGGCGCTGGTCGACGCCGGCGCCAAGGCGATGGCTTCGCTCGCGCAGGCGGCGCGCTACGGCGAAGCGGTGTTCACCATGCTCGCCGACGACGCGGCGCTCGAAGATGTCGCCGGGCAGAAAGGCGGATTGCTCGAATCGCTCCCGCAGGGTGGCGTGCATATCTGCTCGGGCACGCACGGCATCGGCGTCATTCGCAAGCTCAAGGCGGCGCATTCCGCACGCGGCCAGATCCTCGTTGCCGCTCCCATGCTCGGCCGCCCCGAGATGGTGACCTCCGGCCAGGCCGGCATGGTGATCGCAGGGCCGGCCGAGGCTCTGCGGCGCTGCGCGCCGTTGTTCGCGGCGATCGCCCGGCGCAGCTTCGAGGCCGGCGCCGATCCGGAGGCGGCGACCGCGATCAAGATCGCCAACAATTTCGTCCTCGGTTGCGCGATCGAAGCGATGGGAGAGGGCTTCTCCCTGGTCCGGAAGTACGGCGTCCTCCCCCAGGTGCTCAACGATGTGATGACCGACGGTCTGTTCGCATGCGCCGCGTACAAGGTCTACGGCAAGATCATTGTGGACGAAACCTACGATCGCGTCGGCCAGATGGCCACACTCGGACTCAAGGATGCGAATCTCGCGCTCGCCGCCGGCGAAGCGGTCGGCGTCCCGCTGCCGAGCTGCAATGTCTGGCGCGACCGCCTGGTGGGCGCCGTCGCTCACGGCGACGGGGGCAAGGACTGGGCGGTGATGGCGCTGGAACAGGCGCGCGCGAGCGGGCTGGCGTGAAGACCGCGCGTTGGGCGGGGGCTGACGTCGAGCCAGTCCGGCAAGATCGGGTGTATCGCGGTGCGGCGGAAGGAAAGCCAGTGGCAGTGGAACGGATCTATCTTGCGCGGCACGGCCAGAGCGAATCGAACCGCGAACGGCGGCTGTGCGGCCAGCAGGACCCCGCCTTGTCGGAGGTGGGGTTGCGGCAGAGCCATCAGCTGGCCCGCGTGCTCGCCGATGTGCCGCTTGCCGCAGTATTCAGCAGCACGCTGCGGCGGACCGTGCAGACGGCCGCCCCCACCGCCGCCGCGCACGGGGTGACCGTGACCGCACTGCCGGGCCTGGCCGAACTGTCGCTCGGCATGCTGGAGGGCCGCTTCCGCGACGAGCGCGATCCCGAGGCGCAGGCGCTGTGGCAGCAGCGCAAGGCGGACCCGGCGCGCTTCCGCCCGCCGGGCGGAGAGACCTTCGACGAGCTGGCGGCGCGCGCGCTGGCCGCGCTGGACCACGTGCTGGGCAGCGCGCCGGCGGGCGCGGCATTGATCGTCGGCCATCGCGAAACCAACCGCGCGCTGCTCAAGGGCCTGCTCGGCTGGAGCACCGAGCGCGTGCTGAAGGAGAAGCTGCGCAACCACTTCGTCTACGAGATCGATGTCGCCGCGCGCACCGTGCTGCGCACGGTCTCGCTGCGCGAGGAGGATGCCGGCGCCGTGTACGACGGATTCCGCACCTGACGCCGATGCGCCGGAAGCTCCTTTACTACTGCCAGAGCCTGGTCGGGATGGGGCACTTGACTTCGAGCTTGCGCATCGCGCGCGCGCTGCTCGACCAGGGGCACGACGTCGACTTCATCCAGGGCGGCCTCGACGTCCGCAACGGCATCGAGCACCCGAACTACCGCAACCTGAAGCTGCCGACGCTGCTGCACGACAGCGACACCGGCGGCATCGTCGACGCCGACGGCGGCACCGAGATCGGCGAGCTGTGGCAGGCGCGCGCCGCGGCGATGGCGGCGTTCATTCGGCCGCCGTACGACGCGCTGGTAATCGAGTTCTTTCCGTTTGGCCGCCGCCGTTTCCGGCGCGAGATCTACGCGCTGTTCGACGCGGTGCGCGCCGCCAGCGGCGCGATCCCGATCTTCTGCAACGTGCGCGAGGTGCTGATCCCGGCCGACGATCGCACCGAGCAGCGGATCGTCGCGATGGTGAACCAGGACATCCACACGATCTTCGTTCGCGGCGACCCGGACGTCGTGCGGCTCGACGAGACTTTTGCGCGGATCGACGCCATCCGCGACAAGGTGGTCTACACCGGCTACGTGGCACCGGAGCCGCCGGCCGCGTTCCCGCCGCGCCAGAGGAAGATCCTGGTGAGCCAGGGCGGAGGCGAGCTCGGCCGCGAGATGCTGAGCTCGGCGATCCGCACCGCGCCGCTGCTGCCCGAGTACCGCTTTCTGATCGCCGCCGCCTCGCGCACCACGCCGGAGGGACTCGCGGGGTTGCGTGCCGAGGTCCGCAGCGACAACGTGGAAATCGTGCCCTTCCTGCCCGACTTCCAGCGCCACCTGCTCGAGTCCGCGCTGTCGATCAGCCTGGGCGGCGACAACACGCTGATGGACGTGATCACCACCCGGACGCGATCGCTCGCGTATCCGTCGCAAGGCGACAGCGAGCAGGGGTTCCGCATCGACAAGCTCGCCGCCGTGGGCTTCGTGCATCCCATCGGGCCCGCGGATCTCGAGCCGGAATGCCTGCGGTCGAAGATCGAGCACGTGCTTGCCACACCGTATCCACAGCGCCCCATCGCCGCCGATGGCGCGCGCGTGACCGCCGAGAGGATCGGTGCGATTCTCGATCGGGCAGGGCAGGGCTGAGGCGCGCGCGAGCGGGCTGGCGTGAACGCCGTGGGAGAGGTGGGCGCACGCCCACCGGCGAGGCGGTTGCCGCGAGTACTCTCGGGAAAGTGGGCTTGGTTTTCGTACCCGCACGCATGGCGATGATGTAGCATCCTCCCCGGAGGAGAGGCGAGTTCCATGTACACCGCGACCGCGGGAATCGTGCTGCCCACGACCATCATCGGCTCGCTGCCGCGGCCGCTCTGGTATACGGAGAATCTCGGCCGGCGCAATTTCCGAGAGGCGATGGTCGATCGCGCGTACCGCGAGCAGTATCTCGACGCGGCCTCCTCGTATATCCGCGACCAGGAAGTCGCCGGACTGGATATCGTCACTGACGGCGATTGCCGCTTCGACTCCGACGTCGGCGGCCACAACTGGTTTTCCTACGCGCCGATCCGCATGGACGGTTTCGCCGGGGCTTTCGCCTACAGGAAAGAGGGCGGGCGCGCCGGCGTCGTTCATCCGCGCGGTCACATCCTGCACGACATCCTGGAAGCGCGCGTCATGCCCGATCTGGTCGGTCCGGTCGGCCGGGGAACGCTGCAGTACGCGGCGATCTGGAAGGCGGCGCAGCGGCTGACGACCCGCCCGGTCAAGTTCGGCACCATCACCGCCGAGCTGATCGCGATGTCGGTGCGCGACCTTCACTACAAGGATTTGCGCAAGGCGATCCTCGCCATCAGCGACGCGCTCCGCGAGGAGCTGACCGAGCTGGTCGCGGCCGGGTGCAAGGTGATCCAGATGGAAGAGCCGCAGATCCACCTGCTCGCCGCGAAGGGACTCACCGACAAGGTCCTGAATCCCGATTTCATGGTGGAAGTGTTCAACAACACGGTGCGCGGATTGCGCGGCAAGGCCGAGATCTGGTGCCACACCTGCTGGGGCAACCCCGGGGCGCAACGCATCTTCAACACGCAGCCGAGCTACGCGCCGGCGATCGAACCGCTCAACCGCGTCGACGCCGACGTCATCACGTTCGAGAACTGCAGTTCCGGCGGCATGGACCTGGAGGCGATCGGCCGCGGCATCAAGGAGAAAAAAGTTGCGATCGGCGTGGTCGATCATCACACGCTGCAGGTGGAAACGCCCGATCAAGTCGCCGAGATGGTCCGCCGGGGATTGAAGCACGTCCCCAAGGAGCGCCTGGTGCTCGCCACGGACTGCGGCATGGGCCGCGAGGGTATGAGCCGGCGCCACGCGTTCCACAAAATGGTTGCTATCGTCCAGGGAACCAACATCGTGCGGCGCGAGCTCGGGGTTCCCGAGGCCCGCTGCCTCGCCGGCGACGAGAGCCTGTCCCTGGTCGAGAACCGCTAACCCCGAAGGAGGCCGACACATGAAAGGCAAAATCCCAGTAATTGCCGCGTTGCTCGCTGCCGCAGCGTTCCCGGCCGGCGCTACCGACTACAAGATGACCATCGGCTCGAGCCATCCCCCGGTGCTGCCGTGGACTATTCCGCTCCGGGACCTCATCGTCCCGGAGTCGAACAAGAAGCTCAAGGCCTCCGGCTCGCCGGACACGATCAAGTGGACCGAGGCCTACGCCGGCGCGCTCTACGATTTCAACAACACGCTTGAGGGCGTGGGCGACGGCCTTGCCGACATCGGCTGGGTCGGCTCGCTGTGGGAGCCGGCGAAGCAGCCGCTGCAGAACGTCGCGTACTACTTCCCCTTCGTCAGCGGCGACGTCTATGCGATGACGGCGATCCAGGAGCAGTTGATGGAGAAAGTGCCGGCGTTCGCCGCCGAGTGGACCAAGCACAACACCGTGTTTCTCGGCGCCCAGGCCGCGGACAGCTACCACCTCGTCACCAAGTTCCCTGTGACGAAGCTGGAGGACCTCAAGGGCAAGAAGCTGCTCGCCCCGGGCGCGATCGCGGCCCGCGTGCAAGGCATCGGCGTGACCGCGGTCGACGCCGGGCTGCCGGTGTTCTACAACATGCTGCAGACCGGGGTCGCCGACGGCGCGGTGATCTTGATCACCGGCGTGATCCCGTTCAAGCTTCACGAAGTTGCGCCCTACATCACCAAGGTGGACCTCGGCGCCGTGTTCTCGGGCGCGCTCGCGATGAATAAGAAGACCTGGGACGGGCTTCCGCCGCACATGAAAGACCTGTTTCGGACGCTCGGCCGCGAGTACGCCAAGATGTGCGCGGACCTGGTCGCGCAACGCGAAGCCGGCACCTGGGCCGCCCTCGCCAAGATGCCGAACGTGAAGGTCTCCGAACTCCCCGCGGCAGAGCGTGCGAAGTGGGCAGCCGCGCTGCCCGATATCGCCGGCGACTGGACCAAGCGCAACGGCGAAGCCGGACGCGTGGTCCTGAAGACGTTCATGGAAGAGGCGCGCAAGCGCGGCGCTAAGCCACTGCGCGACTGGGACAAGGGCCTCTGAGCTCCGGCCGGAGCTGGCTTCCGGCATGACTGCGGCGGCCGCGGCGCCGGCCCGGGCGCCGGGCGGGGCCTTCGCGCGCTTAGCGCAGGGCCTTGCGGCCCTCGAGCTCGGCATGGGCAGCGTCGGCACGCTGTGGATCTTCGGACTGATGTTCCTGATCTGCGGCGACGTTACGGGACGGTACCTCTTCAACGCTCCCATCCTGGGCGCCGCCGAGATGGTCGGCTACTCGATCGTCACCGCGGTGTTCCTGCAGATGGCGAGCGCGCTGCACGCGGGGCGCTTCACCCGCGTGGAAATCCTGATCGAGCCGATGGAGGCTAGGCGGCCGGCCGCCGCCCGCTCGTTCGTCGCGCTGTTCAATCTGCTCGGGGCCGCGGTCTTCGGCGCCATCACCTGGGGTACGTGGCCGAAACTCGCGTACGCCTGGACGACAAGCGAGATCACCGGCACGCCGGGCGTATTCACCTTCCCGATCTGGCCGTTCCTCGCCGCGATCGTGTTCGGTGCGGCAGTCACCTGCGCCGAGTTCGCCGTTCGGTTCGCACATTCCGCGCGAAGAGCCGCGGTTGCGTGGCTTCGGCCGGCGCCCGGCGAGCGATCGGGCTGGCCGCCGGTCGTCATCGCCTTCGCCGTGCTCGGCGCGGCCGGGATCGCCTCCGCGCTCGACTTGAGCAACCTGCAGATCGGCATGCTCGGGGTGAGTTGCATGGTCGTTTTCATCCTTGGCGGCCTTCCCATCGGCATCGTGATGATCGTCACCGGTTTCGCCGGAATCTGGCTGATCCGCGGGGACCCGGGCCTGGGAATCCGCACACTGTCGCAAAGCTCCACGGAGTACCTCAACAACTATTTTTTCGGCGTCGTGCCGCTGTACGTGCTGATGGGTCTGCTCGTCAGCGTTTCCGACGTCGGCAAGGACACCTTCGACGTCGCGCGCTGGCTGCTGCGAAGGGTGCGCGGCGGACTGGGCGTGGCAACGGTCGCGGCGAACGCCGTATTCGCCGCGGTGACCGGATCGTCCATCGCCTCGGCCGCGGTGTTCACCAAGATCGCGACGCCCGAGATGCTGCGCCACGGCTACACGCCGCGCTTCTCGGTCGGCGTGGTCGCCGGCTCTTCGGTCCTCGGCATGCTGATTCCGCCCAGCCTCTTGTTCATCGTCTACGGCTTTCTCTCCGAACAGTCGGTCGGGGCCTTGTTCCTTGCAGGGATCGTGCCGGGTCTCCTGCTCGCGACGGCATTCTCCATCATGATCGTGCTCATCGCGGTATTCTGGCCGTCCCAGGTCGGCGGCGCGGCGCCCGGCGCGGAAGGAGAGGAATCCGAGAGCGTGAGGAGCGCCGCGCTCAAGCTCGCTCCGATCCTGGCTCTGATCGGCATCGTGCTCGGGGGCATCTACGGCGGCGTTTTCACCCCGACAGAATCCGGGGCGGCAGGCGCGCTCGGCGCACTGTTGATCGCGCTTTGGCGCCGCAAGCTGACCTGGCGGAGTCTCTGGGACACGACGGTCGAGGCCGGTTACGTCACGGTCTCGATCCTTTTCCTGATACTGGGTGCGCGCATCTTCGGCCAGATGCTCACCATGTCCAACCTGCCGCAGCAGCTCTCCGCGCTCGCCGCCGGAGCCGGCTTCGGCCTGGAGGGATTCGTTCTGCTCTACGTCGCCCTGGCGATCGTGCTCGGCTGCATGCTCGATTCGGTTTCGATCATGGTGATCACACTGCCGTTCGCGATTCCCGTGGTGCAGGCGCTCGGAGGAGATCTCATCTGGTTCGGCGTGGTCGCCGTGGTGGCGATCGAGATCGGGCTGCTGACCCCGCCGTTCGGTATCTCGGTCTACGTGGTCAAGTCCACGCTCGACGACCAGCGCATCACTCTGCACGAGATCTTCGCCGGCGCGTTCCCGTTCGTCATCTGCATGGCGCTGGTGACGCTGCTTCTGGTCTTCGTGCCGCAGCTCAGCCTGTTCTTCAAATAGCTCAGCGGTTGACGGGGGCAAGGACCATCTCGTTGGTAGCGTGGTTCGCGCAGAACTACCGCGGCGGCAAGTCCTATCATAGTCGGAGCAGCGCTGGTTGCTGCGCTTGTCATCGCGGGTGTTGTGGTCATCATCAATCGTCGCGCGTATCGCCGCATCGAGGAATTGGAGAACGTGTAATGGAATGGATAGTCGTTGT
>Ga0137455_1000457_pt1 | contig 11118 bp, 10 predicted proteins | sample EasRivERMGT600_2_FD_102334 | JGI IMG/M metagenome (GOLD analysis project Ga0137455, IMG submission 102334) | Soil microbial communities from meander-bound floodplain in the East River, Colorado, USA - East River MetaG ERMGT600_2 | ecosystem: Environmental > Terrestrial > Soil > Floodplain ... | reverse complement strand
CTGCTGCTCCAGTCCGGCTCGTTCGCGTTCACCGACATCGGCCCATCGCCGCGCGGTCCCGTGTTCGAGCCGGTGGTCGCGTTCGTCAACCGTTTCCGCGCCGCCCCCGCCAAGGTGTCCGAGCGCGTGTTCGTGAGCTGCGGCGCCTACGAATCCCTGATCGTCGAGAACCGCTCCTTCGTGCCCATCCTGCAAGCGACCGGCATGGAGGTGCGCTACGTCGAGGCCCGCGACGGCCACAACTGGGAGAACTGGCGCGATCGCCTGCGCGACGGGTTGTCGTGGCTGCTGCCGGGTCCGCTGTGGATGGTGTACGAGTGACGATGTGACCGCCCGGCCCGATCGGGCGTTGTAGTTCTCTGACAGCCGCGGCTGCGAACGAAGCTTCGTGTCGGTGGGCCGCACCACTTCCTTCGTGGAGGCTGTCATGAATTACCGTCTTTTTTCTTCCGCCCTCGTCGTCTTCGCGGTGGCGGGCGTCGTGGGCTGCTCGGAGCGTCGCACGCCGCTCGACCCGTCGGGATCCCAGACCGTCGGTCGTTCCGGGGTCGGGCTGGCGAAACCCGACTCCATTCCCCCCAAACCGCCGCCGATTCCGATCGTGCAGTTCGCCGGCGCCAGCGACGCACGTCCCGGTGAGGTTTCGATCACGCGGTGGTTGCTGGGCAATGACCGGAATCAGGCGCAGACGATCACGTGGCGGCTGACCGACGACGCCGGCTGGTCGTCGCTCCCGCAGTCGGGCAGCGTCGTCGTGCCGAAGAACGGCACGCAGTTGCTCGAGGTGGCGGTGGCGGTGCCCGACTCCACCGTGCCCGGGTTCTATCCGGTTCACATGGCGGCCACCCTTCGCCACGACACGGCGACCGCCGACGGTGTGATCCACGTCACGGGGCAGGATTCCATTCCTTCCGACTCACTGCGCATCGGCGGGCGACCGACGCACCGCTGAGCACGGTCCGACGTAGCAGGCGCGGCCGCCCCGCCGCGCCGCCTCGTCGGCGTCCCACGCGACTTACCCCGCGTGGTCCGACGCGCTAGAATGCCCGCCCTCTCCCCGCCGGAGCCCCCTCCCGCAGGGCGGCCGCAAACCACGCCTCGACGCACCCGGAGATCCCGTGGCCACCGTCACCCGCCGCATCGGCCTCTCGCTCGGCGCCGATCTGTGTTGGCCGATCTGCTACGAGGAGATGGTCCGGCGCCTCGACCTGCGGCTGAAGCTCGGCGGCGACACGCTGCGATTCGAGGTCGAGCGGGTGACGATCGAGCCGTTCGACCTGCGGCAGCCGTGCCGCTACGACCTGGTGGTCGACCGGCTCACCCACTGGTACGCGACGAGCCGCGAGTGGATCAAGAAGGCGGTGGTCATGGACGGGCTCTACGTCTTCAACAACCCGTGGGCGATCCAGGCCATGGAGAAGCACACCACCTACGCCGCGATGATGCGGCTCGGGCTGCCGGTGCCGGACACCTGGCTGGTGCCGCCCAAGGAGTACGAGCCCAAGCCCGACCTCCAGCCGACGCTGGAACGCTACGCGCGCCTGTTCGACCTCGGCGGGATCGGCGCCAAGCTCGGCTACCCGATGTTCATGAAGCCCTACGACGGCGGGGGCTGGGCGGGTGTGTCGCGGATCGCCGACGAGGCGGCGTTGCGCGCGGCGTACGAGACCAGCGGGCGCCACGTCATGCACCTGCAGAAGGCGGTCGAGCCCCACGACCTGTTCGTGCGCTGCGTCGGCTTCGGGCCGCAGACGCGCGTCGTGCGCTACGACCCGTCACAGCCGCTGCACGACCGCTACACGATGGACCGCGACTTCATGCCCGAGGCCGAGGCCGACCTGCTGCGCGACATGACGCTCACCATCAACGCCTTCTTCGGCTGGGACTTCAACTCCTGCGAGGCGCTGCGCAGCGGAACGACCTGGCATCCGATCGATTTCGCCAACGCCTGCCCCGACTCGCAGGTGACGTCGCTCCACTACCACTTCCCCTGGCTGGTCGGCGCCAACCTGCGCTGGTCGATCTTCTGCGCCGCGACCAGGCGCAAGATGCGGCCCAACCTCGACTGGGACCCGTTCTTCGCCATCGCCGAGGGCGACCTGCCGTACCGGGACAAACTCGCCGCCTACGCGGAGGTGGCGCGCGAGCGGCTCGAGGCGGAGCGCTTCGAGTCCTTCTGTGCCGAGCACCTCGCGTACTTCGACGAGACGCTGTGGGAGTTCTTCGCCACGCCGGAAGCGAAGGAGGCCGTGCGGGTCAAGGTCACCGCGCTCTACCCGCCCCACGAGGTCGAGTCGTTCACGGAGCTGTTCTGGAGCCGCATCCAGAAGTGGCGCGACGAGGCCGCCGCGACCGCGCCGCCGGCGCTGGCGGCCGCGACCGCCGGCGCGAGCGACGGGGCCGCGAAGCCGCTGCCCCGGAGAGGCCGACGTCCCCGGAAGAGCGTCTAGAGATCTTCGAGGCGGAGTCCGGTCCTCTTGGCTATCCGCGCCAGCATCCTCGGCCCGACCTCGTCATCGTCGTGAAAGGCGAAGACGAAGTCGTCCCGGCCGAAGCGAGCCAGGATACGGTGGGAACCGCGCTGTCGTTTGATGGACCAGCCGATTTGGAGGAGGGCCGCTAGGACGCGTCGTGCGGGGGCGCTGCCCCAGCGCGTCAGGCCACCGCGAAGGAGATGTTCAGCAGCTCTGGCGCGGCTTCCCCGTGCTCGAGGCGGTCGGCCACGACGCGGAGGGCGAGGGCCTGAACCTTGGCGATAACGGCTTGCTCGCTGGATCCATAGGCCATCACGCCGGGCAGCTCGAGGACCTCGGCCATCCAGCGTCCATCCGTTTCGCGATCCATCTCGACTCGAAAGACCATGGCACTCATCCTGGGGGCTCTCCGTGGAGCGGGAGCGTGGCAGACGTGAGCGAGTCTAGGAGAGTCACCGGCTACCTCCAAGTCGCGGGACACGCTAAGATCCTTGGCTTCTCGCGCCCCGTGAACCCCACCCACCCCCGAGGGATACCATCATCGCCATGAAGGAAACCGCGCGCTGGCATTCCAATCGGCTGCAGCAGGAGATCACCATCGTCCGCTGGGGCCATTTCGGCACGCCGGTCCTGCTCTTCCCGACCGCCGGCGGCGACGCCGAGGAGATCGAGCGCTTCCACATCGTCCGCGCGGTGCAGCCGCTGCTCGACGAGGGGCGGATCAAGGTCTTCTCCTGCGACAGCGTGGCGGGGCAGTGGCTGATCAGCGGCGAGGGATCGGTCGCCCATCGTTGCTGGATGCAGAACCAGTTCCACGAGTTCGTGCGCCATGAGCTGGTGCCGGCGATCCGCAACGACTGCCGCACGCCCGACATCGAGATCCTCTCCGCCGGCGCCTCGATCGGCGCCTTCCACGCGCTTGCGATGGTGTGCCGATTCCCCGACGTCTTCCGCGCCGCCGTCTGCATGAGCGGCACCTACGACCTGACCCGCTTCCTCAAGGGCACGCCGACTCCCGACTTCTACTACGCGTCGCCGGTCCACTTCATGCCGGATCTCAACGGCGGCAGCCTGGAGGCCATCCGCAAGCGCTTCGTGATCCTGGCCTCGGGCGAGGGACGCGCCGAGGACATCGGCGAATCGTGGCGCATGGCGCACGTGCTCGGCAGCAAGGGCGTGCCCAATCGCGTCGATTCCTGGGGCCAGGACTGGAATCACGACTGGCCGACATGGCGTCGCATGCTGCCGCAGTACCTCGGCGAGTTGGCATGAAACCGAAGCAGGTCGAGGCGGAGTTCGCGGGCGAGCGTCGCCGCGAGTTCATCCGCACCGTGCTGCGCGACGTCCACGCGCTGGAGCGCGTGCTGGCCGAGGGCATGATCGAGGAGGGCGTGCGCCGCGTCGGCGCGGAGCAGGAGATGTTCCTGGTCGACCGCACCTGGCATCCGGCGCCGGTGGTGATGGAGGTGCTGGAGAAGCTCGGGGACGGGCACTTCACCACCGAGCTGGGCGCGTTCCAGATCGAGCTCAACCTCGAACCCGAGCCCTTCGGCGGGGACTGCTTCAGCCGCATCGAGCGCCAGCTGCGCGAGCGGCTCGAGCAGCTCGCGCGCGTCACCGGCCCGATGGGCTACGGCTTCGTGCTCACCGGGATCCTGCCGACGCTGCGGCAGTCGGATCTCGGGCTCGAGAACATGGTGCCCAACCCGCGCTACCACGCGCTCAACCATGCGATGACCGAGCTGCGCGGCGGCGCCTACGAGGTGGCGATCCGCGGGCTCGACGAGATCCGCGTGCGCCACGAGTCGGTGATGGGGGAGGCCTGCAACTCGAGCTTCCAGGTCCATCTCCAATGCGGCGCCAAGGAGTTCGCCAACCTCTACAACATCGCGCAGGCGCTGGCCGGGCCGGTGCTGGCGCCGGCGACCAACTCGCCGCTGCTGTTCGGCCGTCGGCTGTGGTCCGAGACCCGCATCGCGCTGTTCCAGCAGGCGGTCGACACCCGCAGCACGAGCCACGAGCGCGAGGTGCCGGCGCGCGTCAGCTTCGGCGACCGTTGGGTGCGCGACTCCGTGATCGAGCTCTACCGCGAGGACATCGCGCGCTTCCGCACCCTGGTCGGCATCCAGTTCGACGAGGATCCGCACGCCCGCATCGACCAGGGCCTGGCGCCCGAGCTCAAGTCGCTGCGGCTCCACAACGGCACCGTGTATCGCTGGAACCGCGCCTGCTACGGCATCCTCGACGGCAAGCCGCACCTGCGGATCGAGAACCGAGTCTTCCCCTCCGGCCCGAGCACCACCGACCAGGTCGCCAACGGCGCCTTCTGGTACGGGCTGATGGTCGCGCTCGGCTCGCGCTACGACGACATCACCAAGGTGATGGAATTCGAGCACGCCAAGCAGAACTTCGTCGCCGCGGCGCGGCAGGGTCTGGGCGCGCACCTCACCTGGCTCGAGGGCCGCGACTACCCGGCCACCCAGCTCGTGCTCGAGCACCTGCTGCCGCTCGCCGACGAGGGGCTGGCCGCGGGCGGCATCGACGACGACGACCGCCGCCGCTACCTCGGCGTGATCGAGCAGCGTACGCGCACGGGCCGCACCGGCTCGCGCTGGATGCTGCAATCGCTCGCCGGCATGCGCGGGAAGGGCACCGCGGCGGAGCGGCTCAACGCGCTCACCGCCGCCATCGTCGCCCGGCAGTCGGACCGGCGGCCGGTGTCGGAGTGGGAGCCGGCCGGCCTCGCCGAGGGCGGTGGCTGGAAGCACAACTACCTCAAGGTCGAGCAGTACATGACGACCGATCTCTTCACCGTCCACGAGGACGACCCGGTCGCGCTCGCCGCGCAGCTCATGGAGTGGGAGAAGATCCGCCACATCCCGGTCGAGGACCACGACCATCGGCTGGTCGGGTTGCTGTCGTATCGCGCGGTGGTGCGACTGCTCGCGCACCGGACCATCGAGGACGCGGGGTCGATCGCGGTCGGCAAGGTCATGAAGCGCGACCCGGTCACGGTCGGGCCCGACCTGCCGACGCTGCGGGCCATCGAAGTCATGCGCACCTATGGCGTAGGATGCCTGCCGGTCGTACGACAGGGACGTCTGGTCGGCATCGTCACGGAGAGCGACTTCATGGACATCGCACGCGAGCTGCTCGAGAAGAAGCTGTCGGAATGACGGACACGACCCTGCCCAGGTTGATCGGGCGCACCGCCGGCACGGCGGACGGCGCGCCCGCCCCGACGCTGCTCGTGATCGCGGGCCTCCACGGCAACGAGCCGGCCGGAGTGGTGGCCGCGGAGCGGGTGCTCGCCACGATCGCGCGCCGCGGGCTGATGCTACGCGGGGGGCTGGTCGCGCTGCGCGGCAATCGCCGCGCCATGGCCGCGGGGCGACGCTTCCTCGAGCGCGATCTCAATCGTGGCTGGTCGGCCGACGCCGTCGCCGCGGTGCGAGACGGCGCCGAGGTGGCCGGGCCCGAGGGCGAGGAGCGGCGCGAGCTGATCGCCGCCCTCGACCAGGTGATCGCCGCCACCCGCGGGCCGCTGGTCGTCATCGACCTCCACACCACCTCGGCGAACGGCGTGGCGTTCGCGATGGTCGGCGCCGATCCGCGCCAGCGCGCGTTCGCCGCCCGGTTCCCGCCGCCGGTGGTGAGCGGACTGTTCGGCCGCATCCGCGGCACCCTGCTCGAGTATCTGGCGTCGGCCGGGTTCCTCGCGCTCGGCATGGAGGGCGGGCAGAACGACCGGCCCAAGTCGGCCCTGAACCACGAGGCGCTGCTCTGGCTCGCCCTGGTCGAGCTGCAGATGCTCGATCTGCTGGCGGTGCCCGAGCTCGACGAGCATCGGGCGCGGCTCGCGGGTGATCGCGGCGCGCTGCCCCACGTGGTGCACGTCCATCACCGTCACGCGCTCTGGCCCGACGACGACTTTCGCATGGAGCCCGGGTTCTTCAATCTCCAGCGCATCCAGGAGGGCGAGCTGCTGGCCCGCGATCGCCACGGCGAGATCCGCGCGCCGGAGACCGGCGTGCTGCTGATGCCGCTCTACCAGTCGCTCGGCGACGACGGGTTCTTCCTCGGCCGCGAGGTCGGCGGCTGAGGGTCGTCCGTGCCCGGCCGCACTCACATCCTGAAGTTCCAGCCCACCATGATCTTGATGCTCGGCGCGTCGCCGATTCCGAGCTTGAGCTCGCTGAAGAAGCGGTTGCCGGCCGAGGTCGGCACGCCGGTGCCGAGGATGAGCCCGCCGGCGACATTCGTGTCCGAGTCCCCGCCGTCGCGATCCTCGAAGATGATCCCGACGCCGACGCCCATGTAGGGGCGCCAGCCGGACCCCCCGACCCGGAAGTGGTAGTGGCCGTCGAAGTTCACGGCGATCGTGGTCCGGTCGTCACCGAAGCCGAACTCGAGGCTCGGGTCGAAGGTGATGTCGGGCGCGATCTCGCCGATGACGAGCTGTCCGCCGAGCACCATCTGGTCAGGGTCGGAGCTGAAACCGACTCGCGGCCCCCAGCCGTGCGCCACCGTCTGGGCGTGCACCGCCGGCGCCAGCAGGACCAGGCATGCGCAGGCTGGCAGACAACGCGCGAGCGCGGTCACATCCTGAAGTTCCAGCCCACCATGATCTTGAGATCGGGCACGTCGCCGAGTCCGAGCTTGAGCTCGCTGAAGAACCGGTTGCCGGCCGCGGTCGGCACGCCGGCGCCCAGGATGAGGGCGCCTCCGACCTCGGTGTCCGAATCGTCGCCGTTGCCGGGGCCGTTGTCGAAGCTCACGAACGAGATCGCGATGCCGGCGCCGGCATACGGGCGCCAGCGCGAGCCCTCGATCGCGAAGTGATAGTGACCGTCGAGGTTGAGGGCGATGATCGTCATGTCGTCGCCGAAGCCGAACTCGAGGCTCGGGTCGAAGGTGATGTCGGGCGCGATCTCGCCGAAGATCATCTGGCCGCCGAACACGAGCTGGTCGGGTCCGGAGCTGAATCCGATGCGCGGCCCGTAGCCGCCGACGACCGATTTCTGGGCGCGCGCCTGCGGCGCCAGCAGCACCAGACACGCGCAAACGAGTATCCATCTCAGGTGCATGTCGTCCCTCCATCCATGATTTGCGACCGCGTGGGGAGCGAGCGGGCAGGATAGTCGCGCACTCCGGAGGGCGCAACCGCCGTGATAGGATGCGCCGCTCATGAACCGCGCACTCCGCGCCACATTCGTCATGCTCGCGACGGCGCTGGCGTTCGCGACCGCCACCGCCGCCGACGCCGCGGTCCCGCCCGAAGCCAGGAAGATCCTCGACCGCTACATCGAAGTCACCGGCGGACGCGCGGCCCTGCTCGCCGAGCGCAGCCAGCACGTCTGGGCCGGAGTCTCGGCGCTGGGCTTCAGCGGCCGGATCGAGAGCTGGAACCAGCGCCCGGACCGGCGCGCGAGCGTCACGGTGCTCGGGCCCTTCACGCTGCGGGACGGGCACGACGGCGCCACGGCGTGGCGTGTCGACCAGAACGGCAAACTCGCGATGCGTGACGGCCGCGATCTCGAGGAGGCGCGGGCCTCGACCTGGTTCGACAACGACCTCTGGCTGCTCGAGGACGGCGGCACCATCACGGTGGTGGGCAGCGAGAAGGACTCGGCGGGGACCTGCGACGTGCTCGAAATCGCGCCGCCGCACGGCCGGTCGCGACGGCTCTGGTTCGATCGCGCGACCGGGCTGCACGCGCGCACCATCATCAAGGACGACCAGCGCACGGTGGTGACGAGCTACTCCGACTGGCAGACGATGGCCGGACGCCGGCGGGCGCGCAGCTCGCTGATCCGGGTGGAGGGCATGGCGCTCAACGACGCGCGCCTCACCGTCGACTCGATGCGCGTCAACGACGCGATCGACCCGGCGATCTTCGCGCCGCCCGTGATCGCCACCCACGACGTGCGCTTCCTCGGCGGCGGAGCGCTCGCCCGGCTGCCGTTCGACTATCGAACCCGCCACCTGTGGGTGAGGGCCTCGGTCAACGGCGGGCCGCCGGAGGACTTTCTGCTCGACACCGGCGCCAGCACAACGGTGCTCGACAGCGCATGGGCGGCCGGGAAGGGGATCCGCGTCGAGGGCCGGGTGCAGGCCGCCGGCGCCGGCGCCACCGGGACGGCCTCGTTCGCGACGCTGGACTCGATCCGGGTGGACGGGGTGGAGGGCGGCGGCGTGGTGCTCACCGGGCAGAAGATCGCCGTGCTGTCCCTCAATCCTTTCCTGGAGCCCTTCTTCTGGACCCCGGTGGCCGGCGTGCTGGGCTACGACTTCATCAGCCGCTTCGTGATGGTGGTGGACTACGACGCCGAGCGCCTGACGATCCACGACCCGAAGACGTTCCGCTACGAAGGCAAGGGCGCGGCGATCCCGCTCACGCTGGCCGGCAACATCCCGGTCGTCGAGGCCAAGCTCGACGACCGCTTCGACGGCAAGTTCCGGCTCGACATCGGCAGCGGCTCCACGGTGGACGTCCACGGCCCGTTCGCCCGACTGAACGACCTGGCGTCGCTGATGAAGGGGAACGTCGAGATCCTCGGCGGCGGCTTCGGCGGCACCTTCACCAGCCGGATCGGCCGGATGAAGCGGATGGCGATCGGCCCCTTCGCCTGGGACGACCCGATCGTCTCGCTCTCCGGTGCGACCAGCGGCGGATTCGCGAGCGAGGACTACGCCGGCAACATCGGAAACCAGCTGCTCGAGCGCTTCCGCGCCACCTTCGACTACGAGCGCCGCACCGTCCATCTCGAGCCCGGCGCCCGCTACGGCGAGCGCGACCGCTTCTCGAAGGCCGGGCTGCTGATCGCGAAGATGCCCGACGGCTATCGCGCGATGCAGGTGCTCGAGGGCTCGGCCGCCGCGAAGGCGGGGGTGCGCGAGGGCGACCGCGTCACCGCGGTCGACGGCCGGCCGATCGAGCGCTGGACCCAGGACGAGCTGGCGCGACGGTTCGAGGACGGCGCGGTCGGCGAGAAGCACACCGTCGAGGTGGAGCGCAACGGCAAGCGGAGCAAACTGACGATGAAGCTGGCCGAGATTCTCTAGCCCGCGAGTCTGGGGAGCACGGCGTGCGCGTCGCACTCGGCATCCTGATCGGCGCCGTGGTGCTGGCCGCCGCGGCGGCCGCCGGGGTCGGCTGGTACTACTCCAACGAGATCCTCGGGCCGGACAAGGCGTCGTCGCTCGAAGAACAGCGCGTGATCGCGGCGGGGGCGGACCGCATCGAGCTCTCGCGCGACGCGGAGAGCCTGCTGCCGGGGCGATGGGCGCTGCAGTGGCAGGGCGGCTACGGCGCGCTGGGCGACGTGCTCGAGACGACGGACACCAGCGTGGTGCGCGCCTTCCGTCCCGTGGTGGGAACGCCGCCGGTCGGCCGGCTCGCCAGCATCAAGGGCGTTTCGCGCTCGGCCGACCCGCTCACGATGCTGGGCATGGCCTTCGAGCGGGTCGAGTATGCGGGGCCGCTCGGCTCGTACCCGGCCTGGTTCATCCCCGGCCGTGACTCGACCTGGGTGATCTTCGTGCACGGGCGCGGCGCGAATCCCTCCGAGTCGCTGCGCACGCTGGAGGTGATCGCCGCGCGCCGGCTGCCGGGACTGGCCATCACCTATCGCAACGACGCCGGCGCGCCGCGGTCGAAGGACGGGCGCTATCACCTCGGTCAGGACGAATGGCGCGACCTCGAAGCCGCCGTACGCTGGGCGATCGGCCAGGGCGCCCGCGACGTGGTGCTGATCGGCTACAGCATGGGCGGCCAGATCGTGATGCAGTTCATGACCGGCTCGGACATGGCCCCCTACGTGCGTGGCGTGGTGCTGGAGTCCCCGGTCCTGAACTGGAGCGCGACGCTCGACTATCGCGCGAGCGTGATGGGCGTGCCTTCTCTCGTCACCAGGATCGGCGAGTGGGTCGCCACGCTGCGCGCCGGACTGGACTGGGACGGCCTCGATCGCGTGCGCCACGCCCGGGGCATGACCACGCCCGCGCTGCTCTTCCACAACGTGCCCGACGTGTGGACGCCGATCGCGGTCAGCGAGAGCCTGGCGGGCGCGCTGCCGGACGTCGTCACGTTCGTCCGCATCCCGACCGGCGGGCACGTCGAGGCCTGGAACGCCGACCACGACGGCTACGCCGCGGCGATGAACGCCTGGCTCACCGCCCGCGGCCTCGCCGGCCCGGACTCGGTCACGGCGAACTAGCGGGGCGGGGCAACACGACGTCCGCAACCCGGGCGTCATGGAGACGGACGATGTCCGCCGGGGCGATCCGCACCAGCAGCTCCTCGCGGCCGCCGCCCGCCCAGCCCCAGTCCTGCTCGGCGACCCGCCGGTCGACGACGACGGGGAAGCGCTCGCGATGCCCGACCGGCGGCGTGCCGCCGGCGGGATAGCCGGTCATCGCGAGCACCACGTCCGGCGCCGCCAGCCGAAGCCGCGCGAGGCCGACGAGCGCGGCCAGCGCCCGGGCATCGACGCGCCAGAGCCCGCAGGCGATCGCCATCGCGCAGGCTCCTGTGGGGTCCTGGAACAAGATCGACTTGAAGATGCGGTCAGGCGCGCAGCCCATCGCCGCCGCCGCGGCATCCACGGTGGGCATCGGCACGCCGGGCGCCACGATCTCGGCG
>Ga0137455_1000455_pt1 | contig 11121 bp, 6 predicted proteins | sample EasRivERMGT600_2_FD_102334 | JGI IMG/M metagenome (GOLD analysis project Ga0137455, IMG submission 102334) | Soil microbial communities from meander-bound floodplain in the East River, Colorado, USA - East River MetaG ERMGT600_2 | ecosystem: Environmental > Terrestrial > Soil > Floodplain ... | reverse complement strand
GTAGAACACCTTTTTCCCGGCTGCGACGACGGCCGCGGACTTGGCGATGATGGATTGGGCGAGGTGCTGCAATTCGGCGTCGAGCTCTTTGGCGGGAACCACGCGATTGACAAGACCGCGCGAGAGCGCGGTCGCGGCGTCTATGGGATCACCGGTCAACAGCATCTCCATCGCGAGCTTGCGCGGGATATTTCGCGACAACGGCACGCCCGGCGTGGAGCAAAACACGCCGTAGTTCACGCCCGACGTCGCGAAGCGCGCCTCCGTGGCCGCGACCGCGAGGTCGCACTGCGCGACGAGCTGGCAGCCAGCGGCGTAGGCGGGGCCGTGCACGCGCGCGATCACCGGCTGCGGCAGCCGCGTGAGCCCGGTCATCACGCTCCGGCAGCGCTCGAACGCCTCCTTCGCGAAATCGTGTTCGGTATGCTCGTGGATTTCCTTGAGGTCATGGCCCGCGCAGAATGCCTTGCCCGCGCCGGCGATGACCACGACGCGGACGGATGGGTCGTCCGCGATGTCTTGCAATGCCGATTGCAGCGCGGCGAGCAGCGCAGCCGACAGCGCGTTGTACTGGTCGGGACGATTGAGCGTGAGTGTGGCGACGCCGCCGGCGTCCTCGCGCAGCAGCACGCCGGTTTCGGTCCCCGCGGTGGCGAGATGGATGGCTGTCATGGTCGCAGACTCCTGTTCGCTCCGGCGCGGTCAAGGCAACGCAGCAGCACGCCTGCCTTCACGCTGATTATAGAGCCACTGGTGAGAATATCGTTTTTGACTGCGCGCGGCCAGGCTGTCTCGTCACGCGATAAAGCGGCCCGCAGGCCGCCTTTTCGCGCGTGGATGGGGTCGATCAGGGCTTTCTTGCCGGAATCACGTTGACCGCGATCTCCGCCAGCTTTTTCGCGCGGCGCCGCCGGAATGCGGGCAAACAGGTTGGAACGGCACTAGTGGTTGCTGACAGCCTGCTTCGTGCCGACGAGATATTTGGAAACGTGTTCCAGCAGGTCTGATTCCTGGTAGGGTTTTCCGAGGAAGGCGCTAACCCCAATCTGCGCCGCGTGGCTCCGGTGTTTGTCCGCGGTGCGGGATGAAATGATGATGATGGGGATGGCTTGCGTGCGCGGGTCGCGGCGCACGATTTTCGCGAGATCAAATCCGTCCATGCGCGGCATCTCGATGTCCACCAGCATGACATCGGGGAGCGTGTCCCTCATCTGCTCCAGCGCGTCCACGCCATCCTTCGCCGTGAGGACCAGGTAGCCTTCGCGCTCGAGCATCCGGCTCGTGACCTTGCGCACGGTCAGCGAGTCGTCGACCACCATGATCACCGGTCCCGCAGGCTTGGCGAGGGCCACCTCGGGCGCCGCCGCCTTTGCCGGCGCGGAGCGCGCAGAACGCTGCGCCAGTTGCACGGGGTTGACGATGAGCGCGATCCTGCCGTCGGCGAGCACCGTGGCTCCGGCGACGCCCGGCACCCGCGACAGTTGCGGTCCGATGTTCTTGACGACGATTTCCTGGTTGCCTATGAGCTCATCCACGTGCAGGGCGATGCGCTGTACGCCGCTGCGGAGGAGCAGAACGGAATTGTAGTTCTGGAGTTTGGTCGCGTCGGCTGCGCCGAGCAGGTGCTGGAGGTAATAGAGGGGATAGGAGCGATCCCGGGACTCGACAACCTTCTTCTCGTAGAGGCCGGCCATGTCATCGGTCTTGAGGCGCAGCACCTGCTCGACCATTGCCGAGGAAATGGCGAGAACGCTGCCGCCCGCGCGCACCATCACCGCCTGCGTCACGGCGAGCGTGAGCGGAAGATAGATGGTGAACGTCGTTCCCTTGCCGCGTACGGTGGCGATATCGACGCGCCCGCCGATGGAGGAAATCTCGTTGCGGACCACGTCCATGCCGACACCGCGGCCGGACAGCTCCGTTACCTCTTCTGCGGTGGAAAGGCCCGCGAAGGTCAGCTGCGCGAGCTCGGCTTCGGTCACGTCCTGATCGCGCCGCAATATGCCTTTATCGAGCGCTTTCCGCTGCAGCAGTTCGAGGTCCAATCCGGCGCCGTCGTCGCTCACGATCAGTGCGATCTCATTGCTTTCCTGCCGCAGCGTGACCGTAATACGCCCGGTCTCCGGTTTTCCCGCCGCCGTGCGCACGGCGGGAGACTCCAGGCCGTGCGCCAGCGCATTGCGCAGCATATGCTCGAGCGGCGCGCCGATCTTATCCAAAACACCGCGGTCGAGTTCGACCTGGCTGCCCTCGATTTCGAGCTCGGCCTTCTTGTCGAGCTCCCTCGCCACCTGCCGCACGACGCGGTACAGCCGCTCGTTCAGGTTCGAGAACGGCACCGCGCGCATGCGCATGAGCTCCTGCTGCACGTCGCGGCTGATGCGCGCCTGCTGCAGCAGGGCCGAATCGGTTTCGCCGAGATTCTTGAGCAGGCCCTGCTGGATCGAGGTTGCGTCGTGCAGGCTCTCGCCCATCAGTCGCGTGAGCTCCTGCAGGCGCGTATAACGGTCGAACTCGAGCGGGTCGAAATCGCGATTGCGTTCTTCCAGCATCGACGCCCGCGACTGCATCTGGCTGTCCGCTTGCATCTCGACTTCGCGCAGCTGGCCGCGGAGGCGGGTAATGCTGTCGTTGAGGTCGGCCAGGGACTGCTTGACCACGCGCAGCTCCGCCTCGATGCGGGACCGCGCGATACTGACCTCGCCTGACTCGTTGATCAGGTGATCGAGGGTATCTGCGTTGATGCGCAGCATCGCGGCCGGGCTGGGCAGGGGCGGCTCGGCCCGCGGCGCCGCTTCGTGCGGAATTTCACCCCGGGGCGCCGCGATGGGCCCGGTGCGGGGGATCTTGAAAGCAGCCTGGTCTTCCCGCATGCGATCGAGGTCCAGGCTCAGCCGGTCCATCTTGAATTCCAGTTCCTCGAACAGTTGGGCCGGGAGCTGGTCCGCCTTGATGGCTGCTTCGATGCGGCTTTCCATGAGGTGCGTGAACTCGCCGAGCCGGATCGCGCCTGCCATGCGCGCGCTGCCCTTGAGCGTGTGCAGGGCGCGCCTCAGAGACTGCGAAATCCTGTCGTCACCGGGGTTCGCCTTCCACTCGCGCAAATCGCTGCCGATCAGCGGCAGGAGCTCCTGCGCTTCCTCAAGGAAGATCGGCAGCAACTGCTCGTCGATGTCATCGCGCATCTTGCGCCGTTCTTTGCCCTTGGCGGCGGGAACCGGTTCGAGTGCCGTGGCGAGAATGGCCGGCTCGGCCGGAACTGCGTCGGCGGCTGCCGCCGCCGGTTTCAAATCGACGGGGAGGGGGGGAGCAACCCTGGCCCGCAGCCGGGATGTCAATTCATGCAGCTGGCGCACTGCTTCCTCCGCCGGCGCGGGCGGCCGTCTCAGTGCGACGGCATCAATCATTTCCCGCAGCGTCTGAATTGCGGACTGCACCGCCTCCAAGTCTCCCTCCTCGGTAACCTGCCGCGCGAGCGGCGTCCAGTGCTCGATGGCGCCGGCCAGATCGGCAATCGCCGCGAAGCCCGCCGTGCGCGAACTGCTTGCCAGTGTGTGCGCCGCGCGCAGCATTTCGTGCGACGCATCCGCTTCGGGTGTGTTGCACCATTCGTTGTACTCCGCTTCGAGTGCTGAGAGGTGTTGCGCGGCCTCCTTGAGGTAGATATCGAACAGGCTGCGCGTCAGAAGGGTGTCGCCGACCGCCACTTCCTCCGGCTCAGGCGCTGTGGCGTCGGCAGTGGTTGCAGCGGGCTGCGCCGCGACAGGCGCCTCAAGCTCGATCGCCGGCGCTGGCGCCGACGGCGCGGCCGGTTCCTCGCCGGCTCTCAATCGGCGCGCGAGGTCGGTGATGCGCTGCTCATCGACCGTGAGCGGGTCGCCTGAGCGCGGATGCGCGACCCAGGCTGCGAGGGATGCGCTTGCCATCGTGATCAGGTCGAGCAGCCCGGGCGAGGCCGGCCAATGCTGCTCCAGATACTGGTTCATGACCTGCTCGATCTCCCACGCGACCTCTCCGAGGTCAATCAGCCCCACCATGCGGCCACTGCCTTTCAGCGTGTGGAAGCCGCGCCGTATCGTCGTCAGCGCGTCGCGGTTGTGAGGTTGCTCGCGGCACATCGGCAACGCGGCGTCGACGCTCGCGAGCACTTCGCGCGCCTCAGCCAAATAGATTGCGAGCAACTCCTCGGTGACTGGAGGTTGCGGCGCCGCGGTCGGTTCGACTATCTCCATCTCGGGCGCGGTCACCGCGCCCGTTTTCTTCGCCGTTGAGGCGGGCCTGGTTTCCGGGGCCGTCTTTTTGAAGGGAGAAATGTGCTTCGACGCCACTGCGGCCGCTGTGATGAGCGTGGTGAGGTCCTTCGTGTGTTCTTCGGACGTGCTGCGCTTCTCGAAACGGTCGAAGAAGAGCCTGATGGCTTGTTCCACGGGTTCGCCTCCGTGCAGGCAGGGTTCAAGGTAGATCCCCAGGGTGCTCAGGCCTTCCGCGATCCAGTCCAAGCTCCAGGCGGTTTGGATATGGTCGGCCTTGGCGCAGTTCGCGATCAGGCGGTCACAGATGGTCAGCACTTCCACCGCGCGCTCAATGCGCAGGACTACCAGAGCGCCGTGGATCTGCCGAAGGTACGGTTTCAGGCCCTGCAGCGTGTCGCGCTTGCCCGCATCCCGCGCGAACGCGTCCAGTATCTGCTCGATGTGCCGAAGGTTGGCGAGGATTTCCTTGGCAACCTGCGCGCGCAACTGCAGCGCGCCGATCCGCCGGCTCAGGTCCACGCGCAATCCCGGCGGCGGCTCGCCGGTGGACTTGCCCTTGGCAGCGTCGAGCAGCCAGCCGCCCATGACCACGATCTGTTGCTCGAGGTCGGCGGGCGGACTGGTGAAACTGTCGATGACGCTCTCGACGAGCAGGAACGCGGACGCCATCTCCACGACCATGAACTGGTTCTGCCCGGGATACGGGTCGGGCAGCCGCGTTGAGACGAGCACGATGACATCGAGCAGCTTGACCAACTGCTGATTGCTGAGCTCGTTGGCTTTGGCCCTGAATGAGCTAACCAACTCGCGGAATCGCGCTACACTCTTCGGCTCCCCCGATACGTACTGAAGCCAAACGCCCTTCAGCACTTCGAGGCGTGAGCGGGCGTCGTTCAGCGCGGGCTGCAGCCAATCCATGTCGAATTTCATCAAGCCCGCCAGATCGAGCTCGGGAAAGAGGATATCGAGCTGATAGAGCTGCCTGATGTCCCTGATCCGGGGCGTTACCGGCTTGCACTTGGCGATCGCATACAGCACTTCGCGGAGCAACGCCTCGTCGTGCTGTTTCGATCCCGACGCGAGATCACGCATCTGAAAGTCGATCTTGTTGCACAGTCCCTTGGCATTGCCGGCCCAAACCGCGTCCGGCGCCTTGAGCAGGCCGTCGATCAGGCCGGCCGCAGCCCACCACAACGCGCGTGGTTCGGGCAACTGCGGGGCAACCTGATGCAGTGCGTCGAGCGCCTGCCGCATTTCCTTCAGGCCATTGGATTGATTGCGCAGCCATGCGAGCAGTCCGCGCTGGAAGCGCGCGCGTTGCGCCTCCAGGAACGGCACAAGCTCGTCCCTGGCAAGGACTTTCGCGTCGGGATGGGGCGGCGCCTGCAGCTCCAGATCGGGAAAGAAGAGGTCCTTTTCCGAGATATCCGGTTTGCCCTGCAGCGTCGTCAGCTCACGGTAGGCGGGAAACAGCCGCAGCGGTGCGTTGGCCTGGCCTCGCGCAAGATCGTCGACGAATTCGTTGAGCTCGAGCACCGCCCGGTCGATGGCCCCGATTGCCGCTTTGCTGGGCCGCGCGCTGTTCAGCCTTCCGAAGGTGCCCTCGATCGTTTCGCAGAAGCGTGTCGCGCCCGTCAGCCCGACAATGCGCAGCGCGCCGCTCACTTGGTGCAATTGTTCCGGGCACCCGCGCAGCACCGCGGCGTCTTCGGGCGCGACCGAAAACTTTGCGATGTTGTCCCGAACGACCTTTAACGCGTTGTCGACCTCGGTCTTGATCCAGGACAGCAGGGTGACGGGGATGCTGGCCATGACCCTCTTCAGGCTACCTTGAAGCCCGCCACCGATTGCTTCAATCCGTCGGCGAGCGCCGTCAGCCTTGCGGCGGAGGCGGCCGTCTTCTTGGTGCCCTCCGTCGTGAGCTGCGTAACGCCGAGAATTTCCTTCATGCTGACGGCGATCCGGGTGGCGGAGTTGGCTTGCCCCTGGGTGGCGTTCGAAATCGCGCCGATGAGCTCCGCCAGCCGGTTCAAGACTTGCTCGATCTCGCGCAATGCCCGGTCCGCCTCGTCTGCCGTCTTCGTGCCCTCGACCACCCCCTGCGTGCTGCGCTCCATCGCTTCGACCGCTTCCTGCGTGTCGCGCTGAATGCTCTTCACGATGGCGCTGATGTGCCTGGTCGCCTCCGCGGAGCGCTCCGCCAGCCGTTGCACTTCCTCGGCCACTACGGTGAAGCCACGTCCTGCTTCGCCGGCCGAGGCCGCCTGGATTGCCGCGTTCAGCGCGAGCACGTTCGTCTGCTCGGTGATGTCGGATATCAACTGGACGATCTCGCTGATCTCCTGCGAGCTTTCACCGAGGCGCTTGATGCGCTTGGAAGTCCCCTGTATCTGCTCCCGGATGTCATTCATGCCGCGGATGGCATTCTGCACGGCCTGCGCGCCCTTCTCCGCCGCGTGTAGCGAGGATTGGGCCACCTTGGCGGAATCGCTGGCGCTTTTCGAGACTTCGTTCATCGACTGCGCCATCTGCACCACCGATTGGCCGGTTCCCTGGATCTCCGCGGCCTGCTTCTGTGCCGCCTGCAGGAGCTCGCTGGTTATGGTCTGTGCTCCCTGCGTGGCCGACGTGACCTGCTGCGCCGCTTCGTTGACGCCCTTCACCAGACGCAGCATCTCGCCGACGGCGTAGTTGATCGAGTCGGCGATCGCCCCGGTGATGTCTTCCGTCACCTTGGCGCGCACCGTCAGGTCGCCGTCCGCCAAATTGCTGATCTCGTTCAGCAGCCGCAGTATGGCGTCCTGGTTGGCGCGGTTCTGGCGCTCACTCTCGACGGCCCGGCGCAAGCTGTCGTCCAGGTACACCTTGCCGAGAAGGAGCAGACCGCCCAGCGCGAGAAGTGCGCTGAGTACCGCGCCCCAGACGTAGTAGCGTTGCGCTTGCACCTCCTGCTGGTAGGAGGTGGCGAGTTCCAGCGGCAACTTGAGCAGTCCCTCGCTCGCGCCGAATATTTCGCGGCTCGCCTGCTTGGCGCGGGCGAGTGCCTGCATGTTATCGAGAATGGCCTGCACGCTGGCGGCGAATGGCGCGAACATCTTCTCCAGCTCCCGGGCGCGGCGCTTGACCTCCTCATCCGAGATTGGCGACACCCCCTCGACCTTTCCCTCGCCGAGCAATGCTTTCAGCGTGCCCAGGTACCGGCGCGTGTTGCTGCCCAGCTGCAGCGCCACCTGCGGATTCGGGTTGTCGGTAGAGAGCAGCCGCACCGCATTGATAAAGTCGAAGTTCGCGGTGTCGGCATAGAGCTGATGCGAAAAGGTGACGGCACCGTATCTCTCGCGAGCATCGCGTGCGCTGACCATCAGCTCCAGTGCCTGCAACGACAGCTGGGGCGCGGTTCTCGCGATTGTCTCTTCGCGCTTGCGCAGCTCGATCAGGTTCTTTTCCTGCGCCAGAATGAGCGCGATGTTCTTCTGCACGGGGTCCCACTGCTGGTCGAGCGCCTGCAGCATCGGTTGGATCGACTCCGGCGAGGCTGCGACGGTCACGCCGAGCTTGGTGCCGCCTCGCGTGAGCAGTTGCAGGTTTTCGACGAACTGATCCTGGCTCCGTCCGAGCTGACTAAAAGCGGTTGCGCTGCCCTGTACGGCCTGCTGCGCGCTGTTCGCGATGCGCTGCGACAGCATCTGCATCTCGGTCGCGGTCGAAAGGTACTGGGCATTCTGCGCAGCCTGGCGGGCGTTGAAATAGACGCATACGGCGCCTGCTACCAGGAAGAAGATCACCAGACCAATCAGGGTCGGCACCTGCTTGCTCACGGCGCGGCGCCCGATCAGCGGCAGCCCGCCGCTTAGGGTCCTCGTCGGCGCCGCGGCAGTTGGCTGGCTGCTCGCGCGCGGTTGCGTCCGGGCCAGGTCAACCGCTTGAGCGGGCTTGGGGCTGTCCGCCGGTCCCGCCTTGATCACGCTTGCGTTGGTTGCCATAAGTTGTTGTCCCTCAGTTGTGCGGTTGTTTGCCTGCCTGTGCCTTACCGGGCCCCTTGCCCCGCGATGCTGCCGCTGCGACCCATGATCGTGAGTTCGACGATCTTCGAGCGATTGTGAGTCCTCGCCGCAGGCGATGGCGGTAGCGTTGTGGGCGGGTCAAATGTCCTGGGCACGACCGGGCTCACGACGCGACGCCCAGAAATTCGGGGTGCCGGACAAGCTGCGATAGGTCGAGCTCCTTCCAGCCTCCGCCGTCCTCGTCGGTATATTCGGCCTTCACCCAGGGCTTGTGGGCGCCGCCGCTGGGACGCTGCCGCAGCTGCGCCGGATTACGCAGGCCAAGCGACCGGTCGATCAGCAGTGCGGCTCCGGTGCGGAACCGCTCGCTGATCAAGAGCAGTCGCGACTGATCGGTGATCGGCGCCGGCGCGCCGCCGAGAAACGCGGGAAAGTCCACGACGCTGTAAAGATTGCCCCGAACGTTTGTCATACCCTTGAACCATGGACGCGTGAGCGGGACCGGCGTGACCGGGGGCACCGGTATGACTTCGCCAGCGTCGGCGAGATCGACCAGCCAGTTGTCATTGCCGACCTGCACGCCGAGCTTCGAGATCGCACGGCCGCCTTCCCCACCGCGCAGGCGTTCCGCAAGTTCGCGCTGGTAGTCCCGCAGTGAGGTTCTCTCCGCCATTACCCGAGCGCCGCAATTTTCGCCAGCAGATCGGCCTGGCTCACCGGTTTCACGATGTAGTCCTTCGCTCCCTGCCGCATGCCCCACACCCGGTCCGTTTCCTGGCCCTTGGTCGAGCAGATGATCACCGGGATATGCTTGGTGCTGGCGTCCTTGCTCAGCTCGCGCGTCGCCTGGTAGCCGTTCTGTCCCGGCAACACGATGTCCATCAGCACGAGGTCCGGCTGCAGCTGCTTGGCCTTGGCGAGGGCCTCCTCCCCGGTTTCGGCGGTGGAAACGTGGTACCCCTTCTTCACCAGAATGTCGGTCAGATACTTCAGGTCGGTCGGCGAATCTTCCACGACAAGAATGTTGCGTATGGGCATGAAATAACGCCTTTCAGGATTGGTCACGGTGAAACGACGGATGCCTTGACGAATTCGTTGACGGCCCCGATCAGCCCTTCCTTGGTAAATGGCTTGGTGAGGTAGCGGTCCGAGCCGGCAAGCCGGCCGCGCGCGCGATCGAACACGCCGTCCTTGCTCGACAGCATGATGACGGGAGTGGACTTCAGGTGCGGGTTTTGCTTGATCAGCGCGCAGGTCTGGTAGCCGTCGAGCCTGGGCATCATGATGTCGACAAAGATGACTCGGGGCCGGTGGTCGCTGATCTTCGCGAGCGCGTCGAACCCGTCTTCGGCCAGAATCACCTCGAAGCCGGCCTGGCGCAGGAACATCTCGGCGCTTCGGCGGATGGTATTGCTGTCATCGATGACAAGGACCTTGATGGGTCCCGTCGATGGGTCGTCCAAGGAGGTCGCCCCCCATATGTGCGAGCCGCTTGTAATCATTCGGGTGGCATCGTGCTACCGAGGCTGACGATAGACCCCTTGAGGGCTCTTTTTGGCGGATTAGCTGCTGATTCTTAACGGCAGTCTCTTATGTTTTGCCCCTCCGTTTTGAAAGAACTCCAAAATAAAAAATCCTTTTCTGTCCGCCTTTTACAAAGTGTTCTTAATGTTAAATGATACCACCTTCTGCGCAGGAATCAATATCGGAGGTGGCAATGGGGCGGGACAGGGAGGAGCAATCGAGCCACTTTCGGCGTAGGGCCGAGATAGGGTATGTCCCGCCCGCGGCCAGCTTCCGCACCGGCTCTTCCCGGCAGGCCGCGAAACCATCGGGCGGCCTTCAGCTATTTCAGCGATAGATCGGGAAGAAATCATGGTAACTCGGCAACACGTGTCGATCGTTATGAGCAGGCCCTACCCTGACACCTGGACCCAGGCGGGGCAAGGGAATCCCGCACGGCGGCGCGCGAGTCGCATGCTAGGATGGGCTCGGGCGAGAACTCGGGAGGCGGATTGATGAAGCTTTACATGACCCAGAACTCCGGCAACGCCTACAAGGCGCGCCTACTGCTCTCAATGCTCAATGTCCCGTATGACAAGGCGCTCGTGGACTTCCCGAGCGGCGAGCACAAGAAGGAACCGTACCTCAAGGTCAATCCGCGCGGGCAGGTGCCGGCGCTGGACGACGGGGGCCGGATCTACTGGGGTTCGACCGCCTGCCTCATCTATATTGCACGCAAGCACGGTGGGGATAAGTGGCTGCCGACCGATCCTGCCGGGATGGCGGAGGTGATGCAGTGGCTGGAACTGGCGCAAAACGAGCTGCACTACGGGCTGCAATGGGCGCGCGGCGTGAAGACCGGCATCCGCAAGTTCGGCAGCTACGACGAGTATCAAGGTTACGGCAACACCGGCCTTGCCGTGATCGAAGGCCGTCTCAAGAGCAATCAGTGGCTCGCATTGGGCCGGCCGACGGTCGCCGACGTCGCCTGCTACCCGTACGTATCGGTATCGCCCGAGGGCGGCTTCAAGCTCGAGAGCTATCCGGGCGTGACGGCGTGGGTCAAGCGCTTCGAGGCACTGCCCAACTGGATCAAACGCATTTGATCCAGAGTGCTTAGTGCTGAGTTTTGAGTATTGAGTTGTGAGTCCGGGTCATGCTCGTTTGCAACCGTAGGACTTAAGACGCAAAACTCAAAACTAAACACTCAAAATTCAACACTCCGCACCGGGGTAAGAATGCCGGATTTCCGCTACGGGCACGCAGCCGCGCAGGATTGGAAGGAAGCCGCGGAGGCGTGCATCACGCAACTGGGCCAGGGCCCGGCGAGCCTCGGGTTTCTCTACGTGACGGACCTGCTT
>Ga0137455_1000451_pt1 | contig 11130 bp, 11 predicted proteins | sample EasRivERMGT600_2_FD_102334 | JGI IMG/M metagenome (GOLD analysis project Ga0137455, IMG submission 102334) | Soil microbial communities from meander-bound floodplain in the East River, Colorado, USA - East River MetaG ERMGT600_2 | ecosystem: Environmental > Terrestrial > Soil > Floodplain ... | reverse complement strand
TTCGACGCGAATGTTCTTGCCCGTGTGCGGGTCCGGCCAGCGCGCGTTGTCGCCGGCGCCAAACACGTTGGGCGCGCTGGTCTCGAGGTACTCGTTGACGACGATGCCCTTGTCGATCGAGAGACCTGCCGCTTCCGCGAGCGCGAGGGCGGGCCGAACGCCGACGCCGACGACGATGAGGTCGGCATCGAGCGTGCCGCCGCCGCTCAACGTGGCCGTGCGACCGTTGACCGATGTGACAGTCCGGCCGAGATGGAACCGCACGCCGTTCGCTTCGTGAACCGTTTGCACGAAACGACCGATGTCGGCGCCCATCACGCGTTCGAGCGGGAGCTTGTCAGGAGCGACGACGTCGATGGTGATGCCGCGCTTGCGCAGCGACGCGGATACTTCAAGGCCGATGAAGCTGGCGCCGATGACGAGCGCGCGCGCGGCGCCGGCGGCCTTCGCGACGATCGCGCGGGCGTCTGCCCACGAGCGTAGGTAAAAGACCGGCACTCGCGGCGCACCCGGAATCGGGAGTTGCACTGGATCGGCGCCGGTTGCGATCAGCAACGCTCCGTACTGCCGCTTCGATCCGTCATCGAACCCCACAGTCCGCGTTTTCGGATCGAGCGTCGTCGCACGGCGCCCGAGTACGAGCTCGATCTTGCGCTCGTCGTACTGCTCCTTCGACCAGATCGGCATCCAGTCGTCCTGCGCTTCACCGGCCAGGTAATCCTTCGATAAGTTCGGTCGATCGACGGGAAGATCCGAATCGGCGCTGACGATTGTGACAGGACCTTCGTATCCTTCACGGCGGATCATGTCCGCAGCGGCCGATCCTGCCGCGCCGCCGCCGATGATGAGAATGGATTCCGGAGTCGCAGGCAGTGGTGCGGCGGCTGGTACGCCGCTGAGCTTCTCGCGAACGAATGCGGTATCGCCGGTCACTTCAACACGCCAGCGCGAAATCGGATCGAACGCCGGAGCGCGGAGTGCCTCGCCCGTGCGCAGACTGAAACAGGCGTGGTGGAGTGGACAGCGAACGGTGTCGCCGACAATCAGGCCGCGCGCGAGCCGGCCCTTGTAGTGCGTGCACCGCGCGCCGACGGCGAAGTACTCGTGGCCCGATCGCGCGAGGACAACTTCATCGGCGCCCACATGGCCGGAGACCATCGCGCCATCGGTGAGTCTCGCGATCGGCGTTCCAAGGCTGAGGTCAGGTCCGAGGTGCGCGCGCTCCGCCATAAAGAAGCCATTGTATTGACTAACGCGGCCATTCGCTCGACACCGTCAACTTGAAGCCGCTGGGATCGGTCAGATCGAACTGTCGCGTCTTCCAGGGCGTGTCGAAGGGCTCAGCATCCAGCTTATAGCCGGCGGCCTTTACGCGCGCGGCGATCTCGTCGATGTTCTGCGCCGTTTCGATGTTCAGACGCGTGCCGATGCCCTTCTGCCGGTCGCGGCCCTTCTTCCAATCGTCCTGGCTCAAGCCAAGCTCGGAGTCGCCGGCCTTCAACATCCCGCCAACGAGCTTGCCGTTTTCCTCCCAGCGATTGGCGACGCTGAAGCCGAGTGCCTCGTAAAACGCGATGCTCTTCGCGACGTCATCGACGGTCAAGCCGGGAAGGATAGTCTTGGCGCTGAGCTTTGATGTTTGCGTGACAGCCATGTCGTGTCGTCTCCTGGACGTTCTATAGCACGCGTTGTTCTCGGAAACCATAGCTCCTACGGCCGGAGACGTTGCGAGACAAATACGTCGTCGCATGGGGTAGGCTTTCACCACAGGTTTTTTCTTACCCGGAGGTTCAATGGCTGGTCTTGTATCTCGTCGCAAGTTTTTCGGCACGGCTGCCGCGACCGTCGGCGCCATCAGTGTTTCTTCTCGTCCGGACTTGTTCGCGCAAGGCACGCAGGCCACCGCGACGACGCAGCGATTTGGCGGGAACGACGCGGACTACGACCGCATGGTGAAGCTGGCCAGTAACGAAAACAACTGGGGTCCGCCAGAAGCGGTCATGAAGGCGATGAACGGCGCGTGGAAGTACGCGAACCGCTACGGCTATCCCGATGGCAACGTCGTCGAAGCGATCGCCGAGCATCACGGCCTCAAGCCGGAGAACGTGCTCCTCACCGCGGGATCGGGCGAAGTGCTGCAGGTTGTCGGCACCACGTTCCTGACCGGAGGCAAGAAGGTGATTGGCGCCGACCCGTCCTACGGTTCGGTGTATCAGCACGCGACCAACATCAAGGCTGAGGCGATCAAGCTGCCGCTGCTCAAGGACTATCGCCAGGACATCCCCGGGATGATCGAAGCGGCCAACAAGAACGCCGCGCAGATCGGCTTCTTCTATCTCTGTAACCCCAACAACCCGACCGGCGTCGTCGTGACGGCGAAGGAAGTGAAGCAGGTCGTCGAGGGCCTTCCGAAGGACATGCCGATCCTGATCGACGAGGCCTACCATCACTTCGTCGACGATCCGGCGTACGGCACGGCAACTCCGTACATCCTTGAAGGCCGCCCGGTGATCGTGGCGCGCACGTTCTCGAAGATCGCGGCGCTGGCGGCGATGCGCATCGGCTATGCGCTGGCGCCCGCCGAAATCGTCCGCAAGATGCGTCCGTACTCGATGGGCAGCGTCAACGCGCTGGCCAAGTGGGGCGCGGTCGCGTCGCTCAAGGACACCGCCGGACAGGCCGACGTCAGGAAGAAGATCATCGACCTGCGCAACAAGACGACGCGCGATCTCGAGGCCTACGGCTACCCGACGATCCCGTCGCAGACTAACTTCTTCATGGTCAGCCTCGAGGGCCGCACGGTGCAGCCGGTGATCCAGGAGTTCCGCGAGAAGGGCATCCTCGTCGGCCGTCCGTTCCCGCCGATGATCAACCACCTGCGCGTGTCGATCGGCACCGCCGAGGATATGGACAAGTTCCTCAAGGGCTTCAAGGAAATCTTCCAGAAGAAGGCCGCCACGACGATGGCGCGGGGCTAACTTCCGAGCTTGATCAAGAATGGGCCGGCGCCGAGGCGCCGGTCCTTTCTTCGTACGGCGGCGCCGGGCATTTCCAGGAGATCGCAATGGCTACTTTCACCGCAGTGCACGTTCTGATCAGCTTGATCGGCATCGTCGCGGGTTTCGTTGTGATCACCGGGTTTCTCACCAACAATTCGATGCGCCGCGCCACTCAAGCATTCCTGGCGTTCACGGTCGCAACGAGTGTCACAGGGTTCGGTTTCCCGTTTCCCCCAATCCTGCCCGCGCACGTCGTCGGGGCGCTGTCGCTGGTGCTCCTCGGAGCGGCTCTTTACGCTCTCTATGGCCGCGGGCTCTCGGGAGGGTGGCGGACGACTTACGTCGTTACCGCCGTGATGTCGCAGTACTTCAACGTCTTCGTTCTGATCGTCCAGTTATTTCGCAGAGTGCCGGCCCTGACGGCGCTGGCGCCGACGCAGAGTGAGCCGCCCTTTGCTATCGCGCAGGCGATAGCGCTGGTCGCGTTCATCGCGATTGGTGTGCTCTCCGTCAAGCGATTCAAGCCTCATTGAGGCCGAATCGCGACGTATTCGAGCGTGATTTCTTAACTACGACGCGCCGCTTTGATGAGCGCGTCCATGTGATCGAGATATTTCTCGAGCGCGCGGCGCCCCGATGCGGTGAGTTTGTAATCGGTGCGTGGCGTGCGGCCAGAAAAGGTCTTGGTGCACGCTACATATCCCGCCTCTTCGAGCTTGCGCGCGTGGACGCTGAGGTTGCCGTCGGTCGCGTTGAGCGCCGATTTCAGATCGGTGAACGACATCTCGTCGCCCGCGGCGAGCGCGCTGACGATGCCGAGGCGCATGCGATCGTGCAGCAGGCGATCGAGGTTCGTCGCGATCTCGCCGGTGCGCGGCTCGACCGTCGTCTTCGGCCTGAGGTCGGTATGAAGTTTTCTCGCCGCGCTGCCTTTAGCCGCCATAATTCCTTGCAATGTAAGCGCCGAATCCCACGTGCAGACCGCCGAACCCAATAGCCAGCCAGACGTTGCCCCACTCGGGCGGCGCCACGATCGCCGCGATGCCGAGCGCCATGAAACACACGCCGATCGCGCGCACGATCGGCACGCTGAAAATCCCGCCGGTCAGCACGCCCGCCCCGTAGAGCAGCAGCCACGCCGGCGCCATCACCGTGAACGTGCGGATCGCCCACAGCTCGTAGGTGATCGCCGCTCCCGCCACCAACGGCGCCGCCAGCCCCATCGCGAAGCGCCGGCCCGTGGCGCCCGTCAAGGTGCCGCCGCCCCGCTTCGCCTTGCGCGCCATCGTGATCAGCCCGACGATGGCCGCGATCGCGGCGGCGCCGATCCAGGTCATCAACCACCGATCGTCCGACGGTTGCCGTGCCGCGACTACCGACGCGCCCAGCGCCACGACGCCCATCGCCACGCCGCCGGCGCCCGGAATCGACGTAAACGTGGCGCTGCGTTCCATCGCCTGGCGGATAAAGACCAGGTTCTCTTCGGCGCGGTCGCCGACCGAACCCGGCTTGACCGCTTTCAGCGTCACCAGCCGATCCTAGCATCAATCACTTTGCAAAACAAAGTCCACGGCCAGGCCCATTCGGATCCGTGTAATCTTTGTAATCCGTGGATTAGAATCGCGGGAATGTTTTCGGGGGGTCCGGTGTTTGAACGGTGATGGAGGTATCTATGAAACGCGTTTTAGGTATTGCGGCGGCTGCCACCCTGGCGCTGTCCGTTGTGGCGGTGGCCCAGGAAAAGAAGGGGCCAGCCGAGCACACGATGACCGGCTGCGTCCAGAAGGGCGCGACCGCTACTACGGGTGTCGTGGAAAACACGGCGGAGAAGGGTCCCAAGACGATCAGCATCATTGATTCGAAGGCCACTCTCGCCCCGCACGTCGGCCACAAGGTCGACATCGTCGGCGTGAACGTGCCGGTAGCGGAAGCGGAAGCGATGAAGCCGGCGCCGGCGAAGGCCCCGCACTACATGCGGCTGAGCGCGGTGAAGATGGTTTCTGCCACTTGCCCGTGAACTGATAGTTGAAGTTGGCAGTTGACGAGGGCCGGAGCGATCCGGCCCTTTCATTTTGGAGCGGCGGTTGGGCCGGCAACCAGTTCGAATCCGAGATCGTCGTTGCCGATGGCCGAGTTCGTCAGCACGATCGCGGCGATTTTGCGCGTCTTGTCGAAGCCGAGCCACGTGCGGTAGCCGCCGGTGCCGCCGTTGTGCCAGACCACGTCGCGGCCGTTGAGGCTGCGAATCAACCAGTTCATGCCGATCGACATGTCCTTGCCCACTGAACGGCGAACGACATGTGTTTGCTGCATCAATCGCGGCAAGCGCGCGCCCGACGAATCAAGATTGGCGCGCGCAAACTTCAGCATGTCGTTCATTGTCGATCGCAGCGCGCCCGCCCCGGCCAGCGCCGGAAGATCCCAGTTGGGCATCACCATGCCGCCGGCGGAGTAGCCCTTCGCGAGGTGCTCCTGCATCCACGGCGTCAGGGTGACGCCCGTGTGGTTCATGTCCAGAGGATCGAGAATCCGTTCCTTAACGAGCGCCTCATAGTTTTTTCCGGCGCGCATCGCCAGCGCCTGTCCGAGAAGGCCGACGCCGAGGTTGGAATATTCGAACTCGGCGCCGACGTCGCGCGTCAGCTGATACCGGCCGAGGAATTCGAACATCTGCTCCACCGTGTAGTCGGCGTACGGATTCAGCGGGTTCGCCGGTTTCATGTTGTCCGGCAGCCGCGGCAGTCCCGATGATTGCGTCGAGAGATCGAGCAGCGTGATCGCGCGTCCGTTCCGCTCGGGGATCTTCACGCCGGCGCGCAGATGGCGTGCGACCGGATCGTCCAGCTTCACTTCGCCGCGCTCCGCCATGTCGGCAAGCAGCAGCGCCGTGAAGACCTTGGTGATGGAGCCGATCTCGAAGACTGAATCGCCGTCGAGCGGTCGTGCATCCGGCCCCGGGTTGCCGAACGCAGCCATGGACGAGGAACCGTCCGGCTCGATGGTGGCGACGACCATGCCGGCGCTCTTCTTCGCGTCGACCCGGCTCTTGATGGCTGCGGCGATCTCGGCGTCGCGCGCGCCTGGCGCGGTGGCGAGGCCGGCGATCAGGACGAGTGCGGCAAGAATAGGTCTCATCACAATCCCGGGTTGCTCCGTCCCCAATCATCCCTGTGGCAGGGAGAAAATGGGGGACTGACACCTGTCTGGGCGCGTATTGTAGATGAGATTGTGGAAAGGGCCGGAGCGATCCGGCCCTCCCTTTTCTAGCGGTCGCTGCGATCCCCGCGATCCCCGCGATCGCCTTGTCCTGACTTCGTCTCGGTCTCGGCATCGGTCCGCTGGTCCTGCGACAGCGAGCGGCCGACCTCATCGGATTCCTTGAACTGGCCCTCCGCATCGCGGCGCACGAAGCGCTTATCGGTGCCGGTATCGATGAGTTCTCGATCGTTGTCTTTGCGTTTGGACATGGATGTGCCTCCCAGTTCCGAACGTGCAACGAGAGTGCCACGGCGTGCAGCTGAAGCGTGGTCACGCGACGCATTCAACCCATCCGGACCCGCCACTGCCGACCCTCGCGACGCCGGGATCGCGCTCCTATTGACATCGCAAAGGAGCGGAGCGATACTCCTTTGCAATGTCCAAAGGAACACCCGACCGCACCGACGTCCTGCAGGGCATGCTCGACATGATGGTGCTGCAGACGCTTGACACCATGGGCGCGATGCACGGCTACGGCATCGCGCGGCGCATCGAGCAAATCAGTGACGCGATGCTCAAGCTCAATGAAGGCACGGTCTACACGTCGTTGATGCGGCTGCTGCAGGGCGGCTGGATTACCGCGAGCTGGGGCACGTCCGAAAACAATCGCCGCGCCCGGTTCTATGCCATCACCCGCGCCGGCAGGAAACAGCTCGTCGCCGAGAGCGAGAAGTGGGACCGCCTGTCAGGCGTGATCGCGCGGTTGCGCACGGGAGAGAAGTGATGCGGTTCCTCTGGTCGCGACGGCGCATGGATGCGGACGCGGCCGAGGAACTGCAGGCCCACCTCGACCTGCTCAGCGAGCGGTACATCGACAACGGCATGACGCCGGAAGCCGCGCGCGCTGAGGCGGCGCGGCAGCTCGGCAACGTCACGCGCGTGCGTGAAGACATTCACGAGATGAATGGATTTCGCGTGCTCGACAACCTGGCGCGCGATGGGCGGTTCGCGTTGCGCCAGATCGCCTCGAATCGCGTGTTCGCGCTGGTCGTGGTGATCACGATGGCGCTCGGCATCGGTGCCAATACCGCCATTCTGAGCGTGGCCTACTCGGTGTTGCTGAAACCGCTGCCCTACGCGAACGCGGACGAGATCTATTCGGTCTCGATCATCGTGCCGGAGCGGCGCGAGCAGATCCCGAGCTTGCCCGCGACCGTGCAGGTGTTTCTCGCCTGGCAGCGAGGCTCGAAGGTGTTCCCGGCGATCACCGCGTTGACGCCGTGGGATGCGAACGTCACGGGCGACGGCGAGCCCGCATCGCTCGGTGGTGCGGAAGTCGCCACGAATTTCTTCGAGTTTCTTGGCGTGCCGCCGGCACGCGGCCGCGGCTTCATCACGGACGAAGCGGTGCCGGGAAACGATCGCGTCGTCGTGATCAGCGACGGCCTCTGGCGGCGCCGCTACGGCGCGGATCGCGCGATTGTCGGAAAGTCGATCTCGCTCAACGGCGAGCCGTACGAGATCGTCGGCGTTGCGCCGCCGTCGTTCCTGGTGCCGACACGCGCGCAGCTCAACGCCATCATTCCGTTCGCCGCGCGGATCGACATCTGGAAGCCGATCGCACCGGCGCCGGCGACGCTCAACAACGAAAGCTGGAATCACGCCGTGCTGGTGCGGATGGCGAATCCCGCCGATCGCAAGCGCGGCCAGCTCGAGCTGGCCGGTATCCTCACCGACCTGGCGCGCGTGCAGATGCCCGGCGTCAAGACCGAGCCGCTCATCGAACTCGTCGCCGTGCGCGACATCTATTCGGCGAGGGTGCGCCGCGCGGTGCTGCTCGTCGTCGCGGCCGCGGCCCTGCTGCTGGTCACGGCGTGTGCCAGCATCGCGAACGTGTTCCTGGCGCGGGGTGCGAGCCGCGCTCCCGAGATCGCTCTGCGGCTTGCGCTCGGTGCCGGCCGCGGACGAATCGCCGCGCAGATGGTCACCGAATCGCTGTTGCTGGCCGTGATCGGAGGCGGCCTGGGCGTCGTCTTTGCCGCATTGGGCACGAGGCTGTTGGCCGAATCGGGACCGGACGACATTCGCGCGCTGTCGACGACCGCCGTCGATCTGCCGTTCCTGCTGAGCGCGATCGCGCTCACGGTCCTGACCGGCGTCGCGTGCGCTGTGATCCCGGTGCTCCACGCCAATCGACGCGAACCCGCTGATGACTTGAAAGATGCGGCGCGTCACACGCCGCGCCGTGCCGCGCTGGCGCGGCAAGTGCTGGTCGGCGTCGAGATGGCGCTCGCGACGGTGCTGCTGAGCGCGGGCGCGCTGCTGCTCCACAGTTTTCTCAACGTGATGAACACCGATCGCGGCTACGAGATCGATGGCCTGCTGACCGCCGATCTGTCGCTGGCCGGCCAGCGATATCAATCGGGCGATGCACAGCGAGGGTTTTACGACGATCTGCTGCAACGTGTGCGCGCGCTGCCGTCGGTTGTGGCGGCAGGCGCGATCAACAATCTGCCCGCCGTCTCGGCTGCCGATGGACCGAGCCGCGCCATCCTGCTGTCCGAGGATACGGACTTTGCGTCGGTGGTGCTGGTCCGGCCGGTGGCCCTGATTCGTTCGGTGACGCCCGGCTACTTCGCGGCGAGCGGCACCACGCTGCTCGCGGGCCGGTTGTTCGATGATGTCGAGCCGCAGCTAGCGGCGATCATCAGCGAATCGCTGGCCGCTCGCTTATGGCCAGGTGCTCCGGCCGCCGCCGCGATCGGCAAACACGTCCGACAGGGCGGCAACATGTCGACGCCATTAATCCCCGTCGTCGGTGTTGTGGCGGATGCAAAGCCCGGAGGTCTCGATCGCGATCCGATCGCCGCGATCTATCGGCCATATGCGCAGTGGCCGAGCGCCTCGATGACCATCCTCGCGAGAACCGAGAGCGATCCGGCCGCCTTGGCCGGCGCGATCAAAGCTGAAATTCGCAGCCTCGATCCGGACTTGCCGATTACCGCGATGCGCACGATGAGGGAGGTCGTGTCGTCGACGGTATCGCAGCGGCGCTTTCAAACCACGCTGATGCTGTTGTTTGCCATCGTCGCGCTGCTGCTTGGCATCGTCGGCGTCTACGGCGTCACCAATTACGCGGTTGGATCCCGCACCAGGGACATTGGCGTCCGGCTCGCGCTCGGCGCCGATCGCTGGGCGGTGATGCGCTGGGCGTTTGCGATCGGATTCCGGCCGGTGTTGCTCGGGCTTGCGGCCGGATTGGTTGCGGCGCTGCTCAGCGCCAATGCGATTCGCGCCGCCCTGTTTGGCATCACGTCGTTCGATCCCATCAGCCTCGCGTTCGTCACCGCCACATTGCTCACTACTGCAAGCCTGGCCTGCTATTTCCCGGCGCGGCGCGCGGCCGCCATCGATCCGGTCACGGCCCTTCGACACGATTAAGCGCCTTCCGGTATACTGAGTTCGTGACGATGACCCGAAAGCGGATGCTCAAGCGTGCCAAGCGTGGCGCGGGGGGCAGACGTTTGTAAGGACTCGTTTTCGGAGTTCGACGATCGACAGCCACCCGCCGCGGATTACCGTGAGCGGGTTTTTTGTTTCTGAGAGGATCCATTCAGTGGATGCGATTGAAGTCGGCGTATTGGGCGCGACCGGCATGGTGGGACAGCGGTTCGTCTCGCTCCTGGCGCAGCATCCGTGGTTTCGGTGCACGTGGCTCGCGGCCAGCGAGCGCTCGGAAGGGAAACCCTATAAATCGGTTGCGCCTTGGAAATTGACGACGCCGATTCCGGGCGGATCGGCGGAGCGCATCGTCGAGGCGTGCGTGCCGGGCAGGGGACCGAAGGTCGTGTTCTCCGGCCTCGATGCGTCGGTGGCCGGCGAAATCGAAGGCGCGTTCGCGGCCGCGGGTCACATCGTCATCACCAACGCGCGCAACTTCCGCATGGATCCCCTCGTGCCGCTGTTGATTCCCGAAGTCAACGCCGATCACTTGAAGTTGATCGGCGAGCAGCGCCGGACCAAAGGCTGGAAAGGCGCGATCGTCACCAATCCGAATTGTTCCACCATCGTCTTGGCGATGGCGCTGGCGCCGCTGCGGCCGTTCAATATCCGCGCCGTTGTCGTGTCGACGATGCAGGCGGTGTCGGGCGCGGGATACCCGGGCGTGCCGTCACTCGACATCCTCGGCAACGTCGTGCCGTTCATCAGCGGCGAAGAAGAGAAGATGCAGAGCGAGACGCTGAAGATCCTCGGCAGCGACGGGGGGCGCGCGCCGTACCCCGCCGTCGTCAGCGCACACACCAACCGCGTGGCGGTGATCGATGGCCACACGATCACGGTGTCGGTCGGGTTCGAGAGGAAGCCGGCGATCGAGGCGATCAAGGAGGCGATGCGTTCGTTTGCCGGCAAGCCGCAGGAATTGTGGCTGCCGAGCGCGCCGCAGCCGCCGCTGTTCGTCACGGAAGAGCCGAATCGTCCGCAGCCGCGCCTCGATGCGGACCTCGGCGGAGGAATGGCGATCACGATTGGCCGCGTGCGCGAATGCCCGGTCATGCACGCGAAGTTCGTGGCCTTAGGTCACAATACGATTCGTGGCGCAGCAGGCGCAGCGATCCTCAATGCTGAGCTGATGCACTCCGAAGGGTTGCTCGGGTAGTTGGCAGTTGGCGGTTGGCAGTTGGCAGTTGAGTTTCAGTTGGCAGTTTCAGTTTCGAGTTGACGATGAAAGTGATGAAGTTTGGCGGGACTTCGGTGGCTGACCAGCCGGCGATCGAGCGATTGATCGCGTTAGTGCGCGCGGAGCGGCAGGCCGAGGCGCAGACCGAGGGCGGCGATGCGCGCGGGCCGGTGGTCGTGGTCTCCGCCTTATCCGGCGTGACGGATCGATTACTCGGCGTCGCAGCGCTGGCGGGATCCGGCGACGTCGAAGGCG
>Ga0137455_1000450_pt1 | contig 11134 bp, 6 predicted proteins | sample EasRivERMGT600_2_FD_102334 | JGI IMG/M metagenome (GOLD analysis project Ga0137455, IMG submission 102334) | Soil microbial communities from meander-bound floodplain in the East River, Colorado, USA - East River MetaG ERMGT600_2 | ecosystem: Environmental > Terrestrial > Soil > Floodplain ... | reverse complement strand
GGGGGCCTGCCGGGCGCGATTGCCGGCTACGGCGTGCCGCTCTTCTGGGGAACCCAGGCACTTCGCATCATCGGCGGAGCCGTCGGCCCCGCGTTTCGACAGGCAAGGCGAGCGGCGTACTGATGATTCCGGAAGAAGACTTGCACTATCTGAAATGACGCTGCGCGAACGCTACTCGATCGCCTTCGTAAACCTTCCGAGGAAGCCGCCACCGGCTTGCAGGTTGAGGGTGATCGTGTTCTTCGGCGTAAGGACACTCGACTCGACACGGACGGTCGAACCATCCGGAGCGTCGTCGCGAACGAGCGCCGACCGATAGCTGCCGGCGGAGAGAAACGACAGCGGCACCTGGATTGTCCGCGCGCCGGGCCCGTTCATTGCCGCCAGGAACCAGATGTCGCCCTTGCGGCGGGCGAGGAGCACGAGCTCGCCGATCTCGGAGCCGGTCAGCACCCGCGTCTCATCCCACGTCGACGGCACGCTCTTGATCACGTCCACTGCTGGACTGGCGAGGATGCTCTCGGGATTCGCCGCGATGGTGAGCAACGGGCTGGCGAACCCGACGAGGCTGGCGATCTGGTGCGCCACGCTCGAGTCGCGTCGACGCTCGCTGAAGACCATCGTGGTGTAGTCGGCAGGTCCTGCAAGGTAGCGCGTGAATGGCAGAATAGTTTGATGGCGGGCGCGCTCGTGCATGCCGCTCGACTCCATCCCACGCACGCTCTCGCGGACCAGCTCGTTGGGCCAGGTGCGTTCGCGGCCGGTCGGCTTGTTGGAGCCGTGAAACACGATCAGGATGCGGTGCTCCGCCGCCTTCCGAAGGAGCGCCTCGTACAGATCGATCACTTCCTTCGCTTCGTGATCGAGGAAGTCGAGTTTGGCGCCGGCCACGCCGAGCTCCTCGAGCATCGCGAAGAATTGCTCACGCGCCTCGTTGGTTCGCAGCTGGTTGGTGTGCTGCCAGAACCATACGCTGACGCCTTGCCGTCGTGAGTAGTTGACAACCTCGCGGCGCTCCTCGATTGTCCATTTTCGCCAGACGCCTTCGATCACGTGATGTTCGAACCCGAGCTGACCGGCCATGCGTGAGAACGCCTTCATGCCTTCCACGCCTTCAGGTCCGCCATCGACGTATCGCCACACCGCGCGGCCCGGTTTCACCCACGAGGTCTTGATCCCGTCGGGAAAGAGCGTCGGATCCGGCGGCGGACAGAGGTTCGGCACGATTGTGCTCGTCGCCAATGCGTTCAGGTCGCGTCCGATCATGACCACGCGCCACGGCGTGGTGATCTCGCCGGTGATCGCGGCCGCCTTGCCGAGCCGCTTGCCTTCCCCGCGGCCGTAGCGCAGCTCGAACGGATAGTTGAGCGGTTGACGATGTCCGAGACCGATCACCCAGCCGCCGCGGCCGTTCGACTCGAGTCCCATGCCGCTGTAGTTCACGAGGTTGGCCTCGGTGATCGACGCGTAGCCGCGGTTCTGCGGCAGCTTGAAGGTCAACGGCGGCCCGGCCCACTCTCCGGGCTGCACCGCGGCGACGTCCGCTTTCACGTAGGGCGCTTCGTAGTGGCCCTCCGCCATGCCCGCGTACCAAAGGACGGATCCCTCCGGCAGGTTGAATGTGGACCATTCGTCCGGCACGCGGGCGACCGCCGCATCGCCGGGAATGATGTGGCGGTACGCGACGCCATCGTCGAATGCCCGCACCTCCAGTGTGTAGGCGATCGAGGTCAGGTCGTTCGTGAGCGAGAGCCGTGCGCGGTTCGAGTCACTAATCGCGGTGCTGCGAACGCCCGACCAGGGGTAACGCTCGTGCACCGCGTCCCTCGCGACGCCGCCGAACACGACGCCGGCCGACAGGTCATAGCCGTCGAGCGTCATGACGATCGGCGACGGCTCGATCACCGTGGTGTTTCCGAGCGCAACGCTGAACGTGACGCGCTCGGCATTGGGCAGGATCTTGAAGGTCACCTGCCCGTCGGGGCTTTGCACGTCGAGCGCCGTCATCTGCACTCGCTGTGAACGGCGTGTGGCCGGCGCCTGTTGCGCGACCGGCGCGGTCTGCGCGTCGTTGCAGGTGATGGCCAGGCAGATTGCGATTACTGCGTGACGCGCGGTGACCATGCGCGCAGGATACAACTCACGGTGGTGGAATCGACAGTCCTGACGTTACTTCAGCCGCAGACCGGGATCGATGCCGCTAGCGGACGCGAAGCGTCCCACAGACCAAGACACCGCCGGTTGGAACCGAATCGTCGTCCTATTGAACCACCTCAACGGATTGGGCAATCAGGATGTCAGGCTAGCCGCGCGTTGCGCTCCCACAGAGAGGTTACCAAGTCGACGTTGAAGCTCACACAGTGGCAGGCCACTCGACCGAATACACGGCGAAAATTCTGCGCGGCCCTGGCTCGGAGTCATTGAATGTCCCGTTTTCCAGCAGCATTCGCGCATCCTAAGCAGGCACTGCGAATTCGTTTCGACTTCGGATGCCAAGGAGTGCACGATAACGGAGAGCACTCCGGCGAAGTCTGGGCATAGAACGTTACGACGTCGTAGCCCTCGAGCACACTCGCTTCAGGAACCATTACATTCGCAGTGAACGACGGCTCGGCTCAAAAGGTATCCATCGGCCCGAATCGAACTGTAGTTGATGAATCTCGTAGAAGAACAGTCTTGTTTCGGCCAAGTCGATTCCGTTCTCGCGCGCGATCTCGATGATCGCCGCTGGTGAATCGAACAACAAATAGCCGTTGTACTTCCAAAAGTTGATGTAGTCCGTAAAGTTGTCGGAGATGCAGTCGCTGACTGAATAGATGCTCGAGACGCGTTCTGCGATAAGCGAATCGGGCCGTGTGCCCGATGCGCTTTGCCATGTAGCCGGCGGGGACCATATCACTCGGAATCGCTTGACGACCGAAACGCTGGGCTGCCGCGCGAGAGTTAACAGCAACAGTAAGTTATCGCTTCAGGGCCACCGTCCAATTGAGGGCGACTGAAATCGCGGTGGGTGGCACGTCGACGGCGATCGTATTGACGAGAAACCGCTGCCCATCGGCGGCAGGTGCATAGTTGCCGAAGAACAAGGGACCACGAATCGTCGGCCGATGAGTCTGGAACAACGCCTGTGGCGTGCCGGCTTCGAAGGTTGACGCGCCGCCATTGATCGGCGCAGCCATCAGCTTTCCGTCCGTTGCCACGTAGAACAGCTCGCCGCCATCGCGCCGCCATTGCGGGTCGGACCCGCCACCCGTCGACACCTGCCATTTCGCTCCCGTTGCCGGGAAGGGCTGCACGAAGACTTCCGCAGCTCCTGTTTCATCGGACGTGTAGGCAACCCACCTCCTGTCTCGCGAGAATCGAGCTTGTGTTTCGTTCGCAATCGAGTCCAGGAACAGAAACGGTTTCCGCTCACCGACGAATGGGAGCACCCACATGTCGAATCCCGCGTTGCCAGCCGTGTTATAGAGCAGAAATCCGCCATCGGACGACCAGCTCGTTGGAAAAACGCCGTTGCTTCCGGTCTTGAGCAACAGTTCTTCGCGACTCGCACCGCTGGAGAGCTTTTGAAAAAGGTCGAATGTCGTGCCGCCGCGATTCGAGCTGAACACGATACGGCTGGAATCCGGCGACCAGGTTGGCGAAAAGTCGATGGCGGGGTCGAACGTGAATCTCGTCGTCGTGCCGCGGCTCGAGTCCACCAGCCATACTTCCGTGCCGAGAGTCGCGTCGACGCGCTGGACAGCGATACGCCCGTTGTCCGACGACAGCGACACGTTCTCGTACTCCGCAGGCGTTCCGATGACACTGAGTCGCTGGCCAACGCGATCGAACCAAGTCAATTGAGTGAGCGGCGAGCCGATGCTGCCGGTATACGCGAGTCCGTTGGCGGATGTCGAAAAGGATGCTTCGCCCGTCGCGGGGCCGAACCCCACGTGCTCGGTGACAGCCACGCTCTCACCCGTCATCTTCAGCGTGGTCACGTCGAACGGCTGTGCGAGGAGCGTGCCTTCGCGTACGAACAGCAGGTAGCCAGGCGGCGCGAACCCCGCTCGAAACTCGGAATCGATGAGGCGCACGCTCTCCTGAGTGTCGAGCGTCCCCAGGTAGATACCTGACTGATCGCGCCGCGCATTGATGACCAGGTACAAAAAGTGCCGGCCGTCCGGTAGGAATTCGGGCCAACGATGCGACAGCTCCTGCCGCGCCACGTCGATTCGGGTAATCGGTACAGGCTGACCGCCCGCCGCGGAGACGCGATAGAGCGCACCCCCGAAACCTCGCGCAAAGATGATCGTGCCGCTCTGATTCCAGGTTCCGCCACGCGGTGTGGGAGCTTCGCACAACACTTGTACAGGCCCGCCGGTGGCTGCGATGGTCTTCAATTTCGCGCCGGCAAAGAAGCCAATCGATCGGCTATCCGGCGACCAGAACGGACGCGCGGCACCTTCCGTGCCGGCAAGCACGCGTGCGGTGATGGTGTCGAACGAACGAATCCACAGCCGTGGGCGACCGTCCGCAGTCGACGCGATGAACGCCAGGTGTCGGCCATCGGGAGCGATGGCCACCTGCGGGCTAGGAGGATTGCTCCCGGCGAGGCCGTCTCCGGTAAGCGTGCCACCTTCCGGCGGCAGAACGACGAATTGAACCGGCTCGGCCGCGATCGGTTGCAGCCCGCCCAATCGGAAGACGAGCGCCATTGTTACCAGGAGGAGCACGGCGGCAACGCTCCACGCCAGCTTTCCGCGACTGTTCTTCGTCGTGGGAGATCCCGAATCCCCTTGCCCGACCCAGCGCAGTTCCGTTGTCAGATCCTTCGCGGATTGCCATCGATCTTCAGGGTCTTTGACCAGGCACAGGGAAACGACGCGATCGAATGCCGGCGGACTGAGCGGCCGCAGTGTGGAGATCAACGGCGGTTCGTCCTTGAAGATCGCGCCGATGACACTCGCGGGCGTGTCACCTTTGAACGGCCTGGCGCCCGTTGCCATCTCGAACATGACGGTGCCGAGCGCCCAGATATCACTGCGTGAATCGGCTTCCTTGCCTTCGAGCTGCTCCGGCGACATGTACTGAACGGTGCCGAGGATTGTGCCCTTCGCGGTAGCCGGTGCTGCCGTGGCAAGTCGCGTCACGCCCGATATTGAAACCGGACTGTCCGGCACCTTCAGCTTGGCGAGCCCGAAGTCGAGCAGCTTCGCCCCCGCTTTCGTGAGCATGATATTGGCGGGCTTGATGTCGCGATGAGTGATGCCCTGGCGATGTGCCTTGTCGAGAGCGTCGGCAATCTGCACCGCAATGGCGAGAACCTGATCGAGTGGCAGCGGCCCCTTCTCCAGGCGCGCCGCCAGCGTTTGGCCCTCCAGGTAAGGCATGACGATGAAATGCGTACCGTTGAATTCGCCGACGTCGTAAATCCCGCAGATGTGCGGATGATCGAGCGCGGCCACGGCGCGGGCCTCCCGCTCGAACCGGCCCCGCAGATCCGCGTCGATGGCGATGTCGGACGTGATCACTTTGATCGCGACGGCGCGATCGAGACGGGTATCGCGGGCGCGATAGACCTCGCCCATTCCACCCACGCCGAGCGGCGCAGTGATTTCGTACGGGCCAAGCCGAATGCCGTCAGAGAACTTCACAGGGAAACCTGCGAGAGTCTAGCGTGGATGGAGCCTCAGACCTTGGGTATTACAGGTTGTTGCGGCGGCAGATTAGGGCGAGGAGACCGGGATCGCACTGGCTAGCGAACGCGGAGCGTTCGCTGCTTGATCCCGAGCCCGGTCGGGACACCACGACTGGCGAATGCCGAAGGAGGTGGTGGACCAGAGCTTCACCAGATCGAACCCCTTATTGATCTGGCTGCGTCAGATCGACGGAATACGGCTGGGAATGTAAGTGGTGGCGCACCGGCGGTGCCAAATGCAGACTATCCTCTTCGCCGACTCTAACTAAGCCCGCGACCTTGGATCCCAAACTACATCAGTGCTTCTGGATCCAGTCCGTGATCAGAGCGAGGACCTTTGGCGAGAACTGCATCTCGGCGCACGGTTTTCCGGGCTCAGATGGCTGCGCGCACACCCACATCCAATGGTCGATGTCTGGAATCGTGGCCACCGTGAAGTCAGCGTTCTTAGCTTCACCGAGGTATCTCATGAGCGGCACGAGGTTCGTCGCGCCATCAAGTTCGCGGTCGCGAGCGCCATGGATCGCCAGGAAAGGTTTCGTCAACGCGCGCAGCGCCTCTCCGGGATCGGTCAGGGCCTGGGACCGGCGGAGCGGCGCCGACTTCGCCCACTGGGTCACGATCGCTGCCATCGCGCCTTGGACGGACGGGCGTTCCTGGTCGCTCACGTTCGCCATCGCCGAAGTGAACGCATCTCGGAGCCTGCCTTCCAGTTCGGGCGGGCGCAAGGTGGGTGAACTCTGAGCCAGAGTGGTCCAGGTGGCGGTGGTCACCGCGCGAAGTCCCGGCGGCAACCGCTCGAGGTTGATGAGGGCGTCGGTAAAAAGACCGGCCAGCGTAATGACGAATGCGACGTCATTTGAACGGACCGCAGCGATCGGCGCCGTGAGACCGGCGAAACTATGTCCGATGATTCCGATCCGCTTCGGGTTCACCTCCGGCCGTGTCTTGAGGAAGGCCACGCCGCGACCAAGTCACCAGCCAGCTGCTGCACCGACGACAGCTGCTTCTGTCCCGACGATTTGCCGGCACCTCGGTCGTCGAGCCGCAACACGACGATCCCGTTTCGGCTCAGGGCGTCGGCGATGGCCAGGAATGACTTGCGCGCTGGCGCACTCGGAAGCGTGTAGTCGCGATCGAACGGCTCAAGACCCAGCCCCTGATTAAGCAGCACCGCTGGCGCATTCGGCGTCCCACGTGGAACGGTCAGTGTGCCCGCAAGCTGAACGCCGTCAGCTGCATTCTGGAACGCCACCTCAATGGCCGCGTACGGTGGCGGGCCGGCCCCGTAGACCGGGCGTGGCGATTCCTTGATCGGCGCCTGAGGCACGGCTAGGACCTCGAGTGATAGACCAGTGGCAAAGGCAAGGGAAAGAGCAACGTGTCGATTCAAGCGTTCGCCCGAGGGTATTAGACCCCGACTCGCTCGGTCAGTTCCCACGACGCTCCGACTGACCTTCGGGCGCGATTCTCAGGTAGCAGCCGTGAGTAGGAACACACGCGGCTCGACCGATAGTTTGGGTAACGATTTTTAGCCGTTTGGAATCAACGACTTGAAGTTGGTGGACCCACGGTTCTCCAATTGGAACCGGATCGGGCTGGCTCGAGACTATCGATGCAATTCGCGCTCAATGACGATGTCTTTGCAACCTGGCTGAGAAAAACGCCTCGTCTGGCCGTCTATGAATTGCAGGTCGACTCGCGTCGACCGTCCCAAACCAGCGAGCGAATCAATGTTCAGAGGCCGCCTGTCTCTACAGTCTGTCGGTGTCGTCATCTGCATCAACTTATTTGTCTTTGGCACTCCTGCAACTGATGCACTCGCTCAATCGAGTTCCGATCGCGACTGCAGAACCATCGAAAGCGGATTTGGCGCCGGAGCGTTTCGGGCCACACCCGATAACACCTTTGAGTTCAATCACCGCGAATTGAGCGCGTCACGGGGTAGGTTGTACGTCCTGCGTGTCGATGACGGCGGGTATTTTCAGATCCTTTTTACGTGCACCGCGCCTTCGTTTTTCAATTACAGCGTCACCGGCGATCCCGGCGCACAGCCCGCTTCGACCGATGCCGCCCCCCTTGCCGACTCGGTGATGGTGACTGGTCCCCTCACGATTCGGGGCATCACCATGCGACACGATGCGCGTTTCCTGCGCTATCGCGTCAGTGCCAGACTCCGCGAAGGCGTTCAATCGGTTAGTAGTGGTGCCGCGGGCGCCGCTCGGGGGATTAGCGAGGAAATACCGCCACTCGCGAAGCCTCCTGGCGATCCACGTGCTTCTGATTCGACGCCGCCACCGGCCCAACTCTTTGCCGTGAGTTTCGACGTCTGGGTCGTCACCAAGCCCGAGTGGCGGCTCAGCATTATCGGCGGCGCCGCCGTCAGTTCACTTGTCGACACGAAATACGCAATCGCCACCGATGCCCAGGGTGCCAAGATCTTCGTTGAATCACCGACCGGGCAGAGCAGCCACGCGACCGACGTCATGGCGCTGGCGAACACTTATTACTCCCAGACTTTCTGGCGAACCCTCAATTTTGGTGCCGCCTTTGGTTTTGGCAGCGGGGGAACATCACCACGATTCTTTCTCGGACCAAGCGTCATCTTCGGCAAGTACTTCGTATTCACCGGCGGCTGGTCGATTGGCAGCGTCGCGGCGCCGCCACTCGGACAAGAGCTTAGTAAGGCGCCGGTCAATGGCGACAACACACTCAATTCGCTGACCCGGCGCGTCATCGCACGGCCATTCTTCGGCATCGGATTCACCTGGATCGATCGGCGCGACCAATTTGCCGCGGCCTTCTCCGCCGCTGCATCTGCATCCGGGTCGGTGGGCTCGTGCGTGGCCTCCGTCACACCGGCCGCCGTGACGTTTGATGCGAAGGGCGTCGCTTCAGCCGACGTCGTCGTCGAAGCAGGGGCCGACTGCACCTGGGTGGCGACGTTACAGAATGGCACCAATCTGTTCGAGGTGACTGGCGGCGGTGGAAAAGGAAAAGGAACCATCAAGCTCAAAACCGGCGAGGCGATAGCCGCGGGGCGATCCGATGTTCTCAACATCGTCGGTCCCTCTGGGAGCGCTGCGAAGCCGGTGAAGCTGACACAACCACCCGCAAAGTGAGTTGGTCATGTTGTTGGAGGTGCACCGTGAGGAGTGTCGCTCGTGTCTCGGCTCTATTGTTGGTGCTGGCGCTCTCCGGTGTCCAGGATCTCCGCGCGCAGGGTCCGAGGAATCTGGCACTGCTGATCGGCATCGACGACTACATCAACATTCGCGACCTCAAGGGTTGCGGCAACGATGTCGACCGTTTCAAGTCGGTCCTGGTCGGCAAGTTCGGATTCGCCGCTGACAACATCGTTACTCTCAAAGACGCTGCGGCAACGCGAGCCGCCATCCTCGGTGCCTTCGAGACGTTAATCGGGCGCGCGCGAAGCGGCGATGTGGTCGTGATCCACTACAGCGGCCACGGCTCTCGGGCGCTCGACGACTCGAACGATGAAGACGATGGTTGGGATGAAACGCTGGTCCCCCACGACAGCCGTGAGCCGAACATATTCGACATCAGGGATGACGAGATCAATGCGCTACTGTCGCGACTGACGGCGAAGACCGCCAATGTCACTCTCGTGATGGACAGTTGCCATTCCGGATCCATCACCCGTGGTGGCAGCGACGTGCGGCGGGCTCCGGATGATCAGCGGCGGCCGCCGCCGTCGTCGCAGCCTGCGTCGCGAGCCGCAGAGGGTGTCGACGACTTTCGACAACGAGATGCCGCGTACGTGCTGGTGACCGGATCGCGGCCCAATGAGTTGTCGAATGAATTCGATGTCGACGGTGTTCGCCAGGGCGCGTTGACACACTTCATCACCCGGGCGCTGCTCGGCGCATCAAAAGGCACGACCTATCGCTCGATCATGGAGACCGTGGCGACGCAAGTGACGTCGGTCTTCCCCTCACAGCATCCGCAGCTTGAGGGGGCCGGCGATCGCCTCTTGTTTGCAGTCGATCAAGCGCTGCCATCGCCGTATTTGCTGGTGCACCCGTCGAGCACCGGCGCGCTCGTTGAAGGCGGCCGCGTCGTTGGGCTGGCGGCGGGCTCCGAGCTCGATGTGTATCCGCCAGGGACGATTAATTTCACAGCGAAGCCGGTGGCGCGCATTCGGACCACGACCGTCGGCGCGGTTCAATCGGATGCCGAGGTCATCTCGGGTGGTGCGATGGCCGCCGCTTCGCGTGGCGTGATCCGCTCGCGCACCTACGCCGACGACAAATTGCGGGTCTACTTCGTGCCGTCGGAGTCGGGATTGGTCGGCGCCATTCGCACCCGAATCGGCAGCCTGGCCGGCATCGAGATTGTGGCCGATGAAACCCGCGCCGATTTGCGCGTCCGTCATGAACGTAATTTGCTGTTCACCGAGAGCGGCGATCTGGTGCAACTGTCACCACCATTTCCCGCCGACGATGCCGGCGCCGTCGATCGCATCGTCGACCGGATCGCGACATGGATGCGATGGCACGCCATCCTGCGGCTCGAGAACCCCGACGTTGGCATGCCGGTGTCGATCAAAGTGGGCGATGGGTCGAAGACGCGATTCACTTCGGGCGATCGAGTCGATGTCACGATCACGAACCTTTCGAGCGAACAGGCCTTTCTGACGCTGCTCGATCTGGAAATCGACGGCGCGATCACGTCCTTGTCACGGGCCGTCGATCGCACCGATCCGATTCCTCCCTCCGGCACCCGTACTCGTACGATTCAACTCGCCACGCCGCGGGATCGCACGTTCGCTCCCGATGTGCTCAAAGCGATTCTCACGCCGGCGCCACTCGAGCCGGCGTTGTTCACGCAAGTCGCGGCTCGAACCGCGGATCCGCCTTCGCCAGCGGGATCGGCGATCGCGCGCCTGATGGCACGGACGTCAGCGGGCCAAGCGCGCTCCGCGCTGGTGGTCGACAGCAGCAATTGGGGCGTGGCCGCGGTACGAGTCGAAACGTGGCGCGTGCCGGGGGCGCAGTCGTCGCAGGGCGTCGGCGTCGCCGCGGCCCCGCGTCTCGACAGTTTCGTTCTGCATTTTCCCGCCGGTAGCCGTGCCACGCCTGCTTCGGTGGCGGCCCGTGGTCTCAACGAGTGTGCGGCCGGCGTCGAGCGCGCCGAACGGTGCTTTCAGATCTCACCGCTGGGTCCGTCGTCGCCGGCGATCGAAGTGCGGCCGGCAGGACGCAGTGCCGAGAGTCGCGCGCCCCGATCGCTCGGTGCCGCCTGGGACGAAGCCGCGCGGCTGCGCGAGATGACCGGTGCGGAATTCGTCGAACCCGTCTTCGAAACGACAGTGGACGACCAGGAGGACGCCGCTCGATCCTCACGCGGCATACCCGACAAAGAGGCGGCGAAGAAAGACACCGAGTGGAGTGTCAAGCACGTCAACGCCTTCGGCGCTCGCGCGCAACT
>Ga0137455_1000449_pt1 | contig 11144 bp, 17 predicted proteins | sample EasRivERMGT600_2_FD_102334 | JGI IMG/M metagenome (GOLD analysis project Ga0137455, IMG submission 102334) | Soil microbial communities from meander-bound floodplain in the East River, Colorado, USA - East River MetaG ERMGT600_2 | ecosystem: Environmental > Terrestrial > Soil > Floodplain ... | reverse complement strand
TTGATATTGCTGTTCCTGTTCTGGAGGTCGGGGAATGGTCGCTTCCGATGAAGCCGTTGTGGCTGTGCTGGAAGCCGCAAAGGTTGTGGGGACGCTCGGCGATGTCTTGGGGGGGTATGACGCGGAATCTGTTGCGGCCGGACGCCTTGCCGGGCGGGTAGAAGTGCTGCTGTGGGCGCAAGCCGAACTGCAAGTTGAGATAGTTCGGGTTAAGGCTGCTGATCGCTTTGCTGATACCAGAGCGCTCGAGGAGTTCTTGATTCGGGTCCGGGATAGCATCAGAGCCGTCCAGGATGGTACCGGGGATCCTGCCGGGTTAGTCCGTACGGGCGTGGAGGCAGCTAAGATAGAGACGGCTACCCTCGAGGATGTCCCAACCACGGAGATGGGAGCGTAGACCATTGAGCCTTGACTCCTCCGATGCAGCAGCCTCTCAATATGGTGATAGTCTCCCGGCTGAGCCTCGCAATCGGAATGTCATCTGCAAAGGGCGCACGGTTATCCGCTGGCAGTATGATGAAGGCAATCACCGCAAAGGCGATCCCGTCCTGGATGAGGACAATGGTCGGACGTACCGGCCGTGTCGTGGATATGGTGCAAATGGAACTGATTATTGCGCTGCGCATGGAGGTTCCGCGCCCCAAACAATTGCGGTAGCTCAGCGGACGCTAGCGCTTGGATCGGACGATTACGCGACCATTATTCGTCGGATTGCACGTGATGAGACGGCTCCGCTTGACCTACGGCTGAAGGCAGCAGCACAAGGCCTGGACCGGGTAGGTATCCGGGCTGGTGTGGATGTTGGGATTGAGACTCCTAAGTGGCAGGCTGTACTGGGGAAGCTGTTCGAACGAGTAGAGGATGACGAAGAACTAGCGCCAACGGAGCCGGTACAGGAGACTCCGAAGAAAGCAAGTCGGGCGCCCGCAAGGGCAAAGCCTCGTAAGGCGGTAGCGCGTAAGGCGACGCCTCCGTCGACGAAGCCAAAGTTTGAAGGCTGGGGATAATGATAAATCCGTATGATGGGCCGCGTGTTGATCCGTATGCGGGAATGCATGCAGCAGATATCCGCAAGGACGTAGAGGCGCAATTGCGCGATCATCTTGAGCGCGTAGGCCAGGCATCGGCCGCGCTTGGTGATCGGGTGGCCACGCTGGAAGCGCAGCAGGGGGAATTGCTGGAGTCCCTCGGCTGGGCACTTGTCGCCATTGCGGAATTGGTGGCGTGGCGCGATACCGGCGCCGTACATCGGCAATGCAAGGCCTGCCAGCAGATCCTGCCGGTTACCATGAGCGGCCAATTCCTGCCGCATTCGGTACCTCTGCAGGGGCACCCTTGCGTTAATTCCGGTGGCCACGTCTAATGGCCAGGTCGCAGGAGGAGCGCGACACCAACGATATGATCGAAGCTGCCATCGAGGCGTATCGCGAGGCGTATCGCAACAACCATGCTGAGGCGACGCACGGCACGCTGACGGATTGGATCATTGTCGCCGCAGAGACCAAGCCGGATATGGACGATCCGGCCGAGGACGTTACCGCCTACAGCATAATCATGCCCAACGGCGGGATTCCTTGGTATCGGGCGCGCGGTCTACTAGAGGCCGGCAACCACTACTTCACTCACAACGCGGGACCGGAGGCGGATACAAGTGATTGATCCGTTGGTGGCGGCGCTCAAGCAGCGCCGCGAGGAATTGGGTTGGGAACCCATTAAGCTAACTCGTGAGTTCAATTGGTCGTCTGCGGCTCTCATCCGCTTTGAGGCGGGCGGGGACCCAAGGCTGAGTACGGTGAGAAAGGTGGCCGAAGCACTAGGTGGCGATCTCGCGTTTGTTACGGCTGCGGATAAAGAGCGCTACGATGAGCAGACCTTGTTCAAGGTGGATACTGCTCTTCGTCGTGCTGGGCTGAGCGATCCGCAGCGCACAAACGCCATTATTCAGATGCAGAACGGAGGCATCCTCTTTCGCGAACGAGCGATTGATGAGCGTCCAGTCTCATCTTGCTGAATGGGCGACGGACAATGATGAGCGAGGTGGTCCGCTGGTGTAACGCGTCGTTCCACATTAATCGGTGGTATAGATTCCTGCATTTCTGGGAGTTCGTTGGATACCGCCATAACGATCCTACGCCCGTAAGGCATACGGGAATCACCTACACTGCTCGGGGCGCGCGTAAGCGCCTCCGGAAAATAATGTTGGAGGGGAAATGAGAAAGCGCATTTTGGCCGCTCTCAGCGCGGCCATCCTGGCTACATTTGCATTCGTCGCTATCAATCAGATTCCGGCGCAGGCGGACCCGCCGCTGGAGAACTGCTTCACCCAGCTGACCACCTGCGGCTACCCGACGACGGCGACGACCGGTCCGCGTAATGGACACACCCTGACTCCGTACACGCCCGGAGGCGGAGACTTCCATTCCACCTCGACCAACCAGGTCATCGAAGACCTGGACATTACCGGCTGCCTGGTCGTTGACGACCCAGGCGTGATCGTGCGTGACGTCCGGTTCCAGGGCGATTGCTTCGCCTATATCGAGACGGTCGGCAGCGGCACAGTGACTATTGAGTACACGGAGATCATTTGCAACGGAGGCGGGACGGGCGTCGCATTCTCCGACGTCACTATCACCAACTCCCACATTCGCCGTTGCGAGAACGGCGTGAGCGCGGGATCCAACGTCACGATCACCGACTCTATCATCGAGGCGTACGAGGCTACCCCGGAGGAGCACGGCGATCTCATTCAGGGCTGGGAGGGCGAGAATGTCCTCATTGACGGCAATCTCCTCTCCGGCTATAACCCGATGACGTCTGCAATCATCATCGACGCAGACGGTACGACCGACTGGACGATCACCAACAACTTCCTGTCCAGCGGTGCCTACACTCTCTATTGCCCCACCTCCAACGTGGATGGATTCGTGGTGACGGGTAACCGCTTCTACCCCGCTGGCGAAGACGCCACAACAAGAGAGACTGACCGGCGCTCGCCCGCTTTCGGGATGACTACGGACTGCGACACGGCAGGCATTACCTGGAGCGGTAACATTACCGATCTAGGCGACACGCTCAATGACGACGGTACCGTCAGCTAGAGCGCCGAGACGTCGGGGTGGGCCGGACCTCCCCAAGGCCAGCCAACGGCCCACCCCGACCCCTAATGGAGGAACTAATGGAAGATGCACCGTTGCCGCTCCCGCGCTCTTGGGAGGTAGCCGGGACTCCCGATCAGCCTCCGCTCCTCCCGCCCGATTCGCCATTGTGGGACCAAATGAAGCCGATTCCGCCCGGTACGCCTCTGCCAACGTTCCCGAAGCCTAAGTCCCACAATCAGTATTGCCGGGATGATTGGGATATGTACCACGGGGATGGGCCACGCGGAATGGGACCAAAGGGCGATGGGTGCGTCTGCGCGCTAGACCCCACTAGACCACGCCTTTGGGACTCCGAGCCGGAGGGAGTAACCCATATCGCCGGGACACAGATGGTCATGTTTGGCCGGTATCTACGCCAGCGTTGCGAATGGTGCGGGATCATCCTCCTGGAGTATGACCTGGAGCGCGTGCAGGTCCCCGTTGGGCAAGACCCGACGCCAGCTATGTGGACTCCCATGGCATTGGTACGGGTAGATGGTTATATGTCTGCAGAGATAGACAATCCCGAGCAGGTAGATGGCGGCATCCAGCTACCTCCGGACTCCTGCGCCTTCAACCCACTGACCCAAGTAGGAATGCAATGAAGACTGATCGCTGGCCGGCGGTTGAGGCGGAGGTCGGAGAGGTCAACGCCATAATGACGTTCGTAGACGAGCACGGCCAGGAATGGTTTGCCGCCGCTATGGTCGGGCCGCTTATGAAGGGCGACGATAGCATTCCGATCCTAGAACTCAAAGATCGTGCATTCTCAATGTCTCGATTCACGGTGGTGACTAGAGGCTAATGGCCGCGCTCCGGACTCCGCCCCCGCCCGATGCCATTTGGCCGCACATATGGGACGAAGTAGAGTGGGTGCCGTACGACCTCCAACGGGAAGTGTTGTTGGACCGGACCCGTAACAAGGTAGTGGCTGCGGGCCGACGGGCGGGTAAGAGCCAAATGGGTGCGCACCGGCTAGTACCGGAGGCGTTCGGCGCTTGGACTGAGTTGGAGTTCCTACGGCGTAAGGGATTGCGGCGAGAGTACTGGATCGTTGGGCCGGAGTACAGCGATGCCGAAAAGGAGTTCCGCGTCATCTACCTAGCGTTGGAGCGTTTGGGCTTTCTCTTTGACCACCCAGGAACGTACAACATTCCTGAATCTGGCAATATGCAGATTAGCCTATTCGACCGGCGCTTCATCATATCCGCCAAGAGCGCCAAGTATCCGGCTACGCTGGTTGGTGAAGGCCTGAGCGGGGTAGTGTTCTCGGAAGCGGCCAAGCTCAAGCCGTCCACTTGGATCAAGTACGTTCGCCCTACTCTTGCAGACTTCAATGGTTGGGCCCAGTTCGGCTCTACCCCGGAAGGCAAAAACTGGTTCTATGACCTCTGGATGATTGGGCAGGACCCAGAGCGCGCGGATTGGAAGTCTTGGCGCGCTCCGGCTTGGGTTAACCCGTATGTGTATCCGGGCGGAGTCAACGAGGAGCTATTGAAGTGGCTCTCCGAGCAGCACCGGCATGGGCGCTTGGACAAAGCCAAGATAGCGCTGGCGGAGCTAGGCCGTATGATCAAGGGACCGGACGGAGTGATTGCGCCGTACGGGATCCACCCAGAGATCTGGGCTATGTGGCTGGACATGAGCGTGGAAATGTTCAACCAAGAAATCGCGGCGCTGTTCACGGAGTACGTCGGGCGCGTGCTGAAGGACTTCGACGAAGAGATACACGTCAATAGCGATGAGTATCGGGCCGGCTGGGAGACTTGGGCTTGCGCGGACTACGGATTCACCAACCCATTTGTTTGGTTGATTGTCCAGACGGACCCGCGCCACGAGAAGTTCCATGTGCTGGACGAGATCTATGAGGTTGGGCGGACTACGGAGGAGATGGCGGAGATCATAAAGGAGCGCGGCCTCAATCCGGTCACGCTCCGTGGTTTCTATCCCGACCCAGCCGAGCCCGACCGTACAAGGCGCTTAGAACAATTGCTAAAGGTGCGAAGTATGGATCCGGGCAGCCTAGTGATCAACGATCGCCTGGAATGGTTCCGTCGCAAGCTGAAGGTTGGCGTACTAGGCGGCGGCGGACCGCAACTGACTGTGAACCGTCAATGCGTTAATACGATCCGAGAGTTCAATGACTACCGATACAAGGAGACGGCCGAGCAGGCCGGAGAGCGCGGGCGCTCCGCCCCGGAGCACCCTTTGAAGAAAGATGACCATACCCCGGAAGCGTTGGGACGGATGTTTGGAGGGATGCTAGGTAGTCCGTACGTTTCCACCCGCCAGAACAAGGTCAAGGCTACGCGCTAGGATTTGACCAACCGGAGGAGGAGCACCCGTGGTATCCCCATACGCAACGGCGGTGGCGCTGGGTCGCCCTGTCCCCACATACGTCAACGGCAAGCAGCCGGACGACATCCAGCGCATTCAGGCCTATTGGACGTATGACGATATTGTCAACAACGTGAATGAAGCGTTTGACGCTCTACTTAGGACGGAGACGGACAATAAGGGCAAGCGCTTCATTCCGTTTGCTCGTGCAGTCCTGGAGGGGACCAACCGTTATCTGGGGAAGGACCTGACGGTTAGCTACGAGGTCCCCATGGACAGCCCGGCTACCCCGGAGGTACAGGCGGAGTTAGCCACTTGGGCGAAGTCGCTCTTCGACCGCGAGCAATTCGTAGTGAAGTTTGCAGAAGCCAAGCGAACTATGCTTCGGCGCGGCGACTCATTCCTGCAATTGAGCGCCGACACCAGTAAGCCGGAAGGGCAGCGGCTCCGGATTACCCTACTTGACGGGTCGCAGTACTTCTCCATTCCGATGGGGACGGACTCGGAGCGGATCGCCGGCTGCTACATCATTACCCTCCTGTCCTCTCCGGATGGTCAGACTACTGTAGCGCAGCGGGAGCGCTACCAACGAATCCTGACCGAGGCGGACGTTGCCGAGGTTCCGGGCTCGTCGATAGGCGGCATCTACTATCGCATGGAGTTCTTTGAGGCCAATGGTTGGGACGATCGGTTCCCGTTGACCGCTGCGGATCTCAAACCGGCCGACCCGCCTAATTGGGTGGTGTGGGACGAGCGGTATACAAGTCAGGCCTTTGTTGGATTCATGCTACCGGCCCAGATCCAAGCCATTCCGGTCTACCACTTCAAGAACACCAACAGCGGCCCATTCGGATTCTCCATGTTGCAGGGGCTGGAGACCGTGTTCGCCGGCATCACTCAGGGAATGACAGACGAAGACATGTCGATTGCCTTGTCTGGGATCGGTGTGTACTGGACGGACTCCGGGAGCCCAAGAACTGCGGACGGGAAAGAGACTGAATGGGTGATTGCTCCGGCCAGCGTCTTGGAGTTGCGCCAAGGCGGGAAGTTTGGCCGCGTTGAGGGTGTGAGTTCCGTTGAACCTATGCAAGACCACGTGAACTCGCTGAAGGACGCCGCGCTTGAGAGCAGCGGGACTCCGGATATCGCGGTGGGTAAGGTAGATGTCCGAGTGGCGGAGAGCGGTGTGGCGCTAGCGATCAAGATGGCGCCGGTCATTGCCGGCAACCGGGAGCGCGAAGATGGAATGGCCGCTGTCCTCGTGCAATTCCTGTGGGATCTCTTGAACGGTTGGGCCCCTGCCTACGAGGGCCGCCAACCCATTGAGGGAGTGTTCACAGTCAATGTGACATTTGGCGACCCAATGCCGGTTGACCGCGCGGCGGTGATCGCGGAGATTGTTGATATGCTTACCGCCAAGATCATCGATGCGCAGTACGCTCAGGAGTATCTGGCGGATAAGCTTGGGTTCACGTTCCCCAAGGATCTGTTGACGCGTATGGCCGCAGTAGAGACTGCGGCGCTAGACGCCGAAGCAGCGCGCCTCGGTCTCGAGGCCGGAGGAGCTAGTGTGGAGGTACCGACACCATGAAGACACTAGTAACGGATGACTTTGATGAGCGGCCGAAGGGGCCGGCCATTAGTTTCGGGAGTTCAACAACCTCAACCATGTCCGGCGCAAACCTCATCATTACCACGGGAGGATACGTCGCCGGTGATCCGCCTCCGCCCGAGGTCTACCGTACCCAGGCCTTTGTCGACAAGCGGAAAGAGATTGAGCAATGAGCGGTCGGGTCATGGATTTGGGACACGGGCATACACTGCAATTCACGAGTTGGAGCCCGGATCGTGAACTGAATCCGCAGTATGATGGCATTCCCGACATACCTAAGATCGGCGCAATTGTTGATACCGGGAACGGCTGCGAGAACTCAATCATGTTCGACTTGCCGGGCGTACGCGAAGTGATCGGACCCGATCGACCAGTCTGGCAGGTTCAATCGTGGGAGCCGTTGACGCTCTCCCCCTCGTTGCTGTGTCCGTTATGCGGCGATCACGGATTCATTCGCGAGGGTAGGTGGGTTCCCGCGTGACCTCGCCATTCCGGCCACCTGCCCCCGGGGAATGGATCCGCGCGTACGCTCAGGTCCAGATAGCAACCGACCAACAGATTGTCTCTATGCTGTCGGATGCGGTTGACGCGCTCCGGAAGGACATGTTTCGCATTATATCCAAGCAGACCATGACGATGAGTGATAAGCTCAGATATCAACAGATGGCCATGGTCCGGAAAGCGTTGCTGGAGGAGCAATCTAAACTGCTCCGGAAGCTTGGGCGGGTAGTGGAGTCTCGACGGTTGGAGGCGGCAGCGCGCGCTATCCAGCTAGGCAACCAATTGGATGCGTATGTCTTGGACCGGCTGGGGCGGAGCGCGCTAGCGCGTGAGATATCGGCCAATCTGCAGTTTGGCCTTGGCCGGACTACCGAAGTTGCATTGGCGCGTATGGACTTGAGCTATACCGAGCTCTCCCAGAGGATCTACAAGACTGACGTCTGGTTGGGTAGCCGGATTGATAAGCGGATTAGTTCGCTCCTGGCGCAAGGCAAGACCGCCAAGGAGTTTGCGGCCGAAGCGGTAGATTGGTTCAACCCTAACACTCCGGGCGGAGTCCGCTACGCCGCCATGAGGCTAGCGCGGAGCGAGATCAATAACGCATTCCACGCGGTAGCGGTTCAGCAAGTGCAAGAGAAGCCTTGGATCCACGCTATGCAATGGCATTTGTCCTCCTCGCACCCCAAGGCGGACATTTGTGACGACTACGCACACGAGGACAAGTTCGATGAAGGGGCGGGAGTCTTTCCGAAGGCAGACGTCCCAAGAAAACCACACCCGCATTGCTATTGCTATGTGGTGCCGGTACAGATTGACGAGGATGAGTTCCTGGACCGGCTAGTCAACGGGGACTACGATAAATGGATTGACGAACAACGTGCGATAGCAATGCAAAAGCAGCCCGTAGTCCCCACTCCCAAGCGTGTAAGTAGACTCTGACCAACGTCGGGTATAGTATCAGGAGGAACAATGACTGACCCACTGGGCGGACAGAGCGCCGCTACCGGGACCGGACAGAGCGCCGGAACCGGTGACCAAGGGACGGGAACTGCCGCGAATGTAGGGGGACAGAGCGCCCCCGGAACGACCGTTACGCCTCCACCGGACACCGGACAGAGCGCCGTTAGCCGGGAGGAATTCGAGCGGGTCGTGGCCCAGCTGGCGGCAGCGGATAAGAAGCGGGTCGAGGCCGAACAAGCCCACGCGCAATTGCGGGATAAAGATATGCCCCAGTTGCAGAAGCTTGAGCGTGACCTCGTGGAGGCTACGAAGGCTCAGGAAGTCATGCTGGCTGCGAACAACGCGCTCCGCGTCGAAAACGCATTCCTCACGGCTAACGAGCACGACTGGCATTCTCCGTCGGCGGCACTCCAATTGCTGGACCGCTCGAAGATCACGGTTGACGCGGAAGGCGTGGTTGCGGGAATGAAGGAGGCGCTGAAAGCTCTTGCCACGGCGCATCCCTACTTGCTCAAGCCGAAGCCCGCCGAGGCGGGCGGAACGGGGCAGCAGCAAAATGCCCCTCCGCCCGGTACCGCGCCTGCCAATGGCGGAATTGCCCCGCAACAGGGGACCAAGCCAAGCACGGCTGATCTTGCAAGGCGCTTCCCGGCGCTACGCCAGCGCCTGGGATAGGGACTCGTATGGGGCAGTGGAAGCCCCCGATTAACAGGAGGGAGTGAAAGACTCCAATGTCTAGGTTTGACAAGTACGACCCGGTATCGGGTGGCTTCCGGGCGCCACTTGCCGCGCTCATCGCGGTTGCGGACAAGGACAAGGTCTTCGCCGTTGCGATCAATAGCTCCGGCCAGGTCGTCCGTACCGGCATCACCACCGCGATCTGTGGCGTGATCTGCCCAACTAAGGCGATGGCTGCCGGTGACATGATTGACGTCATGACATCGGGGGAGATCGTGGAGGCGACCATGACCGTCGGCACTGCATTTACTGCGGGCGCTCCGGTTTATGGGCACGCTGACGGGACCGTGAATGGAACAATCACGACGTCCAAGCTTCTTGGCAATATGATCGAGCTCGACCGAATGATCATTCGTGTCGGCGCTCCGGCTATTGCCGCGTAACGGGAGGAGGCGAGTCTAATGGCAAAGGGTTACCAGAATGCTCAAGACGTCCTCACCCGTACTCGCGACGGCCAGGACCTGAACGCGATCTGGGATGCGTTTGCCGCTATCCTGGAGACGTTCAACGCTCAGCGCCAGCCGCTCGTCGACTTGCTCTCATTCAACGTCACTGACGTTATTGAGGACATCGTCGAGGCCGGTGGCGAGCGCTTCGAGGAAGCCACTGAGTTCGGTCTGCCGAAGGCAATCCGCCCCCGGCCGATCGTCACTCAGCGGGCATTCCCGTTCAAGTGGTATGACACGCGGCAGGGCTACACGTTCCAGTACCTGGCCGGAGACGGTAACACCCAGGGTGCGACTTCTCAGCAACTGGACTCCGTACTCCAGATGGTAATGGAGGCCGACAACCGGCTTCTCTTCGAGCAGGTCATGAAGGCGCTCTTCAACAGCGCCAACCGGACCACGACCGTTACCAATACCCCGTACACGGTGACGGCGCTCTACAATGCCGACTCGATGTTCATTCCGCCGTACAATGGAGTGACATTTAACCCGGCGACCCATACGCACTATGTCGGAAGCGGCGCCGTCCTCCTGGACAGTACCGACCTCGACAACCTGGCCGCGCTCCTGACCGAGCACGGTTACGACACCGGGAATGGTTACACCACCCTCATTCTTGTCAACAAGACGGAGGCGGACGTCATTAAGACGTTCCGTCGCGGCGTTGTCAACAACAACGCTGTGACAGCGGTGTACGACTTCATTCCGGCGACCGGCACGGGATTCCTCCTGCCGATCGGATGGGAAGTGGCCGCCGGTGGCCAGCCGGGGAACCAATTCGCGGGGATGAACGTGGTCGGTACCTATGGCCCGTACCTGATCGTGGAGCATGGCACGATCCCGTCCGGGTATTTGGTCGCGGCCGCCAGCGCCGGACGTTCCACCAGCCTGAACGTCGTCGGAATCCGTCAGCATTCGCAGGCGTCGCTGCAGGGCGTTATTCTCAAGCCCGGCAACAACAATGCCTACCCGCTGATCGACTCAATGTTCATTCGTGGCCTCGGCACCGGCGTCGGCCGGCGAGGCGCCGCTGCGGTTATGCAATTGACCGCTGGCGCCTACGCTGTCCCGGCTGCTTACGCCTGGACTGCCTGATCGGACGGCTGACCCCTGGGCTCCGGCCCAGGGCTTAGCTCCGGAGAGGATTCGAGAAATGTCGAAAGTTGTCCCGCTCGATCAGGCTCTCGTGGATGAGGACCGGCGCTATCTGAGGGATCTCGGCGCGCATGGCACCAATCTCGAGAAGCGGATCGACACCGCATACCCGCCCAGCGCGTCCGCAATGGAAGCGTTCGAGCGCGAAGAGCAGAAGCGATTGGCCGAGATCAATGGCGGCGTATTCACCATGGAGGCCCAGAACGATCTCCAGGCCGAAAACGACCGCCTACGCGCGGAGCTCGAAGCGCTCCGTGG
>Ga0137455_1000447_pt1 | contig 11161 bp, 2 predicted proteins | sample EasRivERMGT600_2_FD_102334 | JGI IMG/M metagenome (GOLD analysis project Ga0137455, IMG submission 102334) | Soil microbial communities from meander-bound floodplain in the East River, Colorado, USA - East River MetaG ERMGT600_2 | ecosystem: Environmental > Terrestrial > Soil > Floodplain ... | reverse complement strand
TCGCTCGATCAGGGCAGCGCGACCGTCGTACAGGTCCACGATCTACAGGGACGTCTCGTACAGACCCTGCTGGACGGCCATCTGTCCGCCGGCGAGCACGAAGCGCGATGGAACGGGATGAAGCACGATGGCACACCGGTCGAGGCGGGCGTGTACTTCCTGAGCGTCCGGTCCAACGGCGGGACCGAGAGGCGCAAGATCGTCCTGGCGCGTTAGCCGACACGATGAGGGCGAGCCCGCCGTGGGAGCTGCTCCGCGTTGAAGTGCGCGCCAATCAACTCGCCGGGACGGGAGCGGTCACGGGCGCGGGCTCGCCCATCGTCACCAGGAGATGGTGCACCGCGCCGTCGTCGAGCAGCGGTATCGCGCGGGCGTCGACCCGGACGCCGTCCAACTCCGCCACCGCGACGCCGCGGTTCGAATGCCCGGGATTCTCCACGCGGATCTCGTAGAGGCTCTTCCCGTGGCGCCAGCGAATGGAGAATCCGTCCCACGAGCCCGGGATGCACGGCTCGACCGCGAAGCGCCGGCCGCGGCGCTTGAGCCCGAGGATCGCCTCGAGACCGAGGCGGTACATCCAGGCCGCCGATCCGGTGTACCAGGTCCAGCCACCCCGCCCGCTGTGCCCCGGGTGCGTGTAGACGTCGGCTGCCACCACGTAGGGCTCCACCTTGTAGCGCTCGACGGCGGCGGGCGTGCGGCTGTGGTTGATCGGATTCAGCATGTGGAACAGCTCCACGGCTTCGTCCCCGCTGCCGAGATGCGCGATCGCCATCACCGTCCACAGCGCCGCGTGGGTGTACTGCGCGCCGTTCTCGCGCACCCCCGGCGGATAGCCGCGGATGTAGCCGGGATCGAGGGCCGATTGATCGAACGGCGGGGTGAGGAGCTGGATCACCCGGGCGTCGCGGCGCACGAGCTGCTGCCTCAGGCTGTCGAGGGCGTGCTCGGCGCGGGCACGCGGCGCCGTGCCCGAGAGCACGGCCCAGCTCTGCGAGATCGCGTCGATGCGGCACTCCGTATTCTGGGCCGATCCGAGCGGTGTGCCGTCGTCGAAGTACGCCCGGCAGTACCAGTTGCCGTCCCAGGCTTGCTCGAGCATCACGGCCATTCGCTCGCGCTCGGCGTACCAGCGCGCCGCCCGCTCGACGTCGCCGCGCGCCCGTGAAATGGCCGCGAAGTCGTGCAGGATCTTCGACAGGAACCAGCCGAGCCATACGCTCTCCCCGCGTCCTCCGCTGCCGACGCGGTTCATGCCGTCGTTCCAGTCGCCGGCGCCGATCAGCGGCAAGCCGTGCGCTCCGGCGGTGAGTCCGCGCTCGATGGCGCGGACGCAATGCTCGTAGAGCGTGCCGCTCTGCGTCGACACCGCCGGCTGGCCGTAGGCCTCGAGCTCCCCGGGCCCGAGCGGCGGGGCCTCCAGGAAGGGGATGCGCGTCTCGAGCACCGCGTGGTCGCCGGTGCACTTCATGTAGTGCGCCACGGCGTAGGGGAGCCACAACAGGTCGTCGGAGCAGCGGGTGCGCATGCCGCGGCCGGAGTGCTCGTGCCACCAGTGCTGGACGTCGCCTTCGACGAACTGGCGCGCGGCCGCGCGCAGCAGGTGCTCGCGGAACAAGTCCGGCCGTGTGAACGTCAGGGCCATCACGTCCTGGAGCTGATCGCGGAAGCCGTAGGCGCCGCCGGGCTGGAAGAATCCGGTGCGGCCCCACAGCCGTGACGTCAGCTCCTGGTAGATGAGCCAGCGGTTCATGATCAGGTCGAACGAGTCGTCCGGGGTCTCGACCTCGATCGTGCCGAGAATCTCGTCCCAGTGATGCTCGACGTTCTCCAGCGCCCGGCGCGCGGCGACGCTCCCGCCCAGGCGCCGCGCCAGCGCGAGGGCGTGCTCGCGGTCGTCGCCTTGGCCGAGCGCGATCACCACCTCGCGCGTCTCGCCGGGCGGAATGTCCACCCGGACCTGGAGCGTGGCGCAGGAGTCGAACCCCGCGCCGAAGCGCCGTCCGAGGGACTCCCGGTGCAGCCCGGCCGGGCGTCGCAGCGAGCCGTTGCGGCCCAGGAACTCGAGCCGGTCCCCGGTGGCCGAGGCGGGCGCCGGACTCGAGTGCGCGAACGCCACGCGACCGGCGAAGTCCGGGTTGTAGGGGTTGCGTGCCAGCACGGCGCCGGTCTCGGGATCCTGCTCGGTGACCACGAAGCGGTGATCGCCGAAGCGCGGCGGGCACAGCGCCCACTCGTGGTGGGCGAAGACGCTGATCCGCCGGAGTCGGTCGGTCGCGTTGGTCAGGGACAGGAGCGAGAGCTTGACCGGCTCCTCGGCGTCCACGAACACCGCGAGCTCGGTGACGATGCCGTGGGCGCCGTGGGCGAAGCGCGTCACCCCGGCGCCGTGGCGCGTCACCCAGCGCCGGCCGTCCCGCCGTCGCGGCAATGGCCCCGGGGTCGCGCCCCAGACGTCTCCGCCCTCCTCGTCGCGCAGGAAGATGGCCTCACCGCTGAACTCGCTCACCGGATCGTTGCCGAAGTGAGTGAGCCGGTTCTCGCGGCTGTTGCCGGCCCACGTCCAGGACGCGCCGGTGGCGCCGACCACGGTGCCGAAGCGGTCGTTGGCGATGACATTGACCCACGGCATCGGGGTGTCCTCGTTACCGCTCAGCACGACGGCGTACTCGCGGCCTGCGGCGGTGAAGCCGCCGAGGCCGTTGGCGTGGGTGAGCGGCGGCGCTTCGACCTCGGGGCCGGCGCGGTCGGGAATCGCGGCCTCGGGCGGACGGGTCGGCGCCAGGGGCGCCGGCCAGTCCGGCTCGCGGTGGGGCAATGCCAGCTGGTCGGCGAGCCCGCCGCGCTCGCCGCCCAGCACCGCTCGGGCCGCCGCCATCAGCAGCACACGCTCCGGCTCGGTCATGGCGTCGCCGCGCAGCAGGAACATGCCTCCGGGACGGTGCTTCCATGCCGCCCAGGGGCCGGTCTCGAGCAGCGCCTGGAGCTGCTCGTGGATCTCGTCCAGGTAGGTCGCCGGGTGCTCGTTCAGGATCACGACCTCGGCGTTGAGCCCCTTGAGACGCCAGTACTCCTGCGCGCGCAGCGCTTGGCGCACGAGCGGCAGGTCCTTCTCTTCGACCACGCGGACGACCAGGAGCGGCAGGTCCCCCGAGATGCCGTGCGGCCAGAATCCGGGCTGTCCGAGCGTGTTCCGCGCCAGGAACTCGGGCGGGGCGCGCAACGCCGCGTCGGTCCACAGCACATGGGACGCGAGCTGCTCGTAGAGCTGGGCTTCATCGCTCGAGATGCCGAGGTGGCGCAGCCGCATCTGCGTCTGCGTGGCGGCGAGCGCGAAGGTGCGGGCCGCCGAGGCGGGATCGTCGTACTTCTCGGCCAATGCGATCGCGGCTTCGCGACTCGTCGTGACGCCCGTCGCGAACGACAGTCGCACCTGTCCGCCGGGGGCGATGCGGACCCGCCGGCGCAGGCTCAGGACCGGATCGAGAACCGCCCCGGTCGTTCCCGAGAGCGCGCGGCCATCGAGCGCCGCCGGATCCTCGGGCGTGCGTCCGCGGCCGAGGAATCGCGCGCGGTCGGTCTCCCACTCGATCGCCCCGTGAACGCCGCCCTCCACGCTCAACACGTGCACCGCCCAGGGGGTGATCTCGTCCGCCGCGCGCGGGCGGCGGCCACACAGCAGCGCCGAGCATTCGGGCCGGTACTCGGTCTCGAGGAAGAGCTTGAGGAACGCCGGATGGGCGAGATCGTCGCCGAGCGCCGCGAGGACCACCTCGACCATGCTGGTGACCTCGATCTCGCGCAGGCGGTCGCTATGGTTGACCAGCGAGACGCGCCGCACCTCGACGTCGTCCTCGGGCGACACGGTGATCTCGAGCTGGGTCTCGATGTCGTCGTCGGAGCGGTTGAAGACCGCGGCATCGGCGGGGAAACTCGCACGATAGCGCTCGGGCTCGCGGCACACGGGTTGATAGGTGGCGGACCACAGCAGCCCGCTCCGCACGTCGCGCAGGTAGATGAACTGGCTGCCGGGGTCGGAGACCGGATCCTCGCGCTGGCGGGTGACGAGACGCCCGCGCCAGCTGCTCGCGCCGCCCCCGGCGTGGGTGATCACCACCGTGTACTGCCCGTTCGAGAGGAAGTGGGCGGCCGGATGGAGCGTGTGCGGTGTGCGAAAACGTCGCGGCGATGCCGCGGGCGCCGGCGGCTCGACGCGCGTGGACTCGGGCGGGCGCGGCTGGGTGATGGGCACGAAGCGCGGCACGCGCTCCTGCAGGAGCGGCTCGGTGGCTTGGACGCGCGGGTCGGAGTGGAAGCGGCGCACCATCGGCGACCCGAGCACGACGTTGGCGAGCGCCACCAGGCTCATGCCCTGGTGGTGGGCGAAGAACGCGCGCACGACCTGAAGCCGAGGCTCGGCGACCTCGGGTTGACCCTCCGCCGGGAGTGACTTCCGCCGGGTGAAGTCGAGCGCCTCGTAAAAGCCGAAGGGGCTCGCGGCGCCCTCGCGCGCCAGCCGGCGGAAGTTCGCCGCCGCGGCCGCCGGATCGACCATGGCGGCGAGCGCGGTCGCATAGGGGGCGATCACGAGGTCCTCGGCCAGTCCCCGCTTGAGCCCCAGGCCCGGCACCCCGAACGCCTTGTACTGGTAGTTGGCGTGCTGGTCCACGACGGCGAAGGCCGACTCCGAGATGCCCCACGGGACGTGCTGGCGCTGGCCGTAGTGGATCTGCGCCTCGACCACCGCGCGGCAGGTGTTTTCGAGCAGCGTCTCGGCATGGCTGCGAAGCACCAGCAGCGGCATCAGGTACTCGAACATCGAGCCGCTCCACGATACCAGCGCGGTGCGACCTTCGACGCTCACCAGCGCCCGCGACAGCCGGAACCAGTGCTCCTGGGCCACCTCACCGCGCGCGATGGCGATGAAGCTGGCCAGCCGGGCCTCCGAGGCGAGCTGGTCGTAGTACGAGTCGTCGAGCCGGCCCGGGCCCTCCGCGTCGGCGAGGCGGAAGCCGACGGAGAAGATCCCGCGCTCGCGGTCGTGGAGGAACGCCCAGTTCATGTGGTCGGCCAGCGCATCGCTGCGGAGCGCGAGATCGAGCAGCCGCGACCGCAGCCCGTCGTCCGGCTTGCCGCTCTCCGTTGGCGCGGCGAGCATCCCGACCAGCGACCGGCCCCAGGCGGCGACCTCCGCCGCGTCGGCCTCGCCCGGGGCCTCGACCGCCATGCGCTCGAGCGTGGCGCTCAGGGGTTCGGCCAGGCGGCGGGCCTCTTCGAGGCGGTGCGTGGCGGGCGCCTTGCGCGCAAGCTCCGCACGCATCCTCTCGAGCGCCCGTATCGCGGCCGCGCCGTGTTGCGCCAGGGGGGCCGCGGCGTGCGACCGCCGTATCCGCGTGGCCAGCATTTCGCTCAGCACGCCGATCGTGTCCGCGGCTCCCATGCAGCGCCGGCTCTCGTCCGCGGGCCGACCGGCGAGCTGGCGGAGGCCCGCCGCGAGCGTCATCAGCGAGGCCGCGAGGTTGCCGCTGTCCACGGTCGAGACGTAGCGCGGCGCGAGCGGCGCGAGGCTCGTCGTGTCGTACCAATTGAGCAGATGGCCCTCGTGACGCTCCAGCGACTCGACGGTGCCGAGCATGGCCTCGAGGCGGTCGGCGAGCGCGCCGGTGCCCAGGTAACCCAGGTCGTGCGCCGCCAGCGTCGAGAGCAGTCCCATGCCGATGTTGGTGGGCGAGGTGCGATGGGCGATCCGGAGGTCCGGCACCTCCTGCACGTTGTCGGGCGGCAGCCAGTGATCCTCGGCGGTGACGAAGCGGTCGAAGTAGGCCCAGGTGCGCCGGGCGATACGGCGGAGCTGCACGGCGTCGGCTTCGCCGAGCACGAGGCGACGGGGCACCACCGGACGGCTCAGCCACCACGCGACCACCGGAGAGGCCAGCCAGAGCGCGACGAACGGCAGCGCCACGGGAAGGGCGGACGCCCGCAGGGGCAGCACGCCCATCAGCACCGCCAGCGCCGCCGCCGGGCCGACCCACATCTCGGCCACGAACAGGCGCAGGCCCTGGCGCGCAAGCAGCCGCGTGGCGCGCGCCGCGCCCGCGGCCGCGGTCTCCCACTCGAGCAGCCGGCGCTGCGTGAACACCATGCGCACCAGGGTCAGTACGATGGCGTGGAGCATCTCGTAGGCGTGGTAGGTCAGCAGCGTGATCTCGAGCAGAACCTGGGCGCCCGCCGTCTGGAACTCGGAGCCGACGTCGCGCAGGAACACCCCGAGCGGCTGCTGCGGCCGCGGTCCACGCGCGAAGCGTGCGAGCGGCGGGACCAACGGGAAGCCGAGCACCGCCAGCGCCGCGACGGTCCACCCGAGCGGCGACCCTGGCAGCCAGGTCCAAGCCGAGACCAGCATCGCGACCAGCGCCGGCGCCGTGAGGCTGCGACGCAGGTTGTCGAGGATCTTCCAGCGGCCGATGAGCGGCAGACGACTGCGCTCGAGGCCGCGCGGCGTCGGCGTCAGTGGCAGCGTCCAGAGCAGAATCTGCCAGTCACCGCGCACCCAGCGGTGCTGTCGCCGCGTGTGGGCCAGGACGCTGGAGGGAAAGTCGTCCACCACCTCGACGTCCGACACCAGCGCGCAACGTGCGTACAGCCCCTCGAACAGATCGTGGGACAGCACCGCGTTCTCGGGCACCCGCCCCTCGAGCGCGGCGGAGAACGCCTCGACGTCGTAGAGCCCCTTGCCGGTGAAGGAGCCCTCGCCGAACAGGTCCTGGTAGGTGTCCGAGACCGCGGTGGTGTACGGGTCCACGCCGGTGTGTCCCGCGTAGACGCGAGCGAACAGCGATCCCGCCGCGCTGGCCATGGTGACGCTGACCCGCGGCTGAAGGATCCCGTAACCCTCGACCACGCGGCCGAGATCGGGATCGAAACGCGGGCGGTTGAGCGGATGCTCGATGACGCTGATCAGCCGGCGCGCGGTGTCGCGGGGCAGGCGCGTGTCGCTGTCGAGTGTGATGCAGTAGCGAACGCGGGGCAGGAATTCCCCGTCACCGACGTTCACCACGTAGCTGGTGTCGGTGGCGCCGCGCAGCAGTCGGTTGAACTCCTCGATCTTCCCGCGCTTGCGCTCCCAGCCCATCCACACGCCTTCGCTGCCGTTCCAGCGGCGCGCGCGGTGGAAGAGATGGAAACGGCCCCCGGTGTCCGCGTATCGGGAATTGAGCGCTTCGATCCCGGCGATCGCCGCCTCGAGCGCCGCCTCTTCGCCGGGCACGCGCTCGGTGGGTGCGTCCGGGAAGTCGGTGAGCAGCGCGAAGTGGACGTGGCGATCGATGTTGCCGAGCGCGTGCACCTCGAGCCGATCGACCAGCGCGCGCGCGCCATCCACCGACGTGATGAAGGTGGGCACGATCACCATGGTGCGCGCCGACTCCGGCACGCCGCCGCGCAGGTCGAGCCGCGGCAGCGGGCGCGGCCGGGCGATGCGGTGGACGACGCGCTGGACCAGGGCCACGGCGAACTCGATGGCCGGAAGGAGCGCGACCGCGCCCACCCAGGCGAGCATCCAGCCCGGGGCCTGGGCCATTCGAGCCATGACGATCGCGAGGGCCAGGCCGAGGGTCGTCAGCAGCGCGATCGAGCCGAGGTAGAAGAGGGTGGCGTGCGCGAACAGGAGGCGTCGCACGCGCTGGCGCAGGCGAGGGCGATACGCGACGTCGATCTCGAGCTCGTGGCGACCCGGTCCGATCAGATGGTAGCCGACGTGCGATGCCCTCGAGGCCGGCTCCGTCTGCTCGGCCGCCTGGCGCGCGCTCTCGATGGCGCGCAGCGCGACGCGCACCTGTGCCTCACCGGTCGGGTCGGCCAGATCCTCGACCGCGTGCCGGTAGCGATCGCGGCTCGCGAACTCCATCCTCGCGTAGGTCCCGGACGGATCGCGCTGGAGGATCTGCTCGACCAGGCTGACGTGCTCGACATATCGGTTCCAGTCCAGCGTCGCGCACAGGCGCAGGCTGGTGATGGAGTTCCCCATCGAGATGTGGCTCATCGCCTGGTGCTGATGCTCGGCGCGCACCGCGTCCTCGACCGTCGTGTCGGCCGCGCTCAACCGCTCCTCGAGCTGCTTCCGGAGTCCGAACGCCCCTGCGCCGTACTCGCGCATGCGCTGGAGGAGGTGATCGACGAACGCGACATGGATCACGTCCGGCAGCGGCTGCAGGCCTCCGTGAGCTCGCGCCGGCTCGAAGCCGGCGACGTAGCGATTCACGTCGAGGCGCGCCGCGCGGCTCGCGAGCAGCTCGTCCGCGAGCCGGCGAATGTGCTCGATCAGGGCCAGCTTGAGCATGCTCGGCCACGCCCACAGCTCACCCATGCCGAGCGGCGCCACCGTCTGGTAGGCGTTCATGAACCGGGTCAGCCGCTGCAGGTCGAGGCGCGCGTCGCTGCTGCGCAGCAGCTCGACGGCCATGGCGTGGACGCGCGCCATCCCGGCCAGCTCGCGGGTGGCGAGCTTGGGCAGCTCCGCGTAGTAGTGCTCCGGCAGGTGGTGGCGGACCTCGCGGATCTGGCCCTCGACCAGGTGGAAGTTGTCGAGCAGCCACTCGCCCGCTGGAACGAACGACTCGCCGCGGCGTACGTCGCCGGCGAGGGTGCGGTAGGCGTGACGCAGCGCACGCGCGTCGTCGGCCAGCCGGCGGAGCGAGTCCAGCCGGCCCCGGCGCGGATCGCGGGCCAGCGTGAATCCAGCGGCCAGCGACCGGGCGCGCTCCTCGAGCTGCTCGAGACCTAGAAGTTCACCGTGGAGGGGGCTGGAGTCGAGCCCCACCGGACGCAGATGCGACGCGGCGGACGCCAAGGAGATGCGGCGTGCTGGGGCTCGGCCTACGGAGAACGACGCAAACGCCTCCACTGCGGGTCGAAACGAGTAGATCTCGCCCGCTCATGCTGTCGGGAGGCGACATGCTAACACGGGGATGCGATCCAGGCCGGGCTTCGTAGGGGCCGCTGCGCGTGGTCGACTGTGTGATAGGGGACGAGGGCGCGATTCTCCGCCTCGACGGGACCGGCGAGATGCGCGATCTGGGGCTGACCGAGCTGCGCTTCGAGAGCGCCGAACCGGACGCCGAGACCGCCCTGGAGCTGTTCAGGGACGGGACCCATGTCTTCAACGGCAGGACGATCGACGGCAAGAGGATCGTGGGCGAGGCCGAGCTGTTGCGCGAGATCGCGGATGCACCCGTGTTCACGGCTGCCGACGGGACCGTCGTGGACCCCGACGACGTCGTTGTACGGCCACTTGCCGGCCGGCGAGCACGAAGCACGATGAGACGGGATGAAGCACGACGGCACGCAGGTCGAGGCGGGCGTGTACTTCCTGAGCCTCCGATCCAACGGCGGGTCCGAGAGGCGCAAGATCGTCATGGCGCGCTAGCCAGGACCGACTTGGAGCGAGTTCACGGCGATCGGCCGGGATTACTTCCTCACAGCCGGCACTTCCAACTTCCGGTCGATCGCCGCTTCGAATTTCCCGCGGGCCTGGACCACGAAGCTCCGGTACCCCCGGGAACCGCGCCTACCGCCCGCCGCTGGTGCTCTTCACCCGCGACGGTTTCGTCTCCTCCGCCGCAACGCAAGGCGACCGCCCGATTCGGCTCGGGCGGCCACCCTGCGGGTCAGGCTACGGCAGGACCACCAAGCGTGTCGTCGCTGTGTAGGCGCCGCTTGTCATCCGCGCGAAATAGATTCCTGCCGGCACGGCATGGCCACTTCTGTCTCTGCCGTCCCAGTCGACTCGCGTCACGCCGGCATGGACCCGTCCGTCCAGCAACGTGCGGACGAGTCGCCCGCTCATGTCGTAGATGACGAGGCGTCCTCGCCCTCCCACAGGAAGCACGAACTCCAGCGCGCTCGCGCCCGCAGACGGATTGGGCAGGGCCCTCAGGACCGCCACATGGTCAGACGGCTGGAACCCCACTCCGACCGGCGGGTCGCTCGGATTTGGGATGTGTTTCGCCCGGCGGATCACCATGCCAGTGGGCTGATTGGCCTCGTCGAAGAGTGGGATCACATCGGGATTGACGTAGATGTCGGTGCTGTCGGGTGGCTTGTGATGAATCACGCATCGCATCCGTTTGGGGGCGTTGTTGTGCAGCACCATGCCACCCACGTTGATCTCGAAGAAGACGTCGAAGAAACTGTCGGCAGTTCCAGCTGGCGCAAACGGGGGGAGATCGAGCCGGCCCGTCAACGAGTTCGCAGTCTCCTGGATCTCGCCGAGGGTTCGCTGGAAGGGAGCCTTGGTTGGATCCCGCAAGGTCACGTGAACTGGCAAACCGAGTCTCGAACTGATGCCCGTCAGGTCCAGATTGACCATCTCCGCGCCCACCTGCTCTCGCCCATCACCGTCGGAGTCGGCAAGGCTGCCGAGGTCGACGTCGACGGTCGTCGGGCCTCGGAGCACGACGAGGTCCTGGACACCCGGTCCGTCGAACTCGATCACGCCGTAGGATGCAGGGAACGAGTCGATCTCGCTCTTGATCGAGGGCACAAAGAGATACTCCTTCGGCCGCTGCTCGACGCCATAGACATCCGCTCGAAACGGGTCCTTCACGAACGGGAAGAACTCGTCGGACTGCGGGCGGATCTCGTAGACAGCCAGATGAGTCTTGAGATCTGGCGGCGGGTACTCAATCGCATCGTGGCGTTTCCAGCACGGTGCGCAGAAGTACTCCATGTCGAAGACGCGTAATGAGTCGTCGCGCCATTCATCGAAGAGCGTGTAGCCGGAATCCGGGCCCGCGCTACTCGCCGCGTAGCAGAGGTAATGACTGAGAATGGGCAACCCTGAAGCCGTGGAGTACTTCCGGGCCGGCGCGAGGAGGAACGCGAGGCTGTCGACCCTTACTTTGGCCCGGTTGACGAACTGGTTGGTGACGCGCACCAGGCGGTCGATTCGAGGCTTCGGCGTGACGTTCCACCAGGTGAAATGGAGTGTTGTATCGCGTACGTAGGAGCCGTCTTTCGCGACCCAGTTCACGAGACGGCTGATCGTATCGACCACCACCGGGTGGTAGGGGACGAATTGGTCCTGGACTGCGATGGGCACCGGCTGGTAGACGGGGACCTGCAGCGCATAAGACCAATAGTGCGTGTCGTCGAGACAGGGGCG
>Ga0137455_1000446_pt1 | contig 11168 bp, 9 predicted proteins | sample EasRivERMGT600_2_FD_102334 | JGI IMG/M metagenome (GOLD analysis project Ga0137455, IMG submission 102334) | Soil microbial communities from meander-bound floodplain in the East River, Colorado, USA - East River MetaG ERMGT600_2 | ecosystem: Environmental > Terrestrial > Soil > Floodplain ... | reverse complement strand
CCTACTGGAAGAAGGGCGAGAGTCCCCTCGGACGCCGGCTGAAGATCGGCGGGCCGCGAAGCGAGAATCCGTGGCGGACCGTGGTCGGCGTGACCGAGAACGTCCGCCACTTCGGGCTCGATTCCGACGCGCGTCGCGAGATCTTCCTCTCGTACTCGCAAGCGGCCTGGCCGGTGATGACCATCGTCGCCAAGACCGTCGGTGAGCCGGTGGCCTGGCAATCCGCGCTTCGTGAAGTGGTGCGGCGCATCGATTCGGATCTTCCGGTCGCGCGCGTGCAATCGATGAACGACATCGTCGGGTCGTCGGTCAACTGGCGCGCGACGCCGATGCGCCTCCTGACCGGGTTTGCGGTGATCGGCCTCCTGCTGGCGTCGATCGGCGTCTATGGGGTGCTCGCCTATTACGTCGAACAGCGCACCCGTGAAATCGGCGTGCGTGCGGCCCTTGGTGCGACGCGCGGGCAGCTCGCGTCGCTCGTGATTCGCCAGTCACTCCTGCCCCTCGTCGCCGGCGTCGTGATCGGCGTCGCTGGATCGCTGGCGACAGGACGGCTGCTACAGGAGTTTCTCTATCAAGTGAAACCGGGCGATCCGCAGGTCATCACGACGATCGTGATCCTGTTGGTCGGTGTGGGCTTGCTGGCGAGCTGGCTACCGGCGCGCAGAGCGGCGGGGATCGATCCGATGATCGCGTTAAGAGACGAGTAGGGCTTTTCTTCCGATGTCTTTGCGGTACTGCATGCCGTCGAAGTGAATCTTGCTCGCCGCTTCGTAGGCGCGCGCGATGGCGATCTGATACGACGGCGCCGTCGCCATCACCGTCAATACACGCCCGCCCGAGGTGACGAGGTCGTTGCCCTTGTCCTTCACACCAGCGAAGAAGAGCTGCACGTCGCGACAATCGCGAGCGACATCGTCGAGGCCGTGGATGACATCGCCGCTCCGAACTTCACCGGGATATCCGTGAGCGGCTAAAACCACACCGACAGCGACAGTCCGGCTAAAGCCGGACGCTGCCCCTTCCAGCATCTCCGACATCGACCCGAGCAGGGGTAACACGACCTGCGCTTCGGGATCTCCGAATCGCACGTTGAATTCGATCACCTTCGGGCCGTCAGGCGTCAGCATCAGGCCACAGTAGAGAAAACCTCGAAATGGATTCCCTTCGGCCGCCATGCCTTTGAGCACGGGCTGCACGATCGTCTTCTCGATCTGCGACTGCAGCGCATCGTTCATCAACGGGCTCGGCGAGAACGCGCCCATGCCACCGGTGTTCGGCCCCTTGTCGTCATCGAAGATGCGCTTGTGATCCTGGGCGGACAGCAGCGGCACGTATTGCTCGCCGTTGGCGACGACGAAGAACGAGACTTCCGGTCCCGTCAACAATTCCTCCAGCACGACGCGCGAGCCGGCGTCGCCGAAGCTCCTGCCGATCATCGCCGCTTCAACGGCGGCTTCGGCCGTCGCTCGATCCGGCGCGACGACGACGCCTTTTCCGGCGGCGAGGCCATCGGCCTTGACGACGAGGGCGTTGCCGAACTCTCCCGAGCGAATGGCGGACAGCGCCTGGTCTGCGGACTCGCAAACGCGATAGCCGGCGGTCGGCACGGCGTGACGCTGCATGAAATCCTTCGCGAACGCCTTGCTGGTCTCGAGCTGCGCTGCCCCCTTCGTCGGACCGAACACGCGCCGGCCTTCAGCCTCGAATCGATCGGCGAGGCCGTTGCCGAGCGGCGCTTCGGGACCGACGACGGTCAGATCGATGCGCTCGCGATCGACGAGCCGAATTACGGCGGCGGTGTCCAATACGTCGACCGGGGCGGTAGGGATCGTGCGCGCGATCCCGGGGTTGCCGGGCGCGCAGATCACGTGGGTGACGTTGGGTTCGTGGGAGAGCTTCCAGGCGAGGGCGTGCTCGCGCGCTCCGGAGCCAAGGACCAGAATCCGCATCGCTGTTTTAGCCGGTCGGCCCTCCGGGCCGACGCATGCTGCGCGTGTAACTGATTGAATCTAAAAGGTTTATTTGCGCCATGAAGGCCGCTGGGGTTGTGATAGCCTAACATACTTGGCCCCTCACCGATTGGAGCCAGAGTCAAGTCGATCTGGCGATCTGGTGATGTGGCGCCAAAAATCTGACCAGGAAGGGGGTGACTACAAGATGGCCGAGGTGAAATTGCAGGAAGGTGAGTCGATCGAGAGCGCGTTACGCAGATTCAAGCGCAAGGTGCAGCAGGAAGACATCATCAAGGACATCAAGAAGCACTCCTTTTACCTGAAGCCGGGTGACAAGCGTCGAGCAAAACAGGCGCTCGCCCGGAAGCGCAATCGCAAGAAGATGCGCCGGGAAACAGAGTAAACCGCAGCGGTGGTTGGGCGCCCGTGTGATAGATTACGGGCGCCTAAACTTTGGTTTTGTAAGTCGATCGCAGGGGACCTAGCGAATGGAAATCGTCGAACGCACTGTGAGTGATGTGACCGTGCTCGATCTCAAGGGCAAGATGACCCTGGGCGAGGGCGACGAGTTGCTGAAGGACAAGATTAACAGCCTGCTCGCTTCCGGCAAGAAGAAGCTGTTGCTGAACCTCGAAGCTGTTCCCTATATCGACAGCGCGGGCCTCGGCGAAGTGGTTCGCACCTACACCACGGTGAGCCGGCAGGGCGGCAGTTTGAAGCTGCTCAACCTGACCAAGCGCATCGAGGACCTGTTGTCGATCACCAAGCTGCTGACGGTGTTCGACACGTTCGATTCCGAGGCGGAAGCGGTCAAGAGCTACAAGTAAGGCTTTTTTGTCAGTGACGACTCGGTCAACGGCGGCGAGCCTGTTCGTTTCGCTGCGACCGGATCAGTGGACCAAGAACCTCATCGTTTTTGCCGCACTGATTTTCGCCGTCAAATTGCTCGATCCGGCCGCCACGGCGAAAGCCTCGGCGGCCTTTTTGATTTTCTGCGGGTTATCAGGCGCCGTGTATTTGATCAACGACGTCGCGGACCGCGAACAGGATCGGCTGCATCCGATCAAGAAGATGCGGCCGATCGCATCCGGAGATTTATCGCCCAGCACCGCCCTGATCGCGGCGGTCGTGCTGAGCGCGATCGCGCTGGCCGCGGCCTTCTGGCTGCAGCCGGCCTTCGGGGTGGCGGCCGCCGCTTACCTCGCGTTGTTCGTCGTCTATACCCGCTCGCTGAAGCACATCGTCGTCCTGGATGTGATGACGATCGCAATCGGCTTCGTGCTGCGGGCGGTGGCGGGAGGATTGGTGATTAGCGTGCACATCAGTAACTGGTTGCTGGTCTGCACGATGCTCGGGGCGTTGTTCCTGGGCCTGGCGAAGCGGCGTCACGAGATTACGCTGCTCGCGGGGGGCGCAGGCGGACATCGCCGAATTTTGGAGGAGTACGACCCGTACTTGCTCGATCAGATGATCGGTGTAGTGGCCGCGGCGACGATGGTCGCCTACATCATTTACTGCGCGAGCCCTGAAACGCACGCTTCCTTCGGCACCGAATGGATGGTGCTGACGACACCGTTTCCGATCTATGGCCTGTTTCGATATCTCTACCTCGTGCACCGCAAGGCTGGCGGGGGAAGTCCATCGGACATGCTGCTCGAAGATCGGCCGTTGCTCGCGTGCGTCTTGCTTTGGGGCATCACGTCGGTTGTGATCATCTATCGACCGTTCGGATCGTAAGAGGTTATTGGCACGATCTAAGGTCGCACTGCTGAAAACGTCGCCGGCGACGGTCCGCGCGGACACGCACGCCGTGATGAACCTGGCCGGCTATCAGGACGTCCTTGCCAAGGACGCGGATACCGCGCTGAAGGTCAACATCTCCTGGCATTTCTTCTTTCCCGGCTCGTCGACCACGCCGTGGCAGCTCGACGGCGTGATCCAGGCGATGAAGAAGGACGGCTACAAGCCGGAGCTGCTTCACGCCTGCCACAACCGCACCGTCGTCATCGACGCGCACCTCGGCGAAACGGAAAACAAGCAGCTGCCGGTCGTGCACGCGCACGGCCTGCGGAACATCCATCTCTATGAAGGCGACGAGCCGTGGATCAACATCCGCGACGCGGTCGGCGATCTCGCGGACAAGTTCCTCTGCCTGAACGACGTCTACCCCGACGGGTTCATGATCCCGAAGCGGTTTATCGGCGAGAACATCCTGCACCTGCCGACGGTGAAGACGCACGTGTTCACGACCACCACCGGCGCGATGAAGAACGCGTTCGGCGGCCTGCTCAACGAGAAGCGGCACTGGACGCATCCGGTGATCCACGAGACGCTCGTCGATCTGCTGATGATCCAGAAGAAGATCCATCGCGGCGTGTTCGCGGTCATGGACGGCACCTTCGCCGGCGATGGCCCGGGGCCGCGCTGCATGGTGCCGCACGTCAAGAACGTCATGCTCGCCAGCGCCGACCAGGTGGCGATCGACGCGGTCGCCGCGAAGCTGATGGGCATGGATCCGATGTCGATCAAGTACATCCGGATGGCGCACGACCTCGGCCTCGGCTGCGGCGATCCGCGGGACATCGAGATCGTCGGCGACCAGGACGCGGCGAAGGAGAACTGGCAGTTCACGGGCCCGTTCAAGAAGATGACCTTCGCGTCGCGCATGCAGCACCACATCTACTGGGGACCGCTCAAGAAGCCGATCGAGTGGTCGCTCAAGACGGTGCTGGCGCCGTGGGCCTACATCGCCAGCGTCATCTATCACGACAGCATCTGGTATCCACTCAACGCGGAGAAGCAGATCAAGCAGGTGCTCGACAGCCCGTGGGGACGGCTGTTCGAAAACTGGGAGCACCTCACACCAGACGACAACGGTTTTCCGAGCGTCGGTGAAGCGCCGGGCGAGATTACGCGCGCCGGCATGCACGCCTTCAAACAATCATTGGGCATTCTCGGCACCTGCATCACGGAAGCGCCGGAGTTTGCCAGCCGCCGGCGGCACACCAAGCCGCACGAGGTCACGCGATGAGCGAGTTCACCATCCGGTCAGAGTCGGTCGACGTCGAGCAGATCATGAAACAGATCCGCCAGCGCGTTCTCGAGAAGCGCGGCGCCGACTACACCGAGGATCAAATCCGCGAGCTGGCGTCGGTGCGGCTCGAGAAGTTCCTCGACCCGAACAACCTGCGGTCGGATCTGCTCGATCAGTTCCGCAAGAGCCGGCCGTCGCCGGTCAGCGAACCGCCGACCATCACGCCGCCGTACACGACGGAACAAACCAACATTTTCGCCACGCATCGCGGCATCGTGCGCCTGATGCGCAAGCTGTTCAGCCCGCTGTTGAAGATGATGTTCAACGCGAACACGCTGCACCAGGTGCTGCATACGCAGGCGCAGTTCAACGTCGACCTGCTCAAGCGCGAAGCGCGGCGGAAGATCGAGTTCGATCGCTCGCGCGCCGAGTGGAATTCGCTCTACTACGAAGTGCTCCACAACCTCGTGCTCGAAACCACGCGCATGGGCATCGAGGTGCAGAACCTGCGCATGAAGGTCGAATCGCTGTCGAGCCGCCTCGACTTCAGCGAGCGCCGCGTGCGCGCGCTCGAAGGCGTGGTGCAGTACCGGCCCGAGGTCGTGCACGGATCCGATCGCCGCGACGAACGCGACGAGGTTCACGCGCCGGCGCCGCAGGCGTCCGCCGGATCGGGATCGGTCGAAGGATTCGTTCCTGCCGGAGGCGGCGGTGGCGGCCAGCCCGGTCAGGGTGATGGCAGCGCGCGGCGCCGGAGACGGCGTCGTCGCGGACGGCGCGGAGGGCAAGGTGCCGAGGGTGCCTCAGGTGCTCAGGGTGCACAAGGTGCGCAGGGTGCGCAGGGTGCGCAAGGTGCGGGGCCCCAGGATTCAGAAGCGTATGAAGCTGGCGAATCCGATGGACCGGATGACGGCGAGGAGTTCGAGAACGGTGACGAGCTGAGCGCCTCGGGCGGCTTCGATGTGTCCGCCTCCGCTCGCAGCGATTCCGACGAGCTACGGCGGGACAGGCCGGAGCCGGTTGAGGAAGTTGCGCCCAAGGAACAGGCGCCTGCGTTACCTGAAGTGCCTGAAATTCCTGAATCGCTCAAGACGCCCGAACCGGGCGACGACGATCTGCAGTGAAGGTCGCGATCGTTGTTCAGCGGTACGGCGCCGACATCAACGGCGGCGCCGAGCAGCATGCTCGCTATGTTGCCGAGCACCTCGCCAAGCACGTCAAGGTCGAGGTACTGACGACGTGCGCGCATCGAGATTATATTTCGTGGAAGAACGAGTTCCCGCCGGGCCGCGACGTCATTCATGGCGTTCCGGTGCACCGCTTCCCCGTTTCGGTCGAGCGCGATCCCATCGAGTTCGGGAAGTGGTCGACGAAAGTGTTCACGCAGAAGCATTCGCTCGGTGACGAGCTCGCGTGGCTCGAATCCGAAGGGCCGACGAGCCCGGCGCTGATCGAGCACATCAGGGCGCACGAAGCCGACTACGACTTCTTCATTTTCTTCAGCTTCCGGTATCACCACTCGTATCACGGCTGCCGCGCGGTGGCGTCGAAGGCGATCCTGGTGCCGACGGCGGAGCGCGACAGCGCGCTCGGACTCGGCATCTATCCGCCGATCTTCCGCAGTGTTCGCGCATTCATGTACAACTCGCTCGAAGAGCGAGCGCTGATCCAGGCCGTGTCGAACAACCAGTCGGTGCCCGGTGTGGTCGTCGGCATCGGCTCGGAGATTCCCGAGCGCTCGAACGGCGGGCGGTTCCGGCAGAAGTTCGACATGCGCGATCGCTTCGCGATCTACGTCGGGCGCATCGACGAGAACAAGGGCTGCGTCGAGCTGTTCAACTTCTTCGAGCACTACAGCGCGTCCCTCGTCGACGGCATGCATCTCGTGCTGATCGGCACGCCGCACATCCCGATTCCCAAGCATCCGCGCATTCATCACCTCGGCTTCGTCGAGGACCAGGACAAGTACGACGCGATGGCGGCCGCGGAGCTGCTGATCATGCCGTCGTACCTCGAGAGCCTGTCGATGGTGGCGCTCGAGGCGTGGGCGATGGGCAAGCCCGTGCTCGCCAACGCCAAGTGCGACGTGCTGCAGGGCCAGTGCATCCGCAGCAACGCCGGCCTGTTCTACGCGAACTACCCCGAATTCGCCGAGACGCTGCGCGCGATCGACACCACGCCGAGCCTGCAGGCGGCGCTCGGCCGCAACGGGCGCGCCTTCTTCGAGCGCCACTACGCGTGGCCGGTGATCGAAAAGAAGTACGTCGACATGCTCACCCAGCTGTCGAAGGAATCGGCGCCACGGAAGATGGAGCCGGCGCCGGGCTGGTTCACGCGCCGCCGTAAATCACAGCTGCCTGCCGATTCGATCGTGAAGAACCTGCCGGCGGGGGCATACCGAGAACCGGCCAGGGCAGAAGGCGATCGGAAGGCAGAAGGCAGAACGCAGAAGGCAGAAGTCATGCGTTCCGAGCCGAGGCGCGATTTCCAACGTGACCCGCGTGGACCTCGCCCGGAGCCGCGGCCCTTCGACTCGCGATCCGGTCGCCCTGCGGCCGGATCGCTCGCTCAGGGCAAGCAACAGGAGCGTCCGCAGCAGCAACAACGACCGCAACAGCAACAGCGACCGCAACAGCGACCGCAACAGCAGCAACAACAGCAGTCGCGACCGCAGCAACAGCAGCAGCGGCCTCCGCAGGAGCAACGTCCTGAAGGCGGCCAGCCGCCCTTCGACTCCGCTCAGGGCAAGCGTCCGGAAGGTGATCGGCAGCGTGATCAGCGGCGCGGGCGACCGCATCGTCGCGGGCGCAGGCCCGGTGGCGGCGGCGGAGGCGGCGCACGGTAGCGGCCACAGATGGCACAGATAAACGCATGAGGCCCGCCGTCCATCAGGTGCTCGCGACCCTTGGCTACGGCGACGCCATCGGTCACGAAGTGCTGGGTATCCAGCGCGTGCTGCGCGGGGCCGGCTACGAATCGGAGATCTTCGTCCAGACGGCGGAACCCCGTGTCGAGGATCTGACGCTTCACTATTCCGATCTGAAAGAAGCGAGCCACCCCGACAACATCCTGATTCACCATTTCTCGATCGGCTCGCGGGCGTCGCGGCTGGCCTACGCGCTGCCCGATCGAATGGTGCTCGTCTACCACAACATCACGCCGCCGGAGTATTTCGTCGACATCAACAAGGAGCTCGTCCGCCTGTGCTTCAGGGGCCGGCGCGAGCTGGCGCTCTACAAGTCACGCTGCGACCTCGCCCTCGGCGACTCCGAATACAACCGCCAGGAGCTCGACGCGCTCGGATTCACGCCCACCGGCGTCTTGCCGGTGGTACCCGGATTCGATCACTTGCAGGCGGCTGATTCGCGCACCGCCGGAGCGTTTGCGGATGACTGGGTCAACGTGCTGTTTGTCGGGCGCGTCATCCCGAACAAGCGCTTCGAAGATCTGATCCGCGCGTTTCATGCCTACAAGACCTTCTTCAATCCGCGATCGCGGCTGCTGCTCGTTGGCTCGCATGCGGGATTCGAGCGCTACGTGGCCATGCTCCACGGAATGATCGCCCGCCTCGACTGCCGCGACGTGCACCTCGTCGGCCATGTCTCGAACGAAGAACTGACGGCCTATTACGAGGTCGCCGACATCTTCGTATCGGCCAGCGAGCACGGGGGCTTTTGCGTTCCGCTCATCGAATCGTTTTACATGGGCGTGCCGGTGCTCGCCTACGCGGCGACGGCGGTGCCCTCGACGATGGACGGCGCCGGCATTTTGTATACGGATAAGGATCCGATGCACCTGGCTGCGCTCATCAACGCCATCACCGAGGATCGTGACCTGGTCGATCGCGTCGTTGACGGGCAGTACGCGGCGCTGGCGCGCCTTGAAGCGAAAGATTTTGGCGCGACCTTGCTGGAGCATGTGGACACCGTGTTCGCATCGCCGCGCAAGCCGCAGCCGGACATCGCCTTCGATTTCTGGGATCAAGTCACGCAAGCGGAGGCGTTCGACGAGCTCAAGGCGCATCGCCCTTCCGCTTTCCTGGCCCTCCCGCCGGACCCGGGACCCGACGCGCCTCAATGATCGTCAATCAATGGGTGCCGGCGGCGCACAAGGGTGACGCCATTGGCGACTCGGCTCGCCGGGTGCGCGCGCTGCTCAGGGAGATGGGCCATCAGTCCGAGCTCTACGCGATGACCATCGACGACGACCTCCGCGACGACGTCATTCCGTGGACCGACGCGGGGGCCCGGCGCGGCGACCTGACGATCTTTCACTTCGCGCTGGTGTCGCCGATGACGGCGGAGTTCGCGCGGCTTCGCTCGGGCCGCGTCCTGCAATATCACAACGTGACGCCGGCCCATTACTTTGCCGGCTACGATCCGGCGATCTTCCGCCTGGCGATGCTCGGACGCGAGGATCTGAAATCGCTGGTCGGTCATACCGACGTCGCCCTCGGCGACTCGGAGTACAACCGGCGCGAGCTCGAGGCGCTCGGCTTCAGCAACACCGGTGTGTTTCCGATCGCGATCGACACCGGGCGCATTACCCGTGCGCCGCGCCGGCCGGCGCTCGAAAAGCTGCTCGAGGACGAGAACTGGCCGAACTTCCTGTTCGTCGGGCGCATCGTTCCCAACAAGAAGATCGAAGACCACATCAAGCTCGCCGAACACTACAAGCGCTACGTGTCGGAGCAATACCGCTTCGTGTTCGTGGGCAAAACCGACGCCACGCCGAAGTATTACGATGCGGTGCAGGCGCTGATTGCCCAATTCCGAATGCCGCCGGGACGCTTCATCTTCACGGGCCCGGTGCCCGACGTCGACCTGGCCACCTACTACCGGATGGCAAGCGTGTACATTTCTCTCTCCGAGCACGAAGGATTCTGCGTGCCGCTGCTCGAAGCCATGGCCGCGGACGTTCCAGTGCTGGCTTATTCAGCGACGGCGGTGCCGGACACGCTGGGCGGCGCGGGCGTGCAGTTCGCGCCGAAAGATCTCGAATACGCGGCTGAGCTCCTGGGTGAGCTCGTCTACAACGACAATTTGCGGACGCAGGTCATTGCCGGCCAGCGCGCGAGGCTTGCCGACTTCGGCGATGCTCGCATCCGCAAGGAGCTTGAAAGGCTGACATCGTGAAGATTGCCTTCATCGTGCAACGCTACGGCGCCGAAATCCTCGGCGGATCCGAGTATCACTGCCGGCTGATCGCCGAGCGGCTCGCGCTCAAGCACGACGTCGAGGTGCTGACGACGTGCGCGCAGGACTACGTCACGTGGGAGAACCACTACCCCGAGGGGAACGATCGCATCCGCGGCGTCACGGTGCGGCGCTTCAAGAACGCGCACCCGCGTGACATCGCGACGTTCAACCAGTACTCGGACTGGATCTTCCACAACCCGCACACGCGCGAAGACGAGATGTCGTGGCTCGAGCAGCAGGGCCCGTGGTGCCCGGCGCTGATCGAGTACTTGAACCGCAATCATCGCCAGTACGAGGCGCTGATCTTCTTCACGTATCTCTATGCGCCGACGGTGCTTGGCCTCGAGATCGATCCGTCGCGCAGCATCCTGGTGCCGACGGCGCATGACGAGCCGGCGATCAAGCTCTCGATCTACAAGGAGATGTTCAAGAAGGCGGCGGCGGTCGCGTTCAACACCGAGGTTGAGAAGAATTTCCTCAAGACGACGTTCGAGTTCCGGAGCATGGCCGAAGAGACGGTGGGGTGCGGCGTCGACCTGATGCAGGACCAGGCGCAGCCGGACGATCCGGAGCCGGAAGACGAAGAGGAAATCCACAAGCGCCTCGCGCCGCACCTGCGCATGCGCGGCGCGCAGTTCCGGCGGCGTCATCGTTTGCAGGGACAATTCCTGCTCTACGGCGGCCGCATCGACGCCGGCAAGGGTTGCGAAGAGCTGATCGAGTACTTCACGAGCTACAAGGAGCAGGGCGGCGAGGCGCAGCTGGCGCTGATGGGCGTAAAGCTGATGCAGCTGCCGGAAGTGCCGTGGGTCCGATTTGCGGGATTGCTCTCCGAACGGGAACGGTTGCAGGCCCTCGAGGCCGCGACGATCGTCGTCGTGCCGTCGCCGTTCGAGAGCCTGTCGCTGCTGGCGCTCGAAGCGATGGCGGTCGGCACGCCAATTCTCTGCAACGCGCGGGCGGACGTGCTGGTCGAGCACT
>Ga0137455_1000445_pt1 | contig 11168 bp, 7 predicted proteins | sample EasRivERMGT600_2_FD_102334 | JGI IMG/M metagenome (GOLD analysis project Ga0137455, IMG submission 102334) | Soil microbial communities from meander-bound floodplain in the East River, Colorado, USA - East River MetaG ERMGT600_2 | ecosystem: Environmental > Terrestrial > Soil > Floodplain ... | reverse complement strand
GCGACCTGTTTGATGAACTTGCCGGTCTTGTCGAACAACACGACGCGATTGTTGCCGTAGCCATCGGTCACGATGATGTTGCCGTTTTTCAGTACGGCAATTCCTGACGGCAGATCGAAATGCGTCGCGTCGTTGCCCTTCTCCATCGTCGTGCCGAGCTGCAGCAGGACTTTGTCCATCTTCGGGCTGAGCTTCACGATGCGATGCGCGTCGCGCTCGATCATGTAGATGTTGCCGTCCCAATCAACCGCGCCGGAGTGCTGCCAGTTGGGATCGAGCTTCTTGTCGTTGAGCTCCTGGTCGCCGCCCGAGGCGACTAACTTGCCGTCGGTGTTGAAGACCATCACCGGCTTGGCGCCGCGGTTGAACACGTAGATGCGATCGTTCTGATCGATCGCGAGGCCCGAGATGCCTGGCTGATTGGTCGGCCCCTGACCAGCGGGTCGTGGCGCGTTGCCTCCGCCGCCGGTGGCGCGGCGCGCCGCGGCCTGCGCTTCGCGCTCGGCGGGCGGCGGTGGCGGCGTCTTCAATCCGAAGAAATCACCGGGCGGAAGCGTCGGCCAATTCGGCACCAGCTTGTAGCCGCCATCGGTCGGAGCGGAGACCGGAGTCTGCGCGGACAACGTCGCGAGCGCGCACAGCGCAAGCGCGGCAGTCGAAAAGAGAATAAGTCGTCGCATATAATCTCCGCGCGAAGGATACACCAATGAAGTTGGCAGTTGGCAGTTGGCAGTTTCCAGTTCAGTTCGCAGTGTTCAGTTTGGTAGTGCTCAGCGCGATGCCGATCGCCGCTCAGCAAGTGCCAAAGGGTCAGATGCCCGTGCTCGGCCGGCCCACCGAAGGCACCGATACCGTCCCGCTCTTCGACTTCGACACCTACTTCCTTGGCAAGTGGACCTTCGAATGGTCGATGCCGGAGAGTCCGCTCGGACCCGCCGGGCCTTACTCGGGCACGACGGTCATCTCAAAAGTCGACGGACGTTTTTACGAAGCGGTGACCGAAGGCGAAGGACCGTCAGGTCCGTTCAAGGCACGCGAGCTCATTGCGTATCACAAGGAAAACAAAGTCATGGCGCGGCAAGTGACCGACTCGCGCGGTTTTTCCTATATGCAATTCGGCCCGGTGGGCGGCGATCTCGGCGGGATCTACAACATTCATTTCGACAGCGCACCGTTTACCGTCAACGGCAAATCGGTGCGTCTGCGAAACGAGCTGCGCTTGCTGTCGCCACTGAACTATCGCGTGTCGAGCTCGATCTCGGTCGACGGCGGACCGTTTACGAATCTCGGTACACCGTGGTTTAGAAAAACTCCGTAGCTACTTCTTCATCTCGATCTTGATGCCCTTGAGCACTTCCGTCTTGGGCTCGAGCTCAGTCGTTCCGGCCGGGAACTTGTTCACGTTCATGATGTACGCGACGATGTCGGCCTTCTGCGCCGGCGTCACCGCGCTCGGCCCGCTGGGCGGCATCGAGATGCGGATGCGTTCGAACAGATCGCCGACCGACAGCTCGTTCCAGTTGCCCATGAAATCCGAACCGGTCAGCGCGGGCGCAAAGCCATCGCCGGCCAGATCGTTGCCGTGACACTCGGAGCACGCGGTCTTGAACGCAGCGCCGCCGCGATCCGCCTGTTCTTGCGTGAACACGCCATCCCACACGGTCTTGCTCGCGCCTGGCGCCGCGGCTGCCTGTTCCGCGCGGACGCTGAATTGGGTCACACCTGCGAGCCAGATGACTGCGAGAACGCCGAAAAGAAAACGTAGCTTCATGTTTCGATTGTAGCAGGGCCACAGAAGGCGCAGAAAGCACAGACTCAGAGCGCCCGGTTACCGGCGAATCGCCTCTTTCAGCTTTTCGACCTGGTTTCGGAAGCACGACTGTGCGACGTTGCCATCGAGCACGTCCACCATTTCCTGCGACAGCTGCCAGCCAAGCGGCGCCTCGCGCAGGCCCGAGTCGCTGCAGACCCGGAACTCCACCACATCACCGGGCTCGACCGACTCGCGCAACCGCCGCAGCGCAAGATCGCCGCGGGCGGTGCGGGTTTGCAGGAGCGCGCGCAGCGGTGAAAAGACTTCGCCGAGCGACGCCGTGTCGTGCCACGGAATCCGCGTCGGATCGGTCAGGTGCTGCTCCGGCGGCGAGTTGAGCAGCACGACGACGATGAAGCGGACGCTGAGCGGCGACGCCGATTGCTTCAAGTAGCGCAGCAGATCGATCATCGTGTCGGCGCCGGTGTTCTCGAAGTAGCCGCCGTCGACGAGGTGCCCGAGGTTCTCGCCGTTGTTCGCGCGCAGGCGGCCGGCGGCGCTGATGTACGGAAAGCGCGCCGTGTTGTGAACCGCGGTCGCGACGCTGACGTCGCGGCCGGTGAGCTTGTGAAAGTCGATCGGGTCCGCCTCTTCGACGCTGACATCGGACAGCGGCCACGGATACGGACTCGTGACAATGCGGCGGCCAAGCTGCACGCTGGTGCTGTTCAACAACAGCACCGGCACATCATCGGCATCCGGGGGACGAAACTCGGTGAACTTCTCGACCATCGAGTCGTGGTGCACGTGCTCGTTATAGGCCGCGGCGAATGCCGTCTCCATCGCGCTCGATCGATCGAACCGGCGGATCGGGATCGGCAGGAACCACTGCAGGAGATCGCCGGAAACCCACTTGGCGACCATCGGCGCCAGGAACCGCTCTTCGAGAATCGCCGACGCAATCTGCGCGCGCGGCGGTGTGCTCGTCGGGTCGCGGCGCAACCCCGCGTAGACGGCGGCGCCGAAACTTCCGCCCGACACGCTGCTGATCGCGAACAGCCGCCGTGGAAACATCACGTCCGCATCGGGAATGTCGGCGAGGTGATGCAGGACCATCGACGTCCAGTAGGCGGCGCGAATGCCGCCGCCTTCCGCGGCGGCGACGATCACCGGAATGGGCTTGCCGGGCTCGCCCGGCGCGCGCGACACCCACGACGAAAACACCGCGCTCATGTCGGGATGCGATGCGTGGTCCGGAAGATCGACCAGCTGCACATCGTGGTTGTCGTTCCAGACGCTGAAGATCGCCGCGCAGGCCAGCGCCGCGATCTCGACCGGCACGCGGCGGGCGCGGCTCAGGAACACCGCGAATCCGCCGAGGAAAACCGTATTGGCGGCAACGATCGCCAGGATGCCGACGGCGCCGAATAGATGACCGGCTTCGAGCGCGAAGAGCGTCAGCCCGACGAGCATCACGAGGCTCAACAGGCACGACAGCCCGAACACGACAATGCTGGGGTTCGTCATGGCGGACAGGGAATAGCCCTCAGCCGTCTTGCCGCCGAGTCCCGGAATGCGGCGCCGCGCCATCACGTAGGCGCCGAACAGCACCGACAGTGCGATGCACGCGGCCGCGAGCGCGAACAACCGTCCGCGCGACGCCGCCGCGTTCGATGCGGCCAGCAGGCACGCAACACCAGGCACGAACAGCGTGAGGAAACCGGCGACCCGCGGCAGCCACGTCGCCCAGTCCTGATACAGCTTCGACGGGTGCGCGCCGGCGTCGGCGTCGAGAATCACGCGCGACCAGTACCAGACGCTGAACGCCCACACGACGCTCCAGATCACGAACCAGGTTTGATGACGGCCGCCGCTCGGATCGGCAAGACCCAATAACAGATCGCGCCCCTGATCGAGCATCAGGATCGGCAGCGTGCCGATCAGCAGCGACACCACGCTGTAGCGCGCGCTCCGGATCACGCGGCCGCGATCGGCCTTGAACAGCGCCGACATCGTGAAGCCGGCGGCGACCGTCAGCAACACGAATTTCAGGATCGCCGCGAACGACATCGCGCCGACCATTGCGGCCGGCTGCGGTTGCGGATCGCCGAGCATCATCAGCAGCAGGATGTTCTCGACGTAATCAGCGGCGCCGGCAATCCACGGCGCCAGCACCACGAATTGGTACGGCTGGACGCCGCCCGTTTCACACAGCGATCGATACAGGCGGCTGATCAGGAACGCGTAGGCGATCGGAAACAGGAAATCGAGCACCCAGATCGATCGACGAACGTTGGCGACGGTCCCAGGGCCCCAGAGATCGACGATCTGCTTGAAGACACCCGGCGAGATCGAGAGCTCCAGATCGATCACGTCGGGACCGCCGGCCGGTGTCTGCGTCATCGCGCCGAAGCCGGCGACGAACGCGAGGTTGATCGCGAACGCGAGCAGCAGCAACGGGACGCGCTTCATGATGCCGGCCCTTCGACTTCGCTCACAGCAGGCCACAACCACGCGGCGCCGCGCACGCCGCTGGCGTCACCGTGTTTCGCGCGCACCAGCTGCGTGTCGACGCGATCGGAAAAGACATGCGGTCCCCAGAGCGCGGGAACGCGATCGTAGAGCCCCGTGATGTTGGAGAGACCGCCGCCGAGGACGATCACCTGCGGATCGACCACGTTGATGATCGTGGCAATGGCGCGCGCGAACCGGCGCTCGTAGCGGTCGAGACAGGCGGCCGCGCGATCGTCGCCGCGTCCGAAGCCAGCAGCGCCCCGTCGCGCGATGTCCGCCGCGGACATGTCGTCGCCGCCAAGCGCGATGTAATCACGCGCCAGCGCGGGCCCCGACAGGAACGTTTCGATGCAGCCCGATCGCCCGCAATAGCACGGCGGCCCCGGCCGCTCATCATCTTCGGGCGCCGGCATCGGATTGTGTCCCCACTCACCGGCGACCGCGTTGGCGCCGGCGACGATCCGGCCGTTGACGACGAGCCCGCCGCCCGTACCAGTGCCGATGATCACGCCGAAGACGACGGCGGCGCCGGCGGCCGCGCCATCGGTCGCCTCCGACAGCGCGAAACAATTCGCGTCATTCGCGAGACGCACCGGCCGTCCCAGTGCCTGCGACAAGTCCTCGGCAAGCGTTCGTCCGATCAGCCAGGTGGAATTGGCGTTCTTGATCAGGCCGGTGGCGGGCGAGATGGCGCCGGGGATGCCGACTCCTACGGTTCCGGAATCTTTGACAGAGGCTTCGATCGCAGAGACGAGATCGACGACCGCCCTGACCGAATCGTCGTAATTGCCGCGCGGCGCGGCGACGCGGCGGCGATCGAGCTCGCGCCCGTCATCCGCCAGCGCGAGCCCTTCGATCTTCGTGCCGCCGAGATCGATCCCAATGCGCACTTATTGGCTGCGTGCGATGCCGCGAAGATCGTCGAAATTGCGCATGGCCGCCAGATTAAGCCGCGTGCAATTCCTGATCAAGTCCGCTTCTATTTTCGATAGCCGCGTCCCCGAATCGGCTGACCGGGCCGCTCGGCGGTGATCTTCCCGCCCGAAACCACGGCCTTGCCGTTGACCAGCACGTGCTCGATGCCCTGCGAGTAGTGCGTCGGATCGACAAACGTCGAGACATCCCGAACGGTCTCGGGATTGAAGATCGTGATGTCGGCCTTCATGCCGGTGCGCAGGATGCCGCGGTCGGCGATGCCGACGCGCGCCGCCGGCCGCGACGTGAAGCGGCGAATCGCCTCTTCGAGCGTGATCAGCTTTTCATCGCGCACGTACTTGCCGAGGATACGCGTGAACGATCCCCAGGCGCGCGGGTGCGATTTCGATTCGGAGTACGGCCCGTCCTCGGCGCGCGCGCCGGAATCCGTGCCGATCGAGATCATCGGATTCGCCAGCGCCAGCCGCACATCGTCCTCGCGCATGATCGAGATGATCACGGAGGTCTCGCCGCGATCGGCGATCACGAGATCCATCGCCGCATCGCGCGGGTCCTTCCCCATCGCCTTGCCGATCTCGATGAGGTTCTTGCCTTCCCATTTCCTGAGCGCGGGATCGAGCACGGTGGAGATCATCACGCCGGCGCCGCCGCCGGATCCGTACCACTGGTTCTCCCAATCCTTCGCGTTCGGATCGTCCATGTCGCGCTTGATGCGATCGCGCAGCGACGAATCGTTGAGGCGGGTGAGCATCGGCTCGAGTCCGCCCTCGCGCACCCAGAGCGGCAGGCACGCGTCGAGGCCGTTCGAGGCGCGATCGTACGGATACATGTTGGCGGTGACGTCGAGGCCGCGCGCGCGGGCGTCAGCGAAGCGCTTCAACACGTCGCCCATGCGGCCCCAGTTCGCCTTGTACGCGGTCTTGAGGTGCCACACTTCCGCCGGAATGTTGGCGCGCTCGGCCACCGCGAACACTTCGTCGAGCGACGACATAATCTGGCCGGACTCCGATCGCTGGTGCGAGATGTAGATGCCGCCGTACTGCTTCGCGACTTTCGCGAGCTCGACGATCTCGTCCGTCGTGGCGAAGCGGCCCGGCACGTATTGCAGCGACGTGCTGACGCCGAGCGCACCCTGCTTCATCGCCTGATCGACGAGCTTCTTCATCTCCTCGAGATCGGCCGGCGCCGCCGCCTTCTGGCCGCTGCCGAGCACGTAGGCGCGAACGCCGCCGGCGCCGACGAAGGTGCCGACGTTGATCGCCGGACGATTCTTCTCGAGGCGCGCGAAGTATTCGTTTAACGTCCGGAAATCGAGGCTGACCTTGAAGCGGTCGTACGACGGCTGCGCCGCCTTGACCAGCGCATCGTTGAGCGGCGCGATCGACGATCCCTCGCCGGTGATTTCTGTAGTGACGCCCTGCGTGATCTTGCTGGCCGCGCGCCCATCGACGAGGACGTTGAACTCGGACTGGCCCAGCATGTCGATGAATCCCGGCGAGACGACGAGGCTCGACGCGTCGATGCGCAGCGTCGCTTGGCGATCGGCGAGCTGGCCGATCTCGCCGATCCGATCGCCGAAGATGCCGACGTCGGCGCGGAACCACGGCGCGCCGGTGCCGTCGAAGACGCGGCCGCCGGTGATCAACACGTCGAATGTCGGTTCGCTCGAGGTTGCGGGCTGTGCGGGCGGCGCAGGAGTGTTGGACCGGCAAGCGGCCAGCGCGCTCAGAATGACAGCGAGAGTGATCACACGATTCATAAGTCGGCTTGTCCACCGAAGCTCGCGCCTATTCGCGAGCGCAGGTGGAAATCCTATGTAGAATCAAGCGTTGATGTCGAGCGAGGCTTCGCCCTGCCTGGGCGGCTTCGCCTCGCTCGAGGCTACTTCGTCTTGACCCGCCTCCGGCGGGTCGGACGTCTTGAAGGCTTGCTAAATACTTAATGGAACGCTCAGCCAACTCCGCCTTCAAGACGTCTACTGCCATTTGGCCGACGGCTGCGTGCGCGATCACGGGCCTCGCCCTTTACGTGACGCGAGGTGTGCTCGATCAGACGGTGACGGCAAGCGGCGTCCACCGCTTCGCGATGCTGCCGCCGTGGCAGGCGCTTCTCGGCTTCTTCTGTTTTGGCGGCCTGCTGCTCGTCGGCATCGATCATCTCAACGCGCCGCGAGGCACGACGACGCTCAATCGGCCGCGGCTGGGCGAGCTCGTGCTGCCGTTGTTCTCGCTGATCGTCCTGTTCGTCCCGTTCCTGCCCGTGATTCCCGACTGGTGGCCGGCGCTGCAGGCGCTGTCCGGCCCGCTCGGCGCGATCGTGTGGCTCGTCGTGGCGGCGCTGCAGGTGTGGACGCTGTGGCAATCGCGATTGATCACGGCGCGAGCCATCGAGCGATGGAGCCTGCGATCGATCGCGATCGCGATCTTCGTCGCGACGCTCGCAGTCGCGGGCCTCGCCGCGCAGAAACTGACCGGCACGACACTCTTTCCGTCGGGCGATGAGCCGCATTACCTCGTCATCGCGCAGAGCCTGTGGCGCGACGGCGATCTGAAGATCGAAAACAATCACGAGCGCGCCGACTATCGCGAGTACTACAACTCGGATCTCGAGCCGCACTACTTGACGCGCGGCACCGACGGCGAGATCTATTCGATCCACCCGATCGGCATCGCCGTGATCCTGGCGCCGGTCTACGCGCTCGTCGGCTACACGGGTTCGGTCTGGTTTTTGATCGCCCTGGGCGCGCTGTCGCTCGCGATCGCGTGGCGATGGACGGTCAGGACGCTGAATGCGCCGGGCGCGGCGACGTTTGCGTGGGCGGCAATCGCGCTGTCGGCGCCGTTCACGTTCAACACCTTCACGGTGTATCCGGAGATCGCCGCGGGGCTGGCGGTGATATTCGCCTTCTACACGACGCTGACGACCAACACCGAGCGCTCCGGCCCGCTGCCGTGGATCGCCGCCGGCCTCGCCATCGCAGCGTTGCCCTGGCTGAGCACGAAGTACGCGCCGATGTCCGCCGCCCTCCTCCTCGTGGTCACTTTCCGTTTGGGTAAGTGGGAACCTGCTTCATTCTTACGAAACTCGAAAGTCTGGGCGGTGGTGGCGATTTATGCGATCTCGATCGCCGCGTGGTTCGCATTTTTCTACGCTATCTGGGGCACGCCGTTGCCAATGGCGCCGTACGGATCGCAGCGGGAGACCAGCCTCCTGTACTTGCGGCTTGGAGCGCCGGGGCTGCTGTTCGATCAGGAGTACGGGCTGCTCGCGTACGCACCGGTCTATATCCTCGCCGGCACGGGGCTGTTTCAAATGTGGCGCGCCGCCGGCGAGCTGCGTCGCCAGGCACTCGAGATCACCTTTATCTTCAGCGCGCTGCTCGTGATGGTCGGCAGCTTCCACATCTGGTGGGGCGGCGCGGCGGCGCCGGCACGGCCGATTGCAGCCGGACTGCCCCTGTTGATGCTGCCGATCGCGGTCGCCTTCCGAGCGGCGCCGGCCGGATCGCCGCGCCGCGCCGCGCAGCATTTGCTGCTGTGGGTTGGCATCGGCATCGCGATCACGCTCGCGATCGGACAAAACGGACTGCTCATCAGCAACTCGCGCGACGGCACGTCGGCGCTGCTTGATTTCTGGTCGCCGCGCTGGGATTTATGGTCGCTCGCCCCGAGCTTCGTCCGCCAGCAGTGGGCCATCGCGTGGCTGCTCACGACTGTGTGGCTGGCAATCGCCGGCGCCGCGGCATTCGTACTGTCGCGAACGCGCAGCTCGCGTGCCGGCGTCTCGGCGCTCTTCGCATTCCTCATGTTCGGAATCGCGCTGCTGGTCATCGCGATCACGGCGCCGTGGCTGCCGTCAGGCCGCACCGAGGCGCGCACGATCGATCTCGGCGCCAGGGCGCGGCTTGCCGCGCTCGACGGCTTCGATGCGCGGGCCCGTCCCGCATCGATCGTTTACGACCCGCTCCGCAAGGGCGCCGCGGTCGATGCGTTGCCGCAGTTGGTGCTCGGCGTGAAGGCGCTGCAGCGATCCGACCGGCAGCCGGTACGTGTCATTCACAACGGCCGCTTCTCGCTGCCGGCGGGCACCTACGACGTCGCGGTGCAGTTCAACAACCAGCCGCCCGCTGGACCGGCGCCGCTGTCGCTGCAGATCGGCCGCAACGGTCCGCCGCTGCAAACGTGGACACTGCAGCCTCAAGCCGGGCAACAGTGGCACACGACGTTGTGGTTGCCTGTGGATGCAAACTTCGTCGGTCTGCGCGGACCGGAACCCCTCGAGCGCGCGATCGACGCGATCACCATCACACCCAAGGCTGTCGTCGACGCCGGCGCGCGTCCGCTCGTGCCGATCGTGCTCGCGGCCGGCAATTATGCGGGCGCGACCTTTTACTTCCACAACGAGCAGCTCTATCCCGAAGCGCAAGGCTTCTGGACGATGGGCGGCCAGGCCGCGCAGATCACCGTCGCGACTCCGCCCGGCCACGCTGCGCCGGTGACGTTGCGGATGCATCCGGGCGCCAAGCCCAACGCCGTGACCGTCAGCACGTTCGGGTGGCAGCGCTCCTTCGATCTGGTGCCCGGGCAAGCGGTGGAAGTCGAGCTGCCGCAGTTCGCGAGCGGAGTGGTGCCGTTGACGATCGCCGCCGAAACGGGGTTCTATCCACGAGACATCGATCCGAAATCGACCGATCGCCGGTTCCTCGGAGTCTGGGTCGAGGTCAAGACACCCGCCTCCGCCGAGGCTACGGCGGGTAAACCATGAACGCGCTCACCGATCTCCGCCGCGAGTACGCCAGCCGCGCGCTCGGCGAACAGGATGCACACGTCGATCCGATCCAGCAGTTCACGATCTGGTTCGATGAAGCGTTGAAGTCCCAGTTGATCGACGTCAACGCGATGACGCTCGCGACCGCATCGGCGAAGGGCGAGCCATCCGCGCGAATCGTGTTGCTCAAAGGCGCCGACGAGGATGGGTTCGTGTTCTATACGAACTACGACAGCGCCAAGGGCCGCGACCTCACCGCCAACCCGCGCGCATCGTTACTGTTCTTCTGGGCCGAGCTCGAGCGCCAGGTGCGCATCAACGGATCCGTGACGAAGACGACGGCGGCCGAATCGGACCAGTATTTTCAGTCGCGGCCGAAGGAGAGCCAGATCGGCGCCGCGAGCTCGAACCAGAGCCGGCCGGTCGCGGATCGATCGCATCTCGAGCAACGGTATGCTGAGCTCGCCGAGAAGTACAAGGACTCGCTGGTGCCGCGGCCTGCCAACTGGGGCGGCTATCGGGTGAAGCCCGACACGATCGAATTCTGGCAGGGCCGCAAGAGCCGGCTGCACGATCGGTTGCTCTACACGCGGCAGGCCGACGGTTCATGGCGGCGTTCCCGATTAGAGCCCTAGCTAGAGATCGATTACGCCTTCGCCAACTCGAATCGACTTCCCACCAACCTGCACGCGCGTGATCGCCCCGTCCTTTTCCGCGATGCGCATGTGCAGTCGGCTCGGGCGCCCCATCGCCACACCTTGCAGATTCACCATGTCGTTCATCTCGTTGCGATGCACGAGACCGTGCTTGACGAGATAACTCCCGAGCGGACCGGCGGCGCTTCCCGTCGCCGGATCCTCGACGATGCCGGCGCTGGGCGCGAACATGCGGCTGTAGACCGTCGTTTTGGGATCGATCACTTCGGTGCTGAAGAACAGGACGCCGACGTGCCCGCCAGGAAACGCGCTCTTCAGTTTCCGCATCGCCGCGAGATCGGCTTCAGCGGCATCGACCGCAACGCGCGTGCGCACCGGTACCAGCAGGAATGGGTTGCCGCACGATACTTCTTCGATCGGGAGTCCCGTCGCATCGACGGCGGCGAGGTCGAGTCCGACCGAGCGGATGATGTCGGGCCGCGGTGAGACCGGCGCGCGAAACTCCGGCACCCGCTGATCCATCCACGCAAACGACAATCGAT
>Ga0137455_1000444_pt1 | contig 11173 bp, 5 predicted proteins | sample EasRivERMGT600_2_FD_102334 | JGI IMG/M metagenome (GOLD analysis project Ga0137455, IMG submission 102334) | Soil microbial communities from meander-bound floodplain in the East River, Colorado, USA - East River MetaG ERMGT600_2 | ecosystem: Environmental > Terrestrial > Soil > Floodplain ... | reverse complement strand
GACCGGCGGCACGCTCAACTACCACCTCGGGGACGTGCACGACGGGCTGGCCAACTGCGCGGGCAACGACCTGGTGAACACGCAGGACGTCTCGTTCCTGGGCGCCAACTACGGGATCACGACCACGATCAACGCCACGCTCGAGTGCCTCGACGTGGGGCCGACCACCGACTTCACCGTGAATGCGCGGCCGACGACCGACCATCGCGTCAACTTCGAGGACCTGATCCTGTTCGCGATCAACCACGGCCTGGTGTCGGCGCCGATGCGCGCGCTGCCGGAGGTGGCGGCGGCCAACGCGCTGCGGCTCTCGGTGCCGAGGCTGCCCGCCGTCGGCGAGACGTTCGCCGTCGGGCTGGAGCTGGAGGGCGCGGGGACGATCCAGGGGTTCACGAGCGAGCTGGGCTACGACGGCTCGGTGGTGGAGTTCCTGGGGGTGGCGCCGGGCGAGCTGCTGGGCGCGCAGGCGGCGCCCGGGGTGGCGCTGAGCTCCGGGCCGGGCGGCATCGACGTCGCCCTGCTGGGCGCCGGGGCCGGGCTGCGCGGCCGCGGCACGATCGCGCGGGCGCAGTTCCGGGTGCGGCGGGCGGGTGAGGCGGCGATCACGCTGCGGTCGCTGGACGCCCGTGACGCGTCGAACCAGCCGGTGGCGCTGGCCGGCCAGGCTTCGCCGGTGACGGCGGCGGCGCCGGCGCGTACTTCCCTGGGAGCGGCGCGGCCGACGCCGTTCCGCGAGTCGACCACGCTGGAATACGCGCTGGCGCAGGATGGGCCGGTCGAGCTGGCGATCTACGGGGTGGACGGCCGGAAGGTCGCCACGCTCGAGCGTAGCGAGCGGTCGGCGGGCATCTATCGGGTGGCGTGGGATGGGAGGGACAGCCGCGGTGCGAGCGCGCCCGCGGGGATGTACTACGCGCGGCTGATCACGACGGAGGGGAGATTCACGAGGACGCTCGTGCGGGTGCGTTGATCGCCGCCGCCGCCGGGGCGACTCCACCCGCCTCGCGGCGAGCGGTCTGACGGGCTCCGGGGCCGCCGAACGGGGATTCGGCGGCGCCCGGGGGCCGGCTGTCCCGTGCGGGGTATAGTGCTGAGCAGACCCGGTCGTGCGGGGCGGGAGTGGACGAGGTTGGGGCAGGCCGTCACACCGACCAAGCCGGATCGACTTCAGGGAGGACAGGAGAGGCGAATATGGTCCGCGACCCCCGATCGCGGCGCTCGTGTTCCCGCAAGGGAGCCGGGGGTGTCGTGCGGGTCGGGGGACTGCCGGCACCAGCCGCGGAGCTCGCAAGAGCGCCTAGGCGCCCGGTTCCTTTGCGGAAATTCGCGCGAAAAGGGCGCTCGCGCTTGCGTGGGACGCCGGCGATGCAGTAACGTCCCCGACCGAAGCCGCGCTCAGACATCCTTTAACGTGGCCCCGAGAGGCCACGAAGGGAGGCCTTCGATGACCGCACGCTCGATCCATGCCCCGGCGCCGGGAAGCGCGGGGGCGTTTTCGTCCCCGGCCGACCGCCGCCACCTCCTGGCTTTGGAGGCGCTGCCGCGGGCCGCGCTGCTGGAGCTGCTCGACGCGGCGAACGCCTTCCGCGATCGGATGGACGCCGACCCCGGCGCCGTCGGCGGCGAGCTCAAGGGCGTGACCGTCTGCAACGCCTTCTTCGAGAGCTCGACCCGCACTCGAGTCTCCTTCGAGCTGGCGGAGCGTCGCCTCGGGGCGACGGTGGTCTCCTTCGCCTCGGTCGAGTCGTCCACCGTCAAGGGCGAGACGCTCCTCGACACGTTGCGCGTCATCCAAGCCATGCACGTGGACCTCATCGTCATGCGACATCCATCTTCAGGTGCCGCGTCGTTCGTGGCGCGCCACCTCGAGGCCGGGGTGGTCAACGCCGGCGACGGCCGTCACGAGCACCCCACCCAGGGGCTGCTCGACCTGCTCACGCTCCACCGCCGCTGGCCCGACGGCTTCGAAGGTCGCCGGGTCGCGATCGTCGGCGACGTCGCGCACTCGCGGGTGGCCCGCTCGGCGATCCACGGCCTCTGCACGCTGGGGGCGACGGTGGTGCTGGCCGGTCCGCCCACGCTGATGCCGGCCGGGGTCGAGGGCCTCGGCGTCGCGGTCGCCCCCACGTTGGACGACGCGGTGTCCGGCGCCGACGCGGTGATGGCGCTGCGGCTGCAGCACGAGCGCATGGACCAGGGCCTGCTCGCCAGCATCGGCGAGTACGCGCGGGTCTGGGGCCTCGACCGCCGGCGGGTGGCCAAGCTCGCGCCCGGCGGCATCGTGCTCCATCCCGGTCCGCTCAACCGCGGCGTGGAAATCGCCTCCGACGTCGCCGACGGGCCGCGGTCGGTGATCCTCGAGCAGGTCGCCAACGGGGTGGCGGTACGGTGCGCCGTGCTCACCCGCTGCGCCGCGGCGCTCGCGGAGGCGGCGTGAACCCGCGGGTCGTGATCCGCAACGCGCGCCATTGGCGCAGCGACGAGACGATCCACGTCGTGCTGCACGACGACCGCATCGTCTCCGTCGCCGCCGAGCCGCCGGCCGCCGAGCCGCGCGACCAGGCGTTCGACGCGGCCGGCGCCGTGCTCGCGCCCGGGCTGGTCGACCTCCACGTCCACCTGCGCGAGCCCGGCCAGAGCGCCAAGGAGACCATCGCGACCGGCACGCGGGCGGCCGCGGCGGGCGGCTTCACGGCGGTGGCCTGCATGCCCAACACCGAACCGGTGCTCGACGATCCGGCGCGCGTCGCCTGGGTGATCGCGCGCGCGGCCGAGGCCGGGCACTGCCGCGTCCACCCGATCGGCGCGGCCACGGTGGGGCAGGAGGGGGAGCGGCTCGCCGAGCTGCGGGCGCTGCGCGAGGCCGGTGCCGTCGCCTGCTCGGACGACGGCCACCCGATCATGTCGGCCGAGATGATGCGGCGCGCGCTGGAATACGCCGGCGCCGCCGGGCTGCCGGTCGTGTGCCACGAAGAGGACCTGACGCTGCGCGGCAGCGGCTCGATGCACGAGGGCTTCACGGCGACCCGGCTCGGCCTGCGTGGCATCCCGGCCGCGGCCGAGACGGTGATGGTGCGGCGCGACGTCGAGCTGGTCGCGCTGGCCGGCGGCCACGCCCACCTGGCGCACCTCTCGTGCGCGGACTCCTTCGATGCGCTGCGCGACGCCAAGCGCCGCGGCCTGCGCGTCACCGGCGAGACCTGCCCGCACTACTGGACGCTCACCGACGAGGCGGTCGGCGACTACGACACCCACGCCAAGATGAACCCGCCACTGCGCTCGGCGCGCGACCGCGAGGCCACGATGGCGGCGATCGCCGACGGCACCATCGACTGCCTGGTCACCGACCACGCGCCGCACACCGCGGAGGACAAGCGCCAGCCGTTCGAGCAGGCGCCCTTCGGCATCGTCGGGCTCGAGACCGCGCTGGCGCTCACCCTCACCCACCTGGTGCGGCCCGGGCACGTCACGCTGACCCGCGCGCTCGAGCTGTGGACCGAGGCCCCGCGGCGCGTCTTCGACCTGCCCGAGGTGCGGCTCGCGTCCGGCAGCCCCGCCGACCTGGTGCTGATCGACCCCGAGGCGGAGTGGACCGTGGACCCGGAGATGTTCCACAGCCTCGGCCGCAACACGCCGTTCTCCGGTTGGAAGCTCCACGGCCGCGTGCTCGGCACCTGGTGCGGCGGGCGCATGACGCATCGCGATCCGGCGCTGGCGACGTATCTCGCGGGCGCGCGCGGCTCCCGCGAGCGGGAGAGCGTGGGTTGACGCGCCGTCCCCCCGCCATCCTGGCGCTCGAGGACGGGCGCGTGTTCCGCGGCGAGTCGTTCGGCGCGCGCGCCGAGACCTGCGGCGAGGTCGTCTTCAACACCGCGATGACCGGCTACCAGGAGGTGCTCTCCGACCCGTCGTACTGCGGGCAGATCGTGACCTTCACCTACCCGCTGATGGGCAACTACGGCGCCAACCCCGAGGACTGGGAGAGCGAGCGCTTCCGCGCCCAGGGGATGGTCTGCCGCGAGATCTGCGACTTCCCCAGCAACTGGCGCTCGACCGTGCGACTTCAGGATTTGATGGAGGAGAAGGGGGTGCCCGGCATCGCCGGCATCGACACCCGCGCGCTCACCCGCCACCTGCGCGACCGCGGCGTGATGCGCGGCTGCCTCTCGGCGGTGGAGACCGACGCCGATGCTCTTGTTGAAAAGGCGAGGAAGAGTCCGTCGATGCTCGGGTTGGCGCTGGCAGATCTGGTGACGTGTGTGGAGCCTTATTGGTGGACCGAGGGCGGGCCGTCCGAGAATGAACCCGTCGGCGAGCGCGAGCTGCCGCTCGCGGTCGTTTACGATTTCGGCGTCAAGTACAACATCCTTCGGCGCTTGCGCGCCGAAGGATTTCAGGTTCAGGTGGTGCCGGCGCGCACGCCGGCGGCGGAGGTTCTGAAATCGGAGCCCGACGGCGTCGTGCTGTCGAACGGGCCCGGCGATCCCGAGCCGCTCGGCTTCGCGATCGAGGCCGCGCGCCAGGTGGCCCACGCGGTGCCGACGCTCGGCATCTGCCTCGGCCACCAGCTGCTCGGGCTCGCCTTCGGCGGGCGCACCGGCAAGCTCAAGTTCGGCCACCGCGGCATCAACCACCCGGTGATCGACCTGCGCAACGGCGCCGTCGAGGTGACGTCGCAGAACCACGGCTTCTTCGTCGACCTCGACTCGCTGCCGGCGGGCGAGTTCGACGTCACCCACGTCAGCGGCAACGACAAGACGCTGGAGGGCATGATCCACCGCAAGCTGCCGGTGCTCTCCTGCCAGTACCACCCCGAGGCCAGCCCCGGCCCGCACGACTCGCGGCCCTGGTTCCGCGCCTTCGCGGCGCGGGTGGCGGAGCGGCGCGCGACGCGCCCCGTCCCGCTGGCCGCGGAGACCCGGTGAACGAGGGCCTCGCCACGCTGCTCATGCCAACTCGCCCCGGGGCGAGTTCCCCGAAGGGCGGAGTCTCATGAAGCGAATCGCGAGAGTCACCCGCTGATGCCCGTCCGCCCCGACCTCAAGCGCGTCATGGTGCTCGGCGCCGGGCCGATCGTCATCGGCCAGGCCTGCGAGTTCGACTACTCCGGGACGCAGGGCTGCCGCGCGCTGCGCTCGCTCGGGATCGAGGTCATCCTGCTCAACTCGAACCCGGCGACGATCATGACCGACCCGGAGTTCGCGGACCGCACCTACATCGAGCCGCTGCTGCCCGAGTTCGCCGAGCGGATCATCGAGAAGGAGAAACCCGACGCGCTGCTGCCGACGCTCGGCGGGCAGACCGCGCTCAACCTGGCGGTCCAGCTCGCGCGCCGCGGCATCCTGGAGAAGCACGGCGTCAAGCTGATCGGCGCCTCGCTCGAGGCGATCGAGACCGCCGAGGACCGCGAGCGGTTCAAGCACGCGATGGCGGCGGCGGGGCTGCAGCTGCCGCGCAGCGGCTACGCGGCCAACGTCGCCGAGGCGGTGGCGCTGGGCGAGACGCTCGGCTACCCGCTGGTCATCCGCTCCTCGTTCACGCTCGGCGGGCAGGGCTCGGGGCTGGTGCACGACCGCCGCCAGCTCCGCGAGGTCGCGCGGCTGGCGCTGGCCCAGGCGCCGGGAATCGCGGGCGAGCGCTCGGGGTCGGTCCTGATCGAGGAGTGCCTGCTGGGCTGGAAGGAGTACGAGCTCGAGGTGATGCGCGACCGCGCGGACAACGTGGTCATCGTCTGCTCGATCGAGAACTTCGACCCGATGGGCGTCCACACCGGCGACAGCATCACGGTGGCCCCGGCGCAGACGCTCTCCGACCGCTGCTACCAGGACATGCGCGACGCGGCGCTGCGGGTGATGCGCGCGATCCGGATCGAGGCCGGCGGCTCCAACATCCAGTTCGCGGTCCATCCCGGCACCGGCGAGATGCGGATCATCGAGATGAACCCGCGGGTCTCGCGCTCCTCGGCGCTGGCCAGCAAGGCGACCGGATTCCCGATCGCCAAGATCGCCACCCTGCTCGCCGCGGGCATGACGCTGGACGAGATCCCCAACGACATCACGCGCAAGACCCCGGCCTGCTTCGAGCCGACGCTCGACTACTGCGTGGTCAAGATCCCGCGCTGGGCGTTCGAGAAGTTCCGCGGCGCCGACTCGCTCCTCGGCACGCGGATGAAGTCGGTGGGCGAGGTGATGGCGATCGGCCGCACCTTCCCCGAGGCGCTGCTCAAGGCCTGGCGCGCGCTCGAGAGCGGCAGCGGCGTGCTGCCCGAGCCGGCGTCGGCCGCCGAGCTCGAGCCGCTCAAGGAGGCGCTGCGCGAGCCGCGTCCCGACCGCCTGCGCGACCTGTTCCGCGTGCTCGGGGCGGGCGAGGCGCCGGAGGCGATCGCGAGCCTCACCGGCATCGATCCGTGGTTCCTGCATCAGATGCGGCGCATCGTCGACTTCGACCGCGCGCTGGCCGAGCGCGCACAGCGCGATCCCGAGGCGCCGTGGCGCGAGGGCCTGGTGCGCGAGGCCAAGCGGCTCGGCCTCTCGGACCGCCACCTGGCGGCGCGGTTCGGGATCACCGAGCCCGACGTGCGCCGCCGGCGCCAGGCCTACGACGTCATGCCGGTGATGAAGGCGGTCGACACCTGCGGCGCCGAGTTCGAGGCGATGACGCCCTACTTCTACTCGACCTACGAGGACGAGAACGAAGTTCCCGAGAGCCCGCGCCCCGGCGTGCTGATCATCGGCAGCGGCCCCAACCGCATCGGCCAGGGCCTCGAGTTCGACTACTGCTGCGTCCAGGCGGCGCTCGAGCTCAAGGAGGCCGGCTACGACGTGCTGCTGGTCAACTCGAACCCCGAGACGGTGAGCACCGACTACGACATCGCCACCCGCCTCTACTTCGAGCCGCTCACCGCCGAGGACGTGCTCAACGTGATCGATGCCGAGAAGCCGGTGGGCGTGATCGTCCAGCTCGGCGGCCAGACGCCGCTCAAGCTGGCCAAGGCGCTGCACGAGGCCGGCGTCCCGCTGTGGGGCACGCCGTACGACGGGCTCGACCTGGCCGAGAACCGCGAGCGCTTCCGCACGCTGCTCGACGAGCTGGGGCTGCGCCAGGCCGAGAGCCTGACCGCGACCTCGCGCGAGCAGGCGGTCCAGGTGGCGCACGCGATCGGCTACCCGGTGCTGGTGCGGCCCTCCTACGTGCTCGGCGGGCGCGGCATGCGCGTCGTCTACGACCCGCACGAGCTCGAGGAGTGGCTCGAGCACGAAGCCCTGGTCTCCGTGGAGGAGCCGGTGCTGATCGACCGCTTCCTCACCGGCGCGCTCGAGGTCGACGTCGACGCGGTGGCCGACGGCGAGTCGGTGCTGGTCGGCGCGGTGATGGAGCACATCGAGGAGGCCGGGATCCACTCCGGCGACTCGACCTGCGTGATCCCGCCGTTCACGCTCGGCGAGCAGACGGTGGGCGAGGTCCGCGCCATCACCGAGCGGCTGGCGCGGGCGCTCGGCGTGCGCGGCCTGCTCAACGTCCAGTTCGCGGTGCGCAACGACCAGATCTACGTGCTCGAGGCCAACCCGCGCGCGTCGCGCACGGTGCCTTTCGTGAGCAAGGCGATCGGCCTGCCGCTGGCGCGACTGGCGGCGCGGGTCATGGCCGGCGAGCGTCTCGCCGACCTGGTGCCGCCGACGGCGCCCGAGGCCGAGCTGGTGAGCGTGAAAAAGCCGGTGCTGCCCTTCGCCCGCTTCCCCGGCGAGGACGCGCTGCTCGGGCCGGAGATGAAGTCGACCGGCGAGGTCATGGGTCGCGACCGCGACTTCGGCCGGGCGCTGGCCAAGGCGCATCTCGGCTCGGGAGAACCGCTTCCGGCCTCCGGCCGGGTCTTCATCTCGCTGCGTGACGATGACAAGAGGGCCATCACCTTCATGGCGAAGAAGCTCGTGGAGATGGGGTATGAACTGGTGGCCACGCGGGGTACGGCGCGGTTCCTGCGTCTCAACGGGGTGCCGTGTCGCGAGGTGTTCAAGGTCCATGAAGGCCGGCCGCACGCGGTCGACCTGATCGAGGCCGGGGAGATCCAGCTGGTGATCAACACGCCGGGCGGGCGGGTGTCGGAATACGACGAGAAGGCGATCCGCGAGAGCGCGGTGTCGCTCGGCGTGCCGGTGATCACGACGGTGGCGGGGGCGCTCGCGGCGGTGTCGGGCATGGAGGCGCTCAAGCGCGGTCCGCTGGACGTGAACGCACTGCAGGAGATCATGTGAGGCCCGACGTGCCCACGAGGCTGCACGCTGTCTCGCCGTCCTCCACCGCATCAGCGGCCGGCCTGCTGGCCGATCTGCCTGCCGAGTCATCCGCCCCGGGGCGGATAAACTTGACCATTCCAGAACCGGCATCCGCGCCAGCACGGATGGACCTGCCCGCGCCATCGGACCATCCGCGCCAGAATGAATCGAGGCGGAGCACGCGCCGGGCCCGGCCCGGCTTTGTGTTGGGCGGCGTTGGCGCCGGCGGGTCACGCGCGTGCTCCGCGGCACGCTCGCTCGCGCATCCTGCGCGAGCTCGCTGCCCCGAGTCGCGCTCCGCCATCCCTGGCTCCCGCGCGACTCGGACGCACCGCGGAGCACGCCCGTGACCCCCCGTCGCCAACGCGTGCCACGCGGGCTGCTGAGCCTGCTGCTGGTGGCAGCGTCCCTGCTCTCCTCGTGCGCCTACTACAACACCTTCTACCTGGCGCGGCGTTACTACGATCGGGCGAACAACGGGTTGCCTTACCCGGTCGAGAAGCCGGATCCGGCCGGGGTTCAGAACCTCAACAAGTCGATCGAGTATTCGAAGAAGGTGATCACCAACTATCCCAAGTCGAAGTGGGTCGACGACGCGTATCTGCTGTGGGCGAGGGCACTGCTCGGCAAGGACGATCCGATCCAGACGGTCAACATGGTGCGCGACTTCCCGGCGCGCTACCCGAAGAGCCCGCTCCGCAACGACGCCCTCTTCTATTTCGGGGTCGCCAACCGCCAGGCTCGTCGCTACAGCGACGCGGTGAGCGCCTTCGAGGAGTTCCTGCGGCGCGAGCCGAAGCACGATCTGGTGCCCTACGCCAATCTCGAGCTGTCGCGCTCGCTGGCGGCGCTCAAGCGGCCGGGGGAGGCGGCGCAGGCGGCGAGCGTGGTGATCGAGCGCTTCCCCAACAGCCCGCTGCGCCACCAGGCGACGACGACACGCGCGGAGGCGTACGTGGCCGAGGGCGAGTACGAGCGCGCCCGCGCCGACTATCGCGCGATGGGCGTGCGCGCCCGCACCGACGAGGAGCGGTTCACCTTCCTGCTCAAGGAAGCGGACGCGCTCGAGGCCGCGCGCCGCTACGACGAGGAGCTGGCGCTGCTGCAAGACGCCATCTCGCACGAGCGCGCGCCGCTGCCCCCCGACACCAGCCGCACCGCGATGACGCAGCTTCCCGCCAGCACGGGACTGGCCGGCGAGCGCTGGGGGCGGCTCCGGATCAGGATCGGCACCGTCCACATGCTGAAGGGCGACAAGGACGAGGCGTTGCAGTCCTACCGTCGCGTGATCGACGCCTACCCGCGCACCAGCCTGGCGGCGGAGGCGCAGTTCCGTGTCGGCTACGTCTACGAGACGGTCGCCGACGACTTCGAGTCGGCTCGCACCGAGTACGGCAAGGTGCGCCAGCAGACCGCGGCCTCGCAGTTCGCGGCCCAGGCGAGCCAGCGCCTGGCCAACCTCGATCGCCTGGCGCAATACCGCAGCGCGGGCGGCGACTCGCTGGCGCGCAAGGCCGAGGCCGGGTTCCTGCTCGCCGAGCAGTACCTCTTCCAGCTCGACAAGCCCGACCGCGCGATCACGGAGTACCGCCGCATCGCCAGCGAGAACGCCGGCACGCCGCAGGCGGGGAAGGCGATCAACGCCGAAGCCTGGGTGCTGCGCACCCGCTACCAGCGGCCGGAGGCGGCGGATTCGCTGCTGTGGCGCGTCATCTACGACTATCCGGCGACCGAGGCCCAGCTCGCGGCGCGCGACTACCTCGAGGCCGGCGGACACCACGTGGCGGAGAACCTGATCGTGATGCCCGAGCCGCCGGCGCCGCCGATCGACACCACGGCCGTCCAGCTGTCGCCGCTGCCGGAGGGCACCATGCTGCTCGGCCCGCCGGGGCCGGCCTATCGCGCGGACTCGCTGGGATACGTCGCGCCCGGGACGCTCCAGGACCCGGCCGAGGTCGGGCCGCCGGCGCCCGTAGGGGCAGTTCCGGCGGCGACGATCGGACCGGCCCTCGCCGATACGACGGGCGCGCCCCCCGCCACGGTGGGTCCGGCACCGCCCGATACCGTCGGCGCGCCGACGCTCGCACCGGCGCCGGCGGACACGACGCGGCGGCCGGTGAGGCCCACGCCGACGCGGGATCCCCGGTGAGCTCGGCCGAGGCCGCACGGCCCGCGGGGCCGCCGGCGACCGCGCCGGGGGCCGCCTGGTCGCCGTCCGCTCCGTCGGCCGGCTTCACCTGGAAGCAGGCGACGGCACGCGTGACGGCGCACGAGGACCGCGGCGCGGGCCACCGCTGGCTCGAGCTCGAGGTGGACTCCGGATTCGAAGCGCCGCGGCCCGGCACGTTCGTCCAGCTGCTGTTGCCGTCGCCCGCCCCGGTCCTGCTGCCGCGGCCGATGAGCGTCGCCGCCGCGAGCGCGCGCGGGAGGGGATGGGCGCTCGGGTTCCTCTACGCCCCGGTCGGCGCCGGCACGCACGCGCTGGCGCGGCTCGCGGTCGGCGACGTCACCGAGCTGCTTGGCCCGCTGGGGCGCGGCTATCCGCTCGAGGCGCCGGGGACGCCGGTGCTGGTCGCCGGCGGTCGGGGCGTGGCGCCGCTGCTCTTCGCCGCGGAAGCGCTCGCCGCCGCGGGGCGGCGCTGCGAGTTCCTCTTCGGCGCGCGGTCGCGCTCGCACCTGGTCGGCCTCGACGACGCCGCGCGCCGCATCGAGGCGCTCGGCGGCCGCCTCCATCCCGCCACCGACGACGGCAGCCTCGGCCACCGCGGCAACGTCGTCGAGTTGCTGGCGCGGCTCGCGCCCGAGCTCGGCGACACGCTGGTCATCCACTCCTGCGGCCCGCACGCGATGCTCGGGGCGGTCGCGCGCTGGGCGCTCGAGCGCGGCGTCCCCGCCTGGCT
>Ga0137455_1000443_pt1 | contig 11177 bp, 9 predicted proteins | sample EasRivERMGT600_2_FD_102334 | JGI IMG/M metagenome (GOLD analysis project Ga0137455, IMG submission 102334) | Soil microbial communities from meander-bound floodplain in the East River, Colorado, USA - East River MetaG ERMGT600_2 | ecosystem: Environmental > Terrestrial > Soil > Floodplain ... | reverse complement strand
CGATGTGTCGCGACACAAGGCGAGCAGCCCGCCAAGCGCCGCTGACCCCGACGCACCCGCCGCGATCCGCGCATCACCTTCCGCAGGATGCGCGAGCGCGCGCATGGCATCGTGGGCCCACACGTCGTCGATGGCCATGAATGCATCGACGTTGGGGAGCAGCGATGCGAACGCCGGTGGCGACACTTCGCGATTACGAAGACCGGCCATTGTGGTGTTGAGTGGACCGGTGACCGCGACTGGCCGTCCGGCGCGCGCCGAGGCCTGCAAGCAGGCGGCGTCAGTCGGCTCGACGCCGATGACCTTGCACCGCGGCCAATGAAATGCGCACCAGCTCGCGATGGCGCACAACAATCCGCCGACGCCGCCTTGAACGAAGACTGCATCAAACCCCTGATCCCTGATCCCTGATCCCTGATCCCTGACTTCGTCGAGCATGCGCGTGTAACCGAGCATGATCAGGAACGGGATGCGCTCGTAGCCCGGCCACGCCGTGTCGGACACGATCGTCCAGCCATGTGCGGCGGTGTCAATTTGCAGGATGCGCACCGCATCGTCATAGGAGCCGTCGACCAGAATCACCTCGGCGCCTTCGCCAGCGATCGCGTCGGCTCGAGCGTGCGCGACGTCGTGCGCCATGTAGACGCGCGCCGCGCATCCGGCTTCGCGCGCCGCGCGCGCCACGGCGCGGCCGTGATTCCCCTCGCTCGCACAGACGACCGTCGCGCCTCGTCGCAGCTCGCCCCCGGCGAGCAGCGTCTCGATCGCAAAGCGGGCGCCCAGTAGCTTGAAGGCGTTCAGCCCGAAGCGTCCCGATTCATCTTTGGCAAGGAGGGCGGCCAGGCCCAACTCCCGGGCGAGCGCGGGCAGGGCGCGGGCCGGTGTCGGCGTCAGCTGCGGCCGGGCGGCGAAAAATGCACGCATCTGCGCATAGTCGTCAGCCGAAAACAGCCCGGGCGTTCTCGTGAAATGAGGCGCAAATGCCGATACGGTGTTGGAGACAGAAATAGCCCAACGATTATAGTGGCGCGCACATGACCCCCCAGCGAATCCAGCTCGTCGTGCTGACGGCCGCGCTTGTCTCGGCGTGCAACCCGCAAGGGCAGCGCTTCGATCTCATCGTGCGCGGCGGGCAGGTCGTTGACGGCAGCGGCCAGGCGCCGCAGCGCGCCGATGTCGGCATCATCGGCGATCGCATCGCGCGCATCGGCGACCTCGCCTCGGAATCCGGTGGCCGTGTGATCGACGCGACGGGCCTGATCGTCGCGCCAGGATTCATCGACGTGCAGGGCCAGTCCGGCACGACGCTCCTTGCCGACGGCAACGGCGAGAGTCACCTCCGCCAGGGCATCACGACCGAGATCATCGGCGAGGGCGGATCGCCCGCGTTCTGGACGCCGGGCAGCGACGATGGCGATTCGCTCGCGCCGTTCGGGCTGACGTTCGATTGGAAAGACTTCAACGGCTACTTCGACACGCTCCGCCGGCGCGGCACCACGATCAACGTCGGCACGTTCGTGCCGGCGACGATGGTGCGGCGCGCAATCGTCGGCATGGACAATCGCCCGCCGACCGCCGAGGAACTGTCGCGCATGGAAGCGATGGTCGATCGGGCGATGCGCGATGGCGCCTTCGGCCTCTCGAGCGCGCTCATCTACGTGCCGGGCACGTTTGCCAGGACCGACGAACTGGTCGCGCTCGCGAAAGTCGCGGCGAAATACCAAGGCATCTACATCTCGCACATCCGCGGCGAGAGCTTCAACCTGTTCAACGCGATCGACGAAGCGATTGGCATCGGCCGAGATGCCGGGTTGCCGGTCGTGATCTATCACCTGAAAGTCGGCGCCAAGGCGAACTGGGGCCGCATGAACGAAGCGGTCGCGGCGATCCAAAAGGCCCATGCCGGCGGCGTGAAAGTGTCGGCGACGATGTATCCGTACACCGCGGGCGGAACGGGTCTCGCTGCGACGTTGCCGTTGTGGGTCCAGGAGGGCGGCCGCGACAAGATGCTCGAGCGGCTCAAGGAACCGGCGACGCGCGCGAAAGCGCGTCAGGAGATCGAGACGAAGCTCGATGGCTGGGAGAACCTCTTAATGGCCGCCACCTTCGACGGCATCCAGGTCGCGTCGGTGCCTCGGGAGTTCGATCAATCGATCGTCGGCAAACGGATTACGGAGATCGCGACGGAGCGGAAGGCCGATCCATGGGACGTCTACTTTGCGCTGTTGATCGACACCGGCGGGCGGGTCGGCGCGCTGTATCACATGATGAGTGAAGAGGACGTCAAGACCGGCCTGCGCGCCGGTTTCGTGACGATCGGCACGGACTCGTCGGCGTTGCGCAGCGAAGGCGTGCTGGCGCAAGGCTCGCCGCATCCGCGATCATATGGAACATTCCCGCGGGTCCTCGGCAAGTACGCACGCGACGAGAAGATCTTTGAAATGCAGACGGCCGTGCATCGCATGACGGGCGCCGCCGCCGCGCAGATGGGCCTTCGCGACCGCGGCATTCTTCGCGAGCGCTTCATGGCCGATCTGGTCGTGTTCAATCCGAAGACCGTCAAGGACACCGCGACCTACGAGCGTCCGCACCAGTATCCGACCGGCATCGAATACGTCGTCGTCAACGGTGTGACGGTGCTGGATCAGAAGGGTCTTACGGGGGCGCGCCCCGGCCGTCCGGTGTACGGGCCGGCGCGACAGCCATGATGCTGCGCGCCTCGGTCGCTGTCGTCGTCGCGTTGACGCTGTGTGTGGGGCCCGCAGCGTCCGCCTACGCTCGCAGGTATGCGAGCGAGCTCCGGCGGCAATCGGGCGGCCGCGTCACGGGCACCGTCAAGCTGACGCTGGCGAACAGCGCGCCCTCGCCGGCGGGCGTCTACGAGCGCCGCGCGGTCGGCCCGCGACCGAGGGCGCAGCCGGAGATCAAGAGCGTCGTGATCTTCTTCAGCGATCTGCCGGCGACGAAAAACGCGCCGATGCAAGCGTCGATCGCGCAGAAAGACGAACAGTTCGCGCCGCACCTGGTGGCAGTCACAGCGGGATCGAAGGTCGCGTTCCCGAACGAGGATCCGTTCTTTCACAACGTGTTCTCGCTGTCACGCGGCGCCGGCTTCAACCTGGGGCGGTACCCGTCGGGATCGAGCCGCTCGCAGACGTTCACGCGCCCCGGCATGGTCAAGGTGTTTTGCGAGATCCACTCGCACATGAGCGCGGTGATTCGCGTCTTCGAGCACGGCTGGTTCACGGTGCCGAACGAGGACGGCACGTTTGCGATCGACAACGTGCCGCCCGGCGATCACACGGTCGTGGCGTGGCATGAGCGCATCGGCGAACGCCGCGATCGCGTGACCATTCGCGCCGGCGCCGACACGCAGATCAACTTCACGCTGCCGGTGCTGGAGCCCGGACAATGACGGCGCCGCGGCTGCTCACGCGTGCGCTGGTGGCGTCGTTTCTCACCGTGGCGCTCGTGCTCGGCGCGGTGTTCGCGGTGTTGAGCCTGCGCGTCCGCGATCAGGTGCGGCAGTCCGTGGCCGACAACCTGGCGTCCGCGCAACAGGTCTTCATCAAGGTCGAGGCGCGCCGGCAGCAGGACATGCGCGCGTCGGTGGCGACGCTCGCTGAGAGCCCGACATTGAAGGCCGCCCTCGATACGTGGCTCACCGAGCGCAGCACGGCGAGTGAGGAAACCAGCGTGGAACTGGTCGAGACGGTGCAGCGCGAGGCCAGGAAGATTGCCGAGCGCGTCGGCGCGGACGTGCTCGCGGTTGCGGACGGCTCGCGACGCGTGGTGGCGGCGGGCGGTCGGCTGGCAGGGTCGTGGCCGCGTGGCGTCGTCATCGGCAACGCCGCCGATGCCAGTTTGCCGAGCGCTCGCGCGGTCTCGGTCGGCAGCGGCATGTATCACGTGGTGTCCGTGCCGCTGCAGCTCGGCGAATCCACGATTGGGTCGCTCGAGCTCGGCACCGCGCTCGATGCGCATTACGCGCGTGAGCTGGCCGATCTGTCGCGAGGGCAGGCGGCGATTCTGTCGAAGGGCGCGGTGCTCGCCAGCACGGTGAGCGGTCCGGCGGCGCGCGATCTCGCGGCCTACAAACCGTCGGACACCGGCGGCGCGACGATGACGCTGGCGGGCGAGTCGTGGGCGATCCAGCCGCTCTCGCAGCTTGGCGACGTCACCTTCCTCGCACTGGCCTCAATCGATCGGGCGGCCGACGGGCAAACGCCAGCGGCGCTGCAGGGTCTGGCGTGGGTGGGTCTCGGCGCGATGGGGCTGGCGGTACTCGGCAGCGTGTGGCTCGCGCGGACGCTGACGCAGCCGATCGATCAGCTGTCGCGGTCGCTCTCCGCCATGACGACGGGTGATCGCGCGCGAAGTGCGGTGCCGCTGTCGGGCACCAGCCGCGAGCTCGATCAGCTGGCGACGACGTTCAACTCGCTGCTCACCTCACTCGCGTCCGCGGAGGCCGAGGCGGAAGCGACCTATCTCGGCGCCGTGCGCGCGCTGGCGGCCGCGCTCGACGCGCGCGATCCGTACACAGCCGGCCATTCGGAGCGCGTCAGCATTTTCGCCGTCGCCATGGGCGAAGAGCTCAAGCTGGATTGGGAGGCGATGGAAACGTTGCGCCTCGGCGCGCTGCTGCACGACATCGGCAAAATCGGCGTGCCGGACGAAGTGCTGCGGAAGTCGGGCGCGTTGACCGCGGCCGAGTTCGAAACGATCAAGACGCATCCGACGGCCGGCGCGCGCATTCTGCGAAGCATTCCGTTTCTCGCGCCGCACATCCCGATCGTCGAGCTGCATCACGAGCGCCCCGACGGCCTCGGCTATCCGTACGGCCTGAAAGGCGACGACATTCCGCTGGCGGCGCGCATCGTCCACGTCGCCGACGCATTCGACGCGATGACCAGCGCCCGCGCGTATCGTTCTGGACGCATTCCCGTTGAAGCGATCGCGGAACTGCGCCGCTGCGTTGGCACCGACTTCGACGGCACTTCAGTCGAGGCGCTGATTGCTGCCTTGCCGCGTCTGGTCGCAGCGACAGAGCCTCTCGATCCCAAGGCTATGCAATGGACGCCGCGCGCGCGATCCGCCTAGGGCTGATCCTGGTCGTGTTGTCGCCGCAGCTCGTTGCGGCGCAGACGTCGCGATTCGCGCTGGACGCGGTCGCGGCGGCGGACGTCGATTACGGTTCGCAGGTGACGCGCCACTCAACGGCCTGGTTCGATCTCTTCGGCGCCGTTCGCATCGCCGACAACCTCGATCTCCGAGTGAGGCCGGTGGTCTTCCGACGGGCGTTCGATGGTTCGTGGCAAACGCAGATGTACGAGCTGGCGTTGCGCTACGAGCGGCCGGGAAAGATTGGCCTTCGCTTCGATGCCGGGCAATTCACGTCGCCGATGGGCCTGAGCCTGCTCGAGAATCGTCCGGACAAGAATCCGGTCGTCTCGCCGCACTCGACGCTGTATCTGCCAGTCCCGCGATACGAAGCCGGCACGCCATCAACGAACCTCCTGGCGGCCGCATATCCGCTTGGTGCGAAGGTGTCGGTGTCGGGCGCGAAGTGGGACGCGCGCGCCGCGGTGATCGACAGCTCACCGGTGCGGGGCCGGCCCTTCTTCGGTGACAACAAGCCGCCTCGCATGGCGAACGTCGTCGCCGGATTCGGCGTCACGCCGTACATCGGCTTGCGCTTCGGCGTGGCGATTGCGGCGGGCGACTACGCCGCCGAGCAGGAAGTCCGCAACAAGTCGCGCGGCGATCGACGCGCGACGCTGGCGCAGGTCGAAGGCGAGTGGGCGTTTCGCTACACGCGCATTGCCGGTGAGTTTCTCTGGACGGGACGCGAGCTGGCGACGTCCGATTCGAAAGTGAATGGTGGATGGATCGAGATCACCCAGACGGTCCACCCGAGAGTGTTCCTGGCGACGCGCTATGACGATCAGTGGACGGAGTGGACCAGCGTTCCCGACAACGCCGACCGCCACGAGACGTATCGCCGCGTTGAAACCTGCGTCGGATTCCGCCTCATGCCTGAATTAACCCTGCGCGCCAGCTACATGACGCGCAAGGGCTACGTCGTCGGCTTCTGGGACGATCAATTCCTCGCTTCGATCGTCGTCGCCAAAAGAATTAAATAATCAGTACGCTTTTTTCCCATTTATCCACACCGACTCGATGCTCCGCATGTTGCGGATGTTCTCGAGCGGGTTCGCGTTCAGGATCAACAGGTCGGCGGCCGCGCCCGCGGCGAGCGAGCCGATTTCTCCGGCCTTGCGATGGCAGCGCGCCGCATCGCCCGTCGCCGACACGAGCGCCTGCATCGGCGTCAGTCCGGCATCCACCATCATCTCGAGCTCGAGGTGTTCGAAGAATCCCTGGAACCGTCCTGGCGGGCCCGTGTCGGTGCCCATCGCGATGCGCACGCCGCGATCGACGAGGGTCTTGAGGTTCTTTTTCGCGACTTCGAGGCCGGCCTTGTACTGCTGGCCGGTTTTCCAACCGTTGCTGTTGCGGAAGGCTTCCTGCCGCTTTGGATCCTTCAACAGTTCGGGCACTCCCTTCTCCGCGCCTTTCAGGAAAAATGGATCGTCGACCCATGACGGCGTCGCGTCATAGATAAAGGTGGAGATCTCACGGGTGAAGGTTGGCGAATAACAGACGTCGCGCGACTTCAGCGCGTTGATGAACTGATCGTCGACCGGCACATCACGGACGCTGTGCGCGATCATGTCCGCGCCGGCGAGCAAGGTTGCTTTCGCGTCGGCCAGCCAGTAGACGTGCACGGCGATCGGGAGCTTCCTGGCGTGCGCCTCCTCGATGGTCGCGCGCCACGCTGCTTCCGGCATCTTGCGCGACGTGCCGAGGTTGTCGTCAACTCGGATCTTCAGCAGGTCCGGCTTCATCTCGGCGACTCTCACCGCCATCGCACGCGCCTCGTCGGCGGTGGCGCCGTTAATCACGGGGCCGGCCACGAACACCTTCGCGCGATCCGTGGCGCTGCTGTTTTCATTCCTCAGCACGAAGCCGGCTTCCTGATCGTCGCCAAGGCTGAACACCGTGGTGACGCCGTACATCGCGTAGGTGCGCAGCTGGCGCAACAGGTTGTCGCGCGTGTAGAACTGCTTCGTATCACTCTGCAGTCCCATGGTCGCGGCGACATGGCCGTGCGCGTTGACGAGTCCCGGAAGGATCGTTTTCCCCTTGAGGTCCACTCGAGTCGCGCCCGCGGGCACGGGTGTGGAGGCCGGGCCGACGGCGGTGATCTTCGCGCCGTTGATGACGACCGTGCCGTTGTCGACGACGCGGCCCGAGCCGTCGATGACGCGGCCGCCGACAAAGGCCGTGCTTTGGGCGTTGACGCGATGTGCATTCGCGACGAACAAGAGTGCGAGAGCGACCCTGATGGTGATGCGCATGGCGCCGTAGCTTACCAGACGACTCGCGCCGCCTGCGATTCCCGTGCCCTTGGGATACCATCTACCGATGGTCCCGTTGCAGGTCCTCGTGGCCGACGATGAGGCGGTGTCGCGCACCGTGGTAGGCGCCATGTTGAAGAAGGCGGGCTATCCGGTGATCTACGCGCCGGATGGCCAACAAGCATGGCAGATGCTCGACAGCGACGATCCACCGGCAATTGCTCTGCTCGACTGGGAAATGCCAGGGCTACAGGGACCCGAAGTCGTCCAGCGCATCCGCAGCAAGCAAGTGCAGGCGCCGACCTACGTCATCCTCCTGACCTCGCGCGACTCGTCGGCCGACATCGTCGAGGGCCTGCGCGCCGGCGCCGATGATTACGTGACCAAGCCGGCCAACGAAGACGAGCTCATCGCGCGCGTCAGTGTCGGCGCCCGCGTCGTCCAGTTGCAGACCGCGCTCGCCGATCGCGTGCGTAGCCTCGAAGAAGCCCTCGCCAACGTCAGGGCCCTGCAGACACTGCTGCCGATGTGCGCGTACTGCAAGTCGATCAGGAACGACCAGAACTACTGGGAGAAGGTCGAGACCTACTTCACGCAGCACTCGAACGTTTCGTTCACGCACAGCTACTGCCCGAACTGCTACGAGCGCTTCGTCCGGCCCGAGCTCGAGGCGCTCGAGGATGCGCGCGCCGCGCAGGATCGCCAGCGGCGCGGTTGATGGACGAGCCGGCCATCCTCGATCAAGCGGTCATCAGCGGACTTCGCAAGCTGACGCCCCCGGGCGAGCCGGATGTGCTGGCGGAGGTGCTCAAGCTGTTTCTCGAGGAAGTGCCGCCCCGTATCACGCGGCTGCGTAACGCCTGGCAGGCCGGCAACATCCAAGAAGTGCATCGCGCCGCGCATTCGCTCAAGGGCAGTGCCGGCAACATTGGCGCCCGCCGGCTCTTCGAGGTGTGCCGCCAGCTCGACGACATCAGCAAGTCAGGCGACCTCGCGGCCGCGGCGCCGCTCGTTGACGCGCTCGGGGTCGAATTTGGTAAGGTCGAATCAGAAATTCGCCGGCTAATAGGAGACTGAACACATGATCGTGCAGCGTTATCCAGAACCGTTCATCGCGCCGATGCGCGCCGAACTCTCGCGCCTCGGATTCGAAGACCTCAAGACGCCCGACGCCGTCGACGCGGCCGTCAAGCAGCCTGGGACGACGATGATCGTGGTGAATTCGGTCTGCGGATGCGCGGCCGGCAAGGCACGGCCCGGCATCGCACTGGCGCTCGCCAAGGGCAAGCGGCCCGATCATCTGACGACCGTGTTTGCCGGAGCGGACGTGGAAGCCACGCAGACCGCGCGCGATCTCTTCGCGCCCTATCCGCCATCGTCGCCTTCGATCGCGATCCTGAAGGACGGGAAGCTGGTCTACATGATGGAGCGGCGAGAGATTGAGGGAAGGTCGGCGGACATGATCGCCGCTGAATTACAGAAGGCGTTCGAGACGCACTGCTAGCGGACGTAGAGGCGGGACTTTAGTCCCGCCTGCGTTCTACCCGCCCCGGGTATGCATTTCCAGATGGGGATCTTTCTTTAGAGCTTTGAGTGGGATCAGCGGCGACCGCTCGCGCAGGTCGAGCCGGTTCTCCGCACCGCGATCGGTACGGGCGTGCCACACGCTCGTGATCAGATCGCGGAGCGCTTCGTCGCTGACTCCGCCGCGCAGCGGCCCGCGCAAGTCGACACCACGCGCGGCATACAGGCACAGATACCAGACACCATCGGCGGTGAGACGGCTGCGATCGCACGATCGGCAGAACGGCTCGGTCGTTGACGCGATGATCCCGAATACGGTGCCGTCCGGCAGGCGATAGCGATCTGCGGGCGCGGAGCCGCCCTCGCGCAAGGGCTCGGCAGCGCCGTAATGCGCCGCGATGGTCTTGAGCATGTCGTCCCGCGACACCACCTGCGACATCGACCAGTTGGTGGCGCCGCCGACATCCATGTATTCGATAAAGCGGACTTCGGCGCCGCGCGTCTTTGCGAAGTCGAGGAGCGGAATGATCTCGTCGTCGTTGACGCCGCGCATGATCACGGAATCCATCTTGAATCCCGGAAACGCACCTGCCGCCGCATCGATGCCGGCGAGCACGCGCGGCAGCTCGTCGAAGCGAGCGAGCTTCACGAAGCGATCGCGCTGCAGGGTATCGAGGCTGATCGTCAAACGATGCAAACCGGCGCGCTTGAGGTCGGGCACCGCCGGCGCTAGCAGCACCGCGTTGGTGGTCATCGCGAGATCGCGAATCGTGTCCTTACGCGACAGCCGCTCGATGAGCGACGGCAGATCGCGGCGGAGCAGCGGCTCGCCGCCAGTGAGCCGCACCTTATCGACGCCCAGATAGAGAAACTGATCGACGAGCCGTTCGATCTCCTCGAACTGCAGGATGTCCTCGCGCGGCAGCCAGACGTAGTCTTCCTCGGGCATGCAGTACTGGCACCGAAGGTTACAGCGATCGGTGACGGAGAGCCGGAGATTGGCGAGCGGCCGATGGTGTGCGTCGAGAACTGGCACGGGATCTAGATCTTATCCACAGATTGCACGGATTACACGGATTGACTGCCGGAGCAGGTCGAGAGCCGCGGCGCCGGGCTTCGCCCGGCGCGAGGTCAGGACATAACGAAGCGGCTCGAGAGAGGCGGCGCGTTCTCTCTCTCGAGGCCGCTTCGTTGTGTCCTGACTCGGCCCAGAGGGCCGATCGCGGCTCTCGCATCCGTGAAATCCGTGAAATCCGTGGACGATCAGACGGTCAGATAGATCCGGCGGCGGTGCAGGGAGGCGAGTACGGCGTATAGCAGGATCAGGTGTGCCATCGCGTACAGAAGGGATGCGACGTACGGGGCAGCGAGCGGCGTGAAGGCCGACGCATAAATCCAAGTCCCCAGCGGCCGCGAGGCATCCGGCCACTTCAAGTAGATCAGCGTCTTCGCCAGCAATCCGGACAGCACGAACAGCAGGATGGCGTTGCGCCCAAGAGCGACGAACGGATCGGCGATGCGGTTGGTGAGTGACGATTCCCGCGCGTCGCATAGCCAGTAGCACACCGCGAGGCTCGCGGCCGCGAGACCGCCGGTGAACAAGACGTACGAGCTGGTCCACAGGTTCTTGTTGATCGGCAGCCACATGCTCGCGACGAGGCCGAGCAGGACGCCGATCAGTCCCCAGGTCAGCAGCCCGCGCACGATCGCGCGGGGCGAGTGCGTCTCGGCGATGAACCAGCCGGCAATCAGTCCGATCAGCGTCGTCGCGATCGCCGGCACCGTGCTGAGCAGTCCTTCCGGATCCCATCGTCCGCCGCGCCACACATGCGCGCCGAAGATCGTGCGATCGAGCCAGGCGCCGATGTTGCCTTCCGGAGAAAGATCGCCGGCGAATCCGCCGGGGAACGGGACGGCAGCGAGCAGGATCCAGTACAGCGACAGCAACGCGACGACGATCGTGCGCACGATGCGGCGCCGGTGCGGATGAGACGCGACCGCGCGCGCGAGTAACGCGGTCGGCACGTAGCACCACGCGATGCGCGCGAGCACACCAGTGATGCGGACGGTCGAGAGATTGAAGAACGGAAAGGCGGCCAGGAACAGTCCGAGTCCCCAGATGATCGCGCCGCGCCGCAGGATCGTCGAAACCGTCGCGGGTCGTGTGCCGCGGCCGATCGACGTGCCGACGATGAACCGGCAGGATGCAAAGAGGAGACCGGTGTGCGTTTG
>Ga0137455_1000442_pt1 | contig 11180 bp, 8 predicted proteins | sample EasRivERMGT600_2_FD_102334 | JGI IMG/M metagenome (GOLD analysis project Ga0137455, IMG submission 102334) | Soil microbial communities from meander-bound floodplain in the East River, Colorado, USA - East River MetaG ERMGT600_2 | ecosystem: Environmental > Terrestrial > Soil > Floodplain ... | reverse complement strand
TCCACCTGGAATATCCCCTCGGGCGTGGTTACCGTACCTGAATACTGCGTCGGCGGTGCCGGCTGCCTGAGCCCCGTGGGGATCTCGCCAATCGGCGGCCCAGCGGGATCATACGGATCGCGGAACTGCCGGTTGACCGTCCCCCCGGGCCCAGCGACATTCACGCCGATCGGCCTAGCGGGAGTGTTGGGGTAGCGCTTGAGCACCGTCACCGGCTCCCCGCCCACCGTGGTCGAGCCGTCGTCCGGGTTGAACACCACGCTCCCCGTGAGCATCTGCCCGTCTGCCGTCTGGTAGTCGGCATTCCACACGTCGTGTTTGGTTTGCCGCCTGGGCGCTCCAGACAACCCCCTGACCAGATCCTTTTCGGTCTCGGTCTGCGACTGCCGGATCGCCTCCATCACCGCCTGCAGCCGCCCGGCTAGTGTGCCGTACGCCTGCTCCTTCGCGATATCTCCGGCTGAGGGGTACAAGCGGTTGTACTTCTGCTGCGGCGTCTCCGGGGGCGGGGGCATCGGCGGCGGCATACTTCCCCCTCCGCCACTCATCCCCATGGTGGGAGGGGTTGCGCCGCCGATGCCCGAGGCGGGAGTCTGCGCGCCGAATTGTGGCGGGGATGCACCACCGGCTCCACTTCCCCCCGGCGTTGGAGCGCCAAACTGCGGAGCCGCGACTCTCCCGCTCCCTACCTGCTGCGCCTCCGGCTCGACCAGCGCCGCATCCGGCTGCGCCGCGCTCCCCGGCTGAGGGGCGGCGTTGGTAGGCGCAGCTCCCCTGCCAAAGAGCGCCTGCACCTGCGGCAGGAAGCTGCTCCTGTCCACCTCGCCCAGAAAGCCTTTGAGCCCCTTCCCCTGTTTGGGCCCGCCCGCCGCCAGCTCCATGAGCCCGGCAGCGCCTATGCTCGCCAGCTCATTATCTGGATGCTGGGCGATCAACTTCAGGATCGAAAACGCTCTATCCTGGTCTGCCGGCTGGTTCTTCAGCTCCGCAGCCCGGTAGCTCCGGCGCGCTGAGTCGAACCCCGTGATCAGGCCGCCGACGTCAATCCCGCCTGGCATAGTGGGGCCTCTCTAGGGTCGGTTGGGCGTGATGCCGGCAGGGAAGGGGCTCATAGCGCCGCCACCGAACGTGCCGCTGGTTGGGAGTACGCCTCCACCTCCACCGCTACCGGCCTTCGGCTTCCTGCTCTTGAGCGCATCGAAGATCATGGTGCCGATGGACTGGTTGGTTTCCCGGTCCATCTGCTGCTGCAGGGCGCTTCTGTAGTTGGCGCCCTGGAAGAGGTTGCCGTACGCCCCGGCGCTGCCACCCTTCGCGCCTACCGCCTGCCCGGTGAGCGTGGTTCCCGTCCCGGCCTGCGAGCCTGCCACACCCGTCAGTCCCTGCCCGGCATCCAGCGCGCCGCCGGCAGCGGCAGTTCGCGCCATGCTTGGCAGCAACGCGAGTTTCCCAGCCCGATCCCGGTTCAGCTCGGCGAAGGCGAGATCACGCGTCCCGCCTTGCAGCCGGTCCAGGCCCTTCTCTGCTCCGCGATAGGTGTCGGTGATAGCCGCCCGGTCCGGGGCGAGGACGCTGTCAAGCGCTCCACGGTTGCCACTGAGGATCCGGTTGTAGTAGTCACCAGCCTGGTTGAACTGTGTATTCGCCCCCCTGAATGTCTTTTGGGCGTCACCCAGAAATCCACCGGCCTGCTCGCCGAGCTTCCCGCCAAACCCCGAAAGGTCAGCCGCAGAGCCTTGGAGGCCCGTCGTCGCGCTCTGAAGCGTCTGCTGGTTCTGCTTGTTCTGCCCCCGGTTCATGAAGTACTGCGCGCCGAGGGAGATTGCCGGGATTGCTGCCGCTGCCATTTACTGCTCCGTCCTCAGCCCCCTCAGCCGCAGGCACCACACTCCGCACGAAGAAGAGATCCCCGGGCACCCGCTCAAACCCGATGCGCGCTGCCAGCGGCAGGTTCTCTACCAGGTCCGCGTGCCCGATCACTGCGAAGGCGGTGGTGATACGCTCCTTCACCAGCTGCCACTGCATCGCCGACACCAGCGCGCGCACGACCGCCGGATTCTTCCGCGCCTCGGGGTCGATCCACAGGGGCTCTAGATGTATAGCTACCCAGATCGGCCAGTGGGCTACGATGGCTCCGTTGTCGGCCCGCACCACCACCACTTGCGCGTTGCCGAGCTGGTCGACCACCGCCTGCTGCCCATGAAAGGGCCCCTGCGTGCTCACCAGCTCCCCAAGCGCTTCGCCTTCCAGTACCTCGACACGCATCTCAGCCTCCTCAGCCTCCGCCCGGAGTATACTCCCCTCGCTGTCTCGTCGCTGTCTACAACCGGATGTAGGGCCGCGCATTGTAGTACGGCGGCAGGCCGTCGTCCCCCCCTCCCGAGGGTGCGCCAGACGCCACCGCATTCCCCGTGAACGTAGGCTGGGACACCGTACCCGTCGCCGTGGTGACCGGTGCCACCCCTGCCGCAGTCGTGTCTGCTGCGACCAGATCCGGCGTGGCCGCCGTGCTCGCCGCCGCCACCGCATTCCCAGCAAAGGTCGGTTGCGACACCGTGCCGGTGGCCGTCGTGGTGTGCGTGTGCGTCGTCGCACTGCCCCCTACTCCTCCCGTCGCACCAGCAACCGATCGGAGGAATCGGGTACTCCCGGTCAGGTTCGGTACCGTAACACTCGTCGATCCGCCCGTCGGTGTCGAGCGTGTGACCGTCGAGCCATCACAGAGCTGCCAGCCCGCCCCCGGGATGAAGTCGGCGTGGATCGACGCGGGGAAGAAGGCGATGAAGCCGCGGCCGGGCTGTCCGGGGGCGTCCGCCCATGCCGCACCCGTCCAGCGGTACACCCGATCGAAGTCCGAGGCAGCGTTCAGAAACCCGGCGTCGTTCGCACCGAGCCCTGTCGTAAGGGCTGCCAGCGTCGTCACGACCGGACCGCCGCCCACCCAGACCCAGACGCCGTTCCTCGCTTGGTATATCGCCTGGCGGTCGGTCTCGACAAACAAGGCGCCAAGCGGAGCCGGCGCGACTAGCAACCGGGCCGCGTGGGTTCCGTAGCGCGCCTGGGCCAGCACGCGCGTAGCCAGGTCGGCGACAAACCCCTGTGACATGCGATCTACGTAGTTGCGTGTCGCCGCGTCACTTGCGGCTTGTGGTTCGGCGACGCGGGTCACCCGATGGTCGCCGGCCGAGTAGTCCGTCTCAGCATACAGCGCTGTCGAGGTGAGCGCCGCCAGCTGCGGTTCCACGACTCCCATGCGGTCCTGGAGTGCACGCAGCTCCTTGCGCGTCAGCGGATCCTCCACCCGCCCGGTGCTGCCACGACTATCCGCCACGCGCTAGCCTCCTCCCTGTCCTCCCTGTGGTCCTAGGCGCCCATCCCCCTGGGGTTGGAAGGCGCCCGGATTCGGTATCGCCGCCTGCCCGGCCGCGTGACCCATCTGCCGTACCCGGTCGAGATCATCACTGCCAAACGGGCGTACCCACAGCGGACTGGCGCTCCCCCATGGCAGGATCAGCACCCGGCTCTCCTCGCGGTAGAGCCAGAACCCGGCCGCTCCGCTCGCCACGGTGAACTGGTACTGGAACAGCACGCCCTTATCCGGCTCGAACGGGACGTAATGCTGCTGCTTGGCGCCACCGGTGCCTGGCAGGCTGTAGGCGCGAGTATTCACCAGCGCGCCACCCTCGTTGTACATCCGCACCGTCAGTGTCACCCCACTCCCAGCTCGGTACGTAATATCGGCAGCAAACGCACTTTGCCAGCCCCCAACCCCGTGATCGATCTGCTGCGTCTCCCAGTGCGTGAGCTGCAAGGGTTCCTCGTCGAACACCCATTGCACGTCGTAGAGGGTACTCGGCGTCGCCGTCGTAGGTCGCAGCCGCACCAGCCGGCCAACCTGCGAGGGAAAGCCGTAGTGCGCAACTCGCCGGCCGTTGTGGTTCACCGTCAGCGTCGCGACCGTGACCCCGTCCGCCTCAACCAGCACGGTGGTCGTCACGCCGAAGGTGTCGACCTCCAGTAGCACGCCCTTGATCGCCTTGTCGGTCAGCGTGCCGGCCTTCTCCCACTCAGTAGCGCGGAGCTGGCTGGTCTCCGGCAGCACTACGCGCGAGGCGCCGGCGCGATACACCGCCGAAGCGCTAGCCGCACTTGCGATCCACGATAGATCGAGCTGCAGGTTCAGCGCCTGTTGTGGCGTGGTGCCAAATGGATCGAGCAGGTAGCGGCGGCGCCCCGCAAGCCCCGTGACACTGACTGGCGCGTTCACCGTCTGTCCGTTGTCGAGGCGCGTCACCAGCGTCAGCGCGGCGCCGGCTCCGGCCACCACGTCGGCGTCGAGCATCACGTCCCCGAGATCCTTCGCCTCGCGCGGCAGGCCGAAGTCGTTGTAGCCCGTGCAGATCCGGCAGGCAATAGGAGTGCCCGCGTCACTGGTCCCGCTGTGTGTGTAGACCACGCCTGTTGTCGCCCCGAGCAGAAGCGTCGAAGCCGCAGCCAGATCCGGCTCCGCGTAGGCGCACTGCGGGGGTACGGCAAACCGGTACTCGTACCACTCGGCCGTACCCATGTCCCTCAGCAGCGTGCGGCGCGTCCCTCCCGTATCCAGGTACATCAGCCACAGCACCCGGTTGTAGACCCCGAGCCGTATCGCCGTCCGCTGCGCCCAATCAACAGGCAGGATGGTGTCGGCCGGCGTACACACCACACTCTGCCCGCGAAAAATCGGGTCAATCGCCTCCGACAGCCACTCGGCCCGCTGCCCGGTGGTCGCATACACGCCCGGATCGGTCCCGTCCGCGGCGATGAAGTACACCCCGTGGTCGTCCTGCGTCCACGCCCAGCGTGACGCGGCGCCAACCTGGCAGCCGGACTCGTCAACACTCGGCTCGCCTCCCGCCCCGTCCGGTGTCACCAGGAAGCCCCGCAGGTTGCTGAAGATCAGTCCCACGCCTCCGAACGTCGTTCCAACCATCAGCGGCTCGCTCGGCGCCGTCACCTCGCGTACGTTGCCGGGCGGCCAGTTTCCAGGTTTGCCGCGCTTGCTCCAGTAGAGGTGCCCGGGGCGCTTGGGATCCCCCAGCGCAAATAGTTGTTCGCCTAGCGGCCCGAAAAACACCGGTAACGGCTGCGCCAGTACCGTCGCCCCGGTGCTGTCCATCGTCGTGACCGGCTCGTCGTTGTCGAGCGCGAGCGTCCCAGACGCCACCGCCGTCTGATCGTTGGTGGTGTCGGAGAATACGCCGCCATCACTCGCGTTGGTCCCGAGGTAGAACCAGTCATTGCCGAGCAAGCCGCCGCGCCGGTAGAAGCGCTGTCGTACCCGCGCGCTCCCATACGCTACCGGTGTCAGCGTCACCGGCGAGCGCGCCACCTCCAGCCACGCTGTCGTCGCCATGATCGGCGAGGGGTTGCTCTCGGCCCCGGTGTCCAGGTGGTAGTTCGTCACTCGCCAGTCGTAGGGGGCTGCCGTGGGTTCGGTCGTGTCCGGGCCGGCGCCACCGTACAAAAACCAGTCATCGCAGCTCACTTGCAGGCCTGACACCGGCGCGGTCATCTGCACGACCAACAGAATGCCGGTGATAGTGTCCCACCCGCGCCCGGCCGTCGTCCCGATCCGCAGGAAGTCCCCGCGCCGTACCGGGCGATCAATCACGCCGAGCTCGCTCCACGTCCGCCCTGGCTGCAGTTCGGCCGACCCCTGCTGGGGCAGCCCGCTGCTCCCGCTGGCGTCGGGGATGGGCGGTACCCATGCGTCCCCATCGTAGCGGGCCAGGTTGCCCGGGACCGGGGGGCTCTCGACGAAGTTCGTCAATAGCGTCGCGTCACGCGCCTGCTGGTTGCCACTGAGCCCGCTCTCCAGGTCTTCCAAAAACTCGGTCACGTCGCTCGGGCGCACCGCCTTCACGAAGGCATCGAGATTCTGCGTCGCAGAAGTACCAGGCACCACACCAGCGGTGAAGGCGGCCGAGCACACAAAGTAGATCCGAATTTCCTCCAGGAATCTCGGCTGGGCCACACGGATCCACATGTGCACCAGGTCGGCGTCCGACGCCATCACCGCCCCGCCCTGCAGCACATTCAGGTTCATCGTCTTGGCGATGGAGACGATGGACGCGTACCCCGTCACCGCGGCGCCTACCGACGTCGTGAACTGGACCGCATTCCCTGACAGACCAGTGACGTCGGCGGCTGCAGGCGCTGCCGCGGCGGCTGGCGGCGTGCTCCGGTCCACACCCGCCGTCATCGTCCAGCTGGCCGCCTGCGTACTGTCGCTTGCGTCAAAAGCCGCAATCGAGGTGGTCAGCAGCGCCCCGATCGCCGCACCGACCGCCGCTCCCGGCGCCGCCAGCCCCAGCGGGATCACGCTCCCCGTCGCCGCCGCCTGCCGTACCCGGCTGCTGTCGGCCGCGATCATCCACGGCTCGCCGGAGAGTCCCGGTCGATACGGGAGTAGTGTGAGCGGGTTGCCGGAATACCCCGTGTCGATACTGGCGAGCGTCCCCTGGGTGTTGCCGCGCCACCACTGGGTCCCTCCGCCCCAGAAGCGCATGAAGGAGGCGCTGGCAGGCAGGTTCAGCCGGGCCATGCTATGGGCGCTGGTGAGTCCCGTGATGAGGCTGGTCTGTCCGGGACGGGCGCGTTGCTCGCCCAGCCGCTGCTGAACGGTGTTGATCCGGAGGAGCGCCCCTTCGGCATGGAGCTGGTCGGCGGCGCTGCGCCAGTCGAGCCCCTGGCGACCGGGGACAAACGGTGTGGTCTGGTAGCTGACTTCCGTGGTGGGAATGGGAGGCATGCTAGATGGGAGTCATGCTAGCTGATCACAACCGCTTTCAGCAGGGCCTGCGTCAGCGCTACCCCCTCGTCCCATCTGGCCTCACAGTAGGCTCGGCGCCCCTCGTCGTACCCGCGCCCCTGCTTGCCGAACATGTCAGCGAGCACGCCGTACCCAAGGTAGGGCGCGCACTCGTCGGGAACGGTGATCGCCACGCCGGTATCCAGCCCCGTGAATGTCTGGCCGACCACCGCGGCAAATACGTGCAGGAACCCTGGGAGATCCGGTGCCGGCACGAGGGTCACCTGGCGCGTCGCGTACTCCTCGGGAATGTAGCCGAGCGGACTCCCCGGTGTCTGCTGCCAGTCGGGTTGCAGCAAGTCGGCCTCACGGCGCGTCAGTGGCAGCAGTGGACGCCCGGCCGTTCCGCTGTCCCACATCACGCTGAGGGTGGCGAGCCACGGCGCGGGAATATCCGCCGTCCCATCACCAGGGACCAGCAGCGCCGTCTGCAGGTGCGCGCAGACGGCGAGCGTCTCCTTGAGGAAGCGGTCCTGCCGTTGGGAGAGATACGCCAGCACTTCGGCGGTCGTCCATAGTCCGCTCGGCCACGCCGCCCCGAAGTCCGCTGGCTCGAGCACTACGCGCTGGACCGCATCGAGAAGGCGGCGGTCGGTGATCGGTGGGATCATGCCCTACCGGCCTCCCTCTGCCACCCTTGCCACCCTTGCCACCCTTGCCGCTCCTGCCGCATCTTCTGCCCCGTCCTGCCGGCTGGTGTTCGGTCCGGAAGACCCCGGCTCCGCCAGGTTCGCCGTCTGCGGCCAGGGGTACCCCTCCTTCACCACGGTGGAGTACCATCTGGTCTGTCGGATGAGCGGGTTGCGTGTCGCGGCTGCGCGTACGAACGCTTCGAGTCCGGGTAGCGTACGGGTTAGCAGCGCGCTCCCCGGCTTGAGCGCCAGACTATGCACTACGTACCCCAGCAGCGTGTCTAGCTCCTCCGGCCCGATGTCAATAGCGTCGCCACCATTGAAGAGCACGGGCGTTTCGCGCACGCCGTCCACTTCGAGCTGGTACACCGCATCAGCCCCCGGGTAGAGCGCGAGGAGTGACAACCCGACCGGTGCCCAGAATAGCGGGCGGCTGGGGTGCCTGGCGGTGCCCATCCGGGCGTACCACCAGTCGGGAGCCAGGAGCGCGAGCTCGGCCAGCGCGACACCGACGAGCGGCTCGCGCGCCCAGGTGATCGCAGTCGACTGCGCGAGCGTTCCTGGCACGACGACGAGTGGAGTACTGGAGCTGGTCGCGACGTTCACTCGTTTTCTCCAGTAGCTGGTCAGCCAGCTCCACAGCCGGAGCGCGTCGTTGATCGCCTGCTGGATGTCGGTGTCCGTCCAGTAGGGAACGCTCTCGAGCCGGCCGCGTACCAACGCCTGTAACTCGGCGAAAGTGGCCGTGACGACGGGCTGTGTGTAGGACATCTACACCCCTACAACCTACAACCCGCGTGGCACCACGAACAGGTTGACGAAAATACTGCCCGCCGGCGCCCACGCCCCCGTTGTCGTTACCTGGACACCCAGGGTGGTCGGGGCCTGATTGGTGTACAGCGGCACGCCAGCGTTCAGCTTGAGCAACCCCCACATCTGGGTATCCGTGACGGGTTTGGTCGTGGCGTTGAGCTCTGCATAGTAGACCGGGGTGGCGGGTGCTGTCCCGCCGATACTCACCTTGAAGGACGCCGAGCCCGCAATCACGCTGCCGTCGGCACGCACGCTCATCCCGACCACGTCGTACAGGAAGGGCAGATCGACCCCGGAGATCCCAGCCAGCCCTGCCGGTGACAGCTGCAGGTTGGTTTGCGCGGCGGCCAGCGCCGGCGCGACAAACGTCAGGACGATCACGCCGTCGGTGACCTGCGCGTCGTCATACCGCCATAAGGGCTGCACATAAATAACGCCGATCCCGATCGAGTCAACGTAGTTGCCGTCGAGCGTGGTCAGCGCCTGCCCGGGATTCAGCCGGATCCCATCGGGGTTGAGGCTGGCGTTCCCCTCACAGCGTGCCCCGCAGATGTGGTTGGCAACGGCGGTCAGCGCGAACAGTTGAAAGGCATCTCCGGGGTTGGGCGGCTGCCGCCAGTTGAACGTGGCCGCCAGTGCCGTGTCGGAGAGGACGCTCATCTCACGGTACTGCCCGGACTCCACACCCGTTGTCATCTTGACGATCGGGCGCGTGCCCAGGTAGTTGAGCGGGGTTGTCAGCCCGCCAGAGGTTACCAGGGTGGCGATCCCGCTGCCAGCCGCGGCGGTGGTCGGCAGCGCTTGATACCCGGCCTGGGACGCCAGCGGCGTCGCCGTCCCGATCACAATATGGGCCTGCTCGGCCGTTTCTGACTGCGGGCTGTAGATGGTGTTGCCGTTGCCGGCCTCGATAAAAATATTGAACTGGTGACCCGCGATCCGCCCACCCGTAATGACGTTGGCGTTGGGCCCGCGCTTGACCAGGGCCGCCGGCGGGCCAACATCGACGAACTGCTGAAGCGCGAAGTGATAACCGTAGCTGCCCGTGGTCGCCCCCGAGGAGTTGTCGGAGATGATGTCGTTCTGCTCGAAGATGTTGTAGTACGGGCCGTTCCCCTGGAGCGTGCCGGAGCCGTAGATCCCGCAGTGATTATTCCCGGACTGGCTGATGAGCAGCCGCTTGAACGTGCTGTAGCTGAAGTAGGTGAAGTCGATCCCTCTCCGGCCGTCGATCCCCCCGATGAAATTGATGAAGAGATCGCTGATCTGGACATGCGAGAACGTCGTGGTGTTCCCGGGGGCGGTACCGATACACGCCGTCTCGATCGGGCCGGCCCACCGCAGCTCGGTAAACTCGCTGCCGAGGCCGAAGATCCGCGTCCCTATGCGCTTCACCATCAGCGTGCTGGTGATGAGGTACTGCCCACGCGGTGCGTAGAGTGCGCGCCCGGCGGCCGACGCGGCAATCCAGTCCAGTCCCGCCTGCCAGGCGGCGGTGTCATCAGTAACCCCGTCTCCCTTGGCGCCAAACGACGTGACCGAACGCGTCACGGCGCCCATGCCGAGCGCCACGGCCGGGATCGTGTAGGTCGGGATCCCGGCCGCCGCAACCGAGACGTCGTACACCCCGTCGCCGTAGAACGCAAAGCTCCCATCTATCGCGCTCCCCGTGAAGGGATTCGCCTTGGGCGTGGCCGGGGCCGTGTCATTGCTGAAGATCGCGGCCAGCGTCAGGGTCCCTGTTTCGTACACCGTAATCGTCGGCGAGACGACCAGGGCGCCGGGAACGGCGATTGAGCGGGCGAAGGCAGAGAAGCGGTCCATTGGGTAGTTTAGTATTCGTAGCCTTGGATCGAGACACGTCCGTAGCCCGCGATGGCGGCGGCGCCCACGGGACTCAGGCCTACCTGCGAGACCCCAATCCCCTGAACCACGTCGAAGGTGGCGCCGCTCATGGCGCGATGAACCCCGTGATGGTGGCACCGAAGGAGGTAGCCGCGCTCGGGCGCACGCAGATGGCATTGGCCGCGGTCGGCACCAGCGGCGTCGGGAAATGGTGCGCGACCACGAAGGGGCTGGTCGTGAGGGCGTTGGTGCCGAACTGCCACTTGTGCGTGAGCGCCGTCGGCGCTGTCGCGCAGTTGACGCCCGTGCCGAACACGACATCGAGCGTCTGCACGGTCGCAGCGAGGTTCGACATCGACACGCTGGTGACGTAGGCGCGCAGCCCGGCGGCGGGGGCCGCGCGGCACTGCGTCATCACGGTCACGGCCTGCACGAAGCACGAGAACCGCAGCGGGCCGCCTTCCTGCACATAGGTCACGCCCTCGGTGGAGCCGAGTTGGTAGCGAAGGTTGCCAGCCGTTGCGGCTGTGGGCGTTGCGTCGATGGTGGCGGTCTGCACGCCCTGCACCAGCGCGTTCGCTGGCATTGCGGCGTTGTTCGCCGCATCCAGCGCCGCGCCGGCGTTGCCGACGATGCCGACCTTCTGCACGCCGCTAGCGGCGGTCGAGACCGCGGCACCGGCCAGCTGCGCGACATTGATCGGCTCGTTGTCGGGGAATGCGGTTACCGCGACATTGCCCAAGAAGTTGGAACCAGCTGGCAAGCCGATGTCCGTGGCGAGCGTCACGCGGAGCGTTCCCGTCGTGGCAGCCCCCGAACCGGCGGCAACCGTCACGCCGTTGACCTGCGCGAGATTAAAGGGTTCGTTGTCCGGAAACGTGCCGATGGTGACCGTGCCGCTGACGGGCTGCGTGGCCTGCCAGAATGTCCCCGTCACCGCGACGCTGCCGCTGATCGACACCGTGCCGCTGATCGCCACGGCGACCGCCCGCAGTTGTGCATCAGTCAGCCAGTTGCCACTCACGGGCACGGCCGAG
>Ga0137455_1000440_pt1 | contig 11218 bp, 15 predicted proteins | sample EasRivERMGT600_2_FD_102334 | JGI IMG/M metagenome (GOLD analysis project Ga0137455, IMG submission 102334) | Soil microbial communities from meander-bound floodplain in the East River, Colorado, USA - East River MetaG ERMGT600_2 | ecosystem: Environmental > Terrestrial > Soil > Floodplain ... | reverse complement strand
TTGTGCGCCTCGTGTCACAACGCGAAGAGTCAGACCGAACGCACATGAGCCCGAACACCGGCAACACGCGCAGATGCAAATACATCCACACCAGCCTCCTGTGCGCAGGGGAGGGGGGGGTGAATCTGCTGTAAGTGACGGTCGGGAAAGCGCGGAGGGGGTTCGGACGCGAAAAGTCGATTTCAAAAGATCGTGATTTCGAAAACATTTTTATAGGAGGCGCATGGGCGGCAAGGGGAGCGGCGGACGGCGCGTCGGGTCGGGGAAAAAGCTGAAATCCGACCTCGAACACGCGATCAGTGGCACGGCGAGCAAGAGCGGCGTCGTCCTGCAGCATCCGAGCTCGACGGCGATCGCGCCGATCGAGACCTTTGACCCGCCGACGACCCTGAGAGGGAACGCGCGGAAGGTGTGGCTCGAGCTCGCGCCGTCGGCGTTCGAGGCGCGCACGCTCACCCGGTCCACGGAGGTGCAATTCGTGATCTTGTGTCGAAACGTCGCGCTCGAGCGGCGGATGGCGAGCCGGAAGTGGGGGGCCGGCAACGCGAATCACCGCGGGATGATTCAGCGCGTCGACGCGGAGCTGACGAAGTTCTGCCTGTCGCCGTTCGGCAAGCCGCTGTACGCCGCCCAACCGGTGGTGACCGCGAATCCCCTCGATCGGTTCACGAAGGCGCGCGCGTGACGAAAAAGGCCGCCCTGGATCCGGTGACCCGCTACGCGACCGAGGTCGTTGCGCGTCGTATTGTCGCGGCGCGTCTGGTGCGCCTGGCGTGTCAGCGGCATCTGAACGATCTGCGTGACGCCGCGGCGAAGGGGCTCGTCTGGAAACACGCCGAGGCGCAGGACGCGATTGACTTCTTTCCGTCCTGCCTATGTTTGCCGGAAGAGACCGACGTCGACGAGGACGTCGAGGCCGCGGCCGACGTGATGCCGGATCAGGGGACGCCGTTCCGCCTCTCAGACTTCCAGCAATTTATCGTGGGGTCGCTGTTTGGCTGGTTTGAGATCCGCACGAGCCCGAAGACCGGCGTGCAGCGCGTCCAGCAGCGGTTTCGGATCTGCTATTTCGAGGGCGGGAAGGGCTGCGGGAAGACGCCGCTCGGCGCCGGGATCCTGATCTTCATGCTGGTGCGGCACGGCGTCCGCGGCGCGCAGCTCTTCTGCGCGGCCGTCACGAAGGACCAGGCCAAGCTCGCCTTCGCCGACTGCGTGAAGATGGTCGAGGCCTCGCCGGCGCTGCAGGCGCTCATCAAACACACCGGCAACAATCTCGCGGTCAAGACGACCGGATCGTTCATTCGCCCGATCTCGGCCGAGAAGCGCGGGCTCGACGGGAAACGCGTCCAGGGCGCAGTCGTCGACGAGCTCCATGAGCATCCGAGTGAGGTCGTCGTCGTCAAGCTGATCGCCGGCATCAAGGGGCGGCCGAACGCGTTGATCTTCATGCCCACGAACTCGGGCTTCGATCAGGAATCGGCGTGTTGGTACTACCACGAGTACTCGCGCGAGATCCTCGAAGGGACCGTCGCCAACGAGTCGTGGTTCGCGTTCGTCTGTCATCTCGACCCGTGCGCGCGCTGTGAGAAGGCGGGGAAGCGCCAACCGTCCCCGGACTGCCCGGACTGCGACAGCTGGAAAGTGGAAGGCCCGCACTGGCTGAAGGCCTGCCCGAACCTCGGCGTGTCGGTGTCCTGGCAGTATCAACGCGACCAGGTCCGCATGGGCCTGGATCTCCCCTCGCAGCGGAACTGGGTCCTGCGGCTGAATTTCTGTTTCTGGACGCAGCAGGCGACCGTCTGGATCACGGCGGAGGCCTGGGCGGCGTGCACCACGACAACGGCGCCGGACACGTTCCGTGCCTCGCTGCAGGGCCGCGAGTGCTTCCTCGGCATCGACCTGTCCGACAAGATTGACCTCTCGTCGGTCGTCGCCATCTTTCCGCGCGCCCTCACTCGCACGGAGGATGAGGCGGCCGTCGAGAGCCTGGCCGTTCGCGACGACACGCCAGCGGCCGCGGCCGTGCCGACGATCGACTACGCGATCGATGTGCTCCCGTTCTTCTGGATGCCGGAGAAGACGCTGTTTCGACGAGCCCAGGAAGACAAGATCCCCTATCCCGACTGGAAGCGCGACGGGTTCATCACGACCTGGCCCGGCAGTCTGATCGACCACGACGCGATCGCGGAGTTCATCATCGCGGAGCTGGCGGTCCGGTTCCGCATCCTCGGCATCGGCATCGACGACGCGGGCGCGAGCGGCGTGGTGGGGAAGCTGCAACGGCACTTCGGCCACGACGACAGCGTCCCCCCGGAACAGCGGTTCGTCTGGCCCGTCGCCCAGGGGTTCCGCAAACTGTCCGCGCCGTCGAAGTGGCTCGAGGCGCTGATCGTCAGTCGAAACCTCGCGCACGACGGCAACCCCTGCATGACCTGGTGCCTGGGCAACATGGGGAAAGAGGAAAACACCTGGCTGGAAATCCGGCCGGTGAAGCTCGCCCAACGCAAGCGGATCGACGGCGGCGTGGCCTTGATCGATGCGGTCGCGAAGATGACGGCGACGCCCAGGCTCCCGGCCGCCGGCCTCAGCGCGGAATGGATCTAACAGTAATGGCTTATACCGAGGTGATGCGCGTCGTGTCGTCGTCGGGATCGCCGACGCGCTGGCAACGCGTCCGCTCGGCGATCAGTCGCCGGTCCCACTGGCTGGGGCCGTACAACCTGGCCACGATCGCGGCCGGGATCTTCGGCGACGGGACGCCGTCGAGCACCGGCGTCCGCGTCAGCGAAGAGACGGCGCTGACGTACTCGGCGTTCTGGGCGTGCGTGAATGCGATCTCGACGGACGTCGCCTCGTTGCCCCTGATTCACTACAAACGGGCGTCAGGCGGCGGCAAAGAGCGCTATACCGACTCCAAGCTCTACCGACTGCTCCATGACGAGCCCAACTCGGAGATGACGTCGTTCACGATGCGTCAGGTCCTGACGGCGCACGCCCTGACGTGGGGCGGCGGCTACGCGGAGATCGAACGCGGCGGCGACAACAAGGCGATCGGGCTCTGGCCGATCACGCCGGACCGGGTGACACCGGGGCGCGACGCGGGCGGCCAGGTCCAGTACCGCGTGACCAACACGAACCGCCCGCCCTCCTTCATTCCCGCGGCCGACATGCTGCACATTCCGGGGCTCGGGTTCAACGGGCTGCAAGGCTATTCCGTGGTGGCGATGGCGCGCGAAAGTATCGGCCTGGGCCTCGCCACGGAGCGCTTTGGCGGGACGTTCTTCGGGAACGGGGCGACGTTTGGCGGCGTGATCAAATACAAAGGCCCGAAGCCGCCCGAACTCTCCGAGAAGAACGCGAAGGAAGTCCTTGAGGGCAAGCACAAAGGCGTCGATCGCGCGCACCAGATCTTGGCGCTCTATAACGGCGCCGAGTACGAGAGCCGCGGCATCCCCCCCAACGATGCGCAGTTTCTCGAGACGCGCCTCCACCAGGTCGAGGAAATGTGCCGGTGGTTCCGGATGCCGCCGCACAAGATCCAACATCTGCTGCGATCGACCAATAACAATATCGAGCACCAGGGCATCGAGTACTACACGGATACCTTACGGCCGTGGCTGGTCCGCTGGGAGCAGGAGATCAATCGCAAGTTGATTTCTCCGTCCGAGCGACGCATTCAGTTCGCGGAGCATCTGATCGACGGCGTGCTGCGCGGGGATCTGCCGAGTCGCTACGCGGCGTATGCGATCGGTCGACAGTGGGGCTGGCTCTCGGCCGACGACATCTGCGACCGCGAGAACATGAATCCGCTGCCGAACGGGATCGGCAAGGTCTACCTGTTGCCGATGAACATGACGCCGGCGGACCGCATCACCGAACTGATTGACGCGCAGATCAAAGCGAAGGAGACCCCGGCACCTGCACCGGGCACGCCGCCGGCGGGCGCACCCGACCCGAACGCGGTGCAGCAAAACGCCCTGGCGCTGGTCGAGAACATTCGGATCGCGCTCACGGAGGCGGAACAGCGGGCCGAGTTGCTGCTGACGCGTGCGGTCCAGGCTGAAGCGCAGGCGACCGCGACCGGCGAGCTCCAGGTGGAGGCCGAGCAGCTCCGCGCGGCCGCGGCCACCGCCCAGCAGGAAGTCGGGACCCTCCAGGCGCTGCTCATCGAGGCGACGACCCGCGCAGACCAGGCGGGGGCCGCGCTGCTGGCGGCGCAGGCAGATCTTGAGGCTCGCGCGCTCACCCAGGCCGCTGAGCTGGCGGCGAGTCGCCAACGAGACACGGACGCGTCCGCCGACGTGGCCCGACTGACGGCGGAGGTCGCCGAAGCCCAAGGCAGCCTCGTACTCGAAGCGGCGGCTCGCACCGAAGCCGAAGCGGCCGGCGCCGCCGAACACGCGGCCACCCTCCAGCGCATGACGGCGGTGATTGCTTCACATCGCGGCCTGGTCGTGGACGCGATGGGGCGGATGATCCGGCGCGAAACCGAGAAAGCCCGCCGGGCCCAGACGACGCCCGAGAAGCTCCGCGGCTGGATCGAGACGTTCTATCCGGTCCATGCCGACATCTGCCGGGCGGCGTTGTTGCCGGCGATGCGGGTGCACCTGGCGTGGCTACAGTCGGCCGACGATCCGACCGTCGTCACGACGGCCCTGGTCACATCGCACATCGACGACTCGATCCGGCAGCTCCGCGCGGTGCTCGAGAGCGAGCCCGAAGACTACGCGATGACGCTCGAGACGACACTCCGACACTGGGAATTGGACCGCGCCGACGCACTGGCGGACGTGATCCTGAAAGAGGCCATCGACCATGTCCGTCATCAAGGGTGAGCTCGAACGGCGCACGTCCGGCGAGATTCGGCTCGATCCCTCCGGCGATCGCAAACTGCGCGGCTACGCGATCGTCTTTAACAAGAAATCGCTCGACCTCGGCGGGTTCCGCGAAATTATCCTGCCCGAGGCCGTCGATCGGACCCTGCGCGAAGCGCTCGATGTGCGCGCGCTCTTCGATCACGACTCGGGCAAGATCCTCGGGCGGACGCGGGCCGGGACGCTCCGGCTCTGGGCCGACGGGCACGGTCTGGCGGTGGACATCAACCCGCCGAATCCGACTGACCCGCCGAACCTCCTCACCTCGATGGAGCGCGGCGACATCACCGGGATGTCGTTTTCGTTCCGGACCCTGACCGACGACTGGCGCATGGAAGACGGCGAGGTCATCCGGGAAGTGAGCGACATGCGGGTGCACGAGGTGTCGATCGTCTCGTTTCCGGCCTATCCCGATACGGACGTGCAGGTCGCGCAGCGCGCGCTGCAGGGGTTCATGGCGACTCAGAAGGGGAAACATTCGAAAGTGTGGTGGGAACGATGGCACCGGACACAACTCGCGCGCTGAGAACGATTCGACTCCTCATCGACTGGCGGGTCCAAGGCCTGTGGATGAAAGGGTGGATCGTGCACAAAGACGCCCGTGCGGCCGCGGTGCTGGTCGCCGGCGGCTACGCGCAATACGTGCTCGACGGCACCCCGCCGCCGCCGGATCAACTCGAATGGGCGCGCGCGATCGAACGCGGACCGTCCTGACCATGCACGCGGCCGCCTTCGCGTTCATCCAGTCCGTCGCCGCCGATCGCCCGCCAGGCCTGGTCGTGGAGCTGGGCGGCTTCAATATCAACGGGTCGGTGCGATCGCTGTTCACGGAACCCTATCTCAGTGTCGACATCCGCCCGGGGCCCGGCGTCGACGTGGTGGCGTCCGCCGCGCTGTACGTCCCGCCGTCGCCGCCGGCCTGCGTCGTCTGCTGTGAGGTCCTCGAACATACACAGGTCGCTGAAAAGATCTGCCGGAACGCCTATCGGATGCTGCAACCCGGCGGTGTCTTCCTCGTCACGGCCGCCGGCGTCGGGCGTGCGCCGCATTCCGCGATCGACGGACTCCGGCTGCTGGACGGGGAGTACTACGGCAACGTGACGTTCGATCAGCTGACGGCGTGGCTTGATGGCTTCGCGTCGGTCCGGATCATCGTGGACCCGATCGCCTGCGATGTGTACGCGGTGGCCCGGAAGGGCGCGGCCTGATGCGGATCGCGGTCGTGCATCCCGGCGTCGCCTTTGGGACTGGGGACGTCGCCGCGGGGCTGACGTACGGGCTCAAGCAGCTCGGCGTGGAGGTGGGGTTAGCTTGCGTCGACGTCGTCATCGCGGTGACGGCCATCCGCCCGCCGGGATTCGTCGACGCGATCCTCGAGACAGGCGTGCCGGTGACCGCGCTCTTCACCGAATCGCCGTATGAGCAAGCCGCCGAAGTGCAGATGGCCGGACGGGTCGCCGGCTGCTGGACGCATGAACGGACCGCGGTGTCGACCTTTCGTGCCGTGCAACCACACGTGGCCTACCTCCCACATGCGTGGCATCCGCTCGTCCACACCGCGACGCCACAGCCGGGTGATGACCAGCTCCCCGCGCATGACGTCGTGTTCGTCGGCGCCGGCGTCCGCGAACGGATCGCGTTCTTCAACGCGATCGACTGGACCGGGATCGATCTCGGGCTCTACGGCATCTGGGACGGGCTCGGCCTGAAGGACGCGCTCACGCCGTGCATCAAGAGCGAAGGCCCGGTCGCGAACACGACCGCGGCGGCGCTCTATCGACGGGCGCGGATCGGCTTGAACCTGTATCGGCGACTCCCAGTCCTCGGGCCCGATCGACCGACGCTTAGGGATCTCGGCCAAGACGTGCCCGCGAACTGGGTGCAGGCCGAATCACTGAACCCGCGCGCCTATGAACTCGCCGCGTGCGGGTGCTTTCAGCTCAGCGACTCGCGCTCAGAAATTCCAGACGTGTTCGGCTGTCTGGTGCCGACGTTTGGGACGATGGCTGGGAGCGTCGGGGACGAGATCCGGTCGTGGCTGCGCTGGGTGAATCTCCGCGGCGATGCCGATCGCGCGGACCTGCAAGGCATGGTCGCGGGCCATTCCTGGATCGATCGCGCCGGCCAGGTGCTGCGCGATCTGCAGACCTGGGGGCTGACCGCGTGATGGCGACGACCCCTCGGCCCGTCGGTCGCCCGCATGAATTCGATCAGACGGTGTCCGTGCGCCTGACGACCGCGCTCCACGACACGCTCAGCCTGGAAGCGCTGCATCGGGACATGACACTGTCGGATCTGATTCGCGAGCGCCTCGAAGTCGATTTCGTATCTCAAAACTCGGACGCATCCGAGAACCTGCTACCGTAGCGGCAATGAAGTAAGGCGACAGCCTTGAGTCTCGGCGCCCGCGTCAGGCCATCCTGCGCGACGCTGCGACGACAATCGGTCCACTACTCCCCGGTCACCTAGGGCGTGGTCGACACGGCGAATGACACCATTCGCCTGTTGATGACGCCCTTTTGTATTTGATCAGGGCTCTTCCCAGGCGACCACGAGGGAAGAGATGACCATTCAAGAACTGCTGCAGAAAAAGGGCGAACTCGCCGAACAGGCCAAGGCGTTCATCGGCGACGACGGCGTGCGTTCCGAGGACGAGAAGAAGTTCAACGACATCCACGCCGACATCGACAAGATCACCAAGCAAGTCGAGCTGCTGGCCCGTCAGGATGCGGTCGAAAAGAGCCTGACCGAGTCACAGGGCCGCCGCTCCGAGCCGACCCCCCTCGACGACCCGCACCACAACAACGGCCGCCGATCCCCCCTCGGGAAGATCACGGAGCGCGATCGCGGCGAAGCGCTGCGTGCCTGGATGACGGCCGGGGCCCCCGACAGCGAGACCACCCCTGAACAGCGCGACCTCGCGCGTCGGTGTGGCGTCAATGTCGACAGCAAGCGCCTCGTGATCTCGCTCGGCTCCGCGCTGCGGCCGACCCAGCCGGACGCGAACGGCCTGCGGCCGAGCGAGGAGGATCTGCGGCGCTGGAGTACCAAACTCACCGAAGAGCGCGCGGCCCTGACCGGCCTGCAGTCCTCGACGACGACCGGCGGCTATACGACCGCCGATGAAACGATGCGGGCACTCGAAGTCGCGCTCCTGGCCTACGGGGGGATGCGGCAGACCTCCACCGTCCTCCGCACGGCGACGGGCGGGCCCCTGCCGATTCCGACGACGAACGACACGGCCAACAAGGGCGTGATCATCGCGGAGAACATCACCTCGACCGAGCTCGAAATGACCTACGGGCAGCTCGTGCTCGATGCCTGGAAGTACAGCTCGAAGTACATCCTCGCGTCGATGGAGTTCCTGCAGGACACCTCGATCAACGCGAACGAGTTCCTCGGGGAGGCGCTCGGCATCCGCATCGCGCGCATCACCAACGACCACTTCACGACCGGCACCGGCTCGCAGCCGAACGGCATCGTGACGGCCGCCACCTCGAGCGCCATCACAACCGCGTCCCAACAGGTCATCAGCTACGACAACCTGGTGGACGTCGAACACTCGGTCGATCCGGCGTACCGCGTGAACGGCCGGTGGATGATGCACGACTCCGCCTTGAAGGTCATCAAGAAGATCAAGGTGCTGCAGTACTCGGGCGACACGAGCGGCACGCCGCTGTGGGTGCCCGGGCTCGCGGCGGGCAAGCCCGACACGATCCTCGGCTACAGCTACACCATCAACCAGTCGATGGCCCCGACCGGCGCCGGCACCAAGTCGGTGCTGTTCGGCCAGCTCGACAAGTACATCATCCGCGACGTGCGCGATGTGGTCGTGGTCCGGCTCGACGAGCTGTTCGCGCTGCTCGGCCAGGTCGCGTTCCTGGCCCTGTCCCGGCACGACGGCGACTTGCTCGACGCGGGCACGAACCCCGTCAAGTACCTGATTCAAGGCGCATAACCCGTCGGCGGCGGACGCGGTCCGTGGGGGCCCGTCCGCCGCACGCGAGGGCGAGGAGTTCTCTCATGCCATTCGGAGACGATTGCAAGGTGGTGGTCGCGTCCACCACGACGCTCGGCGCGGCGGGGACCTCTGTGATCACGAGTACGGCCGTGGACACGGCGGGCTTCCGCGAATGCACCTTCATCGTGCCGCTCGGCACCATTACCGCGGGCGGCGTCCAATCGCTGAAGGTGCAGCAGTGCGACACGGTGGGCGGCAGCTATGCCGACCTGCTCGGATCGAATCAGGCCATCGCGGACACCGACGACGACGGGCTGCGGTACACCACGATCGTCAATCCCCAAGAGCAATTTCTGAAACTGGTGGTGTCGCGGGCGACCCAGAACGCGACGATTGGCGGCATCATCGCCATTCTCTCCGGGGCGCGCCGGAAGCCGGTGACGCAGCCCGCCGGGGTGTCCGGCGAACAGTTCGTGTTTCCCGCCGAAGGGACGGCGTAACGGGGATGCGCCTCCTCGAAGCGCTCGTCCGCAAGCTCGCGAAAGCCACCACCACCGACGGCCACCCGTCGCTGCACACCGACGGCGACGTCGTGCTCGTCGAGGCGTTCGCCACACTCGGCTGGACGGACCCGTATATCGATCCACGCGTACCGGCCGCTGAGCCAGACGAGGCGCCGGTGTCAGCCGTCCCGCCGGCACCAGCGGCGACGCCGACGCACCCCGCGAAGCCCGCGAAGAAGAAATGAAGATCAAGTTTCTGCAGACGACCCCGTCGGGCACCGAAGGCTTTCCGTTTCAGGCGGGGCAGGTGATCGACGTGGCCGAACCGACCGAGGCGCAGTTGGCCTGGCTCGACGGCGTGCAAGCGGTCGTCGTGAAAGAGGACGACGCCCCAGAAACCGCGACCGTGCGCGATCCGGAACGCGCGGTCAGCCGTGGCCGATCGAAAGCGCGGCCATAGGTGACCGATGGGGCCGGCTGCGAATGGGTCCTGGTTACCGGCCCGACCGCGGAGCCGTTGAGTGTCGCCGAGGCCAAGCTGCAGGCGCGGATTCGGATCGACGACGAGGACGCGCTGATCGATCGCTACATCAAGGCGGCTCGGTCCACCGCGGAAGAGACGCTCGGGCGCGGCTTGTTGACGCAGACCTGGAAACTGACGCTGCCGAGCTTCGCCGAGTCCATCTGGTTGCCCATGGCGGCGCCGCTGCAGTCGGTCACCTCGGTCAAGTACTACGACACGACCGGCACGCTGCTCACGCTCAGCGCGACCGTCTACACGGTGGATCTGGTGAGTCGGCCGGGACGCCTTGTGCGCGCGCCGCTGCAAAGCTGGCCGTCGCTGCAGAGTGATCGGCTGACAGGCAAGGTCGAGATCACCTACGTCGTCGGCTGGACGGACAAGGCGTTGATCCCTGAGCGCATCGTGCAGGGCATGCGGCTCTATCTCGGGTATCTCGACAGCGACCGGGAAGGCCTCGACGAACTCGGCGAGCTCGCGCGGACGGCCGCGGACGCCTGCTGGACCGATCGGGTGTGTTGGAAGCCGCCGGCATGCGCCGCCTGATCAGCGCGGGGACGTTGCGGCACCGGGTGACGCTCGAGACCCCGGGCGCGCCGATCCCGGACCCGACCGGCGGCGGCGATTTTACGCAGGTGTGGACGGTCCTCGGCAGCCGACTGCCGGCCTCCGTGGCGCCGGCGACGGCCCGATCGCTCGAGCAGCTCCGGGTGAACACGGTCACCTCGATGGCCACGCACCTGGTGACGGTGCGGTATCTGGCCGGCGTGACGACGCAGACGCGGGCGACGTTTCACGACGGCGATGTCGATCGCGTGATGTCGGTGACCGGGACGCATGACCCAGAGGAACGACACGTCGTGCTGATTCTCGAATGTGTGGAGCAGGTGCTGTGACGAGTGGCGTGACGTGGACCGGGATGGAAGAACTGAAAGAGGCGCTGTCCCGTCTGCCGCAGGAGCTCGCGGGCGAGTCCACCGGCATTGTCGAGGGCGCGGCAAACGGCGCGGCCGTCGCGGTCAAGCAGGTGTACGGCCAGCACCGGGTGAGCGGGCGGCTGCAGGACGGCGTGTACGTGAGCCAGTTTCTGAAGGGGAAGTTCTTCCACGGCTTTCTCGTCAAGAGCAGTTCGCCGATCGCGTGGCTCTTCGATCACGGGTCGCAGACGCGGCAGTACGTCACCGAGAGCGGCGCCATCCATAAGACCGGCGCCATGTGGGAGAAGCGGCCGCCGACGCACATCTTCGTGAAGACGATGATCCGCTTCCGGCGCGGGATGTACGAGGAGCTCAAGGGCGTGCTCGTGCGCGCGGGCCTGCTGGTGAGTGGCGATGCCTAGCGACAGCAGCGCGATCGACAA
>Ga0137455_1000439_pt1 | contig 11225 bp, 7 predicted proteins | sample EasRivERMGT600_2_FD_102334 | JGI IMG/M metagenome (GOLD analysis project Ga0137455, IMG submission 102334) | Soil microbial communities from meander-bound floodplain in the East River, Colorado, USA - East River MetaG ERMGT600_2 | ecosystem: Environmental > Terrestrial > Soil > Floodplain ... | reverse complement strand
GGCCTGGCCCACGCGGCCGTCGCCGACCCCGAGTAACCGGCGGGCACGGGCGTGTCGGGGTAACCGAGATCGCCTCCAAACCACCAGTCCCAAGGACCGAAGGGCCCGAAGTAGTTGCCGACAAAGTAGTCCCCTTCGTCGCCGGTGACATCGCCGACGAACACCCCCGAACTGAAAACGAAGTCGAAGAGCAGCCGGAAATTGTCGACGTCACCGCCCAGGACAAGCTGGCCGTCGATGAACGTCGACGGCGCCGTCCCGTTCGGTGGGTTTGTTCCGTACGTGGCCGAGGTTCCGCCCACCCGTGGATCCTCGAAGAAGCGCACGCGCGCGTTGTCGGCGAACTCGACGAACACGGTCTGCGAGGGCGCGTCGAACGAGCGATCCGTTACCGAGAGGCCTGCGAGGTGGAACGTGTACTCGTGGGTGGCGAAGTGAACGTGCGCGATCAGGTAGGGCCCGGCTTCGGAAACGACACCGAGGGCTTCGAAGCCCTCGCCGATCGCGAGGAAGTCGGCGCTCGGATCGGGGGCCTCGTAGGTGAACCCCTCTCCAGCCAACGAAAGAATGGTGCCGGCATGTGACGTCGAAGCGACGGTTGCGGCCGCGAGAAACCCCGCGAGAACGAGAGAGTCCGACGAGCGCCTCATGGGGAGCCTCCGCGTAGATGTCATCCGAACCGAGCCGCTCAAGGAATGATAGTGGTCAGCGGCCGCGCGGTTCGCATGCCTTTCCGCGCGCCTCAGAGCGGTGGCCAGCCGGGTGAGCGCAGGCGGGCGATCGCGGCGGTGAGCGGGATCGCGGCGGCGGGGAGTGCGACCAGGGGCGGCGCCCAGACCTCGATGCCGGGCGGCAGCAGGTGGGCGAAACCCTCGATCGCCGCGGTCAGCCCCAGCCACAGGCCGGCCTGGACCAGCAGCAGCAATGTGGCGATGAGCCGGCCGCTGAAGTGCAGCATGGCCCGGGGATTGGTCCACTTCGGGTCGCCGAAGACGATGCCGGTCCAGAACCCCATCGCCAGCGAGAGCGCGAGCGCCGAGAGCGCGAGCGAGACGAACCCGGGCCAGCCGCTGCCGACGCCCAGCGCGAGCACCACGCCGGTCGCGGCCACCGCCATCAGCGCCAGCGAGAGCATGCCGGCCCCGGCCAGCTTGGCCGCGGCCCAGCGCACCGGCCGCACCGGCGCCAGCCGCATCCAGACCAGTCCGTCGCGCTCGAACGGCACGGTGCGGGCCGCCACCTCGTAGCCCAGCGCCACCGCCAGCGCCACCATCATCGCCCGGGCGATGACCTCGGCCGGGAAGCTCTGGAGCGGCACGCTGACCAGCGGCAGCAGCGTCCACAGCGCGGCCGCGGCCAGCACGTCGCTCAACACGGTCCAGTCGCGCGCCAGCATCCGGGCGTCCTTGCGGATCACGGCCGCGAACATCCCGCCGCGTTCGTCGGTCGGTCGCGCGCGCCCCGGCGCCGTGGCGCCGGCGCGGCGCGAGCGCGGCGTCTCCCCCTGCGCGATCCGCGCCAGCACGGTGTCGAGCTGGGCGGTCGCCGTCATCGCCGCGAGCGCCAGCGCCACGGCACCGGCCAGCGCCAGCCCGAGCGTCAGCCCGATGGCCTCGAGCGGGCGGTCGGCGGCGGCGGCGGCCAGCGCCCGCGCCGCCCAGTGCGGCGGCGAGAACGCCGCCCCGGCGCCCCAGCGCTCGAGCGAGGCGCCGAGGGCGTCGGTGTGCTCCACCAGCCGCGGCACGACGAAGGAGTTCACCAGCCAGACGCCGGTGATGAAGAAGGTGGCGAGCAAGCCGAGGGCCTCGCGCGCCCGTCGCGCGGGCACGCGGCGCAGCAGCAGCAGCGCGAAGGTGACGCCGAGCCCGAGCGGCAGCGCCCACAGCGCCGCCAGCTGGATCGCCGCCAGCGGCCACGACCAGATCGGGAGCGGCCAGGCGCCCGCGTACGCGAGCACCGCCGGCCCGGCGAAGGCCAACACGATCGAGGCGGTGCGGGGCAGCGAGTCGACCAGCTTGATCAGCAGCAGCGCGGCGCGCGGGATCGGCGCTCGCCGCAGCAGCTCGAGGTCGGAGTCGAGCAGCACCGCCGAGACGGCGAAGTGGACGTCGAACACCAGCAGCCCGGCCACCGCCGCGGCGAGGATCAGCGCCAGCACGCGGCCCCCGCCATCGGGACCGGCGCCGGCGAGCGGCGCGAAGGTGGTCGCCATGGTGAGGTAGACCAGGCTGGCGAAGGCCCCGAGCAGCAGCACGCTCGCGGCCGGGTTGGGCCGCCGCCGCGACGCGCTGCGCCCGCGCGGGCGGAAGGCGTTGCGCAGCAGGCGCAGCCGCGAGTGCGCGACGGCGGCCGCGTTCACGCGCCGCGCGTCAGCTCGAGGAAGACGTCCTCGAGGGTCGCCTGCGAACGGTCGCCGCGCAGCGTGGCGAGGTCGCCCTCGGCGACGACACGGCCGCGGTGCAGGATCACCACCCGGTCGCAGAGCCGCTCGGCCACCTCGAGCAAATGCGTCGACACCAGCACGCCGAGGCCACGCGCCGCGCGCTCGCGCAGCAGGTCCTTGAGCGTGCGTGCGGCCTGCGGGTCGAGCCCGATCAGCGGCTCGTCGAGCAGGGCGAGCGGGGGGTCGTGGATCAGCGCCGCCGCGACCGCGGCCTTCTGCCGCATGCCGTGCGAATAGGTCTCGATCAGGTCGTCGGCGGTGGACGAGAGCTCGAGCCGGCCCAGCAGCTCGGCGCTTCGCGCCGCTGTCTCCGGCGCCGGCACGTCGTAGAGGGCGGCGACGAACTCGAGGAACTCGCGGGCCGTGAGCCGCTCGTAGAGGAACGGCCGGTCGGGCACGAAGCCGACCGCGGCACGCGCGGCCAGCCCGTCGCGCAGCAGCGGGTGACCCGCGATCCGCACCTCCCCCGCGTCGGGGCGCAGCAGGCCCGCGCACACCCGCAGCGTGGTGGTCTTGCCGGCGCCGTTGGGCCCGAGGAAGCCGACGATCTCCCCCGGGCGGACGGCGAGGTCGAGCCGATCGACGGCGACGAAGTCGCCGTAGCGGCAGATGAGTCCCGCGACTTCGAGCGGTGGGGCGGACATCGAGCCGCGGAGTCTAGGGCCTCCGCATTCCCTGCAGAAGTCGGGGGCGCTTTCCGCAGCCGCAACACCCCGATCGGGCGCCGATCCCGTGGTGGGCGCGGACTTCCGTGCCCCGACGGCGGTGGCACGCGCGATGCTCAGGTCACAGGACAGGAACCGACGCGATGACGCGGCAGGTCCTGGAGTCCGCGGCCGCTTCCATGAACAGGGGGCTGCGCCGAAAGGCCAGTAGGCAGGGGAGGAGGTCGCGGACTCGAGCATCTGTACGCGGGGCCGGTGAATGCGAAGCCACCGGTCATCGCTTGAGGGGCCGGCGAGTGCGACCGCCGGTCCCTCTCTTTTTTCCGGCCTCGCTTCAGGTCAGCGTGGCTTCTCGACCAGCGTGTAGGTGGCGAAGAGGTCCTTCTCGAGGTCCATCGGACTCGAGCCCTGGTCCCAGCCGAGCGCGTGGCCCATGCGGCGGGCGGCGGGCGAGTCGTCGCGGTCGAAGACGATGACCTTGAACCCGGCCGCCTTCCACAACGCCTCGGGGAACGGGCAGCGGCCGTCAGCCCACGGCTTGTAGGGCTGCCCGGGTGGGCTCGGCGCCGGCGACAGGTTGTAGATCATCGCCCGCCCGCCGGGGGCGAGGATGCGGTGGAGCGTGCGCACGAAGGTCGTGTCGTCGACGCCCAGGTGGACCAGCATGCGCGGGTTCACCTTCTCGGCGGGATGGATGTAGCCGTTCTTCAACGTGTTCTTCGAGATGAAGAGCTGGTAGCCGCCGCCGACCGCCGCCACCGTGCTGTCCTGGGCCGGGAACTGCCCGTGGATCAGGCGGACGCTGCCGTCCTTGCCCGCCACCCCGCGGATCACGCCCTGATCGCCGGGCGCCCCGTAGAGCACCGGCAGCAGCGGATCGACCTCGATCCCCGTGATCTCGGCGCCGAGGCTGGCGAGCAGGCGCAGATGGCCGATGGTGCCGTAGCCGAAGTCCGCGATCCGCGCGCCGGCGACATCCTTCATGCCGGCCTGCGCCAGCAGCTCGAGCGGCCGCGCGTAGGCGAGCGGCGTGCCGTAGCGGGTGGTCCAGTAGAAGCGGTCGTCCAGCGTGCGCGCCACCAGCCGGACCCGCGTCGTCTCCGGCAGCGCGGCCGCGTGGGCCTCGTCCCAGTACCGCGTGCGCGCCGAGTCGCTGAACACGCGGCGCGGCGCGATCGTCGGCAGGCTCGCGGTCGCCTCGAGGAAGCGTTCCGCCAGCGGCGTCTCGACCAGCGGGGCCAGCGCGTGCGCCTCCTCGCGGATCCTGCCCACGGCCGAGGTGTCGCGCGCGACCTCGGCCCGCGCGGGCGCCGAGGCGGCGGCGAAAAGGAGCAGAGCGGCGATGCACGTGCGGTGGCTCATGAAGCGCCGATTGAGCGCGGCATCGGCGCCGCGGGCAAGATCATGCCGACCGGCGCGGCACGAGGGGCGGTGGGTGCGGTGCGCCGCGAATCGCGGCGCGATCACCGCGCGGCGAGCTTGGCGGCGCGGCGGAGGTAGTCCTCGTATCCCGCCGGCAGCTTCGAAAAGCGGCGCCGCAGCGGCTCGCCCTCGCCGTTGGCCTCGCGCAGCGCCTCGCAGATCTTGCGCACGCGGCCGGCGACCCGCGCCACCGAGTCCTCGTCGCCCGCGACCCGGCGCGCCGCCACGTCGGGATCGCCGCCGCTCTCGGCGAGCGCGCGCAGGATCTCGCCGGTCAGGTAGTACGAGAGTGCCGAGCGCTCGGTGAGCGGCACCCGCTGACCGCCGCGCTGCTTGCGCTTGAGCAGCCGCGCCGCCTCGATCAGGTTGAAGCGCGAGGCACGCGCCTGCTCGAGCGCCCAGTCGCCCACCCGGCCGCGCGCGGCCGCCGCCGTCGCCGCCCAGGGCGCCGGCTCGCCGGGATGCTGGCGCCGCCAGACCTGCTCGAGGTCGTCGACCCCGATGCGGCCGCTGGCCCGCGCGCGAACGCCGAGGCCGGCGCAGAAGTTCGACAGCTCGCGCACGTTGCCCGGCCAGGCATGGCGCTCGAGCGCCGGGATCACGCCGGGCTCGAGCCGCCACTCGCGCACGCCCAGGTCGCGGCCCTGGCGGGCGAGGAAATGATTCACCAGCGCGGGCAGGTCCTCGAGGCGCTCGCGCAGCGCCGGCACCCGCACGGCGAAGACGTTGAGCCGGTAGTAGAGATCCTCGCGGAAGCGGCGGCGCTGCACCTCGGCGCGCAGGTCGCGGTTGGTGGCGGCGATCACGCGGACGTCGACCTCGATCACCTGCTCGTCGCCGACGCGGCGGAAGCGCCCCTCCTGCAGCACGCGCAGCAAGCGGGTCTGGAGCTGGAGCGGCATCTCGCCGATCTCGTCGAGGAACAGCGTGCCGCGGTGCGCCAGCTCGAAGGCGCCGCGCCGGTCGCGGTGGGCGCCGGTGAACGAGCCGCGCACGTGGCCGAACAGCTCGCTCTCGATCAGCTCGCGCGGGATCGAGGCGCAGTCGGCCACCTCGAGCGGCCCGGCGGTGCGCTCCGACAGCTCGTGGATCGCGCGGGCCGCCAGCTCCTTGCCCGACCCCGACTCGCCGGTGAGCAGCACCGGGAATCGCGTCGGCGCCACGGCGAGCAGGTCCTCGCTGGTCTCGAGCAACGCGGCCGCGCTCCCGATCATGGCGCGCAGGGCGGGGTGGCGCTCGCGCAGCGACTCGATCGAGCGCGCGGCGCGGCGCTCGGCCGGCCGATCGGCGCTGGCCGGGTAGGCCTGGAGCGCCTGGCCCGCGAGCCCGGCCAGCGACTCGAGCACCGCCAGCGTCTCGTCGTCGTCGCCGGAGGACAGCAGTCGCGGCCCGAACACCAGGAGGGCGGCGAGCCCGTGCGCATCGGCCACCGCGGCGCCGAACGCGGCATCCCAGCGCCCGGTGAACGTGTCGCGGATGGGGCCAAGCACGCGCGCGCTCGCCGGGCCGAGGGCAAAGGCGCCGTGGCGCAGCACCCATTCGCGGGCGGCGGCGGGCAGCAGCAGCGATGCGCCGGGGTCGACCTCGGGCAGGCCGGCGGCGTGGAGCAGGCGGCAGCGGCCGCGCTCGTCGGTGGCGAACATGGCGCCGGAGCGGACGCCCATCGCGCCCATTCCCGAGTACACGATTCGCGACGCGGCCTGCGCCTGGTCGCGGGCCCCGAGCAGGGCGCGCGCGATCTCGTAGAGCGTCGCCAGCTCTCTCACCCGGCGGCGCGGGTCCTCGGGCAGGTCGCGGGGGGTCACGACCGAACGGTAGCAGAAGCCGCCAGCGCGCGGCCGAGCATCGGCAGGCTGACGTCGTAGCGGTAGGTCACGTTCATGTGGCCGTCGTCGAACTCCTGGTGCTCGTACCGGACGCCGAGCTCGCGGAGACGGCGGGTGAGCAGCCGCGCGCCGAGGTGCAGGTGGAACTCGTCCCTGGTGCCGCAGTCGAGGTAGAGCAGCCGGAGCGAGCGCAACGCGTCGGCGTGGCGCTCCGCCAGCCGCCATGGATCGTGCTCGAGCCAGCGCGTCCACACCGCCTCGCGGAACTCGCCGGTGGCCGGGTCGCAGGGCAGCGCGATGCCGAGGTCGGGCGACGACGGATCCGGCGAGTAGCTCGCCGCCATCGCCAGGATGTTGAGCACGGTGAAGTCCTCGTGCTTCTTCTGGCGCTTGGCCTCGAACGCCTCGAGCCAGGGCAGCACGCCGCCGGCGCCGACGATGGCGGCGGCGAACCTGGGCACGTCCATCCGGTAGCAGTACTCGAAGTAGACGTCGCCGCTGTGGCTCGCCACCGCGCCGAAGGTCTCGGGGTGGCGCATGCCCTGGATCAGCGCGCCGTAGCCGCCCGACGACTTGCCGGCGACACCGCGGTGGTCGCGCGAGGGGAGCGTGCGGTACTTCGAGTCGATCCAGGGCACCAGCTCCTGGATCAGGTGGTCTTCATAGCGCCCGGTGGCGGTCGAGTTCACGTACTGCGAGCCGCCGAAGCGGGTGAAACCGTCGGGCAGCACCAGGATCATCTCCTCGCACCCGGCGGCGATCAGCCGCTCGAACCGTTCGTCGATCGACTCGGCCCACGCCGTGTCGTTGAGCATCATGCGACCGCGCCCCATGAATCCGGTCAGCAGGTAGACGACGGGGAAACGCCGCCGGGAGTCCGCGTACGACGGCGGCAGCACGACCGGCAGCCTGCGCACGTGCGGGTCGCCCGCGGGGTTGCCTTTCAGGACGGCGCTCTCGAACCGCTCGACCACGACCTCGACCCTGCCCATCGACTCCTCCCTGTCTAGAAGCGAACGATGCCGGCGCGGTCCGGCGCCCGCTGCGCGAGCCGGCGGCGCGCCTCGACCAGCGCCGTGTCGGCGGAGGCGAGCGGGTGGATGCGATCGAGCACCGCCAGCTCGCGGCGGGCCCGCTCGTCGAGCCGCGCGTCGACCAGCCCGATGAAGAGATCGCGCCGCGCCAGCCAGTCGTCGGGCTTGAGCCAGGAGGCCACCTTGAGCTCGAGCATGCCGTACTTCGGCCGCGCCGGCATCAGCAGCGGCCCGAGCACCGCGTGCGGCACCGGCTGGCCGATGCCGTGGTCGATCGCCAGCGCGAGATGACGGCGCGCCTGCAGCGTGTCGCGGGTCTCGAGCAGATGGTGGCGGGCGAGGCCGAGGTGGGCGAGCGCGAGCACCGAGTCGTCCACCGCGCCGAACGCCTTCCACGCCGCCTCGGCCCCGCGGCGGTCGCCGGTCCACAGCCGGGCCCAGCCCAACCAGTAGAGATGGTCGACCGGATTCTCCCCCAGGGCCAGGCCGCGCTCGAAGGCGTGGAGCGCGCCGAGCGGCCGGTCGAACAGCAGCAGGTCGGTCCCGACCTGGAACAACGGGTCGCGCGCCCGGTCGTAGAGCGGCTCCAGCGCCACGCCGTTCCAGTAGAGGAAACGCACCGGGCGTCCGGCGGCAGTCGACTCGGAGAACTGCGAATAGAAGTGCGAGGTCAGCGTGGTGTCGCGATAGAGCGTGCGGATCAGCGCGCCGTTGCCCATCTGGAAGCCGGCCGACGGCGGCAGGGTGGCGAAGAAGAAGGTGGTGCGCGGCGGCGGCGCGGGCTCGAGCCGCAGCATCTGGCGCTGGAGCGTGTCGGTGAGCGCGGCCGAGCGCTCGAAGTAGAACGAGGTCAGGTGCGAGGTCCAGCCCCACGTCCGCTCCGCGATCGAGAAGGCCCGCGCGCCGCTGCCCGCCGCGTGCCACCACAGCAGTCCGGCGCAGAGCGCGACCCATCCGGGCGGGCTCATGCGGCGCAGCGCGAGTCCGACCAGCAGCGCGCCGCCGGCCGCCGCGAGCGTGTAGTAGTAGCCGCTCCAGATCGTCACCACCGGGGTTGCGGCCGCGCCGAAGGCGGCGAGCCAGATCGCGGCGAAGACCGCCACCGTTCGCAGCGTGCGCGGATCACCGCCGCCGCGGCGGATCCAGGGGGCCAGCGCCATGAAGGCCAGCAGCGGCAGCAGCGCCGGGCCGTGGCGCCACAGGTCGGCCGCGAAGCCGGGCGCGTGCTCGAGCCCGAGCAGGCTCTGGACCATGTGGACCCAGGCCGCGGCGAGCCGCTCGGCCGTGAACGGCACGCCGAGCGTGGCCCCCTCCCGCGCGCGGACCAGGGCCTGGATGACGGTCCAGGCCGCGAGCGCGGCGGCGCAGGGCAGCAGGCGGCGGGCGACACGGCCCCAGGCGTCGCGGTCGATCCACCAGGCCCAGGCCGCGAGCGCCAGCGGCAGCGGCAGCGCCGATTCCTTGGAGAGCAGGGCGGCGAGGTAGAGCGGCGCCGCACCCGGCTGCCCGCGGCGGAAGCGGGCCAGCGCCGCGAGCGCGAAGGCGAAGGCGAGCAGGTCCTGGCTGCACGAGATCCAGGTCAGGTTGACCCGCTGGAACGGCAGCAGGGCCCAGAAGAGCGCCCCCGCCATCACCCCCGGCCAGGGCAGGAAGGCCCGCAGCAGGTCGACGAGCAGGGCGGCCCCGCCGAGAAAGAGCGCGAAGTTGACCAGGTGGAAGACGAGTGGGTCGCCGCCCGCCACCGGTGCCAGGGTCTCGAAGTAGAGCTGGCGCGAGAGCGGCCGGTACCAGTTGCCGAGCGGCCCGCGCTCGGCGATCGAGACCGCCAGCGGCCGGCTGCGCGCGTCCTCGAGGAACAGGTAGTCGTCATTGAGGAAGCCGGTCCGGAGCGCATCACCGTAGAGCAGGGCCAGCCCTGCCACGGCGAGCACCAGGGCGAGCCAGGAGGGGAGCCGGCGCTCGGGCATGGCCGGCCACTCTAGCAGGCCGCGCCGGCCCTATAGGCCCCGTCGCCCCATGCCGATAACCCGCCGAGCATCCCCCGCACGCACGTTGCCCGTCAGGGAGGTCGGCTCATGACCGTGCCGCATTCGCCCCGCCTCGCCCACCTGGATCGCCGGGGCTGGTGGCTGTGGATCGTCACCTTCGTTCTGCTGATCGCGCTCTCGCTCGCGGTGCCGGTGCTCTATGCGCCGATGCTGCAGATGTTCGGAGAGGCGGACCGCGAGCGGCTCTGGGTGCGCGACGGCTACCTCGCCGGGGTCGGCATCTCAGGGCTGGTCATCCTGTTCTGCCTCTACACCGTGCTCAAGCAGTTCGAGATCAACAAGATCCGCGACCGGCTCCAGCGCGAGGCCAGCGAGCACGAGGACATGCGCAACCGCCTGTCGGAGATCTCGGCGCTGTTCAGCGTCTCGACCACGCTCAACCTCCAGCTCCGGCTCGACGTCATCCTCGAGATCATCGTGCGCCGCGTCGTGTCGACGCTGCGAGCCCAGCAGGCGTCGGTGATGATCTACGACCCCGAGACCGGCGTGCTCGAGACCCGGGCCTCCTACGGCCTCGAGTCGGAGTTCGCGCGCGGCGGCCGCCAGAAGCTGGGCGAGGGCATCGCCGGCTGGGTGGCGGAGCGCCAGCAGGCGGTGCTGCTCGGTCCGCAGGAGACCAACCAGACCTTCCGCCGCCACTACAAGGTGAACCGCAACATCAGCTCGGCGCTGTCGCTGCCACTCCGGGTGGGCGACCGCTGCGTCGGCGTGCTCAACGTCAACCGCATCAACCACCCGCAGCCCTTCCACGAGCACCATCGCGACACGCTGCGCCTGTTCGCCGAGCACGTCGGCTCGGTCATCGAGCGCGCCGACGTGATGGAGCGACTGTCCGCGCGCACCCGCACGCTGGAGGAGAGCAACCTCCAGCTCAGCGAGCTCAACCGGATGAAGGATGTCTTCCTGTCGACTGCGAGCCACGAGCTGAAGACGCCGCTGACCTCGGTGATCGCCTACGCCGAGCTGCTCGAGGAGCGCCAGCTCCCGGCGGCGCGGCAGAGCGACTTCCTGCGCCGGCTACGCAACGAGGCCGGCACGCTGATGGCCCTGATCGACGACATCCTCGATCTCTCGCGGCTCGAGACCGGCAAGATGGTCCTGCAGCGGGAGCCCCGGGTGTTCGACGAGGTCGCCCACGCGGCGGTCGAGACCGCCCGTCCGCTGGCCGAGAAGCACGAGGTCGGCATCGTCGAGACCTTCGGCCACCTCGAGGCCCCGGTGCGGATCGACGAGGTCAAGATCCGCCAGGCGATCGTCAACCTGCTGGCCAACGCCATCAAGTACAGCCCCGCCGGCGCCCAGATCGACGTCCGCAGCCGCCACGAGGGCAGCAGCCTGGTGCTCGAGGTGGTCGACCGCGGCCCGGGCATCCGCCCGGAGGACGCGGTGCAGATCTTCGAGCTGTTCGGGCAGGGGCTGCGGCCGGCCACCGACCGCGGCGGGAGCGGCAGCGGCATCGGCCTCCACCTGGTCAAACGGATCGTCGAGCTGCACGGCGGCCACGTCGGCGTCAACAGCGAGCCCGGGCGCGGCAGCACCTTCTGGATGAGGCTGCCGATCGCCGACGCCGAGGAGAAGGCCCAGGCCGCGTAGCGCCCGCCCGCCGAATCGCGGCGCGGCGCGTCGCTCAGGCGGCGAGATCCCTCGGGTATTCCTCGGAGCGCAGGGCGCGGCGGATGCTGCGGCCGAGCGGGATCGGACGCAGCTCGGTGGGCTCCGCCGGCACGAAACCGGTCGCCGCGCGCAGGATGCGCACGTGCGGGCGCGCCGGATCCTCGCCGTTGGGG
>Ga0137455_1000437_pt1 | contig 11283 bp, 10 predicted proteins | sample EasRivERMGT600_2_FD_102334 | JGI IMG/M metagenome (GOLD analysis project Ga0137455, IMG submission 102334) | Soil microbial communities from meander-bound floodplain in the East River, Colorado, USA - East River MetaG ERMGT600_2 | ecosystem: Environmental > Terrestrial > Soil > Floodplain ... | reverse complement strand
TAGGTGGCATCCACACCGACGTTGTAGCCGGTCTGACTCTTCTTTTGCACGGTGATCTCTTCATCGGCCCCAACCGTCGTGAACGAGCCGCCGGGCTCAGTGAACTCGACGTCGGTGACGGTCTCCTGCTCCAGGCGAAAGAACGACGGGCCACCGTAGACCATCACGTCGATCTTGTCGCCGAAGGGGATCACCCAGCCAATCTGCAGATGAGCTGCGCTCTCTTGCGATCGAGGCCGGGAACAGCTTCGTCGAGCGTGCGCGGGCGGTTGAAGAACACCGGGCTTGGAACTGACCCGGTCAGCCGTCCTTCGGTGTCGTTCTGTTCCTGATGATAGGCGGCGCCGACGGTCAGGTTGCGCCAGATGCGGAGGCCAACGCCCACATCGAACAGGCTGCCGGACGTAAAGTTGCTGGTAGAGGTGACGGTGGCCGTTTCCTCATAAATCGAGGAGACTCGCGTATCCGACATGGCGGAAGACCCAGACTCCACGCCCCAGCCGACGTTGATGTAGCCACGGTCTGCCCAGGTTGCACCCTGAGCTGAAGCCTGGCGGGCCGTACCTACGAACACACCACACACGATCAAAAGCAGCACTACGGATTTGTTCATCGTTTCCTTGGCTCCGAAAGTTCACACTAGCAGGGGGCCTGGGTTGCCCGTTCGGAAGGCAATGTTAGCATGAGAAAAACCGGGAAGACCCATAATTGTAAGGAAACGACGGAGTTAGTCCTTTCCCTGTGAAATTCTGCTACAATTCCGGTCGGCCATGTGAGCGCATGGGTCCCCAGCTCTTTGCACCCTCACAGCATTTTGCCGGCCACATCTTGGAGATTTGTTTGATGAAGTTTTTTCGAGTCGGCTCGTGCCTTGCCTTGTTGATGGCCGGCGTTGCCTGCACTCAGGCATCCCAGAACGTGACGGCCCCCACAGCAGCCGTCGGCGGCGCGACCGCCGAGACCGCTGGCTCAGATGGATCCACCCTCAAGGTGACGGCTCCGTCGCTGATCTCGCCGGTTGATGGCGCGCGAGCGGAAGATCGCCGCCCGACGCTCATCTATCTCAATTCGACTGGCAAGTACGGCGGCATCGGCGTCGCGTACGACATCGAGCTCAGCACACCCACGGCCGTGGTTTATACGCGCACCGTCGGCGAGTCGCCTGACATCGGCGCGCACTTGATCGAATTCGATCTCGATTACGACCTCACGTATTCGTGGCGCGTCCGCGCGCACCTCGGCAACCCCGACAGCTACGGGCCGTGGTCGCCATGGGCAACCTTCCTGTCGCCGACGCGTGCCGTCGCCGCCGGGCCGTCGGTCGGAACCCTGGTCGGCGGGTGCGCCGCGCCGCTCTCGGAGATGGGTCCTGGCGAAACGCGCAAGCCGCGGCCGAACGATTCCGCCATTGTGCGCGCGGTGGCCAGCTCCTTCCCCAACGCCTTGATACACTCTTGCCAGCCAGAAGGCGGGACGTGGGAATTCATGGACCGCACCGTTGATGCGCTGCGCACCAAGGATGGCCGCTATGGCTACAACTGCAAGCGCGGCAACTGCGGCGACCCGTCGCTCGACGTCGTCAGCTACTACTACCGACCCGACCCCGGTGGCTTCCAGGGCAGCCCTGATGTTTACATCTTCGACATCATGGGCGGCCACTGCGGACCTACCCCATCGGTGATTTGGAACGACGTGACCGACGTCACGTTCACGTCGGGCACGCTCGGCCGCACGACGTATCCGCGTCCGGGCCGCGTGGTCGCGCCCTGCACGCCGTAAATCTACAGACCCGGAGCCGGCCTGACGCCGGCTCCGGGCTCTTTGCCAGTGGCCGACTCCCAGTTCTACAAGACCTTCTCTGAAAAAAGCCTGACACCCTATGGCGCGGGACGCCGATCGCGCATCGAGCGCCATCGGCTGAGCCTGCTCGAGCGGTTCGCGAAGGCGCGCGGCGCGTTCTTCGAGATCGGCCCCGGCCACGGTACGCTCGGCGAGCTCGCGGTCGCTGACGGGTGGCAATACACCGCGATCGAAGCCAGCCCGATCTTGATGGATGTTCTGAAGAAGAAAGGCCTGAAGGTCATCGAGGCGTGGACGCCGCCGATGCCGATGGCCGACGCTTCCGCTGATGTCGTCTACGCAGATCAAGTGCTCGAGCACATGCGCGGCATCGATGACGCGCGCCAGTTCACCGCGGAGGCATTGCGCTCACTCAAGCCCGGCGGCATCTTCTTCGTCGTCGTGCCGGATTACTTGAAAGAGCGGCAGTTTTTCTGGGACGTCGATTACACGCACAACTTCGTGACGACGGAGCGGCGCGTGAAGCAGTTGTTCAACGACGGCGGGTTCGAGATTCTCCACGTCGAACGCGCGATCGGTCTTGCCACCGGCGTGAAGCGGGATCTCCTCGCGGCCGCCGCCGTCTTCATCAACATTCCGGGCGTCGATGCGCTCTCGCGGTACACGGGTACGGAAGATCTCGTCTTCAAGGTCCGCAAGAATCTTTTCGAAACCCTGACATTCGTCGCGCGTAAGCCTGCGTAATGCTGCTGCGGCTCGCGATCACGGCGATCATCCTGGCGATCCTCGCGATGGGGATCGACATGGGCGACGCGGCGCGCGCCATCGCCGCGATCGATCTCCGTTATCTCGCGCTGGTGCTCGGCCTGGTCGCGATCGATCGCACGGTGATGATCCTGCGATGGGTGCTGCTCCTCCGCGCCAGCGGCATCGTGATCACCACCGGCGATGCGGCGCGCCTCTTTCTCGTCAGCTCCTTCGTCGGCAGCTTCCTGCCGGCCGGTGTCGGCGCCGACGCGGCGCGGGCCTACGGTCTGGCACGCGAGAGCACGACGGGAAGTGAAGCACTGGCGTCGGTCGCCGTCGATCGCATCCTCGGCGTGTTCTCGATCGTGCTGATGTCAATGGTCGGCGTCCTCGCGTGGGCGCCGGCGCGCGAGGACTGGCGCATCGCCGTCGCAATTCTCGCGCTGACGATGGCCTGCAGCGCGGTGTTCTGGGCGAGTGACTGGCTCCGCTGGGCCATCCCCGACCAGCACCACGACCATTCGATCGCGCGGCGCGCGCTGCGATTGAGCGACGCGGTGGGCCGTTACCGCGGCCGCAGCGGCGTACTGGCGCACGTGATGGCCTGGTCGATTGCCGTGCAGGTCCTGCGCATCACGCAGGCCTACTTTCTCGGGCTGGGATTGGGTTTGACCGTGCCTTACACCTACTACCTGCTGTTCATGCCGCTCGCGCTGCTGATCCTGCTGTTGCCGATCTCCATCAGCGGTTTCGGCCTGCCGCAAGGAGCGATCGTCTGGCTGCTCCAACCGGTGGGCGTTCCCGACGCTCAGTCGCTTGCACTGTCGACCCTGATTGTCCTGACCGGCCTGGCCGGCAACCTGCCAGGCCTCTGGTTGTGGTTGCGGCAGCGCCGAGAAATCCAGTAAAATCTATCACTTAAGCCGCCTTCGCGCGGTGCGCTACGGCGGGCCAAGCCGCGGGCGCGCTGGGCAACCGGCGGGACCAACTCTTAATGGCACAAACTTACGCCGCGAAGTATCTCGCGAAAGCTGCGATGAGCGCCCCCCGTGATTTCATGCGGGCGGCGGTGGCGAAGTACACCCCGCTTCACCCGACGGTCTTCATCTTCCATTGCACCTTTGTCTGCGATGCGCGCTGCGAGATGTGCAGCAACTGGACGCGCGGCAACCGCAAGGAAGACATGACGCTGGCGCAGATTGAACGCGTGTTCAGCTCCAATCTCTGGAAGGACATCGAAAACGCGTCCATCTCCGGCGGCGAGCCGACCACGCGCAATGATTTGGTCGACATCGCCCGCGTGATGATCGACAAGTTCCCCAAGCTGCGGAAGCTCACGCTCAACACCACCGGCATCACGCATCACCGCGCGATTCCGATGCTGACCAAGATCGTCGAGCTCTGCAACGAGCGCAAGGTGATCTTCTCGACGCGCGTCTCGATCGACGGCGTCGGCGACATGCACGGCTCGGTGAGGAACGTCCGCAACGCGTTCGACAAAGCCGGCAAGACCATCGCCGCCATGCAGGAGCTGCAGAAGACCCGCCGCTTCAACTTCGGCATCTCGTCGACGATCTTCTCGAAGAACCTCGAGGACGCCGACAACATCCTCGCGTGGGCCAAGAAGGAAAAGCTCGACATCGTCTTCAACATGGTGCGCTTCACCGACGCCATGCTGGGCAACGCCGAGCTCGAGAAGGGCATGAAACCGATCGGGCTCGAAGAACAGAAGATGAAGAAGTTCTTCCTCGATCGCGTGCGGCAGGATCCGCTGCTCGACGGCCAGAACTACATCTACATGCACTACGCGGACATGATCGCCAACGGCTATCACCGCACCGCGCCCTGCCCGTTCATGACGCAGGGCATCATGTTGAACCCGAACGGCGACCTGTTCTTCTGCGAGAACAGCGACGTGATCGGCAACGCGACGCAGGAAGATCCGGAAGCGATCTACTTCCGCGAGACGGCGCAGCAGCATCGCAAGCACATCCGTGACGAGAAGTGCCCGACGTGCCTCAGCCCGTGCCAGATGAACGTCGCGGCGATCAAGCAGGTGGTGCCGTACGCGCGCTTCCTGGTGCGCGCGTCGATGGAAAAGCGGCGCTCCGGCATCGACAGCGTCGCCGCACACCCCGCCTAGCCGGCGCGGCATGGCCCGTGACCCCAGCCGAAAACGCGGACGGCCGCAGAAGTTCGGGCGCGCGGCACAACTCATCAGCCTGACTCTCCCCGCCGACGTCATTACGTGGCTGACCACGATTGACGATGACATGGGCTGGGCGATCGTGAAGATCTACGAGCGCGCCACCAAGGCGCGGTCCGCCGACGCGGAAGTCGCGCAGCTCGTCCGTTTCCCCGGCGATCGCGCCCTCATCCTGGTCCGCACGGAATTGTTCAAGGACATGCCGGGCGTCTCGTTGATTCCGCTCGCCGACGGCCGCGCGTTTCTCGCGATGGAAACCGGCAAGGGCGTCGCCGACCTCGAGCTGTTCGTGATCGATCGCATGGACGATCGCGGGATCGCCGCCGCCGAGCGCACGGCGCTGAACAAGCTGCGTCAGCTCCTGAAGCAGTGGCGCCAGGAAGGCGTCCGCTTCGAATCGCGATCGATCGTCATCGCGCACCACAAGAAGGGGCTGCCGCGGTGATTGTCGTGGCCGCGGTTGCGTGTCTCGCCGTCTATCTTGCCGTGGCCGGGCCGGCGGCGCTGGCCTTCGGCCTCATCTCACAGGCGATCTTCATCGCGCCGGGCATCCTGATCCTTCGCGCGATCGCGCCGCGCCAGGGCTGGCTGCCGATCGCGGCGTTCGGACCGCTCGTCGGTCAGGCTCTTGGTTGCTTCGTCATGACCCTGCTGTGGGTCGCGGGCGGGCGCGGACCGTGGCTCCTGATCGTCACACCGCTGATCGTCGCCGTGCTCGCGTGGCCGGCGCGACGGCTCGAAGGCCGGTGGAAGCTTCCGGCAGTTGAACGTGGCGATGCCGTGGCGATCGCCCTGTTGCTTATCTTGGTGACGATCATCGTCGGCCTGCCGTTCGCGCACGTCGGCGAGATGACGCCAAACGGCCAGGCCTATCGCGCCTACTTCACGGCCGACTACGTCTGGCGGCGCGCGGTCGTGATCGAGCTGGCGAAAGGCGCACCCCTTCCCGTCAATCCGTATTTCGCCGGCGATGTCCTCCACTACTACTGGATGCCGCACATCCTTACCGGCGCGCAGTATCGATTCGCCGGCGCGTGGGCGTCGCTCGACGAGCTGTTGCTGATTCGATCGATCTCGATCGATCTGTTCTTCGTCACGTTTCTCTACGGCGTCGTGCGGCTGTTCCGCGTCAGGCCGTGGGCGGCCGCGGCGGGCGCCGCCTTCGTCATCCTCTCGACGAGTTTCGAAGGGCTGTACGTCCTGTTCGATTTCTCGACGAGGAACGTCCCGATCGGCGCCGTCAAGAACCTCAACATCGACGCGATCAGCCGCTGGTATTTCCAGGGCATCCCGATCGACGGGCTACAGCGACTGCTCTTCTACCAACCGCATCACATCGTCGGCTACTGCATTGGGCTGATCGGCCTGCTGGCGCTGGCGGTCCGGACACGCGCGGTGGATCCGGCGGCCTTTGCCATCGGCGGAATATGCCTCGCTCTTTCGATCGTGATTAGCTCGTTCGCAGGGCTGATGGTGACCGTGGCGGCCATGCTGTTCGAATTCGTCGCTGTCGTCCGGTCGTTCGATTGGATGCGAGGCATCAAGCACGCGATTGCGGCGGCCATTCCACTCGCCGCCTCAGTTGGCATCGTTTTCTGGCTTGGCTATGTCGATCGCAGCGGCGCCGTCGTGGAATTCATCGTCAATCCTGTCGCGATGCACCGGTTCTGGTGGGTCACGCTGCTTAGCTTCGGCCCGATCATCGTCGTGACGGCGCTGGCGATTCCGGCGCTCATGTCCGAGCGGCGCGGCCTGTCGATTCTCGGAGCGCTCGCCGTGACCTCAATCGCCTTTTACTTCTTCGTCAACGTCCGCGATCACCAGGACGTCTACGTCGGCTGGCGTGTTGGCCACTTCCTGTTCATGTCGGCGGCGGTCGTGATCGGCGTGCTGCTCGAATACGTCCACGCCAGGCCATCGACCTGGCAGCCCTTGCAATGGGCGGCGATCGCGATCGCGCTCCTCGCCGGCCTGCCGACGACGATCATCGACATCTACAACACGCAGGACATCAGCGAGCACGGCGAAGCGCCGTACTTCACGATGATGATGCGACCCGACGAGCTGCAGGCCTTCGACTGGATCCAGAAGAACACGCGACCGGAATCCCTCTTCCAGGTCGATCCCATCGTCCGCGCCGTCGACTCGTGGGCGTACTTGCCGGCCTTCGCCGAGCGCCGCATGGCGATCGGCCTGCCGATCTCAATGGTGCCGCTCGCGAAGTATCAACAGGGATCCGAGGCGATCAATCTGATCTTCGAGGAGTCACCGCTCGCAGCCTACGAGCGTGCCGCCCGCGCCAAGGTGAATTACGTGTTGATCGGGCTGCAAGAGCGGCAGGCACATCCGGGCGTCGAAGAACGCTTCAACTCGATTCCAAACCAGATGCCGCTTGCGTGGAAGAACGGAACGATTTCGATCTACGAAGTTAGGTAGGCAACCGCAAGAAGCGGTTGCCTCCACAACTGCGGAGGCAGCCCTTCTTTGGGGCTGCCTACTTACGGCAGAATGCCATCAAGTGCCAGCCGAGTGGCCTCACCCATGATCGTGGCAGCGCATTGAAGGTGCCCACGAACATCGTGTTGAACGCGATGCCCTTCCATCCTTTGTGAAGACGCGATTTCACGGGAAACCGCTCGGGCACGATGCGCGTCTCGCGAAACGGCTCGAGCAGCTCTTTGAATTCCGCGATCGAATACTTCTTCAGGACCGGCGCATCCTCATGTTCGAGCGCGACCTTCATCAGCTTTGACATGGCGTTCAGCCACGACACGCGGTTGTAAACCATGAAGATCGCCAGACCGCCCGGTTTCAGCACGCGATGGCACTCGCGGATTAATTGCGGGGCGTTCGACGTGTATTGGATCACGCCGTGGCCGTAGACGACGTCGAATGCCGCATCCGCGTACGGCAACGCCTCGCCGTTGGCGACGCGAAGTTCCTCCGGGGTGACGCCATTGAGCGCGAAGTTTTTGCGTGCAAGGTCGATTGCCGTCTCCGCCAGGTCAACACCCGTGACGCGCGCGCCGCCCTGCGCGAAGCGAACGAGATCCGTGCCGATGCCGCATCCCACCTCGAGGAGCCGCTGTCCTTGGAATGAAGAGAAGTCCACCAGCTGCGGCAGGTAGTGCAGCTTGTCGAAGCGGTACTCATGGAGATCATCGAAGAACGCTTTGGTGCCGACCGGCTCGTCGGTCATTTCGAGGTCGTGTATTCGATGATTCCAGTAGTCCTGAATTTTTTCGATCATCAGCTCTGAGCTGTCTGTGCTTTCTGTGGCCCTGGTGATTTCTTCTGTGGCCCCTATCGTACAATGTGCACTTCAAAGATGCAGCGCGATCTCCGCCGTCTGGCGGACACGAAATTTGACGTCGTCGTGGTCGGCGCCGGTTTCTACGGCGTGACGACGGCGTGGGACGCTGCGCAGCGCGGCCTGTCGGTGGCGATCATCGACAAGGACGATTTCGGCGCCGCCACCTCGTTCAACAACCTGAAGACGCTGCATGGCGGTTTGCGATCGCTCCAGGCCTTCAACCTGCCGCAGATGCGGCTGTTCATCCGCGAGCGGCGCGCCCTTGCGCGCATCCTGCCGCACCTCGTCAGGCCGCTGCCGTTCGTGGTGCCGACGACCCGCGATCCACGACGGAGCGCGCTGACAATGCGAGTCGCGCTCGCCATCAGCGATGCCGTGGCTCGCGATCGCAATGACGGCCTCCCCGATCCGGGCACGCACCTGCCCGACAGCACGATCGTCTCGAAAGATGAGGCGCTGCGCATGAATCCGGTCGTAGCGCCCGAAGGCGTTACAGGCGGAGCGGTTTGGTACGACTACCAGATGCTCAGCACCGATCGCGTGACGCTGTCGTTCCTGCTGTCCGCGGTCGATGCCGGCGCGTGCGCGGCCAATTACGTGCGGGTCACCCGGTTCCTGCAGCAGAACAACCGCGTCATCGGCGTCAAGGTCGAAGACACGCTCACGAAGGAGACCTTCTCGATTCGAGGCACCGTCGTCGTCAACGCCGCGGGGCCGTGGGCCGCGAGCCTGCTCTCGAACCTTCCACTAAAGGCGCAAGGCGCGCCGCCGCCCCGGCTCTCGCGCGCCATGAACGTGATCACACGCAAGGTCGTGAACGATCACGCGTGCGGCGGACTCGTGAACGGCCGGTACCTCTTCATGATCCCGTGGCGCGACGTCTCGATGCTCGGCACTAGCCACGACGCGCACGAAGGCACGGCCGATCAACTGAAGGTCTCGCGCTGGGATCTCGAGGCGTTCCTCAAGGACGCGCGCGAAGCCTTCCCGCACGCGGACCTGACCACGGCCGACGTCCGGCTGATTCATCGCGGGCTCCTGCCGATGATTTCCGGCGAGGGCGCGCACGTCCGGCTGATGAAGGAAAGCCAGGTCGTCGACCATTCCAAGCACGGGCTGTCGGGCCTGGTCTCGATGTTCGGCGTCCGTTACACGACGGCGCGCCACACCGCGCAGCAGGCGGTGGATGCGGTGTTCCGCGTCCTCGGTCATGAGACCCCGCCACCGTGCCGCACCGCGGAAACGCCGCTTCAGGGCGGCAGCATCAATCGCCTGGACAGTTTCCTCAAGGCGGTCGCACAGCGTGATGTCGACGGCATCTCGCCGGAGACGCTCAAGCGCATCGCCACAACTTACGGGACGGGCTACGACCAAGTGCTGCAAATGGCGCGCGACATCCCCGCGCTCGGGCGCCCGCTCGGGAGCAGTTGCGACGTGATCGGGGCCGAAATCCTCTATGCGGCCCGCAGGGAAATGGCCCTGAAACTGTCCGATGCGCTCGTCCGCCGCACCGAAGCGGGCGCGGCCGGCCACCCCGGCGCCGACGCTGTCGAGCGCGCCGCCGCCATCATGGCCCGCGCGCACGGATGGGATGCGTTGCGGATGCGGAACGAAATCGGCGAGGTCGAAGCGTTCTTTCGGCTCCCGAAGGATTGAACTTTTTTCATAGAGGGATTCGCGCTTTTTCATAGGGAAGAAGAGTGCATTTATAGTAATCTCCCTCTGTACGCTGCCGGAGTGCGGCAGCCTCATAGGAGATCAGATGGCAAAGAAAGCAAAGAAAGCCGCCAAGCCGCGTAAAGCGAACGCTGCGTTCATGAAGCCCGTTCAGCCGAGCGCCGCTCTCGCCGAAGTGGTTGGCAGCAAGGCAATACCGCGTACCGAGGTCACCAAGAAGCTTTGGGCCTACATCAAGAAGAATGGCCTGCAGGACAAGACCAACAAGCGCATGATCAAGGCGGACGACAACCTGAAGGTGATCTTCAAGAAGCCGACCGTGAACATGTTCGAAATGACCAAGTTGGTCAGCAAGCACCTGTCGTAATAACCGTTAACACCCCTCTGTTACGGTGATCACGGGCGCGCGGGCAACCGCGCGCTCATCTTTTTTACGCGGGTCCTTCGGGCTTGCGGGCTACGGGCTTACGGGGTCAAATGCGCTTCGGCCCAGCGCTCGAACACCATCAGCGGGAACAGCGTGTGCGCGTGATTCTCGCGGCCTCCGGTGTGTTCGTCGATCAGCTGCGTCACGACAGCGGGATCGAACAGGCCGCGTCGCGCGATGCGCTCGCGGGAGAGCAGGTCGCGCATCAGCGGCTGCAGCTCGCGGCGCAGCCAGTTTTTCATCGGGATGCTGAATCCTTCTTTCTTGCGATTCAGGATCGACTCCGGCAGCACATCGCGCATCGCCTGCTTGAGGATCCACTTACGCTCGCCGTTGCGGATCTTGAGACGGCCCGGCATCGAGAAGGCCAGCTCCATCAGATCGCCGTCGAGGAACGGGGCGCGCGTCTCGAGTGACGTCGCCATGCTCATGCGATCGACTTTCACGAGGATGTCGTCGGCGAGATAGAGACTCAAGTCCGCATACAGCTGCCGGTTGAGCAGGTCGTCCTGGCCAAAGCGTCCGAGCGCGTCGCGCACCGGCGCGTAGACGTCGGTCGAGACGAGCGCGTCGCGCAGGCCGGCGTTGTAGAGGCGAGACTTGTCGCGGGCGCTGAGATACACCATCCAGCGGTAGTGACCGAGATCCGCGGGCGCGGTGGCGGCGCCGGCGCTGAATCGCTTGACCTTGTTGACCAGGCCTTTCTTCTTCTCCGTCGGCGGCAACGCCGACGCGACGCCGGCGAGCGCCGGCATCAGCGCATCGCCCATCCATCCGAGCTTCGCCGCCAGCGCCTGCGCCTGGTAGGCGTCGTAGCCGCCAAACAGCTCATCGCCGCCGTCGCCCGACAACACGACCTTGACGTGTTCTCGCGCCAGCTCCGAAACGCTGAACGTCGGGAACAGCGAGACATCGGCGAACGGCTCATCGAGATGCACGATCAATCGTTCGAACATCTCGCCGAGATCCGGCGACGCGGTCCGCTCGCGATGATTCGTCTTGAAGAGCGCGGCCACCTCGCGCGCATACGGCAGCTCGTTGTAGGTGCCGTCCGAGAATCCAATGCTAAAGGTGTTGATGGGCAGTGACGATGACGCGCTCATCAGCGCCACG
>Ga0137455_1000436_pt1 | contig 11291 bp, 8 predicted proteins | sample EasRivERMGT600_2_FD_102334 | JGI IMG/M metagenome (GOLD analysis project Ga0137455, IMG submission 102334) | Soil microbial communities from meander-bound floodplain in the East River, Colorado, USA - East River MetaG ERMGT600_2 | ecosystem: Environmental > Terrestrial > Soil > Floodplain ... | reverse complement strand
TGTCGCTTGCCGCCGTCTGATAGGCGGCGGACCGTTGTGCCGCAGCGCCTTGCAGGCTTGGCCACAGACCTGCGACGTTGTCCACGAATTCGTGCATCTGGCGCAGTGCGGGGGTGCTCGCGTCTGATCGTCCATACGGAGCAGTGGTGCCCGCGCTTCGCGCCGCGAGCACGCCCCTCGCCATCTCTTCATCGAGGATCGACGCTGCCTGCGACACGATCGACGCCGCCTGCTCGCCGACGACGCCGGCCGTGGCTTTGACAGGGTCCGACTGCACCGCGCCACCCTGCGCAGGCATGGGCAGCAGGGAAAGAGGCGACAGTGTTTCAGAACCCGGAAACGGGATCAGCCGCCGAAGAAACGCACTCGCCTCGTTGTCCACAAGTCCTCCTCCGACCTATACGTCCCTGCTGACCATGTAGGAAATGACCTGGTTCAGAAACGTTTTCTCATCCGACTCCGGCACATCGCGGAACGCCTGCGTGAACTCGAAGAGCGTGGCACCGGCGAGCTGCCTCGCAACCTTCCTTGCATGATCCAGGCTACCCCGCGATCGCATCAGATCCAGAATCCATCGAGTGTCCCCCACTGATCGGCCTGCGCGTGGCTGCCCGAGGTACGCAGTGACGCGAGCCGCCTCACGTGAATCCAGCTGCCGCAGCAGATGAATCAGCATCAGCGTGCGCTTGCCCTCGAGCAGGTCTCCGCCAATCTCCTTGCCGTAGCGACGTTCGTCGCCAGTCAGGTTGAGAAGATCGTCCTGAATCTGAAACGCGGTACCGAGGTAGCACCCGAAACGATTGAAGCGATCGAGGTCGACGCCGTCTTCCGTCGCGATGAGCGCACCGATACGACACGGATGGATGAAGCTATACCAACACGTCTTCTTGAGGACCATCCGCAGATAGTCCTCGTCGGTGACATCACAGCGATTGTCGCGCACCCAGCCAAGCTCCATCGCCTGGCCCTCGAGCGACTCCTGCATCATGTGGTCGAACTCGTCGTACACCCGCCACGTCAGGGGCAGACCCAAGTCCGGCAGGTTGTCACGGAGTATCCGAACACTGAGCGCCGTCAGCATGTCGCCGGCGTTCACGGCGATTGGAACACCGTGCTCGGCATGCAGCGTCGGAAGCCCCCGGCGCAGGTCGCTTTCGTCCTCGATGTCGTCGTGCACCAGAAACGCGTTGTGCAGCATTTCGATGGCCGTCGCGGACGCACGCGCGTCGGAAGCGTCACCGCCAAACGCCCGGCAGGTGGCAATGCAGAGTGCCGGTCGAATGCCTTTCCCCGTGCGCGAGAGGTACGACGTCAGCGGAGCGTAGAGATGGCGCTGTGGCTCTCGTTGCGGCACGGCCGACAACAGGGCAGCAAGGGTCGTCTGGCGATAGTTCGAGAGCTGAGCCTGAAACGTGTCTGTCGCCATTTCTCTCCAGATTCTATTTCGGGATGATCTCAACCCTGCCGGAGCCACCAGCGTTGCCGGGTGTGAAGCCACCTTGCCTCGCGCCCTGCGCCTCAACGAGACGAATCGCCAGCAGGCGGACCACCCGCTCGATCAAGGCCGTCGCCTCGCGCCTGAGGTCGGACGTCACGCCCGGCTGCGCGTCACGGTCGGCGAACGATAGGAATGCCTGATAGGGCAGCGGTGAGTCAGCTTTGTACGCTTTTGAAAGCCCCTGCTCCTCGGAGCCGCGTTCCAAGGCCTGTATCGACTTGTCCGCCAGTTCGGTGACCGAAAGCCCGAAGCGCACGAGCGTGTCATCCCACGGCAGCCCCTGCACGTACCGAATGAGATCGAGCTCACGCCACGGCGCGAAGATCTCCGGCTCGTACAGGTCCCACACACCGCAACGAGGAGTACCGGACCCTGCCGCGTCGAGGATGCCGTTCACCGCTCTTCGAGCAGCTTCGTTGGCTGCTTCCATTGTCGCGAGGTCGGTGTAGGTCCGTACGTAATCTGAGGCCAGAAACAGGTTGGGAATTTTAGAGACAGCCTCGGGCCGAAGCTTCCATGTGTCGATCAGATTGACGAGCAACGGCTCTTCGTTCGCCGTCGTACCCGCGAGGCGACTCAGGCTCGGGTCCAGACTGAAGCTGTGGAGCTCCTCGTCCTTCAGGATGGCCACGTCTCCATAGTTCAAACTCCGCTTGAGCTGTTCCCAGACCTCCGTCTTGACCTCCTCGGGGGTGCAGTCTTTCGCGGCCTTGCCGTTCAAGCCTGGCTCTCCCCATTCGGAGATGTCAACGGAAATGATGCCCCTCACCGTGCCGTCTCCGTATCCCGACAGGCTCACGTGCCTCCAGAACTGTGCCTGAGAAATCGACGTGAGCGCCCATGGAGAATCCACAAAGATATTGTGCCCGTGGGCGAGCGGCACATCTTCCTTGAGGTAGATCTGGATGCCGTTCATCCACTCCGTGATGTCGTCAAGGGTGAACAACGAGGAGAACGCGGGATCAGCCCTCATCATGTCAGGCGTGATGAGATCGATCACGTCTTCGACCGGCAGCGCGAAGATGAAATAGTCGCCGCTGACTGTGACCCTCGACCCACCTCGATCGATCGTGGCCGAGCGGATGCGCTGGCCATCGAACGACACTGCGGTCGCCTTCGAGTTGGGGTGATAGGCGACACCTTGTGACTCCAGATAGCGCCGCCAGGGATCGATCCAGACATCGTTGGTCGGACCGTTCAGCACCCGGTCCGTGCTGGGTCCCGGTGTCACGATGTCGAAGAGCAGCTGGACGAAGATGTCGCCGATGGTCTTGGTGCTTGCGGTGCGAGCTTTTGCGGCGACGAGCGAGCGCGTGATCCCGTGGCCAAGCAGCTTCTGATAAGCGAGCGAACGGTGCTCTGCGCCGATGAATTCCCACCAGCCGATTTTTTCGTAGTCTGCATTGCGCCGTTCGCGGCACGACGTGACGATCTGCCACACTTTCGAGCCGAAGAACCTCAGATCATCGTGAGTCAGATCGAGATCGCCGTTGATAAAGCGGGTGACGTCGTCCAGCATCGCGCGCACGTCGGTCACGGTGCGGGGCGAACGGGCGATCAGATCGACTGGATAGCGTCCGTACCGGTTCAACTGACATCGCGTCGTGTCGACAAGGTTATCCACAACAGTTCCAGAGGGCCCGTACGGGATCCGGCCCATCGTGTGGGTGATGTGACGGTAGAAGCGCGGGAAGAACCGGAACCCGTGTTCGCCCGGCAAGTCCTTGCGGCCGTCCTTGCCCGACCTCGGCACCGAAAAGCTGCGGGCCTTACCTCCGGGAATAGGAAGAAGTTCGTAGACTTCGACGTCGAAGTTGCGCTCGATCAGCTCGTGGGCAGCGCTCAGACCTGCGATGCCGCCGCCGAGGATGATGACCTTCGGATTCACGGTTCACGCGCCTGTGCCCTTATGTACTCTAGCGGCCACCGCATTCTTCACTTAGGTTCCTTCTCGTCGGCAAATTTTCTTGCGAGAGCAGCCGCTCTCTTAGCGCGATCCTTGTGACTCAGTGCCTGTGTCTCAGCCTCAATAGTGTCACTCAAATCGATTGCCGCCTTTTTCTTCTTATGGGCGTCAACCACTTTCGCCTCCTCAGTCCTAGCCTTTGCTACTGCTGATGTCGCCTGACCAGCCGCGTTTTCCGCCTGTTCCGAAGCTGTTTTCGCCGCCTTGGCCGCTTGTTTAGCGACATCCCCTGTCGTGATAGCGGCTTTCTTAGCCTCCGTCTCAGAGGTTGTCGCAGCATCTCCCGCCGCAACAGCCGCGTCCCGAGCAACTGTCAAAGCCTCCTTTACGGCCTTAACCGCTTCGTCGTCTTTCTTAGCCGCCTCTGCAGCCTCATCTGCTTTCTTGTTTTTCTGATCCTCTACCGCCGTCAAAACTGTCACAAGCCCTGCCACAGACACTGTCGAGTCACTAGGCCCTTTGTTTTTGTACTTGGCAGCCTTCTTATTGCCCTTGGCAGCCTTCTTCGCCATTGATTTGTCCTCCGGTGGTTTTGCCTCAGTCTGCGACACCGGCTGAGGCTGGGGCTCTGGCACCGGTTGAAGCTGCGATCCCAGGGTCTCTGATTTCGCATCGGCCATGTCGCTAGCCGTTTCCTGCCGACCATTCGTCTCCATCTGTGACCTTTTCACTTCATCAATTCAGCGAGTTCCGTAAGGTTCCTTAGTCTCTGCTGTTCGAGAAGGTTGTCAGCTAGCACGGGTTGAATTCTGAAACCATCAACTGGCGGCTTGGCGTCCCTAATCCTCAAAACGAACCGCTCGTACACCCGAAACAGGAATTTGGCATCTGCCTGGCGCAGAAGGAATTGAACGGTTGGTGGTGTACCTACGACGATGTCTACAGCGTTGCCAGCGAGAGAGACCACAATTCCCGTGCTTCCCTCAATCTTTCCCGAGCGCAGCAAGGGCCCCCCCTTCAGCAGCGGCGTGACCCTGTCAGCGGGAAGCACAAGAGAGATTGATGGCTCATGCACTCCTTCAAAGAGCCTGTTGCCCAGGACGCATGCGAAGGGAGCAGGGTGCGATCGGTCCTCGAGTTCGTGAATCGCCTGCACCACAGCCGACACAACGGCCTGTCCTAGCGTGACCGCCGGGTCCAAAGGAGGGAATTGCCGTCTCGCAGGCAGATCAGCCAGTCCCTGCTGCGGTTCGACGGTGTTCACGACGATCGGCGAGTCGTCGGCCCGATAGCCACGGCCGAATCCCTCGAACACAATGCGATCCTCTTCCTGCGCCAGAATGTTCGCCGCGCGCCGAAACGCGAGCAGGGCATTCGACAGCGTCTCATCAGCAACCTGTTCGCTCGAGAGCAGAACGTTCACAGTCAGGTTCACAAGCTTCAGGTTCACGTAATCGTGATCTGCATCGAGCTTGACTGTGGGTGGTGTCTGCGGTGTCAAGGCATCGACTCGTATGAGGCGTTCATTACGCACTGTCTCCGTGCTCCCGGCAAGCGGCCCATAACACGGGAGGAATGCTGAGGCCACGCTGGCCTTGCCGAACGCCTCGTTCACGGCGTCGTTCACCTTCTGCCACTGGGCGTCGCTCCAATTCAATTCAGCCATCGTGAGCCTCTCGCGGTCTTACGGTTCCCTTAAATGCGGAATTCCTGAAATCGTGGGATTTGGGGTCACCACCCGTGAGCCGGCGGATGGCGAGCGCGATTATGCCTAAACAGCTGAGCCGGGGCAACAACTCCTGGATCCCGGCGCCGCACTGCCCGCGGTGGCGACCGATACCCGGAAATTCGGACGGTAACACCTTCGTCAGGGAGGTGGTCTGCCCAGCCGCCACCCTATTTCCGACCCGGGACTCGACCACGCCGAAATTGACGAGCAGGATGTAGTGCCTCCGCCGCCACAACACCTGTGCCTACATAGAAGAACGATCACGAGCGCGATTTCAAACAGCTGAGAAGTCCAAATCGCTGTGACTGCCGGATCGGCGCTCTGAATCGCGCGCCCCGGAGAGCTCGGACCTGGATTGGTTCAACGAGTTCGCCTATCTGTTGGGTGTGGCGCTCCAGATAGGGGATGACGCCGCAATCGCATTGGCAGCCGCTGGAAGTACGGTAGGAGATTGGCGGCGACCTCTACGAATGCAAACGGACGTCGATGCTGAGCCGCCTGTTCGGCACCGACGTCCTAGTCGTCATTACACTCCCGCAGCCTTGAGCGCGGCGAGCACGCGCGCGTCTCGGAACGGAATTCGACGCAGACGAACGCCGGTCGCATCGTAGATGGCGTTCGCGACCGCCGCGATCATCGGTTTGCAGGACGTCTCACCCGCTCCATAGTGCGGAAGATCCGGCCGGTTCGGATTGGGATCTCCATTCACCAGCACGACGTCGATCCTGGCCGGCGTGTCGAGGTGCGTGAGAGAGGGATGTGAGATCCAATTCACGCTCGTGACCTTCTCGGTGTCGAACTGCACTTCCTCGTGGAGCGCGCGGCTGAGTGAATGGAGCATGCCCCCCTCGATGGTGCGACGCAACCCTTCGGGGTTGATGACCAGCCCGCAGTCGTGCGCGCAAACAAGCCGCTTCACCCACACGTGACCGGTTCTCCGATTCACCTCGACCTCGGCGATCTCCGCGACGACGGTTTGGCCACGGTAGGTGTAGGCGATGCCTCGCCCTGTGAGAATGTTTCCGGTGCCGACTCCTCTCGGCGACGAACGAGGTTCCCACCCATACGCCTCCGCCGCCGCCTTGATCACGGCGATGGAACGCGCCCGCTTGAACCCGTTGTCATCAGCGGTGCTGGCCGTGAGGAGCTTCATGCGGAACGCGACCGCGTCGGCCTTCGCCGCGACGGCCATTTCGTCAATGAACGATTCGGCGGCGAACGTTGACTGTGGACCGTTGGGATCACGCAGGTTTCCGGTGCGAAGCGGCGTCTCCCACACGAGGGGCAGGCTCACGACCTGTGTGGCCGTGCGCTTGTTCGGAATGACGTACATGTCCGAAGGCGTGGCCGCGCTGCCAGGAGCAGGCGTGGCGCGCCTCGTTCCCATGAGCTGCGCGATCAGTACGGTCTCTGCCTCGTTATATCCGAGGTGGCAATAGTCCGCAGATTGAGCGTTGTAGTCCAACGCGGTGAGATTGCCCTGGGCATCCAGAGCTCCGCGCATCTTGAACGTAAATGCCGGGCCCTTGGTGTCCCACGCCGTTTCCTCCTGCCTCATCCACTGCATGCGGACCGGCCGGCCGATCTCCTTGGCGAGGTACGCGGCCTCGAAGCCCGCGTCATCCGCGGCCGTGCGGCCATACCCCTGCGGGCCCTCCATCCAGACGACGCGCACCTGTTCCCGTGGTATCCCCAGAAACTGCGCGACGCCGTTCCGCAGACCGTAGGACTTCATGTCATTGGAATAGATCGTCATCTGGCCGTTCGACGGATCGGCCATGGCATGGGCCGGAGCGAAGGCCGTGTGCCCCTGGAACGGAACGTCGTATTCGGCTTCGACGACCTTCGCCGCGCCTGCCAGCGCCGCGTCGGGGTTCCCGACCACGTTTGGCGCCTGGCTCGACGTGGGCTTCGCGCTGCGCATGTAGCTGAACAAGTTCTCCGATGTCGGAAACGCAGGTGTCGCCGGCTTCTGCCAGTTGACCTTGAGCTGTCTCGACGCCGCGATCGCCTGCTCTTCCCGCTCGCAGAGCACTGCAACGTAGTTGCCCTTGTTCACCACCTTGATGAATCCAGGTATGCCTCGAACGGAAGATTCGTCGATGCTGACCAGCGTTGCACCCGCCACGGGCGGCTTCACATTGCGCGCGTGAACCATGCCGGGAAGCTTCACGTCCACGGCCCACTTCAGTGAGCCGTCCACCTTGGGAGGAATGTCATAGCGTTGCGGCGACAGGCCGACGATCTTGAGATCTTGTACGGCCTTCACCTTTGCCAGGCCGGTGGTCGCATTGATGTCGTTACCCGTCAGCGCGACGTTGAACCTCTTTCCCCCGATCAGCTCTCCGTACGTGACCCTCTTTGAGGGATCAGCTTTGACGGTGATGACAGCGTCGCTGACGGCGAGTTGATCGACAGACACGGCAAACCGCGCCGATGCCATCTCCAGCAGCACTCGCCGAGCCTCGGCAGCCACGCGCCGCATCGGCCAGCCATCGGTCTGAATCGCATCTGAACCGCCCGACCCGCCCTGGTCAACCGTGACGTCGGTGCTGCCCATGATGCAGGTGGTGCTCTTGTACGCGATGTCCAGTTCATCAGACATCATCTGGCGGAAGGCGGTGCCGGTACCCTGGCCACAGTCCGTCTTACCGACGTAGAAGGTCGCGGTGTTGTCCTGATGAATGACGATCCACGAATCGAGCTGTCGGAAGTTGGGGTCGGGATACAGCCCCGCAGCCTGGGCGCTTACGCTCGCGACAAACGGAGCCGCGACTGCCGCGGCGCTGAAGCTCACGACGAGCATTCCCGAGGTCTTCAGGAAGTCGCGGCGCGAGGTCGCCCCGTTTCGCTCTTCCAGCAGATCTTCGATGTGTGTGGGAATCTTCGTGAAGGGTGTCATGCAGTCACGCCCTTTCCCGATTTCTCTGCCACGCGCTTGATGGCGGCCTGGACACGATAGTACGTCATGCAGCGGCACAGGGTCCGAGCCATCCCCTCGCGGATCTGCGCGTCGGTCGGATTCGGATTCTTGTCCAGGAGTGCCTTGGCCGTCATGATCTGCCCGTTCTGGCAGAAGCCGCACTGCGGGACCTGCTCGTCAATCCAGGCCTGCTGCAGAGGGTGCAGCACGCCGTCTTTGGCGATGCCTTCGAGCGTCGTGATCTCGCCTTTCACGCTGGACGTCGGGGTGATGCACGACCGAACCGCCGCGCCGTTGATGATCACCGTGCACGCCCCGCACTGGCCAAGTCCGCAACCAAACCGCGGACCCTGCAGACCGAGATCATTGCGCAGGATATAGAGCAGCGGAGTCGAGGGCTCGATATCCAAGGTGTGCGCGCCGCCGTTCACCCTCAGTGTGATGACGCTCATTCCCCACTCTCCTTACGAACTGGATCGGACGAGTAACACACAGCCTGACGCCGGCACCAAGCGGCATCCACTCTGCAGATCGCGCGAATTGTACAAGATCTGTATACAATTTCTCCTGAATGCTGCGATTTCTCAGCGCCGGCGAGTCGCACGGCCAGGCGCTCGTGATTACTGTCGATGGCATGCCCGCGGGTCTCGATCTCGACGTGGATGCGCTTAACGCCCAGTTGCGCCGGCGCCAGGGCGGGTACGGCCGAGGGCGTCGGATGGCGATTGAAAGCGACCGCGCCGAAATCCTGGCCGGCGTCCGCCACGGCCGGACGACCGGCGCGCCAATCGCGCTCCTCATTCGAAACCGCGACTGGGTCAACTGGCAGCAAACGATGTACGTCGAGCGCGAGATGCCGGAGACGGCATCGGGGACAAAGCGCGCGGATGTGACCCGTCCGCGTCCAGGTCATGCGGATCTGGCGGGGGCGATCAAATACGGTCACGAGGACATCCGCGACGTGCTCGAGCGCGCGAGCGCGCGTGAGACGGCATCACGCGTGGCCGCCGGGTCGTTGGCACGTCAGCTCCTCGGACACTTCGGCGTTCGCGTCGCGAGCCATGTGTCGGCGATCGGCGACGTGATGCTTCCCGCGACGCGGACCGTCTCGTTCGATGAGGCGCAGGCTATTGCAGATGACGCACCGCTGCGGTGCGCGGATACCTCCCTCCAGCAGCAGATGATGGCGTTCATCGACGCCGCGCGGGAAGCCGGCGACACCGTCGGAGGTGCGTTTGAGGTGATTGCCACGGGCGTCCCGCCCGGCCTCGGCTCGTACGTGCAATGGGATCGCAAGCTCGATGGCCGCCTGGCGCAGGCGGTGATGTGCATCCACGCGATCAAAGCGGTTGGCATCGGGATCGGGCCGGACGTGGCCTTTCGACCCGGGTCGCGCGTGCACGACGAAATTCTGCCGCCGGAATCCGATGCACACGCGCCGCAACGGCCGACCAACCGTGCCGGGGGCCTCGAGGGCGGCGTGACCAACGGCGAGGACGTCCGGGTCAGCGGCTTCATGAAGCCGATCGCAACGCTGATGAAGCCGCTGCGCTCGGTCGATTTGAGCACGCTCACCGATGCGCCGGCCGCGATCGAGCGTAGCGATGTCTGCGCGGTCCCGGCGGCGGCGGTGGTCGGCGAGGCAATGGTCGCGTTCGTGCTCGCCGACGCGTTCCTGGAGAAATTCGGCGGCGACTCGATCGAGGAAATCGCGCGCCATTACGAGGCGACCGCGGAGCAGGTCCGGCGGCGCTTCACATCGCGCACCACGGCCTGACACTGTGATTCGTCCGATTCTTCGCTACGGTGCCGACGTGCTGCACCAGCCGGCGAGCCCTGTCGCCGGGATCACCCCCGACATCCTGCGGCTCGTCGACGACATGGTCCAGACGATGTACGCAGCGCCGGGGATCGGCCTGGCGGCTACGCAGGTCGGCGTGCCGCTGCGCATTTTCGTCGCTGATGTCTCGCTCGGGCGCAATCGCGCGGATCTGATCACCTTGATCAATCCGGAATTCGTCGAGCGCGACGGCATGCAACTCGAAGAGGAAGGCTGCCTGAGCGTACCCGGATTCAACGCAACGCTCGCCCGCCCCTCCCGCGTCGTCATCAAGGGCCTCAATCGCGACGGGAGCGATCAGGTCGTCGAAGCGACCGGCCTGCTCGCGCGCTGCTTCCAGCACGAGATGGATCACCTCGAGGGCACGGTATTCGTCGATCGCCTTCGGGGTCTGCAAAAGGATCTCATCGTCAGAAAGATCAAGAAACTGTCTCGCGCCGGGAAATGGTAGGACATGGTCATTGTGTTTTTCGGGACGCCGCAGTTCGCGGTGCCCACACTCCAGCGCCTGCTTGATTCCACTCACACCGTGGCGGGTGTCGTCACCCAGCCAGACCGCCCGCGGGGCCGCGGACACCGAGTCACTGACGCACCGGTAAAGGCACTGGCCGTCGAGCGGCTCATTCCCGTCATGCAGCCGGACCGCTTGAAGCCGCCGGACGTGGCCGACGCGATGCGCGCGTGGCAACCTGACCTGGGTGTGGTCGCTGCGTACGGGAGGATCATTCCGGAACATCTTCTTGCCATTCCACGCCTTGGGATGATCAACGTTCACGCGTCGCTGCTTCCCAGGTATCGTGGCGCGGCGCCAGTCCATCGAGCGGTCATTGATGGCGAGTCCGAAACCGGCATCACTATCATGCGCATCGTCAAGGAGCTCGATGCCGGCGCCATGTTCGCCAGGGCAACCCGCCCGATTGGCCCTGATGAGACCAGCGACGTCGTCGAAGCAGCGCTGGCGGAGCTTGGTGCGAATCTACTCGCTCGGGTTGTGGAGCAGATCGCTGCAGGCACTGCGCGTGAAGAGCTGCAGGACCCGGCGCGTGCGACGTATGCCCCGCGGCTGACAAAAGAAGAGGGACTCATCGACTGGTCCCAGCCGTCATCGGGGATCCACAACCGAGTGCGTGGGCTCTACCCGTGGCCGCACGCCTACACTTTTGTTGACGGCGCGAGACTGATTGTGCTGCGATCCCGCGTCGATCCAGCGGACCTCGAAGGTCCGCGCCGCAATGAAGACACGGCACCCGCTCTACCCGGCACGATTGTCGACGTCACGCGCGACGCGATTCACGTGGCTACCGGCGAGGGCGGACAGCTCGCGATCGTCGAGGTGCAGCCGGAAGGTCGCCGGCCGATGCTTGTGCGCGATTTCCTGGCCGGTCACCCGATCAG
>Ga0137455_1000433_pt1 | contig 11323 bp, 7 predicted proteins | sample EasRivERMGT600_2_FD_102334 | JGI IMG/M metagenome (GOLD analysis project Ga0137455, IMG submission 102334) | Soil microbial communities from meander-bound floodplain in the East River, Colorado, USA - East River MetaG ERMGT600_2 | ecosystem: Environmental > Terrestrial > Soil > Floodplain ... | reverse complement strand
AGGCGCGATAACGCGTTGGGCCGCGTGTGATCACCGTTCCAGCAGTGCTCGGCGCGATCCCCGTACTCGATATCGCCGTCGAAATACGGGTCCTTCGTCGTCGACAGGAATTCCTCCGCGAGATACACGGCGTTGTTCAGGTAGAAGTTGTCCATGTCGCCGACGTAGATGTTCAGCTTGCCCTCGAGCTTCTTGCCGAGGCCCTTGTTCCATTCGCGGCGGACGATGTCCATCAGGTCGAAATTCTGGCGCCAGTACTCCGCCACTCTCTTGTCGATCACGCCGGTGCGCTTGTCGAAGATCCGCGCGGGATAGCCGTCGGGGCCGACCGGCGAGAACACGGCCTCCCACACATCCCATTGGCCGCCCGATCGTGTCTTCGTGCCGAGCACTTCCTCGAGGCGATTCTGTTCCCACACCATCGAATCGACGTGGCCGAGATAGTTACGGTGCGCCGGCCGCGGCGTCTTCTTCCAGGTGTCGTCGAGCCAGAACGCGTTCTTGTCCTTGTAGATGTCGATCGTCGTATACGCGCGGAAGTCGATCGGATCGGGGCAGCCGATGTAGGCGCCGTTGAACGCGTCGGGGTATTTCACCTGCGCGCCCATCGCTTCCCATCCGCCGGTCGATCCGCCGTACATGAATCGCGCCCAGCCCTGCCCGAGGCCGCGATATTTTTTTTCGAGATACGGCAGCAGCTCCATCACGATCGCGTCGCCGTACGGCCCGATGTTCGCGGAGTTCACGGCGTAGCTGTCGTCGTAGAACGGATTGGCGTGCTGGATCTCGATCACGATCGCGCGCGGGAAATTCGGCCCGGTCCAGTTGCGATAGAACTGCGACGCGTATTCCTGCTGCGTGCGGTTGTAGCCCTTCCAGTTGAATCGCGCCGAGAAGTCGGGCGCCAGATTCGGATCCGGCGCCGTCTCGCGCCAGTTGGTGAGATCGGCGGGGAAGTGGCCGTGATAGATGAACAGCGGATACTTCGCGTCGGGATGGGTGTCCCAGCCCTCGGGCAGCAGCACGTGCGCGCCGAGATGCATCGGCCGTCCCCAGAAGCGCGACAAGCGCTCGCTGAGAATCTCGTCGTGCCGGACGTATTTCGTGTCCTTCGGCTTCGGCAGCGGCTCGATCGTCTTGTCGAGCGTGATCGCGACGGTGCCGCCCTTGCGCGGATCGGTCGTGATCGTCTGCGGGGTGCTAAAGACGTTGCCAGGCGCGCGCGCCCACTGCTGACCCTCGCCGCGATCCATCGGCATCTTCACGATGTGCCCGGCACCGCGCTTGAAGGTCTCGTACTTATGGATCAAGGCCTGCACCGAATACGTGCCGGCGGGAATGTCGTTGATGCTTTCGAGCGGGAAGCCGATCGCCGATCCGTCGAGCGTCGCCGCCGAGCCGGCCTTGAGGCCATCGACGTCGACGCCGAAGATCAACTGACCGCTGACGCTGTCGTTGATCTGAAACCGCGGCTCGCCGGCGCGCGGATCCTTCGCGAGCATGACGAGCAACCGCCCATCGACCGGCTGCGTGCCGGCCGAGACAGGCAGCGTAACGTTGAACCGCAGCGATCCGCCTTGAGCGATCGGGTTGGACGATTGGGCCGCGAGAACGATGGCAAGCCCAAGAACCATCGCCGCGTATGGTTTCTTCACGCGGCGATACTAACCCGCCTTAGGCACCTTAGGCACCCTAGCTCTTGAGCGCTTCGCTCAGGGCCAGCGCGAGGCCGGCGCGGTCGGTGAGGCCTTGCGGCGGATAGCCCAGCGCGTTTGCCGCCGTATCGCCGAATAGACACGCAATCACGGTCGCGCGATCGTGGGCGTCGAGATGCGGGGCGATCACGCTGCGCGTATAAGCGAGATCGTCTTCGTCCAGTACCGGCGTCGTGCAACCGGCGCGAGCCATCGCGTAACCTTCCTGCTCGAGCATCGCCTGCACGGTTTTCGCGGGCGGATGCCGCTGCAGGTATTCGGTCCGGTAGATCGCCGTCAAGATCGCGTCGCGCACGTTGACTGCGGACGCCGGCTCGCTGGTCCACAGAATGCCGGTGATGAATCCCCTCCTGGTGATGGCGGCGCTCTCGATGCGATGCGCGAATTCACTGGCCCAGCGATTCGTCCACCCGCCCTTGAGATCGTCCGACACCACCAGGCCGACCCGGAACTCGTGGCTGGCCACCTCAATGGTCTGCGTGGCGCCGTCGATCGCCTCCTGGGCAATCCTCTCGGCGCCAAGGGCGATGTAGTCGTCGATGAGCGCCGGGATGTGGTCCTTGCCCATGGGGTTCATCGCCACGAGCGGCAGGGCCAGATCGCCGGTTTCGGCGTCGGTCATCGTCTTGATGTATTCGCGGAACCGTTCCATCCCGCGGGGCATGGCGTATAAATCCCGTTGCGTCTGCAGGAGTGGAAGAAAGCTGAGCTTCATGTAAACGGCCTCGATGGGGGCCCGTATTAGAGGATACTATTCGCCTCTGGTTTGAGAGGAGTCCCTTGATGCGATCCCTGTTTCTGAAATCGGCGTTGATCCTCACAGTGGTGCTGTCCTGGTCGGGCGTTCCCGCGGCGGAGCGGACCGACGCGGCCAACGGCACGAACCCCGCGTTCAAGACCATCGGCCCGCTCGCGTTCAGCCCTGACGGCGTCCTGTTCGCCGGCGATACGCAGTCGGCGGCCATCTTCGCGCTCGATCTCGGCAAGGCCGCCACCGGCGGCGCGCCGGGCGCGAAGGCGATCCCCGCGTTCGATCAGAAGGTCGCGGCGCTGCTCGGCACCGACGTGCGCGAGATCACGGTAACCGATCTCGCGGTGCATCCGAAGACGCGCAACGCGTTCGCCTCGGTGATGCGCGGCCAGGGCACCAACGCCCAGCCCGCGCTGCTGCGCATCGACGGCGCCGGCAAGATCGATGTCGTTGCGATGGGCGACGTCAAATACAGCAAGGTCGATCTGCCGAACGCGCCGGCCGCCGTTCCCGGCGCGCAGAACAACGCGCGCACCTCGTCGATCACCGACATGGCGTTCGTCGACGGCCGCCTCTACGTCGCCGGCCTCTCGAACGAGGAGTTCTCGTCGAAGCTGCGCTCGGTCAGCTATCCGTTCAACACCATCGACAACGGCGCCAGCGTCGAGATCTATCACGGCAACCACGGCCAGTTCGAGACGCGCTCGCCGGTCTACACGTTCGTGCCGTACAAGGTGAAGGGCGAAACGAATCTCATCGCCGGCTACCTCTGCACGCCGCTCGTGAAGTTCCCGGTCAACAGCCTCAAGTCGGGCGCCAAGGTGATGGGCACGACGATCGCCGAGCTCGGCAACCGCAACCGGCCGCTCGACATGATCGTGTATCAGAAGAACGGCCAGGAGTTCCTGCTGATGTCGAACAACAGCCGCGGCGTGATGAAGATCCCGACCGCGAACTTCGGCGATGCCGCGAGCATTACCGCGCGCGTCTCGACGGAGAAGGGCGGCATCGGCTACGAGAGCATCGACTCGATGAAGGGCGTGGAGCAGCTCGATCTCCTCGACGCCACCCGCACGATCGTCCTGGCGCGCACGGACGCCGGCGTCCTCAATCTCGACGTCGTTGCACTTCCGTAATCGGCGGGATGCGTAATCTCAAGAGCGCGGTCGTCACGGCCGCGCTCTTTTTCTTTGCGGCGTGCGGCGGCGGACCCGCGCCCGGACCCGCGCGCATCGTTCTCAACAGCGACAAGCCGCGGCCGACGATCGAGGTCGTCGACGTGCCGGCCGCACAGCTCACCGCGCTGCAAGGCACCGAGTCACGCGAGGCCTGGACGGCGGTGCTGAAGGTGTCGGTCGGACCCGATCAGCCCGCGACCATCGGCACCTATCACATCGACAACGGCCGCATCGTGTTCACGCCGATGTTCCCGCTCGATCCGGGGCGCCAGTATCACGTCACGTTCACTACGCCTGGCGCCGCGCCGCTCACGTCGATCGTCTCGCTGCCGGCGAGGAGCACGACACCGACGACAATGGTGGCGGAGGTGTATCCGACGGCGGAGGTCGTGCCGGAGAATCAGCTGCGTCTCTACATTCATTTCAACGCGCCGATGGGCAGCAAGGGTGGACTGAGCTACGTGCACTTGTTCACCGAGGACGGCGCCGAGGTCGCGGATCCGTTCCTGCCGCTCGACGCCGAGTTCTTCAACGACGATCGCACGCGCTACACGGTGTTCTTCGATCCGGGCCGCCAGAAGCGCGGCATCGCGCCGATCGCCGACATGGGTCGATCGTTGACGGAAGGGAAGTCGTACACGCTGGTCGTCGACGCCGAGTGGCGTGACGGCAACGGCCTGCCGCTGACGCAGCAGTTCAAGCGCACGTTCAAGGTGGGTCCGCCGGACGAACATCCGCTCGATCCTAGGACGTGGCAGATTCAACCGCCGGCCGCCGGCTCACGCGCGCCGCTGACGGTCGCGTTCCCCGAGCCGCTCGATCACGGATTGCTTCTGCGTGCGTTAGGTGTGTTGTCGCCTGACGGCAAGCCGCTCCCGGGCACGGTCACCGTCGGCACCCACGAGCTGACCTGGTCGTTCACGCCGCAAGCAACATGGACGGCGGGCGCCTACAACATCGTCGCCTTTGCGATGCTGGAAGATCTTGCTGGTAATCGGATCGGCAGAGCGTTCGAAGTCGATCAATTCGATCGCACGGACAAATCAGCCGAGCCTGAGAAGACGTTGATCCCGTTCGCCGTCAAATAAGCTATCCACTGATTCCGCGGATTTCACGGATGCGAGGCCCCGCGACGCCGGGCTTCGCCCGGCGTGATGCGGTGAAACGACGAGGCCGGATCGAGAGAGCGTATGTCGCGTTCTACTCTCTCGATCCGGCCTCGTTGTTTCACCGCGCGGCCGGAGGCCGCTCGCGGGGCCGCCTGGGCCCGGCGAACGCCATCCGTGTAATCCGTGCAATCCGTGGATGATTAAGGCGTAAGTAGCGCCAGCATCGCCCATCCAGTCGTCGAGATCCGCTGCGCGTAGCTCTCTTGATTCGCCGGCCGCGTCGTTTCGGGCCAGCTGCCGTCGGGACGCTGCTGCGAGACGATGTACTTCTTTCCGTTCGCGATTGCTTCTTTTAACTCTTCGACTCGATACGCCGATCGCGCGAGGCGCGGTTCGACTTCGAGCGAGCTGAGCGCGAGCACGGCCAGCGCCGTGTCGAATACCTGTGGCGATGCGGTGACGTACGGGCCCCAGCCGCCCGCGGGCGACTGGCCGTTACGCAAAATGCTCAGGCACGTGCGGCGCAGGTTCTCCGCCATCACATCGCTCGATAACTCCAGCGCGAGGATCGTTCCCGACGCGTCGAGGACGTTCTCCGGCGTCAGGCCGCGAATCCACTTGTCGGCCTGGACGACCGTGAAGTTGTCGGGTTGCAGGCCGGAGGAGATCAGCGTCGAGCGCGCCGACCACGTCGCGATGATGGTCCCGTAGGTCGCCGGCGAGCCGAGGCTCTGCGACTGATCGAGCTGCCACGATCCGTCGGGCTTCTGATCGTTGACGAGCAGCTTCGCGGCCGCCTCGAGATCGGTGGAGGCGGCCTTGCCGTGGCGCTCGGCTACCGCGAGCGCGCTCGCGAACTGCACGCGCGCGAGCGCCTTGTCGTCGAACCCGGCCGGCGCCTTGTTCTGATCCCACTTCGACGGCTGCTTCAGGAACGCGAGCGTGTCGTCGAGCGACGTGCCGATGTCGTAGCCCTTCGAGGCGGCGACAAGCAGCGCGCGCGTCGCGTCACCGTTGTTGTGGCACGAGTAGCACGGGTGCTCGGCCTTCCACTTCGGCACTTCGACTTTCAGGTAGTCGAGGCCTTTGGCGATCGCGACCACATACGGATCGGCCTTGTCGATCGCGGTTGGGCCCTTGGTTATCTGGGCATTGGCGATTGCGACGACAAGAATGGCCGACGCCGCGGTGAGAAGTAGTCGTGCGCGCATTACCAGATTCCCGCCTTACCTTGCACGGATGCGATCAGCTTGGCAGGGTCGTAACCCACGCCCTGCTTGAAGACGGTCTCGACCTTGCGGATGTCGCCGATGTTCGCCGCCGGATTGCCGTTGATGACCACGAGATCGGCCTGCTTCATCACGGCGATGCTGCCGACCGTCTTGTCGCGGCCGAGATACTTCGCGCCGTTGAGCGTCGCGATCGAGATCGCTTCGAGCGGCGTGAAGCCGGCGTCGACGAGCAGCTCGACCTGACGCTGATTGGCGAAGCCGGGAATGACGCCGCCGCCACCGGTCGGATCGGTGCCGGCGATCAGCAGTCCGCCAGCCTTTGCGAACGCGCGCTCGAGCGCCATGCCCTTCGGGAACAGTGTCGTGTAGATCGATTCCTTGTTCAGCGACGTGCGCGCGTAGTTCTGATCGAACTGTTCTTTCAACTGTGGCGTCAGGACTTCGATGCCGGGCGGCTTCGGACGGCCGGGCGTGAAGGTCTCGAACACCGTCAGCGTCGACGTCAGCGCGACGTTCTTGTCGATCAGCGTCTTCACCAGCGCCTTGAACGGCGCGCCGTTCTCGTCGAGGGCGGCGATTGTCTTCTGCCCGACGTCCTGGCCCGGGCACTCATCGGCTTTCTTGTCGGCGACGAAATCGGTGGCGGCGAAGAACCCGTGCTCGAGATTGTCGATGCCGAGGTTCGCGGCTTCGGCATAGGTGACGGAGCAGAGGTGGCCGGTCACCTTGATGCCGCGACGATGCGCCTCGTTGATCGCGGCGGCCAGCTCGCCGCGCGTGATCTGCATGTAGGTCTTGAGCGACGTCGCGCCTTCATCGGTCCAGTACTGCACCTGGCGGCGCGCATCCTCGGGGCCTTTCAATGTGCGCATCTGGATGAACCTGTTCGGACCGTTCAAGTACGGCGCGGTCGCATCGATCGCGGGGCCGGGCTTCTGGCCGGCTTCGACGAGCCGCATCATGTTGAGGTCCATGAACCCATTTACATTGCCGCCGGTTCTCATCGTCGTCACGCCGCCCGAGAGATACAGGCGCGAGAAGCTTTCGCCGAGCTGTCCGTAAACGCCGGGGCCATTTGGGTAATAGAGGTGCTCGTGCACCATCACGAGGCCGGGGATGACGCTCTTGCCCGTGAGATCGATCGTCTGCGCGCCGGCGGGCACATCCGTGCTGGCCGAGCTGCCCATCGTCGTGATGACGCCGTTGTTCAGGATCAACGTCTGGTCTTCGCGCGGCGCCGCGCCGGTGCCGTCGATCACGCGGACGTGCGTGAGCGCGACGAGTGGCGCGTCAACCGACACGTAGGCGCGGACCGCATTCGAGAGCGCGGGTCGTGTCTGTCCCGCGGCGGAAAACTGCATCGCGGCCGCAACGAGCGCGGCCGTGCTGAGAAGTGTGAAGGGCTTGCGCATGCGCGCCAAGCTTACCGCGGACGCCATGACAAGAAATCTTGATAGCCGCTGAACTTAACGTGCAAGGTCCAGCTCCAACTACGGGCTTTTGCTAGTAGCATCGCTGGGGGGACCCATAAGCCCTACTTAGACCCGTGCTTCACACGACGCCTGGAGGTTTTGAATGCGACGCAAATCTTTGATGGCGCTGGCTGTGGCGTTGTCCATCGGTGTGATTGGACAGGCGCAGCAGCAGCAGGGCCCACGAGACGACGGCTATCGCAGCACTCATGTGCCGAAGTCGCTGCCGACGTCACCCGACGAATCGATCAAGGATGATCCGATCGGCCGAGAAGAGGCAACGAAGGAACAGTTCGGCGGTGAATTCACGCCGGAGTTCATGGCGGCCTTGACGGGAGCCGCCAACGAGCAGACCGCGACCTATGGACCTGCAGGCCGCGGCGGCATCAAGGTTCCGGCCGGCGGCGCGTGGACCAACGTGGGTCCCGACCGTTCGAGCTGGATTGAGAACGGCACGCGTCTCACCGAATCCGACACCGGCCGCGTCCGCACCTTCCTCGTCCATCCGACCAATCCCGATATCGTTTACGTGCTGAAGTCGAGCGGTGGTTTGTGGAAGACGACGAACTTCTCGCATCCGATCCCGGCGTGGCGTCCGATGAGCGACAACATCCTCAGCACGTCGAGCGGCAGCGCCGCCTTCGGCCGCGATCCGCAAACCATCTTCCTCGGCAACGGCGATCCGTTCGATCCGGGCGTGGGCGGCACGATCTATCGCTCCACCGACGGCGGTGAAACGTGGGGCCCCGGCTTCAAGCTTGGCGCCTCGACGGTGATCTGGGACATCAAGGTGGATTCAAGCACCGCGAGCGACATCGTTCTCGTCGGCACGAATGCCGGCATGTTCCGATCGGCGGATGGCGGCGCCACTTACGCGCCAGTCGCGATGCCGCTCGCCAGCCCGACGATCCGCAGCATTCAACGGACGTCCGCCGGCTGGATTGCGACGCTGACTCAGGGTGTCGCGCCTACGGCCGTCGGTTCGCTCGTAGTCTCGGCGAACCTTGGTGCCGCATGGGCGGTGGTGCCCGGTGCCGGCGGCATGCAGCCGATGGGACGCGTCACATTGGGCGTGGCTGTGCCGGGTGATGACGTGGTGTACGCGTTTGCCGCACGGACCAATAACACCAGACAAAAGGATCTCTACAAGTCGATCGACGGTGGCCTCACGTTTACGGCGATTGGCCTTGGCCAGTACGTCACGACGCTCGAGGGTACTCCGCCCGTGCCAGTCACCCGCTGGGTGGGCAAGGTGCCCGAGAACCCCTACAACTACCAGACGACGATGGACATCATGTATGACCAGCCGTCGTACAACCAGATGCTGCTGGTCGATCCGGCGGATGATTCGCGCAACACTGTCTATATCGGCGGCCAGTTCAGCTCGGCGAAGACGACCAATGGCGGCAGCACCTGGCGACTCGTATCCGCATGGCTCGCGCAGAACCAGCTTCCGTACGTCCATGCCGATCATCACGCCGCCGCAACAGCCACAATCAGCGGCAAACAGATTCTGTTGTTCGGCACCGACGGCGGCGTCTTCACCAGTGACGACGGCGGCGCGACGTTCAGCACGCAGAAGAATCAGGGCATGTCCTCGTACCTGATTTATGCGCTGACCGGGAATCCCAAGCATGCCGACGATGTGTTGATTGGCTTGCAGGACAACGGCACGCGCTGGCGCGTCGGACCGACGGGCACCTACAACCAGGTTTTCGGCGGCGACGGCTTCGGCGTGGGGTGGAGCCAGGCCGACGATCTGATCAGCCTCGGCTCCGTCTACTACTCGTTCATCATCCGCAACCGCCGCAATCCCGCGAACACGCAATCGAAGTGGGAAATCGGCTGGGACGGCATCGCCGAGTTCAATAACCCGGCGACGAGCTATTTCCGCACGGCGATCGCGACGCCGAGGGCGGCCGCGGATCCGACGGGCCTCGTGTTCTTCACCCGCACGCAGACGAAGCTGTATCGCACCACCGATGGCGCGGACAACTGGAAGAGCGTGCTGAACACGGCGCCGATCCTGCTGAGGGCCGGTATGCATCCGATCGGCATCAGCCCGGACGACATCACGCATTTCGGCGTCCTTGGCAACGGCGGCAATGCGTGGTTCACGGCGGATAACGGCACGACGTTTTCGAACAAGGTGCTGACGGCGCTGGCTCCGGGATGGCCGGGGTTCAACGCCTCGCTCGCCTATGCCGACAACCAGAAGATGTACGTCAGCAACGAGGCGGCGGTCGGCACGACCCTGCGGGTGATCAAGTCGACCGACGGCGGCAACACCTGGGCGCACGTCAACGGCACCGGCACCAACGTGCTGCCGAACGTGCCGATTAACAAGCTGATCGTCAGCCCGCGCGACCCATCCGGCGACACGCTGTATGCCGCGACATGGATCGGCGTGTATCAGACGACCGACGGCGGCGCGAACTGGCGCCTGTTCGGCACCGGCCTGCCGACCGTCAACGTGAGCGATCTCTACATGCCGACCGACGGCAGCTACCTGCGCGTCTCGACGTATGGCCGCGGCGTGTGGGAGATGCGGTTCTAACAGATCAGGAATCAGGGGTCAGGGATCGGGGGTCAGGATCAGGCAACTGATCCCTGATCCCTGCTCCCTGCCTCGGTGTATTCTCCTCGCGAGGAAAAATGACCATGCGCATCACGGGCCTCGTTTTTTCACTGGTCGCTGTCCTGGCGATTTCGGCATATGCGGAGCAAGGTGCTGGCCGCGGCCAGCGGCCGCCGCTGACGCCCGAGCAGGAGGCCGAGCAGAAACGGCGTGCGGCCGACACGGCGATCGCCGAGGGCGTGCGTCCGATCGACATGCTCGACTCGGTGTGGATCGAGGAGCTGTCGTGGATGGAAGTCCGCGATCTGATCAAGGACGGCAAGACCACCGCATTCCTCGGCGTCGGCGGCGTCGAGAAGAACGGACCCTACACCGCGACCGGCAAGCACAACTACACGCTGAAGACGACGCTCGAAGCGATCGGGCGCAAGCATGGCAAGGCGCTCGTCGCGCCGCTCGTGACGTGGGAGCCGTGCAATCCGGATCGCGAGAACCTCACGCCGGGCACCTTCTGCGTGTCGCAGGAAACCTACCGCGCGCTGCTTCGCGATGCGATCACCAGCCTCAAGAGCATGGGCATGAAGGACATTGTCCTGGTCGCCGACAGCGGCGGCAATCCACCGGGATTGATCGATGTTGCCAACGAGCTGAACGCGAAGTGGAAGGGCACGCCGGCGCGCGTGTTCTATATCCCCGAGTACTACGACGGGGATCGCTGGAGCTACGACTTCATGAAGCAGAAGCTGGGCATCACGCAGATTCCAGACGTGCAGTCGGCGACGCGCTGGGACATTCACGACGACTATCACTACGAAGCGCTCGTCGCGGTGCAGGATCCGAAGCTCGTACACGCCGAGCAGCGCATCAAGGCGAAGAAGTTCAGCATCTACGGCGTCGAGATCGGATCGATTGCGAAGCTGGTGGAGAACGGCAGGAAGCTGGCCGACTATCGCGCCGACATCACGCTGGCGGCGCTGAAAAAGGCGCAGGCGTCGTTCCAGGTGCCGTCGCAGTAGCGCTGTTATCCAGGATCGACGCAAATGAGAGCGTGTTTATGGCTGCATCCAGTTCAGGACGACGGTAATCGGCACCTGGGTGGGCACGCCTGTGCGGAGCGCGAACAGGAACCGGCTGCCATCTCGATTTGGCACGTAGTGCGTACGCAGGACGCTGACCTCCGGATGAAAGTTCGCGTGGAACAGCACCCGAGGAACGCCGAACGGCTGTGGTAAGTTCGTGACCGGCACTGCCATGAGGTCGCCATCCTGCGTGAGGTAATAGATCTCTT
>Ga0137455_1000432_pt1 | contig 11331 bp, 6 predicted proteins | sample EasRivERMGT600_2_FD_102334 | JGI IMG/M metagenome (GOLD analysis project Ga0137455, IMG submission 102334) | Soil microbial communities from meander-bound floodplain in the East River, Colorado, USA - East River MetaG ERMGT600_2 | ecosystem: Environmental > Terrestrial > Soil > Floodplain ... | reverse complement strand
TTCCCGGTGTCCTCGAGCTTGAGGTGGACCCCCATGGACTCCATCCACGCCCGGGTCTGCTCGGGGGTGAAGGCGCGCAGCACTCTGGCGATCACGGCGCGCGAGCCGCCGTTGAAATCGGCGGCACCGACCTCGCGATGGGTGACGTTGCAGCGGGTGCCGCCCGACATCAGGATCTTCAGCCCGATCCTGGGATGGGCGTTCAGCAGCCTCACGCGCGCGCCGGCCTCGGCGGCGCGGAGCGCGGCGGTGAGGCCGGCGGCGCCGGCGCCGATCACGATCACGTTGGTCATCCGACGCACGCTAGCACGGCCGATCGCGAAGCACGGCGCGCCGCACCATGGAAACGGCGGCCCGCCGTGGCGAGCCGCCGTCTCAAGCGGACGCGGTTTCCTACGATGCCAGCTCCCATTGCTCGTGCCTTGATTCCAATTCGAGTCGCGTAATCATGGCCTTCCTGGCGTTGATCTTCGTCAGGCGCTCGGTCGGATAGTTCGTGGTCAGCCTCCCCTGGGCCACCATCAGGCGGAGCAGGCGGTCCGCCTGGGGGCCAATTGGGGCCGCGTCGTTCTCCCAGCGTGAGACCGTCTCATCGGTAACTCCCATATGCTTCGCGAAGTCGGAGCCCGACCAGCCGAGACTCTTTCGAAGGAAGCGGACTTCGTCCCCCGTAAACCGCGTCACCTTCTCGATCAGAATTCGGTCAATCAGCCGGTGCAGTCCTTCGATTTGGGGGATCGAGACTTCGTAGTTGCCGCACTTCGGGCAGCGACTAACTCTCACGCCAACCAGCGTGACGTATTTGAGTCCGCACTCGTCGTAGCGGTAGTTCTCTTTCCGCGTTTTCATTGCGGTCCCGCATTCGGTGCAGTTCATGGATTCGCTCCCGTTCTTGGGGTCATGACTAACGCTCAATTCTCCAAGCGGTCACGACGACAAGTTCGTTCTCGGACCGGAATGCCACGACCACGAGGTTATGGGGTGAGTTGATTATTTGTCAACTGGGCCCAAACATGGAAACGGCGCCCACCGATGGCGAACCGCCGTCTCGTGCCTCGAAAAGCTCGAGCTACCGCATCAGCACGATCCTGCTACCCGACGACGCGCCCTCGGTCGTCGCGCGGTCGAGCGCTACGGGATTTCCGTCTAGTCGCGCGCACGCCGGCCGCGTAGAGTCACCCTTCCCATGCACGAGATCCCCCGCCGCCTCGCGTGCCTCGTGGCAACCGCCACCCTCCTCCTCGCCTCCCCCGCGCACGCCGCACCCGAGCGGGTCTGGGTCGCGTGGCTCGACGGCCACACTGTGGATCAGGCGATCGCGACGGGGGCCGTCGTGCTCGACCGATTCCCGGACGCCGTGATCGTGGCCGACCCGTCTTCGGCCGGGAGGCTGCAGTCCGCCGGCTATCGGCTGGAGGCCCCCCTGGATCTGCCCGAGGGGCGCTCGATCACGCTGCTCCGCGGGAAGCCGGACCGGGTCACGGTGCTCGATCCCGCGCGTCTGGCCGGGCTCGGCGTGGGGATCGTCTGGCGCGCCGGGAGCAACGCGATCGTGTCCTCCGCGGGCCTGCTGCCCGAGGAGCCGAGCCTGCTCGCCTGCCAGGTGCAGGCGTTGCGCACTTCGCCTCTCCACCGTGCGGTCATCACCCGCGAGACCTCGGGCAAGGCGCCGGCCCCGAACACGACGCTCGCCACCGACTTCGCGCCGGTCATCCAGGAGATGGTCGATCAGGTCACGGGCAGCGCGTTCATCCAATGGATCCGCAACCTGAGCGGCTCGTTGATCCAGATCGGCGGCATCACGATGAACCTCCCCACGCGCTCGACGCCGACGATCGGCTGTGACCGCGCCGAGCAGTACGTCTACGAGCGGCTGCTCGCCATGGGGTACTCCGTCCAGTACGACCCCTATTCGTTCTCCGGCGTCAACGCCCGCAACGTGGTGGCCACGCTGCCGGGAGTCACCCGGCCGCAGCGCATCGTCGTGTTGGGCGGGCACCCCGACTCGACCTCGCCCATCGCGGCCGGAGACGCGCCGGGCGCCAACGACAACGCGAGCGGGGTCTCGGGCCTGCTGATCGCGGCGGAGATCCTGCGCCAGTACTCGTTCGAGTCGACGATCAAGCTGGTTGCGTTCACCGGCGAGGAGCAGGGGCTCCACGGCTCGACCCACTACGCCAACGCCGCCGCCGCGCGGGGCGACTCGATCGCGGGCGCGGTGCTGATGGACATGATCGGCTGGAAGAACGCCCTCAACCAGATCGACATCGAAGGCGAGACGGCGTGGCTGCCGCTGATGAATGTCATGAGCGACGCGGTGGCCCGGTACACCGGGATCGGTGCCGTCCAGCGGTTCTTCAGCTTCGGCTCCGACCACGTGCCGTTCCAGGACGTCGGCTACCCGGCGTTCCTGACGATCGAGACCGAGTACGACAGCTATCCCTGCTATCACCAGACCTGCGACACCACCGGGTGGAACCAGCCGACATTCGGGGCGGAGACGATCCGCGCCGTGCTGGCGACGGTGGCCCACGTCGCCGGCCCGCGTGGTTTCTACATCGCCCACACCCCGCTCACCAGCACCGCGGACACCGATGGCCCCTACGACGTGGTCGCGAACCTTCAGCAGCTCGCGGCGCTGGAGCCGGACTCGCTGCTCCTCCACTGGTGGGCGAACGCCGGCCCCGAGCAGACGGTGACGCTGGTGCCGACGGGGAATCCCGGCCAGTACCACGCCGGCATTCCCGGCCAGCCGGCGGGCACGCTGGTGAGCTATTGGATCGGCGCCCTGGATGTCGACGGCCGGCACGCCGTGCACCCGGCGGGCGCGCCGGGCTCGACCCACCAGTTCCTGGTCGCGCCGAGCATCACGATCTTCAGCGAGGATTTCGAGTCCGGCGCTCCGGGGTGGACTCACGGCGGCCCCAACGACGACTGGCAGATCGCGACACCGGCGGGTCTCGCCGACGATCCGGCCTCGGCCTTTGCCGGGACCATGGCCGCCGGCACCGACCTCACCGGCCTCGGCGCCAACCTCGGCCGGTACGAGAACAACTGCAACTCCTGGCTCGAGTCGCCGCCGATTGACTGCTCGAACGCCTCCGCGGTGCGGCTGTCGTTCCAGCGCAAGCTGATGGTCGAGCGCTCCAACGGCGGGGCGTGGGACGTGGCGCGGGTCCAGGTCAACGGGACGACGGTGTGGGAGAACCCGTCGGGGGCGAATCAGATCGATCCGGCCTGGACGCCGCAGGACCTCGACATCTCGGCGCTCGCCGACGGCCACGCGGCCGTGCGGGTGCGCTACACGCTGAAGTCGAACGGCTCGACCGGCTTCGGGGGCTGGAACATCGACGAGTTCATGCTCGCCGGTCAGGTGCTCACTACGGTCGCCGTCGATCCGGGCGTTGGCGTCGCGCGCCCCGCGCTGCTCGCGAATGTTCCCAACCCGGGGCCCGCCACGATGCTGCGCTTCGAGCTGCCGGCGCGGGGACTCGTCGATCTCTCGATCTACGACATGCAGGGCCGCCGGGTCAGGACGCTGTGGCACGGCACGCGCGAGGCGGGGCGGCACGAGCTGCGGTGGGACGGGCGCGGCAGCGACGGCGCGGCGAGCCCGACCGGCGTCTACTTCTGCCGGCTCACGGCCGGCGGCGTGGTCCAGTCGCGGAAGCTGGTCCTCGTGCATTAGGGGTGGCGCCGGTTGCGTGTGGCGGCGCGGAGCCTCACCCTTGCGGCATCCCCGTCGACCACCAGCATGGAGGTTCCGTTGCGTCCCCAGTCCGTCATCGCTTTTGCCGTCGCGCTCGCCGCCCTGGCTCCGGCCGCGCTTCACGCCGAGGAACCCGCCGCCTACGTCGTCCGCCTCGGCGGCGACACGCTCTCGCTCGAGCAGTTCACGCGCACGCCGACCCGGGTGCAGGGCGAGTACCTCGTGCGCACGCCGCGCAGCCTCTACCGCACCTACGTCATGGACCTGAACGCCGACGGCACGGTGCGACGCTTTCAGCTGACCACGCGGACGCTCGGCACCGAACCGTTGCCGCCGGTGACGCGCACCACCATCGACTTCACCGGTGACAGCGCGATCATGGTCATTCCCCAGGGTGACAGCAGCGCGACTCGCCGCATTCCCGCCCGCCGCGGCGCGGTGCCGTCGCTCAACGGGGTGATGGGCATCATGGACCAGATCGCCCGCCAGTACCGCGCCGCGGGGCGTGACTCCTACGCCGTGGACCTGGTCCCGCCGGGCGCGCCCCGCGTGCTCGAGGGCACCGTGACGCGCGCCGGACGCGACCGTCTGAACCTCGACGTCGTGACTTCGGTGGGCCGCATCCCGCCGTTCGCGCTGACCCTCGATCCGCAGGGCGGACTCAAGGCGTTCAGCGGTCGCGGCAGCGTGTTCCAGGCCGAGGGCGAGCGCATCAAGGACGTGAACCTGCCGGCGGCGACCCGCCTGTTCGAGTACCGGCCGCTCGGCGCGCTGTCGACCCGCGACACGGCCCGCGCCATGCTCGGCGACGGCGCGCTGTGGGTGGACTACGGCCGCCCGCTCAAGCGCGACCGCGTCATCTTCGGTGACGTCGTGCCGTGGGGCACGGTGTGGCGGACCGGCGCCAACGCCGCGACGCAGCTCAGCACCGCGGTCGACCTGGTGATCGGCGATGCGACGGTGCCGGCCGGCACCTACTCGCTGTGGACCCTGCCCTCGGCGTCGGGCTGGAAGCTGATCGTCAACCGCCAGGCCGGCCAATGGGGCACGCAGTACGACCCGGCCCGCGACCTGGCGCGCGTCGACATGAAGGTGGAGACGCTGCCGGTGCCGGTCGAGATGATGACGATCGAGATCGCGCCGGCGGGCGCAGGCGCGACGCTGGTCATCTCGTGGGACCTCACCCGCGTGTCGGTGCCGCTGCGCCGCAAGGCGTAGGGGTCGACAGCCGACATTCTCGCAGCGTTCGAGCCCGGCTCGTGTACGATCTCGCCGGAGGTCTGCACCGTGCTCCTGACTCTGGTCCTCGCGTCAGCCCTATCGGCTGTGTCCACGGACTCGCTGCAGGCAACGCTGCATCACGGCTCCGCAATTCGTCTCGTATGGTCGGCCGAGCCCAAGGAGCCTCGCCAGGTTTTTCTCGAGGCCATCCTCGGCGACTCGCTGTGGTATCGCGGCGACGAGGATGGGCCGCTCCAAGGCACGGACTGTGCGCGACTGCTGCGCGTCGATGTGAGCCGCGGGCAGCACGGTCACTCTTCGTTGGGCGCCTTGATTGGCGGCGTGGCGGGGGTCGCGATCGCCGCGATCGCAGCCCAACCGGAACCCAACCCGGGGCCATTGGATTACGGTTCTGAGATCGCGAACACGGCGACGCCGTTCCTCGCGGCCCTCGGCGGCGTGGCGCTGGGTGCGCTGGTCGGCAGTCAGATCCGCACCCATACCTGGCAGTCGACGCCTCCCTGCACCGGCACGCCCGTAGCGCCGATCGAGCCTGGCGATTCTCTGCGCGTGCATCTCCGAGACGCACCGTCCTTCTTGATGGGTCGCTTCGTTCTGGATTCGGTCGGGACGCTTCACCTGCAGGTCGAAGGCGAGGCTGTCGAACGCGAGTTGACCCCGGGCGACATCGAGCGCATCGACCGTCGTGAGCCGGGTGAGCGCCGCACCGTCCGCGGTGCCCTCGCGGGTGGGTTGATCGGGGGGATTCTGGGTGCCGCGCTGGGACCCTGGGCCATGGGCGGCCAGGGCGAGGCAGGTCGAATCAACGCGCTGGAAGGCTTTGCCCTGGGTGCAGCGGCGGGGGCCATCCTCGGGATGCTGACCGGGCGGAACGAGCGAAGCGAGACGTGGCGCCCGATTCCGATCGATCAACTGACTCGCATGGGCATGATGGCGTCGCTGGATGAGACGCCCCCGCCTCTCCTGGCCCAGAGCCGCGTGCTTCACTGGGAATGGCGGCTCGCGCAGTACAAATGGTGAAGCGGAATCCGCCACGAATGGCTTTTCCCACCGCCGCGGCTCCCCTACCATGTGCGCCATGACCCAAATCGATACGAGTACCTCGCCCTATCTGGCCACGGCCTACGCCAACGATCGCGCCCACGTCTTCCACTCCTGGTCCGCCCAGGGAGCGCTGAAACCCACGGTCATCGCCGGGGCCAAGGGCTCGCGCATGTGGGACGACCAGGGCAACTCCTGGCTCGACTTCTCGAGCCAGCTGGTCAACGTCAACATCGGCCACCAGCACCCGAAGCTGGTCGCAGCGATCCAGGAGCAGGCGGCGCGCTTGTGCACGATTGCGCCGTTCCATGCCAACGACATGCGCAGCGAAGCGGCGCGGCTGATCGCGGAGCTGGCGCCCGGCGACCTCGACATGGTGTTCTTCACCAACGGCGGCACCGAGGCGATCGAGAACGCGGTGCGCCTGGCGCGCGGCCACACCGGGCGCCACAAGGTGCTCTCGGCCTACCGCAGCTATCACGGCGCGACCGGCACGTCGATCATGCTCACCGGCGACCCCCGGCGCTGGGGCAACGAGCCCGGCGCCGCCGGCGCGGTGAAGTTCTGGGGGCCCTACCTCTATCGCTCGGCGTTCCACGCGACCACGCCGGCCGAGGAGTGCGAGCGCGCGCTGAAGCATCTCTCCGACGTCCTGATGGTCGAGGGCCCGCAGACGGTGGCCGCGATCGTGCTCGAGACGGTGGTCGGCACCAACGGCGTCCTGGTGCCGCCCGACGGCTACCTGGCGGATGTGCGCGCGCTCTGCGACCAGCACGGGATCGTGATGGTGTGCGACGAGGTCATGGCCGGCTTCGGCCGCTGCGGCGAATGGTTCGCGGTCGACCGCTGGAAGGTGACGCCCGACCTCATCGCCTTCGCCAAGGGCTCGAACTCGGGCTACCTCCCGATCGGCGGCGTGATCATCAGCCGCCGCATCGCCGAGACCTGGCGCGATCGCGTGTTTCCCGGCGGGCTGACCTACTCGGGCCACCCGCTCGCCTGCGCCTCGGTGGTCGCGAGCATCGGGATCTTCAAGGAGGAGCGGATCATCGAGAACGCGCGCAAGATCGGCGCCGAGGTGATCGGGCCCGAGCTGGCGAAGATCGCGGCGAGACACCCCAGCGTCGGTGAGGTGCGCGGCCTCGGCGTGTTCTGGGCGCTCGACCTGGTGCGCGATCGCAAGAGCCGCAAGCCGTTCGTGCCCTTCAACGCCTCCGGCGCCGACGCTAAGCCGATGGCCGAGTTGATGGCCGCCTGCAAGTCCGGCGGCGTGTGGCCGTTCGCGCACTTCAACCGGCTTCAGATTACGCCGCCCTGCGTCATCACGCCGGACGAGGCGCGCGAGGGGCTCGCGGCCATCGACAAGGCGCTCGAGGTCGCGGACCGCTACGTCGAGGGCTGAGCCCTGGGTCGGTCAGCCGAGGAGGAGTCCATGCCCGCCACGCTCACCACCATCGCCCGCCCCGCGGCCGATGAGCACATCGAGTACTACGCCAAGTACATGATCCAGGTCCCGGGCGACGATGCGCTGTCGGCGCTCTCGACCCAGATCCACGACACGCTCCGCATGCTCCGGCCGCTGGACGAGGCCAAGGCCCGCCATCGCTATGCTCCGGGCAAGTGGAGCGTCAAAGAGGTGGTCGGCCATCTCTCGGACGTGGAGCGGGTGTTCTCGTATCGCGCGCTCCGCTTCGGACGCGGCGACACCACGCCGCTCCCGGGCATCGACGAGAACGCGTACGTCGAGCCGGGGCGCTTCGATCACCGGCCGCTCGCGGACGCGCTCGACGAGTTCACGACGGTGCGCGCCGCGACGGTGGCGCTGTTCGGCGGCTTCGACGCCGCCGCGCTGCTGCGCCGCGGGACCGCCAACGACAGCCCGGTCAGCGTCCGGGCGCTGGCGTGGATCCTGGCCGGGCACGAGCTGCACCACCGCCGGCTCCTGGTCGAGCGCTACGGCATCCCCACCTGACCTGAGGGCCTCACCTCCCGACCTCAGGAACGTGATCCGCGATCCCCGCGGGCGCGACCGGTTTCGACCCGCACCAGGTAGAACCCGGCCGAAACTGTTCAGCCGCCGGGGGCCCCCTGCTTCACCCGCACCCCCCGCATCCGGGGGGGGTCTCGCCACAAAAATGGCTCGTTTGATGGTTTTTCTGTGCCATTGCAGGCGACTTTCCGTCCCACCATTGCAACGGCCGCATGGTGGCCGGGTCGACCGGGCAGCGATGGCGTTCACGGATGCGCTCCTGCACCCGGACAACCGAGGGGGACCCATGACTTTCGCAAGACTGGTCCGTGGCGTGTTACGGACATCCGTGTTGTGCGGTGCGTTGTCGTCGCCCGCCCGCGTCCTCCGAGCGGCGACGTTCGCGGAGTTCGTCGATCCCAATCCCGCGCCCGACAATCAATTCGGGTACCAGGTGGTCCCGTTGAGCACGGGCAACGTGGTGATCGTCGCGCCGAACGACGACGCCGCTGGCACGAACGCGGGCGCGGTGTACCTCTTCAACGGCGCGACCGGGGCGCTGATCAGCACCTTGCGCGGCTCCACGGCAGGCGATCGCGTCGGCGACGGTGGAGTGACGGTGCTCTCGAATGGCAACTTTGTAGTCCGCAGTCCGAGCTGGGACAACGGCGCGACCGTCAACGCGGGCGCGGCGACCTGGGGAAGCGGCACGAGCGGCGTGAGCGGCGTGGTCTCCGCCGCCAACAGCCTGATCGGCTCCACGGCCAATGATGCGTCGAACGGTGGCGTGCTAGCGCTCTCGAACGGCAACTACGTGCTCCGCAGTCCGAGCTGGAACAACGGCGCGATGACCGACGCCGGGGCGGTCACCTGGGGCAGTGGCACGACCGGGGTGAGCGGAGTGATCTCCGCCGCCAACAGCCTGATCGGCTCCACCAACTTCGAAGGGGTGGGCGTCGTGACCGCGCTATCGAACGGCAACTACGTGGTCGGGATCCCCCAGTGGGACAACGGCGCGGTACTCAATGCGGGCGCGGCGACCTGGTGCAACGGCGCCACGGGGAGAGTCGGAGTGGTCTCCGCCGCCAACAGCCTGGTCGGCTCCACGGCCGGCGATGGGGTCGGCAATGGCGTGACGGCGCTCTCGAACGGCCACTACGTGGTCCGCTCGTCGAACTGGAGCAACGGCGCGATCAGCAGCGCCGGCGCGGTGACCTGGTGTAACGGCACCACGGGGAGAGTCGGGGTGGTCTCCGCCGCCAACAGCCTGGTTGGGTCGACGGCCAGCGATAACGTCGGCGCTGACGTGATCGCGCTCTCGAACGGCAACTACGTGGTCCGCAGCCAAGAATGGAGCAACGGCGCGATCAGCAGCGCCGGCGCGGTGACCTGGTGCAACGGCACCACGGGGAGAGTCGGGGTGGTCTCGGCCGCCAACAGCCTGGTCGGCTCGACGGCCAGCGATATCGTCGGCGTCGGCGGTGTGACGGCGCTCACGAACGGCAACTACGTGGTCAGCAGTTGGGCCTGGAACAACGGCGCGGTCGTCGGTGCGGGCGCGGTGACCTGGTGCAGCGGCACCATGGGAAGAGTCGGCGTGGTCTCTGTCGCGAACAGCCTGGTCGGATCCACGGCCCAAGACCGGGCGGGCGAGCGTTCACCGGTGGCCCTGACGAACGGGAACTACGTGGTCCCGATCCCGAACTGGGACAATGGCGCCGTCGCCAACGCCGGCGCGGTCACCTGGGGCGGCACGACGGGTGTGGCCGGCGTGGTCTCCGCCGCCAACAGCCTGGTTGGATCCACGGCGAACGATCGGATCGGCGACAACAGTGGCGTGACGCCGCTCTCGAACGGCAACTATGTGATCCGCAGCCCGAGCTGGGACAGGGGAGCGATCGTCGACGCAGGCGCGGCGACCTGGGGCAGCGGCACGACCGGGGTGACCGGGACGATCTCCGTCGCCAACAGCCTGGTCGGCTCCGTGCAGAGCGATGCGGTCGGCAGTTCGTTGACGGCGCTTACGAACGGCAACTACGTGGTGCTCAGCCGGTTCTGGGACAACGGCGGGGCCTCCGACGCGGGCGCGGTGACCTGGGGCAGCGGCACGACCGGGGTGACCGGGACGATCTCCGCTCTGAACAGCCTGGTCGGCTCAATGGACGACGACGAGATCGGCCTCAACGTGACAGCGCTGGCCAATGGCAACTATGTGGTCATCAGCCCGGTCTGGGACCACGGCGGGTTGGTCGACGCGGGCGCGGCGACCTGGGGCAGTGGCACGAGCGGGGTGACCGGGACGATCTCCGTCGCCAACAGCCTGGTCGGCTCCACGGCGGGCGACAACGTCGGGATCACTCCGGGCGTGACGGCGCTCCCGAACGGGAACTACGTGGTCGCCAACTCGAGGTGGGACAACGGTGGATTGGCCGACGCAGGCGCGGCGACCTGGAGTACCGGCGCCACCGGGGTGACCGGGACGGTCTCCGTCGCGAACAGCCTGATCGGTGCGACGGCGAATACAGAGCTGCTGGAGACCGTCGTCGACGACGTCAATCAGACGTTCATCGCCGTGTTCTTTTCGGAAAACGGCGGGCGGGTGAGAGTCGGGCCGCGGGAGTTCCGCCCGATGATCGTGAGCGCCGTCGACATCCTCAACGACCAGGGCGGCTGGCTGCGCCTGACCTTCAATCGTGTCGAGCTGGACGCCCCGAACCTCTCCACTCCGGTGGCGACGTACGGAGTCTGGCGGCGCGTGCCGGGCACTTCGCCGGCGAGTGCCGGCAAGGCCATTCCGAGCGCGGTGTCCGGCGAGCGGCGGGATGCAGAGATCCCCGAGCCTCTGCGGGCCGCGGTCACCGCCGGTCTCGACGCGCGAGAAGCCGAAGGCCGGTACTACGTCGAGGGGCCCGGCACGCAGGACCCGGCGATTGCCGCCGCGTTCCCGCCGGGGATCTGGGAGCTGGTGGCCAGCGTTCCCGCGCTGCAGCAGACCCAGTACGTGGTCGCGGTCCCGACCATCTCCAACGCGGCGCCAAACGACTTCGTCGTGAGCGCTCACACCACCACGCCCTCGATCTGGTTCGTGGGCGATCCCGTGAGCGGCCAATCGGTGGACAACCTCGCGCCGGCGTCGCCGGCGCAGCTCACCGCCGCGTACTCCGGTGGCCAGACCAATCTCCAGTGGGCCGCGAACAGCGAGCACGACCTCGGCTCCTACCGGATCTATCGCGGCACTGCGGCGGACTTCACACCCGCCCCCGGCAACCGGATCGCGACCGTCGTTTCCCCCGGCCACACGGACCCGGGACCTGCAGGCCGCTACTACAAGGTGAGCGCGGTGGATGTGAACGGCAACGAGAGCGGCTTC
>Ga0137455_1000430_pt1 | contig 11349 bp, 5 predicted proteins | sample EasRivERMGT600_2_FD_102334 | JGI IMG/M metagenome (GOLD analysis project Ga0137455, IMG submission 102334) | Soil microbial communities from meander-bound floodplain in the East River, Colorado, USA - East River MetaG ERMGT600_2 | ecosystem: Environmental > Terrestrial > Soil > Floodplain ... | reverse complement strand
GATCGCCAGGAACAGCCACGCCTACCGTCCGCTCGCCCTCGGCTACGCCAACCTCGGCGCCCTGCTGATGTCGCGCGGCCTGCCCTACGACAGCGACGCCGGCCGCGATTTCGCGGGCGCGGTCACCGCGGTGATGACCGGCGAGGCCTACGCCCAGTCGGCGCGCATCGCGCGCGACCACGGCGGTCCGTTCGCGGGCTACGACATCAACCGCGAGCCGTTCCTGCGCGTGATGCGCAAGCATCGCGACGCCATCAAGGACATCAACGCCAAGCACGTGCCCGACGATCTCCATGCCGGCGCGAAGCAGGCGTGGGACGACGCGGTCGAACTCGGTGAAGACTTCGGCTACCGCAACGCGCAGGCCACCGTGCTGGCGCCGACCGGCACCATCGGCTTCATGATGGACTGCGACACGACCGGCGTCGAACCCGACATCGCGCTCGTGAAGTACAAGAAGCTCGTCGGCGGCGGCATGATGAAGATCGTCAACCAGACCGTGCCGATGGCGCTCAGCAAGCTCGGTTACACCGCCGCCCAGATCGACGACATCGTCAAGTTCATCGACGAGCAGGAAACCATCGAGGGCGCGCCGCACCTGATGGAGCGCGACCTCGCGGTGTTCGACTGCGCCTTCAAGGCGTCGAAGGGCGAGCGCTCGATCCACTACATGGGCCACATCAAGATGATGGGCGCCACGCAGCCGTTCATCTCCGGCGCCATCAGCAAGACCGTGAACGTGCCGAAGGATGCCAGCGTGGAAGACATCGAGCAGGCCTACCTCGAGTCGTGGCGCCTCGGCGCCAAGGCGGTGTCGATCTATCGCGACGGCTCCAAGCGCACGCAGCCGCTCAACACCACGAAGGCGGCGATCGACGCGAAGGGCGTCATCGTCACCGAGTCGACGGCCGACGCGGTCAAGGCCGCCGTCGCCGCGGCGCTCGCGTCACGCGCCCCCGCCCGCCGCAAGCTGCCCGACGAGCGCCAGGCGATCACGCACAAGTTCGACATCTCGGGCCACGAGGGCTACATCACCGTCGGCTTGTTCGAAGACGGCATGCCGGGAGAAATCTTCCTGGTGATGGCGAAGGAAGGCTCGACGATCTCGGGCTTCGCCGACGCGTTCGCCCAGGCGATCAGCTACGCGCTGCAATACGGCGTGCCGCTGCAGGCGCTGGTCGACAAGTTCAGCCACGTCCGCTTCGAGCCGTCGGGCATGACCAAGAACGCCGACGTGCGCTTCGCGAAGTCGATCGTCGACTACATCTTCCGCTGGATGGCGTCGAAGTTCCTGTCGCAGGAAGCGCAGTATCACGCCGGCGTCAACAACCGCGACGAAGCGCACGAGGCGGCGGCGCCGACCGCGGTGCCCGCGCCGAAGGCGGGACCCTCGACGATCGCGACGGTCAGCTCGACCGGCGTGATCGTGCCGCAGACATCGCAGTTCACGACGATCAAGAACCAGGAAGACGCGCCGCCGTGCACGACGTGCGGCTCGATCATGGTCCGCAGCGGCGCCTGCTACAAGTGCAGCAACTGCGGCACAACGAGTGGTTGCGCGTAAGTTTGTAAGAGGCTGACTAGGAAGAAGGGCCGGGAGAAACCCCGGCCCTTTTTTTATTCGTTATTCGTTATTCGTTATTTCTATCCGCCGCAGGCGTGATCGCCTTGCGCCAGCGCGCACTTGACGTAGGCGATGCGGTCGCGCGCGAACGACAGCATCAGGCCGGCTTCGCCTTCGTAGCTGTTGTTCGAGTACGGCTTGTAGCCGTCCTCCTTCATCGCGCCGTCGATCATCTGCACCTGGCGAATGATCTCGGTGTTGAGCCAGCCGTCGGCCTCCGCCATCTGGTTGGCGCGGGCGAGCTCCTGGTACCAAAGCGCCTCGTATTCGGGGATGGTCAACAGCTTCTGCATGAGCACGTTGTCCGTCGGCGGCCTGACCGGGAACGTCGATCCCCAGAACGTGTTGTCGGTGTCCCACGCAATCAGCACGTGCTGGATCTGATTCTCGAGGCGATACAGGTAGAAGTTGTTCATCCCGAACGCGCCGAGGAATCCGTCCGTATCACCGAGATACGCCTGTGCGGCGACGAAGCGAATGAACCCCGGGATATCGAATCGCGGGCCGATGACTTCGTTGAAACGATTGGCCGGCGTCTGGTTCGCCAGCGTGATCAATTCCTGGATCGGACGATACTTGTCCTCATCCGGCTTCGATTCGTGCGTGGTGGCATCGAAGCGGAGCTTGATCTCGGTGAGACCGGTGCCGAAATCGGTGAAGAGGTAGTGATCCTGCCAGACGAACTCGTACAGCCAGCCGTCGTTCTGCGTGTCCTCGCCGATCAACCCGTAGATGCGCGCGAGGAACTGCTTGTCGACGGATTCCACCAGCGCGTAGAGGCCGATGAACTCGCCCCGCACGTAGAGCCTGACGTGCGTTTCGCGAGGCGTGGGAATGCCGAGCCGCTCGTAAAAGGCCATCGACACCGTCTCGTGTATGCCGGACGGATCTTGCGTCAGATTGTCGAGGACCAGGGACTTCAACCCGAGGAATTTCTGATTGCCCGAATACTTGTCGAAGTCGACTTTGAGGCCCGGCTTGTTCGCGTTGCGCGAGCCGCGTCCCCGGGAGCGGATGCCGACGTTGAAGACGGTCTGGCCGTTCCACTTGAAGTCGGCCGGGTAGAAAGTATTGGTCTGGAAGTTTTCCTTCAGCTTTGCCCAGTCGGCGCTATGGAGCTCCAGGTCGACGCGCTGGAGCGTCGATTTGCTGAATAAGTCGTCCGTGGTTTGCGCCGAGGACACTTCCGGTGCAAATACGAGAAGACACCCGATGGCGGCCAGTAACAGCCGTATTGCACTTGAGGTTGCCACGATGGGACAATATTGACTACAGGGTCTTATCGGACGTCAAGCCCCCTTCTGGTAGGACCGATAAATTACTGAAAATGTCACATCGCCTTCTCCCGGCGCTCAGGCTCCTGCTCGTGCTGGGCAGTGCGGTGGCATTCATTGAATGCGGCGGCGGTTCGCCTACGTCGCCAGCGCCGGTCGTCACCGTCGACCCGAACACCCCGACGACGCCCCCTCCAGTTACGGTGACGCCCGACCCGGAACCGGTCGTCCCGACGACGCCGCCCGTGATTCCGCCGCCCGGAAGCTCCACCACGTTCGTCAACGTGCTGGGCGATACAGGCTGGTGCGGATCCCCCGCGCTGGGGCCGCTGGCGCGGCTCTTCGAGCGCTTTGACGGCGACATCCTGCTGGCCGGCGACCTCGCGTATCCGAGCGGCACGATGGAGGAATTCCGCAACTGCTTCGAGCCGAGTTTTGGCCGCTTCAAGTCGCGCATGCGCGCGTCTCCGGGCAACCACGATTACGTCGCATCGGTGAGCGCGCAGTCATACTTCGAATATTTCGGTGAGCGTGCCGGTCCGTCGCGCCGCGGTTTCTACAGCTTCAAGGCGGCCGAGTGGACCATCCTGATGCTGAATTCGAATGCGGCGATCCAAAGGGGATCTGATCAGTACAACTTCGTCAGGACGACGATGCAGCAGACGCCAACGCGCTGCACGATGGCGGTGATGCACCATCCGTTCGACAGCTCCGGCATCAATGGTCCGACGCCCTCGCTGCGCGACATCTGGGAGCTGATGTACAACCTCGGCGGCGACGTCGTGATCGCCGGCCACGATCATTTGTATGAGCGCCACTCGCCGGTGAACACGGACCAGCGCCGCGACGACGCGAAGGGCATCCGCCAGTTCACCGTCGGCACCGGCGGCGCGCCGCTCTACAGCCGCGTGCGCAGCGCGCTCAACTCCGAGGTTCTGATTTCGAACTACGGCGTGCTGCGATTGAAACTCAACCCCGCGTCGTACGAGTGGCAGTTCATGGACATGAACGGCAACGTGCTCGATCCCGGCCTCAACATCTGCCACTAAATCGATCTCGGATCTCGGATCGAGCGGATTTCGGATCTAAAATCAGACCATCGACATTCGATCCGAAATCCACTCGATCCGAGATCCGAATTCAGATTTGCCTGATCTCCCGCTCATCCTCGAGAAGTACTGGGGCTATCGCTCCTTCCGTCCGCTGCAGCAGGAAGCCATGGAGGCGGTGCTGTCCGGGCGCGACTCGCTGCTCGTGCTGCCGACCGGTGGCGGCAAGTCGCTGTGCTTCCAGGCTCCCGCGATCGCCAGCGACGGCCTCGCCATCGTCGTCTCGCCGCTGATCTCGCTGATGAAGGATCAGGTTGATACGCTCGTAGGGAACGGCGTCGCGGCGGCCTGCTACAACAGCTCGATGCCCTCGGAGCGGAAGAGCGAAGTCGCGCGCGGTGTGCGCGATGGGAATTATCGATTGCTCTACGTCGCGCCCGAGCGCCTGGTGGGCGACGGGGGCGACGGGTTCCTCAATATGCTGTCGTCGCGGCCGATCAGCTTCATCGCCGTGGATGAAGCGCATTGCATCAGCCAGTGGGGACACGACTTCCGTCCGGAGTATCGCCAGCTCGCGCGGCTGCGCGATCGCTGGCCGGACGTCGGGCTGCATGCCTACACCGCGACGGCAACCGCACGCGTGCGGAAGGACATCGTCTCGCAGCTGGGGCTGCGCAATGCGACCGAGCTGGTCGGATCGTTCGATCGTCCGAACCTGGTCTATCGCGTGCTGGCGCGATCGTCGCTGAAGGCGCAGATCCTCGACGTGCTCGAGCGCCATCGCGGCCAGGCCGGCATCATCTATTGCTCGTCGCGCAAGGAAGTGGACTCGACGGCGCAGTGGCTGCAGGACACCGGCTGGCGGGCGCGGCCGTATCACGCCGGCATGGCGGACGAGGAGCGGCATCGCAACCAGGATGCGTTCCTCAATGAAGAGATCGATCTGGTCGTCGCGACGGTGGCGTTCGGGATGGGCATCGATCGATCGGACGTGCGCTTCGTGATCCACGCCGGCGCGCCGCAGTCGCTCGAGCACTACCAGCAGGAGTCGGGCCGCGCCGGCCGCGACGGGCTCGAAGCGGAGTGCGTGCTGATCGCGTCTGGCGCGGACTTCCTGAAGTGGCGCATGATGCTCGAAAAGAATGGCGAGCTGTCGGACGCGCGCCGCGCGCTCTTGCGCGACATCGAGCGCTACGCGGCCAGCGTCGGTTGCCGCCACAAGCGCCTGGTCAGCTATTTTGGCGAGACGTTCACGAAGGACGACTGCGGCGCATGCGACTACTGCCTCGGCGAGCTCGAAAGCGTCGCTGAGCCGATCACCGTCGCCCGCAAGGTCCTGTCCTGCGTCGCCCGCGTCGGCCAGCGCTTCGGCGCGGCGCATGTCACCAACGTCCTGCGCGGCAGCGACAGCGAGCAGGTCCGCTCGCGCGGCCATCACGAGCTGTCGGTGTTCGGCTTGATGAAGGACGCGACGATCGACGAGCTGCGCGGCTACATCGATCAGCTGCTCGCGCACGGGTTATTGCAGCAGGGCGGCGACGAGTATCCGATCCTGCAGATCACCGATGAGGGCCTGGCGCTGCTGAAGGATGCGGCCGCCGCGCCCGATCTGACGCTCGCGCGCCAGAAGCGTCCGGATCGCCGCCTGCCGAAGCGCGCCCGCGTCGAGACCGAGGGGTGGGAAGGCGTCGATCGCGAGCTCTTCGAAGAGCTACGCGTACTGCGCCTGGAAATCGCGCGCCGGCGCCGCGTGCCGCCGTACGTCATCTTCCACGACACGACGCTCAGGGAAATCGCGCGGTCGAAGCCGAAGACGAAGGAAGAGTTGCGGCACGTTTACGGCGTTGGAGATCGGAAGGCGGAGGATCTGGGGGACTTGGTGCTTGCGGTAGTCAAAAGTCCAAAGTCGAAAGTTTAAGAGGGAAGCCGTACTCTCCACGCGCCGCGGCCATGCGTGAAGGCAAACAAGTACTTCTGTCCGTCCGTCGCTTTCACGATCTGCAGCCACATCGTCACCGCCGGCCCGAATCCGGTCTCTTCGCTCATCCAGGTGCGGCCGGCGTCGATCGAGGTCAGCACGCCGAGGTCGGTGCCGAGGTAGAGCCGCTGCGAGTCGTCGGGATCGACGACGATCGAGTGGACAGGGATGTCGGGGATGCCCGTTGGTCCCGATCCGTCGATGCTTTGCCAGGTTGCGCCGTTGTCGATACTGCGGAAAACATGGGCACCGCCGAAGTTGCCATAGGTGGCGTAGATCGCCGCGGCGCGCGCGTCGAAGGCGATCGACGTTACCCAGCCGTCGCGTGGTCGCGTGGCGGTGAATGACATCGCGCCGACACCTTGGGTTGCATTGGTCGTGCGCAGCACGTAACCGCTTTCGGTTCCCGCCATCACCGTCGCATTGGCGGTCGGCGAAACCGCGATGGCGCTGATGCGGCTGCCGTCCGGCGCGCGCGAGTTGGCGACCTTGTTCCAGGTCAGGCCGAAGTTCGGGCCTTGATACAAGTATTCGCCGCCAAGCCAGATCGCATTCGAGACCGCGTCGTGCGTGAACGGCGGGACGAACAGATAGTTGCCGCCGGGGCCAAGCGAGCTCGCCACGATCGGATCGAGCCCCGTGCGATTCTGAGTCACGGTGTTGCCGCCGTTCGTGGTGCGGCCGAGACTGGCCCACTGGAACTCCATCAACCAGGTGCTGGTCTGCGTCGGATGGACGGCACTGAACCCGCCGTCGCCGCCGAACACCGGCCGCCATCCATCGGGCCCTAAGGCGTCTGAACCGAACAGGGTGCCGTTGTCCTGTGCGCCGGCGAGATACTGCGTGCCGTCGGGCAGCGGCGTGCCGTGATAGAACTGCGTCACGCCGTAGCCGCGATTGAGTGACGTCCAGTTGACTTGAATCGGCGTGCCGCCGGTGCATGCCGCCAGCGGCCCGTTCGATGTTGCTGCGCGCGCGTTCGACGATCGATAGATGCCACCGTCGTTGCCGATCAACACGACCTGATTGCCGTCGCCGTCGTAGTGCGGATGAAACGTCATCGCGTGTTGATCGACATGGACATGCGACGGCAGTGTGTTGCTGTGGAAGCTCGCCAGTCCCCAGTTGCGGCCGCCATCATCAGAGCGGAACCAATCCACGCCTGCGGCCCACACACGATCTGGATCGCGCGGATCGACTGCGATCACGTTGTTATACCAGCCCATCGTCGTCGGGATGACGGTTGAGCCCTGCGGATTGCAAATGCGTGCCGAGGCGCTGGCCGTATTGGTCAACAGCATCGTATTGAGGAATTTCGGATCGCTGTTGTTGACGCGCGTGTCCCAGGATCCGCCATTCCCTCCGCGTTCACTGCGATACACTGCGAGCAGGCCCTGCTCATATATGCCATTCGGCCCTGCCACGTTGCTGGCGCTGAGGGCGTACATGACCTCGGGGTTCGACGGGGCGATCGCCAGCGAGGTGCGACCCATATCAGGTTCGCGCAACACCACCTCGACGTCGGATCGATCGGCGGCGCGTGGAAAACGATAGACCGTTGCCTGTTCGTACGATCCGCACGACGCCAACAGCACGTCTTCACTTCGATCAGGACGAATCGCGAGGTCGAGGCAGCCGCCGCGGACGTTTACGGCCAGCAACCGCGCCCATGTCGTGCCATAGTCGGTGGATCGCCACACGCCGGAACGTGTCGCCGCATAAATGCGGCGCGAATCGGCGACACCGAATTCCAGATCGTTCACCCAGTGAAAGTCTGGTGTGTGAGTGGCGGCGAGCTGTTGCCAGGTGCGCGCGCCATCGGTGGTGACGTAGATGCCGCTGCCGCGAAGGGGAAGGCCGGTACCGCGGATCTCTTCACGAAAGTAGCCTTCGCCGGTGCCCGCAAACATCACATCCGGGCGTACTGGGTCGATCAGCAGCGAGTTGATCGCGATGTTGGTGAGGCCGTCCCCGGTTGGCCGCCAGGTCGTGCCGTTGTCGTCGCTCTTCCAGATGCCGCCGGAAACGCCGGCCGCGAAAAGCGTGGTCGGCACGGTCGGATGAAAGCGCACGACGCGCGTGCGGCCGCCGATGTTGCCGGGACCGAGCGGCGTCCACGCGTCGAGGATGCCGAGACTGCGGTCGTGAAGCGCAGTCGACGAAATGCGATCGTCGCCGAACCACACGCGCGCGGCTGGCTGTGCCGCGGGAATGGTGCGGTTGATGCGCGAGGCAAATCGCTGCAGGCGCGCGAGCGAGGCTGACGCCTGCTCGTAGAGCGAGGGCATGTCGCCGCCGTCCATCGGGATCCGGCGCTGCAGGTCGTGCCAGGCGGCGGCGCCCGGCTGATCAAAGCCGCCTTCTTCGCCGTTGGGATGAGTGTGGGGACCAATGGTCAGGACCAGGGCCCCGACCGCTGCCGCGGTCAGCACGAGCCAAAGGGAGCGTCCGGCCGTCATGGGTGGCAAATTCTGCCACATCTTTTCGGCAATTCCTGCCACCGGTGAAGTTGGTGCCTGGCACCAACCGCAACCTATGTAGTATTACTCTATAGGTATGAGGCGAATGTCCATTACCGCCGTGTGCGTGCTGCAGGCCATCGCTGACGGCTTTCAGTACGGCTTCGACATCATCGACCAGACGCAGCTGCCGAGCGGCACGATTTATCCCGCATTGGGGCGGCTCGAGCGGGACGGCTTCGTCAAGTCGGCCTGGGAGAACGAGCAGGACGCGCACGCGGACGGCCGGCCGGCGCGCCGCTATTACAAGCTGACGGCGCCGGGCGTGAAGGCGCTCGCCGATGCGGCGGCGTTCTATCGATCGCTGTTGCCGGCGGGGAAACCGCGCGCGGCGCGCGGGTGATCATGCTGCGCTGGTGCGACCTCGTCCTCCGTGCGGCGGCGCCGATGGTGCCGTACGACCTTCGCCGCGACTGGCTGCGCGAGTGGCGCGCCGAGTTTGCGTTTACCGCCGCGCGGGCCGCGCGGCTCAACAAGCCCATGCCGATCGCCTCGCTGCCGCGCGCGCTGGGCGCGATCGTGCACGCGGCCTGGCTGCGCTGGGATCGCTGGAGGATCGAGATGATCTGGCAGGACATCAAGCACGCCTTTCGCACGTTGAAGGCCAGGCCGGGCTTCACGGCGGTGACGGTGTTGACGCTGGCGATCGGCATCGGCGGCACGACCGCGATCTTCGGCGCGGTCAACGCGGTGCTGTTGCGGCCACTGCCGTATCCGGATCCCGATCAACTCGTGCGCGTCTACAAGTCGTCGCTCAAGTCGCCCGGCACGATCGGCGGCACCGTGTCGCCGCCGGACTTTGCCGACTGGCGGCGCCAGAGCGCGTCCTTCGTCGAGCTCGCCGCATCGGCCAGTGATTCCCTCGCCCTGACCGGCATGGGAGACGCCGAGCAGGTCCCTGCGGGCGACGTCACCGGCGGCTTCTTCGAAGTGATGGGCACGGCGCCGCTGTACGGGCGCGCCATCACGACCGCCGACGATCCCGTGGGCGGCCGCGATGTCGTGGTGCTGAGCCACGCGATCTGGGTGAGGCGTTTTGGATCGAACCCGTCGATCGTCGGACAGCAGCTCGTCTTCGACGGCGTGTCTCGCGAAGTGATTGGCGTGATGCCGCCCGGATTCCAGTACCCGCTGCGATCCGAAATCTGGGTTCCCTTGCGATTTTCCGCGAGGGATCTCGAAACGCAGCGTGGCGCCCACTACATCGACGTGATCGGGCGCTTGAAGCCCGACGTCGAATTGCCGCGCGCGCGCGAGGACATGGCGGCGATCGGCGCACGGCTGGCGCGCGATTTCCCGAGCACGAATCGTGATTACTCGGCGTCGGTGTATCCGCTTCGCCAGGCGATGGTCAGCAACGTCCGCCAGTCGATGTTCGTATTGCTTGGCGCCGTCGGTCTCGTGCTCGTCATCGTGTGCGTCAACATTGCCGGCCTCGTGATGATCCGTGCGTTCGGCCGCGGCCGCGAGCTGGCGGTGCGTGTCGCAATGGGCGCAGGGCGCACGACGCTGGTGCGATCGCTCCTGATCGAAAGCCTCGTGCTTGGCCTCACCGGTGGCGCGGCCGGACTGGTGCTCGCGTACTGGGCCACGACCGGGATCGCATCGCTCGACCCGTCGATCGGCGTTCCGCTGCTCAATCAGACGCGGCTCGACACCGTGGTGATCGCGTTCGCGTTCGGCATCGCCGTGCTTGCGTCAGTGGTCTTCGGGACCATGCCCGCCTGGCAGGCGAGCGGCATCGGCGACGTCGTCACGCGCATTCGCGAAGAAGGCGGCAGCACGACCAGCGATCCGAAGCGTCAACGGATGCGCGGCCTGTTGATCGTCGCCGAAACCACGCTGGCAGTGGTGCTGCTGGTCGGCGCCGGCCTCCTCGCGCGGAGCTTCTCCCGGCTGCTCTCGGTCGACCTCGGGTTCACAGCCGATGCGGTTCAGACCTTCAACATCTCGTTGCCGGACTCGCGCTATGCCTCTCCGCTGCAGCGACAGGCGTTCGTCCAGACCCTGCTCACGAGGGTTGCGGCCAATCCGAACGTCGAATCCGCCGCTGCGGTGTTCGGTCTGCCGTTGTCGAATTTCCGTTACGGGATCTCGACATCGACGCGGGATGGCATTGTCCTGACCGACGACGAGCAGGATGGGCTGACGCTGCAGGTGCGCCTCGTGACGCCGGATTACTTCAAGACGATGGGAATTCCGGTCCTGAGGGGGCGCGGTTTTTCAGCCGGCGATCGCCTGGGCACGCAGCTCGTCGTGATGCTGAACCAAACGGGCGCGACACGAGTGTGGCCCGATCAGGATCCGATGGGACATCAACTCGAGCTCGGCACGCGTCTCGGTCTCGGTGGCGCTCGTGCGGGTGGCACCGTCGTCGGCATTGCCGGCGACGTGCGCGACTACGGCCCGTCGGCGCGCGTCGCCCCGACGATCTATCTCGCGCACGCGCAGTGGCCCGATGGGTCGATGAGCGTCGTGGCCAAGGCGCGCGACGGCGATCCGTCTTCGCTCGTGCAGACGATGCGAACGGTGCTGCAGGATCTCGATCGCGACGTGCCGATGTCGTCGGTGCGATCGATGGGGCAACTGACGTCGGCCGCCGTCGCGCAGCCACGTCTCTATCTGGTGCTGATCGCCGCGTTCGCCGGAACGGCGATGCTGCTGTCCGCGATCGGCCTCTACGGTGTGCTCGCCTATGCGGTTGGCCAGCGCACGCGCGAAATCGGCATTCGTCTCGCGCTTGGGGCGAGGCGCGGCGAGGTGTTGCGCATGGTGATGATCCAGGCGGGCAGGCTCGCCATTGCGGGCGTGGTCATCGGGCTCGGCGCGGCGGCCATCGCCAGCCGCGCGTTGCGATCACAGCTCTTCCAGATCGCGCCGACCGACACGCTGACCTATGCCATGG